>Ga0326511_10000233_pt1 | contig 46753 bp, 46 predicted proteins | sample 0_2496_0518_D_FD_203701 | JGI IMG/M metagenome (GOLD analysis project Ga0326511, IMG submission 203701) | Bovine rumen microbial communities from UC Davis, California, United States - 0_2496_0518 | ecosystem: Host-associated > Mammals > Digestive system > Stomach > Rumen | place: USA... | reverse complement strand
GGTACGTTCTCCATCGGGTCTCCGTCCTCCTCCAACGCCAGCGTCAGGCAGGATACCGATTTCCGCACCGTACGCCCCGATGTCACCACCGCGTCGGGTATGGAGGCGTACATCTGGAATAACTACAGTGGCAAAGAACGGGATGACTACTACACCAAGCTGGACGCGGCGTATAGTGATCCCTCTTCGCAGTACTATGACGTCTACAGAGGTGCGTCCAACAATAAGGTCTACGACTATCTCCGTGGGTATGGTATCGACGTGCCTGAGGTAGTCACGCAGGACTGGCTTGACCAGATGACTGCCCAGTATGGCCTGTACAACGAGATCAATACGGCTTCCGGGTCGCTGAAGACTCCCGGAAGCCGCGCCAAGGATCCGCAGGAAATCGCCTACGACATCCATCTCCTCCAGCAGGACGAGAAGACCACCCAGAAGGCTGAAAAAGAGTGGGCCGACATGAAGTCGAAGTTGACCTACTGGGCCAAGCTGGGCCTGTCGGACAGCGAGATCACGGCGAAGTTCTCCAACATGGAGAAGGAATATCCGACTCTCTACAAAATCGACGAGAGCCGGAGAACCCGTGACAACATCGTCGGCCTGAATCGTGCCATCGGCTATTCCAGCGACACGGTGAAAGGCGTGATCTGGAAGGCCCGCAATGCCGGGAATGACGATGTAGACGATTTCAAGGCGGCGGTTTGGGATGCCATGGGTCGTGGTGTCGGTGACCAGTCCACGGCCACGCAGAGAGCGAAGCGCGACCCCCTCAGCCCTGATTTCATGCCTTATGACAGCGGCTGCACCAATCACGATGCCCGCAGGCTGTTTGGTAAGGATAATTTCACCTACGAAGATCTGAAGGCCATGCGCGAGTCTGCCATCACGGCAGGTTTGGATTCCGAGGAATACAAGACGTGGAAGGCTCTCTGGGACGCGGAAGACGACACGGCGAAAGCAGAGAAGGCCTACGAAAGCTTGAACAAGTGGGTCAGGAACAAGACCTACACGGATATCGATCTGAAAGACTCCACCGCTGAAGAATACTTCGGCAAACTGGTAGACAGGTGGCTGAACGATGACTCTGCGAGGAAAGTCCTCCTGAATATGGATGAAGGGCGTTTCCTCGGCAAGCCTACCAGCATCAACCGCTCCGTGCCGTATCGCCGTGAAGATATCGTCTCTGACATGGTGAGGCGCTACAACGAGGCCAATGGTCTGTCTGACGGCAAACTGAACGCGGAGGATGCGCTGAACGCCGCCCACAAGCAGCAGCCCCTGGCTGACACGGCAGAGACAGCGCCTGTGTACAAGACCGCTCCCACATCGAGCACACAGCCGACTCCTGCCGCGGGGCCTACACCAACTGAGACTACCCAGGAAGAAGCAGCGCCCACATCGCCCTACCAGAAGACGCCGACATTCAACCCCGAGTATTGCACCCCGTACAATCCCGATGCGGAGCATCTTTCCGGCAAACTTGTCGGGAAGAATGCCCGTCTCGTCGCCGGGGCTGGCGTCAGTGATGTCTCGCCGCTCAAGGCCGACAGGATGTACAAGAACGAACAGACGGGAAACGTCTTCACGGAGACCCAGATCAAAGCTGCCCTGGCCACAGGCTTCGCAGGTAAGCCCATGACACAGAGTCAGGTCGAAATGATGGACATGATTTTCAACGCCGTGCCGTGGGCCACAGGCATCGCCAATGACGCCGGAGGTCTGTCCTATGATCCCGGTGCAGTGCCTGCACAGACTATCGGTGAGTCATTGGCAAATACCTGGCGCTTCTTCACTGGTGACTGGGCTGACGGAGACATCGGTGAGACCATCAAGAAGGTTTCCGGACAGTACGGGACCATCGCGGAACAGGCCGACCTGACGATGCTCCTCTTCAACCAGTCCGCTGAAGCAGCGACTCAGGGAAAGACCCTGACTCAGTACTACAAGGACAACGACAACGCCAAGAACGAGCTGCGCACCTTCGCCGAACGCATCGACACCAGACGAGTTGAGAGCGAAAGAGACGCCGCTGAAGCCGCTGAACAGGCCAGGCAGGATAGTCTGGCTACGTCCCGTACCGTACTGGAGAAGATTGCTCACAACAATCAACTGACGCAAGATGAAATGGCCTTCGCGATGAACAACCTGTTCGTGCAGGACGGCGAAGAAGAGACTCTTCTCGGCGGGGAAAACGCCAAGTACTTCAAGGACAATTTCGACTACGTCACGGGCACCTTGGGTAATGACTACTACTACCAGCGTATTGACGAACTGAACAGCAAATACAACGACAACGAACCGCATTACATGGAAGCCGAAGCCGACGCGAACGGCGTGTACGGTATTTTCCGCGGTTCTGTCGCGCAGGATTTCAAGCTGGCCAAATCTGTCGGCCTGACGCCGGAAGAGTTTTACGCACAGTACCCTGAGTACGCCATGAGCGCTGAGGAGCGCTGGTCTAAAGCACAGGCAAAGTGGGATCAGCTGAATGACCCGGCGCAGATGCCTGCTTCCACCCTGGATGAAGCAGGAGAGAGCATCGGTGCAGCGGTCGAAATGGCTAAAGGCATCGGCCCTTGGGCAGCCGCATGGGCCGGTGCTAAGATCGGCACATACGACACTGCTTCCGGCTTCGTTGGATTCGGGCAGGATTTGCATCAGTTTGGCACACTGTTTACGAGTGCTGAAGATCAGATGCGGGCGCGGTTCTATGGCATGTACGGGAACAACCCCTATCAGGCCAGGCAGGCCTACCGTGCCGCCTGCGAAGCCATGGCGGTGTCCCTTGAAAAAGATGATCCGGCCCGGTCACAGGATATCCGGGAGCGTGTCGCTCTGGCCGATGAGATGGGTATCGACATCTTTAATTGCGGTGTCGATATCGGTGACCACGAACTGGAGCAGGTGCGCAACCAGATCGAACGCAAAACGCTGGAAGTGCAGGACTACATCAATGAGAACGCCACGGAAGGCGAGAAGTCCATCGTGCGCTGGACGAGTTCGGCCATCTCTTCCACGGAGAAAATGCTGATCGGACAGGTGCTGAACTTCGCTGGCCTCCCCGCGGGCGTGTCTTCTGCGCTGGCCTTCTTCCCTGGGACCTTTGACTCGTCCTACAGGCAGGAACTGGAGCGCAGTGGTGGTGATAGCTTCCGTTCTGCCGCTTACGGTTTGGCAATGGGCCTCCTTGAAACCGCGACTGAGTCTACGCTGCTGTCGAAGTACTACAACGCTGGCGGCGACCTGGCTTCAGGCTTCTTCGGCGATCTTGCGAAGGAACAGTTCGCAAAGGTAGGCGCTGGCAATTTCTGGGCCAACCTTAGTCACCGCATGCTCGGTCACCTGTACGGCTCTCTCGAAGCGTCTGTCGGTGAAGTGTCGCAGGAATACATGCAGAACGCCTTCGAGAAAATCACAGACGCTGTCTTCCATGGCGACATCAACGAACTGGCTGAACTGTTCGATGCGGACAACATCATCGACACGTTTATGTCCACCCTGATCTCCACGCAACTGAACTTCGCTGGCCACACCGTCTTCAGTACTATCGGTGGCGGCACGACGGCGCTCCAGAGTACCAAGAAAATCCAGTACAACGAAGACATCCGGCAGACGTCCGAACTGACGGATAGCTTCCTCCGTGACGGTTTCCGCATTAGTCTGGAATCTGAGCCTGTTGGGAACTTTGACTCCATTCTCGAGCGCGGCAGCGAGGAAGAAGGATCTCCCATCAGGTTGGGAACCCAGGAGAAGAACGACTACGCCGACAAGATGCGTAACGCCCTGGCCCGAATCAAATACGGCAAGAACTACGAGGAACTTGACGATGAAACCAAGTTGACGCTGGCCATCGTCGTGAATAACAAGCTGGAAGCAGATATCCGGGACAAAGGCGTAGACGTCTATCAGAGCCTCGACCTCAGCAACATGGAAAATGAAAACGAGAACGAGGAATCTGACGAGGACGCTGAAAACGAAGAAATCATCAAAGAAGCGATGCAGAACGCCACGCCTGTCAGGAATCGCCGCCTCGGCAGGAACGCGACCAGTAATGACAGTCGTAATCGCCGCTTCAACCCTGCCAGAGCAGATGAGACAGACTCATATACCTACGGCAAGCATGCCTGGATGCATCAACCGGGAGAGGCCATCAGACATCGCCGCTATAATCCTGACGCAGACCCGACGTATCAGGGGAAACATGCAAAACCCGCTGACGAGGGCAGGCATCCTCGCTACAACGCATACGACACTGATGACACGGAGTACAGAGGTAGACATGCAAAGTCTGACATAGTCATAGGCACAGGCAGGCATGCAAGGAAGCAGGACACGTCTCAGCAGGAAGCCCCGCAGAACCAGATTCAGCAGGAAGCCCCGCAGAACCAGCCTACTCCGCAGACTCCGCAGAACCAGCCTACTCCGCAGACTCCGCAGGAACAGCCTGCTCCTCAGGAAGCGCCGCAGAACCAGCCTGCTCCTCAGGAAGCGCCGCAGGAACAGCCTGCTCCTCAGGAAGCGCCGCAGGAACAGCCTGCCCCGCAGGAAGCACCGCAGGAACAGCCTGCCCCGCAGGAACAGCAGCCTGAGCAGGAACAGCAGCCTGAGCAGGAACAGCCTGCCCCGCAGGAACAGCAGCCTGAGCAGGAACAGCCTCAGCAGCCCTCCAAGCCGATGACGCCGACAACGCAGACCATCCTCGACAATGCGAGGACGAATGCCGCTCCGTACCAGCAGGAAGCTGAACTGGCCGAGGGGGACATCCAGGCTCTGAGCGGTGTCGAACAGGCTCTGTCTGATGCTTTCAAGGCTCTTGACTCTAAGGACCCGAAGCTGATGCCTAACCAGAAGCTGGTGAAGCAGCTGATCGTGGACTCTGTCAACACCATGTGCACAGCCCTTGACCTGCAGGTGAGTGAAAGCGCTCTCAGACGTGCGCTGAAGGGTTACACCAAGGACCCAATGGGTAAGCTGCTGAGTATCCTCCAGGACGTAAAGAGCGTGAAGGATGCCCGCGAGAACGCCCGTGACGCCGCAAGGTCTGCTGTCCGCCAGATTATCATGCCTGCCGTCCTGAAAGGCTGTGTCGCTACCGCGTACGAAGATCCCGAATCCCGCGCAAAGATGGAACAGCGTGAAGCTGACAACCGCACAGGCAACGCTCTGACCTCAGGTCAGCTGACCTCCGACCCCGCGGCAAAAACGAAAGTCGATGCCTACAACGATGCAAAGACAGCCCGCGAAAAAGCTGACGCCGCAAAGGAGAAGGCAGACGCGAAAGCGAAGAAGGCGGCAGAAACACTCCAGAAGGCTAGGGAGGCCAACAAGGCTGACCCAAACCCCAACAATGCCAAGCGTGAAGTCGCCGCGGCTAAAGCAGCTGCCAAGGCCACCGCGGAAGCACAGAAGGCCGCTGAAGCAGCCCAGACAGCCAAGGAAGCCGAGGATAAAACCAAGCAGGAACGCGATGAGGCGCTCCAGCCGAGACTGAATACCATCCGTGAAAACTCGGCCAACGAGGCCCACAACAAGGCTGAAACAGAGTCTCAGGAAGTCCTCGGCAACATGGAGGCCGATGACAAACCTGGCGTGCCGCCCATCCAGCCTGCCCCGATCCCCGACAACATCCTGTCTGACGAAGAACTGAAAACGGCTGGCGATCTTGCGAAGAACGCCAACGAGGAGGCGAACGAAGGGGCGAATGAAGAGACGCCCCAGCAGGAAGCGCCTCAGGAACAGCCCACTCCGCAGGAAGAAGCGCCTGAGCAAGAACAGCCCGCTCCGCAGGAACAGCAGCCCGAACAAGAACAGCCCCAAGAGGAAGCACCGAAGAAGCGCCGCGGTAGGAAGCCGAAGAACGCTAACCCTGAAGGCGAGATTCAGCAGATGCCTCAGCAGGAACAGCAGCAGGAACAGCAGCAGGAACAGCAGCGGGAACAGCAGCAGGAACAGCAGCAGGAACAGCAGCAGGAACAGCAGCAGGAACAGCAGCAGGAACAGCAGCAGGAACAGCAGCAGGAGACCCCTCAGGAGCAGCTGTCTCTGGAGGGCAAGCTGAATACCTGGACAACTGAGGAAGGCGCACGGTCTGCACCGAGGCAGACCTTGTCGAAGTTCCAGAAGCAGGTTATTGCCGAGGCCTACAACGAAAACGAAGACATCCGAAACGCCGTGGATGGCCTCACGCAGGATGAGTTCAAGCGCATGGCCGCTGAACTGAAAGCAGAGAAGAGCCTGACAGGCAAGAAAGTCACGGAAGGCATCCGCAGGTGGCTCGTCAAGAGCGGTAAACTGTCTTCTGAGTCTCGGTACCAGAATGAGGAGACCAACGAAAACGGCAATGATGCTCCTGAAAGTGAGACACCGAAAGCACCGAAAAAACAGACAAATCAAAAACGCATCGCGGCCTTTAAGGAGGCTCGGCGCAACGCCATGACCCTGCGTAACCGCGTTGATGCTGTGACCGCCAACCTGAAACTACAGTATAGCGGAAGTAAATATGCTCATGAATCCATTTTCGAAGACAAGCCCGTGAAAGACCTTATGAAAAAGGCGGTCTCCGGCTTGCGGAAATGGCTGCCCATCCTGGATGCCTCAGTCAAAGGCGGGAAAGCTGACCGAACTGCTATTGTCTCGATACAGCCATACATGATTGCGTTTAAGGCGCTGTCAGAGATTCGAAACAACGGCAACTGGAATTATGATGTCAGTGCGATGGATGAGAGAAGACTTCGCATTGACGATGCGTTCCGATCCATCGCGGCCGCCATTGAAGCGGGTGATCAGGAAACGGTGAAATCCCTCTCCAAGCGGGTCGCTGTTGACCTGCATGACATGATCCGCGAGGCCAACGAAATGCTGACCGGGGAAGCCATGCAGACGCTGAACAAGAACAACCCCGAACTGAAGTTGCTCGACCAGCCGAAGAAGAACAATGATGTGCATGCCCTTCAAGGTGGGTTCACTCCTGGCCGGAGACCTCCGTTCAACGGGAGAAACCGGGCTGCCGGAAACGGCAATCCTGAACACTCCCCGTATCAGGTAATCAAGCGACTAGCGTCTGACCTGCACTTCGGAAAGTATGCTCCGACCAGACGCAACATACCTCATGGTGCAATTGCTTATTACAACCAGCGCGCCAACGAACTTGGTGTATCCCGGTATCATGCGAACGACTTCTATGCTCTGATGCACGAATTCGGACATGTACTGGAGGAGAGAGCAAACTTCCACGCTGACGCCAGTATGATTGCGAATGCTGACCAGAGTTTGTTGAGCCTCTATCCCCAGGCAGAACAGCCTCGTGAGGCCCTTGCTGACTTCGTTCGTGCCTACACGACCAGCCGGGACAGCACGATCCAGATCTTTGGAGATGCTCAAGTCGCCAGATTCGAAGCCGCTCTTCATGCCTCGGGCATGTACAACGCTGTTGCCCGCGCTGCGCAGGATATCCATAACTTCGCATACGGTACAACAGATCAGCGTATGGAGGCGGTAATTCATAATTTCAAGACAGGCACCGAGCGCGGTGTCCAGGCCCAAATCAATGACATGGCCAGAAGGATGATCGCTGGTGAGGTGGACAGCACTTATGCCGCAGTCGCCGTTGACCGCGCCACCGGAACTCAACGCGGCCACCGTGTCAGGGAGGCCCTCCAGATGCTCCCCTTCGCGTCGAAGCAGGGCCTTGGCCAAATCACGCAGAGGTTGTCGGATATGTACGGCCACACCGTTGACGTCAGCTTCTCCGACGCGATCACAATTGACCGCAACGACCCGAACCACCGTCTCATCAACAGCCAGGCCGACCTTGACCAGATGATGCGGTACGCAGTAGCACTTCATGCCATCAACAGGCACGATGCCGCTATTGATGATCTTGTCAATGAGAGAGCACAGGCCTATGCCGCCGCAAACGGCATTCCCGTTGGCTCGGTGGACTTGGCCCGTATCCGCAGAAGTTTGACGCCTGAACAGATTGAAGCTGCTACAAACAGAACAATGGTAGTCGGAGATTCGACAGCGACCTACGAGGAGCTGCAAGCAGAGGTCAGACGGGTTCGGGACCAGATGCCGGACATTGTGCAGGCTCAGGAACAGATGGCCGCGTGGTGGCAGACCTTCATGAACACATGGATGCCTGCCGCAGGTATGTCCGCGGATCAAATCCACACCCTGCAGGTACGCTACCCCAACTATGTTCCTACCCAGCGTGATATCACGGACAGCACTATCGACCCGCTTCGCCGTATCACCGGCTCCGATCTCGATCTGATTAACCCGTTGCTGCCGATGCAGCAGATCATCGTCAAGACTGTCGAAGCCGCCCGGAAGAACGAGGCCGCACGGACCCTGTATGAAGCCCTGGAAAGTGGTAATGGCGGCGAGTACGCCCGCCTTGTAGACGGCCAGCAAGACCTATCTGGCACGGACAATGGCAGTATCATCGTCTACCGTGACGAGGAAGGCCACGCTCATCCGATCCAGATTCAGGATCAGATGCTCCTTGCGGCGATGAAGTACTCCCGTCAGGACCCCGGTTACGCGGTCAAAATCATAGGCCGTGTCACCAGAACCATGTCAGCACTCACTACAGGAAGCAATCCGCTGTTCGCAATGAAAAACTTCCTGCGCGACTTCCAACAGTCGGTGAACCACGGTTCTTGGGCGTCTTGGTATGGCAGTGGCTTTGTAAAATGGATGCGCGCTGCCTACGAGGTTATTCGTGGATCTGAAACCTACCGCACCTACCAGAACCTCGGCGGTGGCGGCTTCGGCGCTGTCTTTACACCGGGGAGCAATCGTGAGGCCAACAAACAGCTTCGAAACATCTTGGAGAATTACGGGCAGTCCCGTACTGAGCATGCCTTGAGTCGCGCATGGGATACTTTCAAAGGCGTCGCCACCATGGAAAGGGTGAACGAAGTCATTGAACAGACTTCCCGTTATGCTGAATTCCGTTTCGGCAAGCATGATCTGACCACCGAACAGGGTGTGCTGGAAGCCTTCCGGGCCGCTCAGGATGTAACTGTGAACTTCGCCGCCAGCGGCAACAGTGGTATAGCCTCTACCATGGCGAAGATCGTCCCGTTCTGGAACGCTACGCTACAAGGTTCGTGGCAGGCCATCGAAACCTTCTCGCCGGAGCAGCGTGACAGACTTGGTGCCAGAGCGGCTAAAACGATTATCAATAACATGCTCCTGGGCGGTCTCGCATATCTGGCCGTCCTTAAATCCGGGGACGATGACGATAAGGAATGGTATGACCGTCTGCCTTTCGACATGAAGCTGGAGAACATCATCCTGCCGTTCTTCGACAAGAATGAACACGCACGGCGCTTCATCCGGCTTCCCATCGCACAGAACCCCTATGCCAAGCTGGGCTTTGCTGCAGGTAGCATACTGGCCAATCTGGGTAAGCCGGACGCCCTGACGTTTGATGTCATGAGACTGGCTACAAACATTTTCGAAGGTATGTACCAGGGCGACTTAATTTGGGATCCAATTCTCCAGGCCCTCCAAAACAAGAACTACTACGGTGGTACGCTTGTTTCAGCCGACCTTCTCAAGGAGTATGTCACGCAACAGAAGAACGAGACCACGCCTGGTCTGTTCGTCGGCGCTAGCCGTGCTCTTGACGGTATCAACGTCAAAATCAGTCCCATTGTCCTCCAATATCTTACCCAGCAGTACAGCGGCTTCATCGGCCAAATGGCTATTCCGATGCTGTCCGGCGATACCTATGACGGCAACAACTACAGCCTCCCCGGCCTCTTCAGGAACACATGGAAGACCCTCCGCAACTCCTGGACAATTGACCCGGCGTACACCAATGACATCAATGACCAGTACTATAACATGAAAGATAATCTTGCTCGGCTTCAAAAAGGTGCGAAAGATCAAGGTTATTCCGACCTTCTGAGCACCAACCTGAGTCCTGAGAAGGCGCAGGAGGCTGTGGACGCAGCCGCACAGATAACGGGCGACAACGGTGTCATCGGACGCATTGACCAACAAATCGAAGAACTGCGCAAGCAGATGACGGAGATAATGAACAATTCCGATATCTCGCCTGACACGAAGGAAATCCTGAGGCGGCAGCTGATGGAGTCCATCGTGAAGCTTGAGGAAGAGGGCCTCCAGTATCTCAATGCCTACCGTGACGACTACATGACTGGTTCAAACTACTTCACCTACGTCTTCAACGGCGGCGCGGAAGCCAAGCAGGCAAACCCGTACACCGGGCAGACCATCATCTTCCAGGAGGACGTGAAGAACAAAGAATCGTACATCGAGAAGTCGCTGGAGCGCTACAACGCCCTCATGAAGGCAGGCAAGCCTTCCTCTACTCCTCTTCTTACGCCGAACGCCTCGGTGGCGGTCGGGAAGAAGAACTACAACGTGAAGTACCTGACCATGCCGGATGGCTCACCCGCCATGGACGCCTATTCCAAGGTCTTCCGCGATACCGTGAAGGAATACATGGATGCGGAAGGCGATGTCTGGGATAGCCTGACGGACAAAGAGAAGGACGATCTGCTCTCCGATGCCAAGAGATTGGGCAACAGGCAGGCCAAAGAGTGGTTGGAGGATAACTTCGACTTCGACACTGAGGAAGACTGATACCACACTCAATACCACACCAACGACAAAATGCTACTGTGCATCGCGCACAGTAGCATTTTACTTTGACAGCCGTCAAACCGTTGCGCTGCAACGGTTTTCACACTATGGCTGTGCATCTCCGTCACAGATGCACAGCTGTGGTAGAATGCCTTGACTCATCACGTCCATGGTTACGAACCGTTGATTTTCAAGGAGAAGCAGATGGCTGTACCACGCTTTGTACCACACTTTTAAGCCGTACCGATCACGCTGGCCATCACGGCTTCGATATCGGAAGCGGTGGTCTCATAGTCCTCCTCCATCTGGTGGCCGTAAACGCCGAACGTGTCCATGTCATCGGAGTGCCCGACGGCAGCCTTGAGTAGCTCCTTCGGTACGTCAGCCTTGCACAGCGATATCATCGTGTGCCTGATCTCGTGAAACGTGACCTTGTCGATGCCGTGGTACTTCAGGTAGGCGATCCAAGCGTCGTACAGTTTATCGGGATTCGGTTTGCCAGTCCTGACATCCGGGAAGATGTACGGAGTGATGAGACCGATTTCAGCGAGGAAGGCCTTCTGGTCTTCGATGATCTTCACTGCGGTGGGGGTCAGCTTAACCAGCCGCCTCGCTCTGGCATTCTTGCCCTGCGTGGTCTCGCCGTAACTGTTGATCGCCCGGTTGATCTTCAGCCAGCCATCCTTGTAATCCTCCCACATCATTCCGGCGATCTCCCCGCGGCGGTAGCCCTGCGTGATGGCCAGACGGTAGGCGTTCCAGTACGGGTCGCGGTAGCCATCCTTCGCGGAATTGTCGGAGAAGATCTTCCGCACGTCCGCGCGGGAGAGGACATGCTTCTCCGATTTCAGATCTGAGGGGTTCTCCAGAAGATCCATCTCTTCGCAGGGCCAGCGCTTTTTCCGGCAGAACTTGCGGAAGCCAGTCATGCGGCAGCGGATATCGTCGATGGTCGCCTTGTGCAGACCTGACAGAGCAGCCGCGTTGAGAATATCCTGCCAGTCCTGAATGGTAATGCGGGACAGCTTCTTCTTTCCGAGCGCCGGGAGGAGGTGGATATGGCCAATGGAGTCATCGCTGTGCTGGCCGCTGGTCCCGACCTGCAGCTTCCGGGTCTCACAGTAACGCTCCCAGGCCACCGCGAAGGTGGGATCATCTTCGGTATTGCTCTCCAGCCATTCCCGCGCCTTGGCTTCACATTCAGCCTTGCCCCGGCGTCCTGAGGTACTGGAATAAAAGGATTTCCTCACGCCGTCGCGCTGGACGTTAATCTTCCAATGATTTCTGTTCTCATCCCATTTCGCAGTTGCCGTAAGAAGCTTTGTCATGTATAATCACCTTGTCCTTTCGCCTCGGTTGTGTCATGTGCAGCACCTTCGGGGAGAGCCGCACTGTGAATCCCCTCACAGTGTGGCTCTTTCTTTGTGTGGGGGTTACCTGTTGGCTTTTGTAAGTCGGGCCAGCCTATAGAGGAAATAGTCCAGACTCTCATCCACCAGTTCGCCTGCAATCTCAGGCGTGAGTTTCACATCGACCCCTTCCCCGATCAGGTAGGAGTCTCCGCTGTCTGTCGTTACCACTCTAAGCGGTAACATTGAGACGAACAGGTCAAACAACTTCGCTTTGAGCGTTTCCTCGAAGAGTTTAACCTCGGTTGCAGTGAGCGCCGTGCCTTCTCGAGTCGGGGTGTCTGACAGGCCCAGAAGATAGTCAGCAGTTACCTGTAAAGCGGTGGCCAAGCTGAGCAATTTGTCCTGCTTTACTGGTGTTCCATTTTCCCATCTCATGACGGTACTCTTGGCTACCCCGCAACGGTCTCCTACGTCCTGCATCGACAGTCCCAGTTCTTCACGGCGCTGTTTGATTCGCGCCCCTGCGCTGCTCATGATTTCACCTCCCAACAGCATTATACGCCATGTGTCTTAAAATTGCAACACCATTTTTCTGCGGACCCCTATTGACGATGTGTTGCGAATATGGTACACTCCCGACTGTCGCAGGAAGCGCCTGCACAGAGGGGGTGATGAAAATGAATGTGGAAAAGCTGAAGCGCAAACTTTATGATCTGGATGAAATGTCCGTCACAAAGTTTGCGGAAAGCGTTGGCGTGAATCGGTCTACCGTCTATAGATGGTTCTCCGATCCAGGCAGTATTCCTTTGGCCATGCTCCAGAAGATCATTGAGGTCTTGGGGCTGACGCTGGAAGAGACAGTGGATATTTTTTTACCTTCGCTGTCCCAATAACGGTACGCAACACGCAACAAACGGAGAGGAGCGCTACCATGCAGTACACACCTGAGAAAACTTCGGAAAATCCTACGCTGTGGGCCATCACACTGTGGATTCCGCTGATCCTGTTCGTGGCATGGCTGGCGCTCAAGTGAGGAGGGCTTATGGAGAAGCTTACTGTAAATGGAAAACGCTATGTCCTGTTGGCTGAGGTATTTAAAACGTGCGCTGACCTGTATGAGAAGTGCAAGGACGACGAGAACCCTGCAGCCTGCAAGGTTCTGGACACGCTTGTGGACGAACTGATCAACCCTGAATATGAAGACTGCGACACCAAGGAGGAGTCCAAGGAATTCATCAAAGGCATCTGGGCCGAGTGGTACAGCGGACGGTATGTCATCACCACGGAGACCACGGACAAAGACGGAAAGACCAAAACGCTGTTTTTCCGCAGATTCTGCTGGATGCCCGGCGAGGAAGACGGCACACCAACATTCACCGACCGTGCCAAACAGGCCATGACGTGGACAAATCACGCCGAAGCGGTTTTCCAGGTCGAAATCCTCAAGCACCGCACCAATGCTAAGCTTGAAGTCACGCCGCTGATCAGGTTTAGCAGCCTCGCAAAAGAGCGTCTGCTGAAGGCCATCTTCGGCGACGAGGACGGTGATAAAGGTGGCCAAAATTAAGCCTCACGCCTACCTGCGCTACGTCATGGCCGCGCAAGGCCTGACGTGCGAGGAACTGGCCGTGAAACTAGGATGCCATCGCAACACTGTATACCTGAAATTGAACGGACAGATTCCGTTCAAGCTTGCCGAGGTGTATGCGATCATGCGCATCCTGAAGATCACCTTTGACGAGATTCCGAGGGTGTTTCCCCCGAAAGACCAGACGAAATGAAAGGACGAAAAACATGACTTATGCTGTCGATATCAAGTGCCATGCGGCGTTCCGCACGTCCGACGAATTCAACCCGAAGAACGTACTTCACGAACTGCAGGCCTTCCTCAGTCAGTTCGACGAGAAGCCGGAAGTTTACTGCATCATCGACGTGGAAAACGAGGATGTCGAGGATGTCAAAGCAGATACTCCTGAGAGCGCTGGTGAACCTGCTGGGAATGATATTCCTGCTGATTCTGCTGTGGCGACTGTGGGAACTGAACAGCCAGCCCCTGCCGAAGGACCCGTCGCAGATGCCCCCGTGGGGGATGTCGCAGGTGACGATAACACCGACACCGACGCTCCCGCTGTTGACCTTAAAACCCTGAAAAAAGCGATCTACGCCGTGCGCGACCGCACGAACAGCATGACCGAAGTGACGCAGCTCTACGCCGATCACGGTCACGGCGCGAAGAAACTGAAGGATCTGGACGCGCAGTACTACGAAGAGATGTACAACGCCGCCCAGGCCATCCTCGCTTCCCCTGTCCCCGAGGGAGGTGCTGAGAATGCCGAGTAAACACGCTATGCTCGGCCCGTCTGGCGCTCACCGCTGGATGCTGTGTACGCCTTCCGCCAAGTGGGAGTCTGAACTCCCAGACAGCACCTCTGAGTATGCGGAGGAAGGAACGGTCGCGCACAGCCTCTGCGAGGCCAAGCTGCGTTACCTGCTCAACAAGGATCACGCCGCCTACATCGCCGCTGTCGAACCGATCACTGAGTCAAAATGGTACTCCGCGGCCATGGAAAGCTACACCGACCAGTACGCGCAGGCGGTGCAAGCCTTCCTCGATGAGGCCCTCCTCGCCGGGGATGACCCTCATCTGTACATCGAAGTGCAGTTGAATCTGGAAAAGTGGATTCCCGGCGGCTTCGGTACTTCGGACGCGGTCATCCTGACAAGCGATGCCATTCATGTCATCGACTTCAAATACGGCAAAGGCGTAGTGGTCTCCGCGGCCAATAACCCGCAAATGCGGTGCTACGCCCTCGGTGCCTACGACGAGTTCGAGGCAATCGAGGACTTCAGCAAGGTTCGCATGACGATTATTCAGCCCCGTGTAGACAACATCTCCACGGAGGAAATCAGCGTCAGCGAATTGCTGACCTGGGGTGCGGACAAGCTTCGCCCCGCCGCGGCGAAGGCGTATCGCGGAGAAGGGTTCTTCGAACCGTCTGATGAGGCCTGCCGCTTCTGCCGTGCCAAGTACCTCTGCGCGTACAACGCTGAACGACACCTGCAGAACTACACCCTCAACAAACAGAAGGGTGAACCCGCCGAACTGACTCCCGCCGACACGGCCAATATCCTGAATTTCGTGGATGACATGGTCAAATGGGCAAACGGCCTCAAGGAATACGCCGAAACGCAGGCTGTTTCCGGCGCGGTGGAGTATCCGGGATACAAAGTGGTAGCAGGTCGTTCGAACCGTAAGATCGACGACACTGCCAAAGCAACTGAGAAATTGCTGGCCGCAAGCTGCAAGGCCAATGAGATTTTCGACCTCAAGGGCCTGACAGCGCTTGAAAAAACGGTCGGCAAGAAGAAGCTGGCCGAGATTCTGGGCGACCTGATCGTAAAACCGCAAGGTAAGCCTACACTGGTCAAAAACAGCGACAAACGTGCCGCTATCTCGGTCAAACCTGACGTAAATGACTATTTTAAAGATTAAAAAGGAGATTATGAATTATGCCTAAGACCTATTCTGCGAAAATGTCCACCCGCCCTGTCCGTCTGTCGTACGTGACGATTGACGAAACCTCTGTGAAGAAGTCCCTGTCCGGCAAGTATTCGGTGGTCGCGCTGATCCCGAAGTCGGACAAGGCCGCTCTGAAGAACATCAAGGCCAAGATGCTTGAGTGCTACGAGAACAATCCGTCCATTCTCGGTGACTTCGACTTCGACACGCTTGTCCGCATCTACGACGGCGCGAAGGCTTCTCCGAAGGGCAAGAAGTACCCGCCTGAGTACAAAGATTTCTGGGTCATGAACTGCTCCAACAAGCGCCCGCCGCTCCTGCAGGACGCGCACGGTGAGGAGCTGCTCGACAACCGCGAAATTTATTCTGGCTGCTGGGCACGTCTCGGCCTGGCCTTCTACCCCTACAGCCAGCAGGGTGGCACCGGCATTGGTGTGTCGCTGGATATCATTCGCAAGTACAAAGACGATGACTCCTTCGCTGGCGGCGTGGTGACCGAAGACTACTTCGGCGATGACGATGAGGACGAGGATGATGACATCTAAGCTGACCGCATGTGGGGCAACGGCGTAGCCCTTCCCTGTGTGGTGGACGTGCTGGCCAGAATTGTAGAACTGAGCGAAACGTAAAAGGGGATGATACACCATGCATACTCTGAGCATGGACTTTCGAGACATTCAGCGCCGCGGACATAACGAAGTGCGGGTCGTATGCCTACATCAACGACCCCAGCTTTGAACCCTTGCTCCTCTCGTGGAGCATTGACGGCGGTGAGGTTGAGACCATCGACTTCACCGCCGAGGGCCTCGGCCCGGCGTACAAACTCATCAAGTACCTCGAGAACCCGGAGTACCTGAAGACGGCCTACAACGTGGCCTTCGAGCATGAGGTGTTCCGGCGAATCTTCGGCATTGATTTCCCGATTGAACAGTGGCAGGACACCATGATACTCGCCGCCTACGCAGGGCTGCCGCGCCGCCTTGCGGAGGTAGGCAAGGCTCTCGGTCTCCCGGAGGACAAGCAGAAAATGAAGGAAGGCGCGGCACTGATTCGGTACTTCTGCATTCCATTCAAAGGAAAGCGCCGAATGCCCTCGGACAGCCCTGAGCGCTGGCAGACCTTCGTCGAATATAACCGCCAGGACGTTGTCACGGAGATGACGATCAGAAACCTGTTGCTTGAGGGCTTCCCGCTTCCGAAGCGAGAACAGAAGCTGTGGGTCATGGATCAGAAGATCAACGACTTCGGCGTAGGCATTGACCTGCCTTTCGTGGAAGCCGCCATCGACCTGGCGAACAAAGAGAAGGATCGCCTCACCGCTGAGGCTATCCAGATCAGCGGACTGGAGAACCCGAACAGCGTGAGCCAGCTTAAGCAGTGGCTTGGCCTGGATGAGGGTGCAACGCTCAGAAAGGCCGACGTGGCCGACATGCTCCAGACCGTCACGGACGAGACGAAGAAGCGGGTGTTGCAGATTCGTCAGCAGCTCGGCAAATCCAGTGTCAGCAAGTTCGACGCCATGGCTCGAAGCGCCTGCCCTGACGGACGGGTCCGGGGGTCCCTGGCCTTCTACGGGGCGAACAGGACAGGGCGATTCGCTGGTCGCCTCATCCAAGTCCAAAACTACCCTCAGAATCACATCGGAGACGGAAGTTTTGAAGACTTGGCTTTTGCGAGAAAGCTTGTGGAGCAGCGCGACGCTGAAGGACTGCGCTTCTTCTTCGGAGACGATATCAATGCCCTCCTGTCACAGCTTACACGCACAGCGCTCAGGCCTCGGCCGGGTTACGCCTTCGCCGTGGCAGACTTCTCCGCTATTGAGGCCCGTGTGCTGGCCTGGCTGGCCGGGGAAGAATGGGTGCTGAAAGCTTTCCTCGCAGGAAAGGATATCTACTGCGAGACAGCCAGTCAGATGTTCCATGTTCCTGTAGTGAAGAACGGAATCAATGGCGATCTGAGGCAAAAAGGTAAACAAGCCGTTCTGAGCTGCATCGCTGAAGGGGAACTTGTCCTCACGAACCGAGGTTTGAAACCCATCGAAACAGTATCAATTGACGACTATGTTTGGGATGGATCGGAGTGGGTAAAACATGAAGGAGTCGTGTACAGAGGCCAACGGGAAGTCATTACCTACGATGGCCTCACAGCAACCCCCGACCACATGGTCTGGGCCTGGGATAACGGGACACCCAGGCCGATACAGTTTGGACTCGCCGCCGCCAGCGGAGCACATCTCATACACCCCTGCTCTGGTTGGGACTCAGTACGGCTGGGTAACTGTCATCAGCCCGGAAAAACGCTGGAGCAAGACTTGGAATCACTGCTATGTACTGACGAAGTGCAACGGATGCGGGACGACACGGTGGCAGAATCTGGAGAACCTACGCTCCGGGAAGTCCAAGGGCTGTCAAAAATGCTCACAGCCCCGAAGAGCACCGAAGTGGCTGTACAAGCGGCTAACCGCTGCCAAGAGCCGTTGCGAGAACCCAATGGACCCGGAATATCCGAACTACGGAGCACGGGGGATTCGGTTCGGCTTCGCGAGCGTTCTGGAGGCTTGCCTGTATCTGATCAAGACCTACGGTGTGCCGAACAGGTCAATGGAGATCGACAGGATCGACAACAACAGGGGCTACGAACCGGGGAACATCCGCTTCGTGACCAGGCTAGAGCAGTTGGCAAACCGACGGATAACGGTACTGAGCAGATTCGAACAGAAGTACTGGCCCTACGCAGAGACAGTGGTCAGGAAGAAGCTGTCCGAGGGTCTGACACGAGAGGAGATCATAGAACAGGCCAGGAACGCAGTAGCATGCAAGCGGAAGAACTGGAAAGGCATCCGCGAAAGGTTGCTGTCTATGACATACGAAATGCCGGGAGACATCACCGTTTTACCGTATCGAACTGCCTAGTTCACAACTGCGGTTACGGCGGATCCACCGGGGCACTCATCAACATGGGCGCCCTTCGATCCGGCATGACGGAGGAAGAGTTACCTGAACTGGTGGAGAAGTGGAGACAGGCCAACCCGCACATCGTGTGCTACTGGTACAAGATGGGCGATGCTGCCATGAATGCTGTGAAGTACGGTGAGTCATCCAGCGTAGGCACGGTGAGGCTGGCCTCGGAAATCAGGTCTGGCATCCCGGTTATGACGATGAGCCTCCCGTCAGGCAGGTCCCTGTTCTACATTCGTCCAGGCGTCGGAACAAACCGCTTCGGCGGGGAATCACTCACCTACGAAGGCTATGAGATGGGCAAGTGGAGCAGGGTGGAAACATTTTCTGGAAAGTTGGTGGAAAATGTCACACAAGCCGTTGCGAGAGACTGCCTGTGCCGGGCCATGTACAAGGTCATGCAGAAATACCCCGTAACATTCCACGTTCATGACGAAATGATCGTGGAGGTCCCGGAAGACCAGGCCGACAAGACACTGGAGGACATGCTGGACATCATGGCAGAGCCGATCCCGTGGGCACCCGGACTGGTGCTCAAGGGGGCAGGCTACACCTGTCCGTATTATTACAAAGACTGAGGAGGCCGATTATGCCTGATAACGTTCACCATCCTTCGCATTACGCGAACAAAAAGATCGAGGTCATTGACTACATCCATGACACGCTGACGCCGGAAGGCTTCGTGGAGTACTGCCTCGGAAACGTGCTGAAGTACGTCTCCCGCTGGCGTCACAAGGGTGGTCTGGAAGATCTGAAGAAGGCTCAGGTGTATCTGTGCTGGGCTATTGCCGCTCAGCAGGAACTGGAGGAGAACCATGAACGCGAGGCAAGCGAGACGGGCGGCTGAGACCGCCAAAGCAGAGTTTGATCGGGGCTTCCAGGCAGGAATCGACAGCACACAGACTTTTATGTATCACTACCTCTTCGCCGCGGCAGCTTTGGCTGCCCGGCGGGAGTATAAATTTGGCCCGGAGCGCGTGAAGCGCTTACTGTCGGCGATGGATAAGATCATCATCGAAACGCTCGACAGTGAAGAGGCCCTGCAGAAGGTCTGGGAAGAAGTCGGTGTGCACCTGCACTTCAAGGACGGTATCGACCCGGTGAAACTGAACACGGAGGAGGACGACGACTGATGGCAAACTGGATTTTCGTACAGGCCGATTACTATGACTACCACCAGACGCACCTGTGCGATCTGTACAAGTGCCCGCACTGCGGAGGAATTCATCATGTCGGCCACATGGCTGAACCGCTCTGCCCGATCTGCTGGGACTGCCGGAAAGAAATTGATCCCGGCTGGCCCCCGTATGAGGGGAGGCCCGCGCAGTGACAGACGCTAAAACGGTTTTGGCGCAAATTGAGGCGAAAACGCGCGAAATGATCGCAGAAGCGCCCCGAACTGGCATGACTTTCAACGATATTTACTGGAAAATGTGCGGAATGTTGCAGACACTGATCTTCCTCGGCATGAGTGCCACGAAGGCCGCGGAGCTGCGGGTAAGTTTGATGCGGCTGATCGAGGCCGAGATACCGAACCCGGCGAAGTACACTGTAGGGAAGGGAAAGAAAGAATGACTGTACGCGACATGGTTCATCACTGCGCCAGCCAGAAGCTGAGTTACATCGTCTGGCGGTACGATAATCGCTTCACAGAACGCTCGTACCGCGGCTGGTCGGCGCTCCAGGACAAGCGCAAGCCCAAGGTGACCTACGTCAACGTTGATGGCAAGAAGGCTGCCTACTGGGAAGGCATGAGCCTGACGGATGCGAAGAAGCTGATCCGCTCCTTCCAGCGTGACGCCAACAGGTATCCTGAATGCTTCAGCCTGGCGTACAACGTGGAAAGCATGCCTGAATTGGAAGCCTACATCAAAGAGAGAATCCCGGAGGAGTGTATCGAAAATGACTGGGAATGAGTATCAGGCCCTCGCGGGCCGGACAATTGCGGCAGAAGACCTGCTGTCTATGAGAACCCACGCGCTTGCGGGTCTGGTGTCTGAGATTGGGGAGCTGCTCGGCATCTATCAGAAGAAGTTTCAGGGCCACGCGGTGATCGAGGAACACGCGATGAAGGAAACCGGGGATATCCTCTGGATGCTGGCCGAGTACTGCACCAGCAATGGCTGGCAGCTCGAAGATGTCATGGCCCTGAACATCGAGAAGCTGAAGGCCCGGTATCCTGATGGCTTCGAAATCGAACGCAGCCTGCACAGGCAGGAGGGGGATATATGAAGGTATCTTTGATTTACTGGCCTGATGATGAAGCCCTGAAGCTGTGCCTCCGGGCCATCTGGATTACCTCCGGCAAGAATGATGTGCCTCAGAAGCCCATTTCCTCCGGACTGCTCAGTAAGGTGCTGGATGCGAGGCATAGCCCGATCCGAGTACTGAATTTCGCCTTCCTTTTTGAGGGCATCCCGTCGAACACGGCGACGCACTTTGCCCGGCATGTCCACGCTGTCCCCTTCGTACAGTCGCTCAGGAACGACAGGCAGACGCAGCTGGACGGTGATCACGCCCCCCGGAACACCCCGGTGAACATGATCCTGTACTGCAACGCCGAGGAACTCATGATTATCGCCAACAAGCGGCTGTGCGGCCGGGCCAGCCCGATGACGCAGCTGGCCACGCACATGATGTGCGACGCCGTGCTGGAGAAGTTCCCCGAATTCTCCGGCCTGCTCGTGCCGATGTGCCTCTACCACGGCGGCGTATGCCATGAAATCAAGTCATGCGGATATGCGGAGAGGGCGCAAGGAGAGGTGAAGCGGGATGGCTGATAGAGAAAAGGTTCTGAAGGGGATTGAAGCCTGCGCGGATCGTACCGGGGCATTATGCAGAACCTGCCCTTATGATTTCAGGAAGGAAGGCTGTATTTCTGACATGGCAGAGGATGCTCTGGAACTGCTGAAAGAGCAGGAGCCTGTAAAACCGATCAAAAGCAAGCTTTCATTTACTCGCGGCTTCATGTGGGAAATCTGGGATTGCGGATGTTGTGGGAATCAGCTTAGAAGCTTTGCAAAATACTGCGATCAGTGCGGACGGGCGGTGAAGTGGGAATGAGTTATGATATCAGGTTTGGGGTTAAGGTTGCTGGGGCAGATGACTGTTATGCTGTGATCGGACAACCTGAGTATGACAGTCCGACATACAATTTGCGGGATATTTTCGTGCAGAGCATGGGCTGGTGTTATCATCAGGGAGAATGGTACAAGATCACCGAGGTTCTGCCGAAAATCCAGCGCGGGATTACTGAGCTGACACTGCATCCGCAGAAATATAAAAAACTAGAGCCAGGGAATGGCTGGGGAACTGTCAACAGCGCAATCATGAGTCTGCAATCGATTGTCAGTTATTTTACTAACGACTTGAATGGTCTGGGCAACAGTTGGAACGCCGATATACCAATAGACTGCATTTACATGCGATGGTGAGGAAGAGGTGAAACAGGAATGAACGTCGGCGATATCATCGGCGGTTTGTATCCGCGCGAGAGGGACGGCCAGAAGCACTGGGAGCTGGTCGAGAGCAAGATAACTAGGATCATGCAGAACACGAAAGGCACCAAGGTTTATAGTAAACGGTTCTATCCGATTGATGTCGAGGAAATCGAGTCCAACACGGAGATCATGCAGAAGGCTTCCGGCCGGATCCTGACTCGCGAAGTTATGCTGCTCACTCCGAAGATCCGAAAAAAGTGCGAGGACTGGGTAGAATGGGCAAACGCAAATCCGGATAAGGCCGTCGGATTGATTAGCGGAGAATGAGGTGAAACAGGATGACTAAAAAAGAAGGGGCGCTGGACAAGGAACAACGCCAGGCCGCGCTGGCCCGGCTGGCCATCGTCTTCGAATCATCCTGGGTTCAGGCTGCCCAGGACAACATGAAGGAAGCTGCCGACATCTACTATGATCTCTGGATGGCTGTCAGGGATGCCGGAAAGATTCTCCGGGGTCAGCCGTCCATTATCCGCTGTAAAGACTGCTGGAAGAGAAACCTTGACAATTGTCCATTCTATGACATCACCGACACGATCGCCCCGGATGAGTGGTTCTGCCCTGCCGGGGAAAAGAGGGAAATACTGGGAGAGGAGAAAAACCAATGACCTTTGATAAAGATGCCACTGTCAACGTCAACGAGCTGCTGAATCAGTTCAAATCGCACTGCTATGACGTTTCCTACCTTCGCAAGGGCGGGGTAGCAAACGCCGATGGCATGACTCTTGAAGACTTCGAGCGCATCCTGAAAGAGGCAACTTTCCGCGACCTAAGGCAGAAAGTCATCAGCGGGCTGGAGCACTGCACTAAAAACTTCAGCTACAGGGACTGCGAGGGCTGCCCCTATTATGAAAATAGTAGCTGCATCTCCACTCTCCAGTGCGACAGCCTGAAGGTGCTGAAATAACCCAAGGGAGTATAACCTATGAATATCATCATCTCCACGGGGTCCAGCCGAAACGCCATCGACTGGACGCCCAAGGAGGTGTCCTGGGAGCGTTTCCGGCGAAAGCTGGAGACGCCCCGGGTCACCTCGGAAACCATGCAGGAATATGCCGCCATGTCACGCCCGGAAAAGGTTGAGGTAAAGGACATTGGCGGCTTTGTCGGTGGAACGGTGGAGGGCCGGAGGAAGAAGGAAACCATCCGCGACCGCACCATGATTACCCTGGACGCCGACTACGCGGATCGGCGCTTCTGGCCGCGCGTGTGCGAACTGTTTGACTGTGCCCTGCTGCTATACAGCACGCACAGCCACACTCCTGAACATCCCCGCTTCAGGCTGGTCATCCCGCTGTCCCATGCCGTCGATGTGGTGCAGTATGGCGCTATCGCGCGGAAGATCGCCGCCATGACAGGAATCGAGTGCTACGACGCTACCACAGCTGAGGTCAACCGCCTCATGTTCTGGCCCTCAATCAGTCGGGATGCTGAGTACATCTACCAGTATCAGGATGGAGACTTCCTCGAACCTGAGGATATCCTCGACCTGTACGACGACTGGAGCGACTCGGAAAGCTGGCCGAAATTCAAGGATGAGGACAAGGTACAGGCGGGGAACGGCAAGCGGCCGGACCCGCGGAAGAAGCCCGGTATGGTAGGTGCCTTCTGCAGGGCCTACCCTGTCTCCTCAGCCATCGACGCCTTCCTCAGCGATATTTATGAAATGGAGTCGGAAGGCGTGTACACCTTCGCCCACGGAACAACAGCCAACGGCGCGAAAGTCTTCGACGATGACACCGAGCTGCACTCCTTTCACGACCATGACCCTGCGAAGGGACAGCACAATGCCTATGACCTTGTCCGCATCCACAAGTTCGGTAATCTGGACGCGAATGTTCCCGTGGGCACCCCGATCAGCGAACTGCCTAGCACGGTGGCGATGAACGAATGGTGCCTCAGCCTGCCTGATGTCATGAAGGAATACACCGCCGCCGACACCGCCGGAACGACTGGCCGCTCTGCTGAGGCGTATGTTTGGGATCTCGAAAAGGACTCCTCAGATCTTAATGTTGCCCAACGCATCGCCGATAAATACCGGGATGTGCTCATGTATTCCCCATCCTTGGACTGGCTATACTGGAACGGCCAGCGGTGGAAGCCGGACAGTTCGGTGGAAGCACGGAGATGTCAGGAAGCCTACTACAACGAAGAGAAGTACAACCTCCAGCAGGAAGCCAGCCTTGCCATGGACCCGGCTGGAAAGAAGGCCGCACGGGCCAAGCTGGACAAGGCCATCCGGCGGTGCAGCTCGGGGAAGATATCCGGCGTGGAAAACCTCCTCAAGAAGAAGCTGCCCCTTCCCGATCTGGCCATGCTCGATAGGAATCCATGGGAACTGAACACCCCCGGCGGCATCGTGAACCTGCGTACGGGTGAGCTGCAGGAGCGTGATGCACAGCACCCGCACCAGTTCGCCGATCACTACTGCACACACATCACCACCGTCACACCGGCTCCCGGCGTCCCGAAGAAATGGTTGGACTGCATGGAGTACTGGACATGCCACGATGCCGACACGATCAGGTACATCCAGGAAGTCCTCGGAATGGCCTGCATTGGAGAGGTCATGTCGGAGGGAATGGTCATTGTCTACGGCCCTGGCCGAAACGGCAAGAGCACCATGTTCAACGTTGTTTCACAGCTTCTCGGAGACTACGCCACGCCGATCAGGAAGGAAGTCGTATTGGATAAAGGCGGCGGGGAACGGTACGGCATTGAGGCGCTGCTCGGCAGAAGGCTGGCCATCATGTCAGAACTCGATCCCACAGACAAGCTTTCCTCAGGCACATTCAAAGCTTTGACCAGTCGCGACAGAGTCCATGCCAATATCAAATTCGAAAAGCCGATTGTCTTCACGCCGACGCACACGCTCGTCATGCACACCAACCACCTGCCCCGACTGGATGCCCTGGATGATGGCGTGAAACGCAGAATAGCCATCGTTCCCTTCAAGGCGACTGTCCCGCCTGGGCAGGTCAACCCCAACCTGATGAATGAACTCATCGAGGGAGAAGGCCCTCAGATTCTCCAGTGGATGATCGAAGGGGCGGTGCGGTACTACCAGAATCACTGCCTGCTCAATAAGTCCTACACCGTGGAAACGGAGTCCAGCGCCTATCTGGACAGTCAGGACAAGTACCGTATGTTCATGTCAGATTGCCTGTACCTGCGCGACGCCAGCGCACGTCTCCTCGGGTCCGATCTCTTCAACGCCTATAAGCAGTGGTGCGGGAGCAACGGCTTCCATTGTGGCCGGAACGTCAATTTCTTCAACGCCATGGAAGAGCGTGGCCTTAAGCGCGATCTCACCAACACCCAAAGATCGGTTTGGATGGGCGTGAAACTGCTCGACCGGGGCGGTGACTACGGTATGGACGAGGATGTTTGATCAGGAAGAAGCGCTCAGAAAATGCACAGCCTAGCTGTTCAAATTTTGAGGTACTTTCGGAAGGGCTGTTGTATTTGTGCGGCAGTGCTTTTGTCAGAGAAGGTCAAAGATGTTGGATGTTTGCAACAGCAGTGATGCAGATACGCGGCGAATTTTTCAGGAAGGCCTGCCTGAGAGAGGCGGCGGCAGGGCAGTTTTTTGAAAAAGTCGTATTTATGCCCCGTATGACCCGCCATGCCCCGTAGAAAAAAGTGAGGTTTCCCAAGGCTTTCGAGACTTTTACGGGGCATACGGGGCATCGCTGTACCCACCTTATTACACCTTCGGTGAGAATAAATAATAATATATAAATAATATATACTATAGAGAATGCCCCGTATGCCCCGTAAAATCGTGGTAAAACCGTTGTGAAATAAGGATTTTCTGGCCGTGATTGTTGAAAGTATGCCCCGTAATGAGAATAACTTGAAATGGAGTAGATAAAAATGCTTGAAAAAGTGAGCGAATTGAGGTTAAAAAATATTGTCGAGGTGAATGGTGGAATCTGTTTGAAGATTCTTCCCAGCATCAACGGCGTCCCCGACAGGTTGGTAATTCTCCCGTATGGTATCTTGGCTTGGGTAGAGATGAAAAAGGTTGGCGGGCGCGTGTCCCGTATTCAGCGATCAGTGCATAAGCGCTTAAGGGCACTGGGGCAGGAGGTGTATATCCTGTACGGCGATGAGGACGTAGACGCTTTCATGGCCGACATGCGGGAGCGCATCGCACGGCGACGCGCCCAGATGGCCAGCCAACGAGAGGTGAGGATTCCGTGAGGTACACTCCGTCCCCTTATCAAACCTACGCCACCCGGTTCATCGAAGATCACCCGCAGGCAGCTGTTCTGTTGCCCATGGGCTTGGGTAAGACAATCATCACCCTGACTGCCCTGGCCGATCTCCTGACACTCGGAGACGCAGAGAAGATACTCATCATCGCCCCGCTGAATGTCGCCCGCACGGTGTGGGCAGAGGAAGCGGCGAAGTGGGATCATACGGCCCACCTCAGGTGCGTCAAAATCCTTGGGGATGCCCGCGCCCGGGAGAAGGCCCTGCAGGCTGACGCTGACCTGTACGTCATCAATCGGGAGAACGTCAAATGGTTGGTGGACTATCAGATAGCCCGGAAGACCTGGCCCTTTGACACCGTTGTCATCGACGAACTGTCCAGCTTCAAAGCTGCCAGCACGGCCCGGTGGAAGGCCCTGTGGAAGGCCCGGAAGCAGATCACCCGGATGATCGGCCTCACTGGTACGCCCGCCCCGAACAGCTTGATCGATCTGTGGGCGCAGATCACCATGCTTGACGAGGGTCAGCGTTTCGGCAGATCACTGACGCGTTTTAAGCAGGCATATTTCGTTCCTGACAGCTACAACCCCCAGACTGGTATAATCTATCACTATGCCCTCAGACCGGGCGCAGACGGCGAAATCTACGGCAAAATCAAGGACATGACAGTGTCCATGCAGGCCAGCGATTACATCAAGCTGCCCGACAGGATTGACCGTACAGTCCCGGTGGAACTCACTCCGTCGGCCTGGAGCGCCTACAAGCGGTTCGCCCGTGACCTGGTGGTTGAACTCGGAGACGAGGAGATCACAGCCGCAAACGCCGCTGTCCTGTGTAACAAGCTGCTTCAGCTGGCCTCAGGTGAGATATACTCGCCTTCAGGCACCCAAACCGTCCACGACGGCAAGCTGGCCGCCCTGAAGGAAATAGTCGATACGGCGACATCTCCGGTACTCATCTTCTACGCCTTCCGGCATGAAGCCAGCCGCATCATGGAAGCGCTGCCACAAGCGGAAAAGCTGACAGGGGCAGATCAGGTGGAGCGGTGGAATCAGGGCAACATCCCCGTCCTGCTTGCCCACCCGGACAGCGCCGGGCACGGCCTGAATCTGCAGGCAGGCGGGCATACTATAGTCTGGTACAGTCTCACATGGAGCCTGGAGAAGTACCAGCAAGCCTGTGCCCGGCTGCACAGACGTGGCCAGACCCAGCCCGTGATCATTCACCACCTGATAGCCAAGGGCACGGTGGATGAGCGTGTCATGGCCGTCTTGGCGGGGAAAGATGACGGGCAGAACGCACTGTTGCAGGCCGTGAAGGCCAGCATAGCAGACGTCATGGGAACACCGTGACAATAAAAAAAGGACCCGGCACAGTGCCGGGTCCTTTTCAGTCTTCATCCTTCGGAGGGACATCGTAGAGCATTTCTAGCCCGTCCGCAGGGTGGATGTTGTAGGCGTCGCAAATCTGGAGGAAGGATTTCATCGTCACGTTCTCGGGCTTGCTTGTCCCATTGTCGATTTGTCGGTAGGTGGTATAGTTCATGAACCCGGATTTAGCCACGTCCATTACACTATACCCCATAAGATGCCGGAGCTGCCTGTATGTCAGGGCCATAATTACTCTACCTCCGATTGCGGGCAGAGGTCTCCTCCGTCGAAGGATTCCACCTCCCCGTGGTCGTCCACGGTGACGGAGACATGGCACCCAACCCTGGCTGCATCGGTGAGGTTGGCTTCACTGGCCGCGTCCCACCAGAAGGTAGCCAGTTCATCCGCGGGCATGCCGTCGTAGTATTCCGGGAGCAGGTAGGAGATGGCCCGCTTCAGGGCGAAGTAGCCATACTCCTCCACGGCGACCTGGTCAGTGATGTCTTCCGGGATACGCGCCGCCGCGGTGATGCGCAAGCCGTCGGCATCATAGACCATCTGGTTGGACAGGTGCTGTCCGTCTTCCAAGGTCATGAGGTCGAGGTCAAAACTCACAGCAGTTTTCATCATAGTCAATCCATCCTTTCGGCCCTTCGGGCAGGGCCATTATATTCGGGCTGCACGCCCTGTGCAAGGCCGGGATACCCCGGCCCTGAGGCAGGAGGAGCAGTAGTCAAATTGAGTCATCGTCGTCCGGTATGAGGTCATCGTCCCAGTGTGCCAGCATGTCGAGCGCCTGGGCAAGCGATACGCCGCGGCAGTAGTAGATGTCTGCGGTCTTGGCATCGATGTACTGGTCAAGGGTTTCCCCGTCTTCCACATCGATCCCGAGTTCATAGCATTTTTCAAGGCCAGCACGGGTCACGATCTCGCCCGTGTCGAGCGAGATCCAGCCCTCCACGCAACCGTCCCGGCCGCATGCGGCCATCAGGTCACATACGGTGCCCTGGAAGGTCGCCTTGTCCTTTGTAATACTCATGATCAATTCCCCTTTCGTGTGAGAGCGTTTCCCGCCCTCTGTACAGGGCACAGCGTGTATGCCCTGTTTCAGAAGGTGTGAAGGCGGTGTCAGGCCTCGACGATATAGGCCTTGTCCCGGCAGTGGACATCGATAAAGTCCATGTTCCTGCAGTACCGGAAGGGCCAGATGTGGTCATCAGCGTAGCCGCTGAAAGCGGCGTCATACACGGCCCTCTCTCGTTCTTGGCGGGCCAGCGTGGTGGCATTTTTCCGGGTGATGGGTTCAAAACCCGCCTTCCGGGCCGCTGCGCAGTCGTCCGCATTGTCCTTGTCCGTCCATGCCAACTCATAATAGTTGGCGAAGCCGTGATACATTACCCAGTACATTCTTGTCATGGTGATATCCCCTTTCATGTGAGAGCGTTTCCCGCCCTCTGTCCGAGGTGGGCAATGCCCGCCCCGTGTCAGAAGGTGTGATCTGATCAGTCGTCTTCCTCGTCGTCCTCGTTCAGCCAAGCCTCTTCTTCCCGTTTTTCGTTGAGCATTTCTTCCACCTCGTCGAAGGTGTAGCAATCGTTGCGGCCCTTCGACACCGCGTCGATGAAGTTACACATGTACTCGTCCGGGGTCCATTCGCTGTCGGCGTCATAGTCTTCCATGACGTCGTCCTCGGTTATGACCTTGTTCTCGTCGGCGTCCCACCAAACACGGCTAGCAGGTACGTGACAGGCGATCAGGTACATCATTTCATCGAAGACAGCCTGCAGAGTCTCAAGTTCAAACATTGTTTCATCCATCCTTTTCTAAGGGGTTTAGATTTTTATACATCCCCTTTTCAAGGCCTATGGCAGGCCTTGTCTCGTTGTGATGTGACATAGATCATTTTTCTAGTTTGGCAAGCGCGTCGGCGATGGCCTTCTTCTGTGCCTTGCTTCCCCGGTAAAGTTCCGCGATGTTGGCATAGTTGGCAGCGTTTTCACTGTCGTAGCAGTGGAAACCGCAGTCTCTGCATTTCCTGCCGTTGCACTCCCACGCCCCCGCGGTGATGGCCTTTTGTACGTCTTCTTCAGTGAGATACACTGTAAAAACGGAATCGGCATAGCGGGAAGGCTTGTCAGGTCGATTGATGCGGATTGATGACTGAATGAAGGCCATGTTGGAAGGCTTGCCTTCCAGATCAAAAGCTTTTTCAATCGCGGGAACATTTTTGCCCCAAATGGCAACCTTGCTATAGCTGTGCGCCATGGCGAAACGGATAGCGTTTCTTGCGTAGGTTGTATTTGGCGTGTCGCCGGAGGAATTGATTCTAGTTATTGATGTTGCCGGAATAGTGGCCAGCTCTTCGACAGAGAATAGAACCGTCGAAAGAATGATCATATTTAATTGGTGACGGAATTTGATGTACAGCTTGTACGCCTCTTGCGCGGCGTCGTAGCATGATCCGCAAATCATGGTCAGGTCACGTTCCGCGGCCTTCCGCATAAGGTTGCAGAATTCGCAACCAGAGCAGGAAGAATCGATGGAAGATATGTCTTCAATCTTGCCGTTTTCATGGAAGGCACAGCTGACAGTGTGTACTAGTTGGAAACTTTCTGCCATTGTGAACGTTTCGCTGTTTTGAAGCTTGACCAGCATGGCGCGGACAAAGTCTGCATCTTTGCGGATAAGCTTTGACGGGCGGGCAAGGCTAGAATTGGCGGTGATGATGCTGTCTACAAGGGATATGCAGTAATCGATGTAACTAACCTTTTTCATTGTATGAATCCTTCTTTCTTTTCATGGGCCTTTTCATGGGCCTTGAAAAGGGGATGGATGCATAACCGTCTTCCCCTGCCGCCTATGGGCAGTCGCTTGTTTTCGTGCGCCGCTATGGGCACATGCACGATTGATTGAACGCTTTCCCGCGCCTAATAGGCGCGTCTTCAATGCGTTTTTCTTTCCCGAGTACTTTTGCAGGTCATACTTGACAGGATGGACGGAAGGCGCTTAGCGTTTCTTCGAATGATGTATGGAGTTTTCAAGTTTCACGGGTAGCTGACCCGCCGCTTTACACCGTCGCGGGAGACGTCCTAGCGCGTGTTTCCTGTCGCGTCCGACCGTGCAGGGAAGGGGCTTAACCGGGAAGGAGTCGGGCGGCCTTGCCCTCGGGCCGTCAACGTCGTGTGAGTAAGTAGAGTGACTAACAAGTGACAAGTACATTGTACTTATTTGGCAACGTTTTTGTTGATTTTTGGTATTTTTTCGAAAACTTTCTTTTCTGCCTCAAGTCATGCGCTTTTTCTTCCCCTCCCCTAGGACAAGTGTCCTAAATGAGACTGGCCGTCTCACTTTTGGCGGTGATCTGCCATGCCCCCGCCCCCTCGGTGTGGTACTTTGTGTGGTACGCTGCCGCGGAAGCCTTGTCTTGCAAGGCTTCAGGGCCATGCCGTGACCATGGCATGCATGGTCACGGCCTGCCGACGCCGCCAGGGCGGCCACCCCGGGGGGGCTAGCCGCCCTGGCGAGACTCCCGAGATTTCCTCGGGCCTATGTATATACCTGAACCACCCGACACACTGATCCGTCCGGGATCGCTATGTCGTTCGTTGGACATTTGCAACAGTAATCGTCTTAAAAACGAAACAGTCAAAGCGCAGAAGAACCACCCCGGGGGATACCCCGGAAGAAGACACCCTAGCTGTGAACTCGACCACCTTTACTGTGCAAACAAGAAAAGCCCCACGCCAGTTCTGTTAACTAAGCAGGCGTGGGGTTTTACAATGGTTTTGCGGGACTGCCATCACGCCTCCGGCGCGGCATCGGTCTACAACTCCGCCGGTGCCGCGCTCGGGCGATGTGGTGACCAGCCGCTCAGCGAAGGTGGGCATACGCACAAGGAGGTGGGCAGTACGGGGCGTTATGAAGCAGACAGGCGAAAACCTCTCAGCATGCGGCACATGAAGGTCGTTGACCTGGTCGTGAACGAGGGGATGACCTACAAGGACGCCGCGGCGGCGCTCGGCCTCTCGGTCAAAACGGTCACCACCGTGATGAATCGTGACGAGGTGCAGAAGATCATCTCCGACAGAACCATGCAGGTGCTCAGGAAGGCTTCCGTGAAGGCCGCTACGAAGCTGACAGAGCAGCTCGACTCAGACAATCCTTGGGTCGTGCAGAACGCCGCGGGCAGAATCCTCAGCATGATTGACCAGGCAGAGCAGCGGGAAAGTGACAACACCATCACGGTCAATTTCTCGATGAACATGCCCAAACCGGGCATGCCTGAGGCGGTCACCGACGGATCTGACGCGGTTATCCCGGCTGAAGGCCAGGTGACCTGACGTGGGTGTCACGATTGAGATCCCGTATACCCCGACTCCCAAGCAGATACTCTTCCACTCCACCACGGCCAACGAGGTGCTGTACGGAGGAGCAGCTGGCGGCGGCAAGTCCAAGGCCATCGTCATGGACGCGCTGTCACGGTGCCTGACCTACCCGAACACCCATGCCTACTGCTTCAGGCGAACCTACTCAGAACTGGAGGACACGCTGGTCAAGGAGGCCAAGGCCAGCTACCCGAAGGAACTCGGAAGCTACAACGTCACCGCCCATGATTTCAAGCTGATCAACGGATCAGTGATCCATTTCCGGCACTGCGCGAGTGTCGGCGATATGTACAACTACGCTGGCGCGGAAATCCAGTGGCTGTACATCGACGAACTGACCAGCTTCGAGATCGAGATTTACACCTTCCTGAAGACCCGTCTCCGCGCGGCGAAATCACTCGGAGTCCAGCCGATAGTCAGGTGTGCCTCCAACCCTGGCAACATCGGGCATGGCTGGGTGAAGGCCTACTTCGTTGACGCAGGTCCCTACGGTTCGCTCATCCGGGCCGAAGAAGTGTCGAAGGTCAGTGGCCGGAAAAGGATCTACACCAAGCAGTACATCCCCGCCCTGGCTACGGACAACCCATACATCACGGACGACTACATCTTCGAACTGGAGCGCAAGCCTGAGGCCCTGAGGAACAGCCTGCTCTACGGGCACTGGGACGCATTTGAAGGTCAGGTCTTCACGGAATGGCGCGATGACAAGGAGCACTACCTCGACAGGAAGAACACGCACGTCATTGAGCCGTTCGACATTCCGCTTCACTGGCGGCGGTACATGTCCTTCGACCACGGCTACTCCAGGCCGTTCGCTGTGCTGTGGTGGGCCATGGACGAGGCTGGAATCCTGTACTGCTACCGCGAGTGGTACGGCTGGAATGGGACGCCGAACATCGGGCAGTGCATCACGCCGACGGAGATTGCCCAGGGCATTGCCCAGAGGGAGCAGGCCGAGCGACGGGACAACCTGCATATCGACCGCATCGCTGACCCGGCCATCTTCGACCGCTCCAGAGGCCCCTCGGTCGCCGACCAGATGCGGGAGGCCGACAACTTCAGGTCGGGATGCATATTCCGCAAGGGCGACAACAACCGCCTGAACGGGCTGATGCAGGTGCATGAGCGGCTTCGCTTCGACGAGCGGGGCATCCCGAAGATGTACTTCTTCCGCACTTGTGACAACGTGATCCGTACGCTTCCGGCCCTGCCGTACAGCCTGACAAAGGTCGAGGACATTGACACGGACGCCGAGGATCACTGCTACGACGCTGTTCGGTATATGTGCATGGCATACCCGATGGCAACTGAGCCTGTGAAACGCTATCACACCCGGCTCAGGACACCTTATGACGAAGACGGAGAGGAGGATGATGTCTACCGTGGCTATCAGAACTAACAACGGACCCGCACCGACGCGGGAGCCTGACAAGCGGCGACCGCAGAAGAAAAAGAGTCCTCTCCGCGGCGCGGCTGACCCAGCCCTCTTCACAGGTGAGCAGGAACTGTCCGACGAGGACAGGGAACTCCTCAGGGAGGCCTACACCAGGCTCGACCTGTGGGAGAAGGACTGTGCTCCGTTCCACGAGGACGCCCGGGAGTGCCGCCTGATCTACCGCTTGAAGGACCCGAAGCAGGACCCCAAGGGAACGCCTGAAGCGGAGAAGATGCTTCAGCTGCAGACCCTGAAGTCCACGCTGAACAACTGTATCGCCGATCAGGTCGATAACACGCCTGAGGCGATGCTGATCCCCCAGCGTGAGGATATGCACGACCTCGCCAATGACATGAACAATGTCGTGAAGTACGTCATGGAACTGAACCACGTTCGCGAGTTCCAGCGCAGGCGTTCTCAGGATTTCCACATCACCGGGACCGCTGTGACCCAGGTCATGTGGGATCAGGAGATGGATTACGGCAAGGGCAACATCAGTATCTCCCGCTTCCCGATTGAGTCCGTGGTCTGGGACCCGGTGGCGTCGGATGTCCAGAGCGCCCGCGGCATCTTTAAGCTGTCGTGGCATCCGCTCAGCTGGTACACCGAGCATTTCCCGGAGCAGGCGATGTACATCGCCGATGACTCGCAGGAACACAACAACGTGGCCATGGAGGAGACAACCTTCGGGCTGAGTGCGGACGAGGCCGAGGGCAAGGCGCTCCTGTGCGAGTACTGGTACAGGCGCTACAGCGCTGAAGAGAAGCGCTACACCATCAATGTGGCGTACCTCGCAGGCGGGGCGCTCCTCGAGGTCTACCGTGACGTCTACGCCCACGGGGAATACCCGTTCGTCTTCGACGTTTTCTCGGAGATCGAGGGCTGCATGGTCGGCGAGGGCCAGGTGCACGAACTGGCGAACATGATGCGCTACATCAACCGCTACGCGCATTACATGGACATCAATATCGCCGCCTCCTCCAAACTGCGTCTGCTGGCCCGCCGCGGATCTGGAATCAACCTTCAGCAGCTGGCCGACTTCTCCCGCAACGTCATTGAGGGCGACCAAATCGACGAGGACGCTGTCCGCTGGATGGAGAGCAAGCCCTTCAACGGTGTGACAACCCAGCAGATGCTCCAGTTTCAAAATGACATGAAGATGGACAGCGGTCAGTCGCAGTTCACCCGCGGCGAGGTCACGGGCGGTGTTGACGCCGCCAGCGCTATCCAGCTTCTCCAGAACGCCGGTTCCAAGATCACCCGTCTCCGCACTCAGGTGCTGTCTGATGGGTTCAAGAAAATCGTGGAACAGGTTCTCTGGCTGGCGGCTCAGTTCTATAACGAGGACAGGGTGGCCATGATAAGCGATGACCTGGGACAGGTTGTCCCGGTGCATCTCTCCAGCAAGTACCTCATGAGGCCGGAGAAGAAGCATTCCCGGCTTGAGCCGCCGCCCTACACCGTCAGGATTGAAATCCTGCGGCAGAACCCCGCGGCGGTGCAGGCTCAAAATGACCTGTTCATCCAGGCCTACACGATGGCTGCGCAGGCACAGCAGATTTTCCCGCTGAAGGCGCTGTTCAAACTTCTCAATGTGGACGGCAAGGAGAAGATTCTCCCCGTCCTTGAGGAGAACGACGCGATCACCCAGCAGATGAACGCGCTGGCCCAGCAGAATCAGCAGCTCCAGCAGCAGGTTGATTCGCTCAACGAGACACTGGACGGGTACTCCAACCTTGTGTCCTCGACTCCCGGATCGGATGAGGCGCTGACTTCCCTCGGAGGCAACGCCCCTGACGAAACGATGATGTAACCCGGCTTTGCCGGATTATATAAACCCAAGGAGGAACGTTATGGCAGATAACGCATCGGTCGAAAGCTTCGATGAGAGCGTGCAGGACGACGCTGTACAGGCTCACGAAGAAGATGGTATCCAGGAAACCGCGACCCCGATTTCCGACTTCCTCAGCCAGGCCGGGGAGGACACGGAGGAACCCGTGTCCCAGGAGCCGACCCAGCGCAAGGAGAACGGCGGGATCAAAGGCAGGCTCCTCGACAGTGAGCGCAAAGGCTACAGCCGCGGCAAGACTGAGGCTGAAGCAGCGTGGCAGGCCGAGAAGGCTGAGTATCAGGCCCGTATCCAGAAACTCGAAGAATACGAGATTAAGGAACAGGCCCGGGAACTGGCCAAGCAGGAGAACATCAGCGAAGCATTTGCTGAGAGGGTTATTCGTGCCGAGCGCGGCGTTCCTCAGGCGCAGGGGAGTGCTGAAAGCAAGTCGGAAGCCCAGCCCAGAGACGCTCAGGGGCGCTTCGTTTCGCGAGAGCAGAACGAGGCCAACGCCTATGCAGATGAACTCTTGAAGCAGGCCGAAACCATCAAGCGGCTGACAGGCACGGACATGATGGCGCTTTACAACAGTGACAAGACGGTGCAGAACCGCATTCTGAGCCGGGAGATCGACTTCTACGGTCTCGCGGAGGAGATGCGGGGGCAGCCTCAGCAGCGCAAGGGGACTCCCCCGGTTGTCAAAGCGGCTAATGGGTCCGGCTATCATCACCGCGGCATTGCCGACCTGACAGACGAACAGTTCGACGAACTGGATCGCAGACTGGAACAGGGGGCAGTATTCGACATGAGGAGATGAGAATATGGCTTACGAGAATATGAACTATTCCTACGACAAAGACATAGCCACCAGTGAGGTTATTGGCTACCATGAGCGGCGACTGCTCAGGAATGTGAAAGCCAACCTGACCTGGGGCATGGACATCCAGATGAGGCCGCTGCCCAAGGGCAATGGCCGTAAGGTACAGTTCCGGCGTATGGTCCCCTTCAAGCCCAGCACCCGTCCTCTCGAGGAAGGTGTGACCAAGAAGGGCCAGAATCTCAGGCAAACCGACATGTGGATCACCATGAAGCCCTATGGTGAGCATGTCGAGTACACCGACGAACTCGACCTGTACAACATCGACAACATGCACCGGGAAATCAATGAACTCCTGAGCCGTCAGGCTCGTGAGTCCATCAACATCCTGGCTCGTGATGCCAAGTGCGCAGGCACGAACGTCATGTACGCTGGTGGCCGTGCTTCCCGTGCGGCGCTCACCGCGAGCGACAAGCTGACCTACGACCTCGTCCGCAAGGCAGTGCGTACCCTCGAGAAGAACCTCGCCCCGAAGTTCTCCGACGGCTACTATCACGCCAATATCGATCCTGACACCAAGTATGACCTGATGCAGGACCCGATGTGGATTGATCCTGCCAAGTATCAGGACAAGTCCATGATCGCCAATAACGAGATCGGCATCATCGCTGGTGTGAAGTTCTTCGAGACCACCATCGGCAAGACCTATGAGAACGAGGACGATTATCTCGTTTACGCGTCTTCCACCGCGGACACTGGCCTGACTGAGCTGACCGTCCACGGCTATGATGCAACTACCAAGACCGTCTACGTCAAGGAAGCCCTGAACGAGTATGAAGCCCGTTCCCTCGGCGCCCGTCTTGTGAAGATCGGCAATGAGCCTGCTTTCATTGAGTGGGCAAAGGCCGGTGCTGCCAATGCCGGTGAACTCCATCTGCGCTGGGCGCTGGCCACTGCTCCTACCGCAGACACCACCAAGATCACTCAGGAAGAGGAAGGTCCCTCTGGCGTGAACATCCGCGCCACCGTGATTTACGGCCAGGACTTCTGCGGCGGTATCAGCCTCGACGGCACGGGCCACAACGTCCGCGTCATCATCAAGCCGCTCGGTTCTTCTGGCTCGGACGACCCCTATGATCAGAGGGGCACGATTGCCTACAAGATCAAGGGTGTTGGCTACCACATCCTGCAGGATGCATTCGGTGTCCGTATCGAACACGCCGTGAGCGCGTAATCCGACGGGGGCTGGGGATAGTTCCCTGGTCCCCCTCTATTTTTTGGAGGTAAGTGTATGGCAACTGCAAAGACTGAAACCCACATCGCCCCTGAAGACCGTATGACCTACGTCACCCTGCCGCTTCTCGACGAGGAGAAGCCCGGTACGGTTGACCAGACCGAGGTTGTGCAGTGTGAAGGCAAGAACAACAATCATCCCCTGATCATCCAGCGCGGACAGCGCGTGGAGATCCCGATCTGGGCGTTTGAAGCCCTCGTTCATTCCGGTCGGTATACCGTCGCCAGTCGTCGTGGCGAGACGGATTCTCATACCGAATATCATACGAACCTTTAAGGCGGTGGTGGCACATGACCTTTGAAGCCATGATGCAGAGGGCCATTTTTCAGTACAACGCTGACTGGGATGACTATGAGGACTACGCGCCTCATGTGGATGCTTATGTCAACGATGGCTATGACCAAGTGCTGGAGGCCATCACAGGTATGCACCTGAACCAGATTGAGGCCTACCGGACCCTCGTGGAGGGCGTGGACAACAACGTCGAGCCGGGTGTGCCTGAGTGGACTCATTTGCCTATCTGTGATTATGCGACATACATGCTTTACCGCAACGGCAACCCGCAGAAGCAGCAGCGCGGCCTGATGTTTCTGGAGAACTTCCGGGCCTGCCTCGGTAAGTGCAAAGACCTTGCCGGGAAGGTTACGGTCGATCCTGAGACCGGGGCGATGACCTTCTCCAAGAACCCGCCGCAGTTTTACAACTACCGTCCGTGAGGAGGTGAAACATGCCTGCGTATTCGACTACTGTCCAGATTCCCGTCTTTGCTGGAATCGATCAGACAGGTGACGGCTACAACAAGGATTTGCGGTATGCTACGGAGATGGAAAATGTGGATGTGCATAACGGCCAGTTTAAGCCGTTCCAGCTTGGCAAGTTCCTGCTCAATGGCCCTGCGCCTGACACGACTCAGCCCGGTCCCCCTATCGGAACGCTGGCCTGTCTTTCGCGCCGTTACGGCGGCTTTACCGATGAAAACAGAGACCTCCTGATCGCTTTCGCCGGGGGGCATGTGTATGCCAAGACCCTCAAAGGCGATGACCCCTGGATTGCTCTGAAGATGGGCTATCTGGCTGCTGAAGAGCCTCCTGCGACAGACCCGACTGATCCTCAGGGCGTGGAAGAAGAGCCAGCTGCTCCGGCTGATCCGACCGACGCAACAGTCACGACTGATCCTGATGACCTGACTGAACCCGCCGCCACAGAGGACTCCGATGATCTGACTGAACCCGCCGCCACAGAGGACCCGGCTGATCCTGGCGAGGGCGGCGAAGTACCTGACGATCCTTACCCCGGTGAAGGTGGGGAAGAGCCTGCAGAGGAAGACGATTACGACCTTTCCACAGCTTTTATTCCGAGAACTAATATCGGGAGTATCTACTTCCAAGCAGCTGAGACGCTGACGCTTTCCACTGACTACAACAGCTTCGTGACCTACGAAACATCCATCATCCAGGGCGAAGGTACAGATGAGCCTATCGACATCTTCCTCTTCAGCAACGGCACGGACGGCATGTACTGCCTGTACGGTACGATGGGCTGGCTGGTGGAAGTACCTACGCCGGATAAGTTCAGCATTATCTCCCGGCACAACGAACGCATCTGGGGCACAGGCATCGCAAACGCCCCTGACACGCTGTGGTATTCCTGCCCGTATGATCCGTTCGACTGGAGCACTCAGCGCGACCCGGACAACCCTGCTGACAACGCTGGTGCGGTTCTCCTCCCGTCCTGGGATGGGGACAGCTTCCTCGGTCTGGCCCAGTACGGTTCGCAGCTGCTTGCCTTCAAGCGGAACGCCATCTGGAAGATCATCGGCACTGACCCCGGTGAATTCGTCATCCGTGAACAGTTCGGACCCGGCACAGTGATCCCGGCCAGTGTAGCTGTCTCAGGTTCTTATGCCTTCATGCTGGGCTACACGGGCATTGTACGCTATGACGGTGCTCAGTCAGGCGAGTTCCTGCAGGACAACGTTGTCCGCATCTTCAATCGTGTGAACCACGACGTTGCGAACGCTACGGCCTGCGCTGTGATGTCCGACAGAACCTACCTTCTCGCCCTGCCAATTGACGGCAGCACGGTGAACAACGCCCTGCTGGCCTATGACTCCAGAGAAGGAACGTTCACCCTGAGGACTGGCATTTTCGTTCGGAGTTTTCTGGCGGTGGAGGATAAGATTTTCTACACCAGTGCCAAGGCGCCAGGCAAAATATTCGAACTTTGCGATGAAGGACACGCTCTTCCTGTGTACTGGGAATCCGGCATGCAGGACTTGGGCGTGAAATCCAGCGTGAAGTCGGCATTCACGGTGTACTTCCTCGCTGAGGCCGCGACACCGTTTAACTTGGTTCTGGGCATCCAGACGGACAAGAAGCTGAAGACCAAGATGCTGACGGTGAAGCCCGGAAAGGCCACCAAGATTGCCATCAATGTGCAAGGCAGGTTCTTCAAGCTGATTCTGTCCAGCAGGACGATTGTACCTTTCAAACTGGTTGGCGGCATAAAAATCGATATGGAATTGGATCCAGATTGAGGTGGTACAGATGGCTGAAATAAACCAGAATGTTTATGGCTACCAATACCAACCACCGACTCTCCCGGCCAATGCGAGTCCCGCATTTAAGCGCTACCACAACGAACTGATGGAACTCTTTGACCGCCTCTTCTCCATGAAGCTGGGCGGTGACAGAGTGAAGAAGAACGCCATCACGGCAGACAACATCGCCGCTGGCGCTGTGACAGCCGAAAAGATTGAGGCTGGCGCAATCACAGCCCGTGAGATTGCCACCGGGTCGATTGAGTTCGCAGACCTGAGCGAGGACGCGACAGGCCAAATTCAAACAGGCATTGAGCGAAACCTCACGGACAGTACTCTTAAGCTTTATGCCCAGAAAACAGATGTGGATACGGCGGTAGGCGGCGTACAGGCATCTCTTCAATTGGGCATTGATGGCCTAGAAACCCGTGTCCAGACAGTAGAGGGTACTAGCGCCAATGTGGAGACATGGCTTACCTTCGGGACAGACGGCCTGACGATAGGTAAGTCCGACAGCGAATACAAAACCGTGACCGACAACAACGGCTACCACATCAAGAAGGGTGAAGCCGATGTTATCAAGATCACGGAGACTGAGACGGAGATCCCGGAGCTGCGTGTCACTCAGAATCTCTATCTCGGAACAGAAGACAACATCCACGTCCGGGCATACCGCTGCTACGGCGGGTATGGGTTTGTCAGAGTAGGGGCGGTGGTAGCGAATGGCGAGTAAAACAGCATCGTTTAGTCTCGGTAACCTGACAGCGTATCCCGGGCAGGATGTCCCAGTATCGCGCAGCTACTCCCTGTCCGGGACGAACGTCCGCAACATCCGGGCCACCTTGACCTGGACGGGCAGCGGCACAGGCTCTTCCCGTGGCACGATTGCTCAGTATCCCAGCGCGGGAAACAGAGGCAACGGCAGCCAGTCGCTCGATGTGTCTTCCTCGTTCTCCGGCGCTTCCGGGTCCTTCGCTCTCACATTCAGGTGTGCCGTCGGCCCGTACTACGCTTTCGATTATGCCACCGTATCGGTGACATATGAGAGCGATGACGCTACATACTCCCCCAGCGCAGTGTCCGCAACGGCGGCAGATGTGGCAGGGCAGACACTGATAACGGTGGCAAACGCGAAGCTGTCGGAACTGTGGCATGCCATCATCATTGATTTCGGTTCGAAGCGAACGAACCTTGACATGGCCCGGGGAGCGGCTCAAGCCTACCTGACGCTACCATGGGAGTTCCTGGAGACAATCCCGACATCTTCCAGCGGGGTCGGAACGGTGACCTGTAATACCTTTTACGGTTCAGGCCCGCAGGACCCCAACAACGTCTATATCGGTACGACCACTTCCCAAATCACTATCCGCGCCCCCCAGAGCGTAGCCCCGGCATTCACGCTGTCCTGTGCTCACAACATGAACGGACATACGCTGACTCATGGCTATGTCGCCGGGATCAGCGGAGCGGAACTGACCGTCACGCTGGACACGGACACCACCGTGCCGCCGGGCAAGTACCGCACAGGCATTGTGAGAGCAGATTGGCCCAGCGGCTTTGTACCTGACTCTTCCTCGCCTACCACAGCGGCTTCGCTGTCCGTCATCCCTCAGGCAGGCCAGCAGACCTTCCAAGTCACACTGACGGATGAACGCGGGCTGCATACTGTTCACTCCGCAACGATAGATGTCAGGCCCTACAGCCGACCCGTGCTGGAGTCTGTGAATATCTTCCGATGCGATCAGAGCGGCAATGCTGACGATGATGGAGCGTACATCTCCGCGCAGGTCAGCGCAGCCTATTCAGATCTTGATGGGGACAATACTGTCCTTATCACGGTGACCTGCACTGACATTCCGAACTTCGGGACACTGGTTCTCCAGAACGGCGTGAAGACCGTAGAGAGCGTCCTCGGTATGACGGCGGGGCATTCGTACAGGTTTACTGTGACTGCCACCGACACGATGAGCAACAGCACCACCCGCACCGTGGTGGTCGCCGCGGCAACGATGTGGCTTCATTTCCGCGACGATGGCGGCGGGGTGGCTGTGGGTCAGCCCAGCACTGAGGACGGCTTCGAAGTACGCGCAGACTGGCCGTTCCGGGCCTATGGTGAAGAAGTCTTAGACCTGATCGTCCCGGTTGGCATTGTGATTCAGCTGAAGGATACACTGGATCCGGCCAATATCTATCCGAACACGGTGTGGAGCGAGATCGGCTCGGCGTCTGGAGGTGTGAGAACATGGCAACGGCAAACAGGTGCATAGTCTGTGGGGAGATCATCCCTGAGGGCAGACAGATCTGTCCTCGCTGTGAAAACTCAACGAACGAATTCTTTCCGGAGGTGGATTATGGTAAGCGGGAAACAGATAGCGCAACTGGCACACCAGCCCCTGCAAGATCACTGGGGGTACATCTGGGGCACAAGCGGGTGTAGCTGGACTCAGGCGAGTCAGGCCCAGATCGAGAAAACCACCAACGATAACTATCAGCTGGCGCGGAAGTACGGATGGAAGTGGATCGGTCGCAAGGTCTGTGACTGCTCTGGCCTTCTTGTCTGGATCGCCCGGCAGCTGGGGCTGACCATTCCGCACGGTTCGAACTCTATCTGGAAGGGCGAACTCAGCCGAAAAGGCATGATCCAGGGTGACCCCCCTGTCGGTGCCTTCGTGTTCAAACTGAGGAACGGCAACGATTACTACCATGTCGGCGTGTATATCGGCGACGGTAAAGTGATCGAGGCGAAGAACACTTACAACGGCGTGGTGGAGTCCAAGCTGTCGGAGTGGTCACACTACGGCCTGTGGAAGCTGGCTACATTTGACGATAACGTAACTGCGGAGGTGATTCCATTGCAGGGCCGATGCACAGTCGATGTTCCGAATGACGGATCTCTGAACGTCAGGTCTGTCCCCAACGGTAGTAAAACCGGGATCGTTCGTGAGGGTGACCCGGTGACAGTTCTGGAGAACCGTGACGGTTGGTCAAAGATCAGCTACCAGTGTGAAGGGTGGGTTATGTCCAAGTTCCTGAGAAAGGAGGAACAGGCATGACGGCTGAAATCATCGTGGGGCTTGGCTCCGCAGTCATAACAGGCCTTCTGTCACTGGCAGGCGTGTATCTGGCGAATCGCAAGAGTGCGGCGCTCATCGAGTACCGCTTGAGCCAGCTGGAGCAGAAGGTCGATAGACATAACAAGGTAGTTGAACGCACCTTCGTGCTGGAAGGTGCCGTGACAGAACTCCAGCACGATGTGCGAGATTTGAAAGCGAGGTAATTGGTATGGACTGGAAACAGAAGCTGACCTCCCGGAAGTTCTGGGCGGCTGTGGCGAACTTTGTGACGATGCTTGTCATCGCCTTCGGTGCGACAGAGCATGTCGCTTCTCAGGTCACCGCTCTCATCATGGCTGGTGCTGGCGTGGTGGCATACATCGTGGGTGAGGGCCTTGCCGATGCGGCACATGTCGAGGACGGACAAGTGCTTTACACCATTGAGGACGATGGTGGGGATGAAGTGGGTTGAACACAACCCCAACCCGGCGAAGCTGAAACAGCACACTACTGCTGTGAGGAATAACACAAGGCTTATCACGGATTCGCTTACAATAGCTTTGTAGCCGGGAGAAAGTAAAGGAGGGAGCGTCTGGATGGTAATTCAGAAAACACCTACCAAGATTGATAAGATCGTATCTCTTAAAATAGGTCAGCGCGGTGAAAACCTCGCCACCGACATCAAAATGGACGTGTCTGACTGGATTACTGTCCACCCCGACGCGCATTATCACTGCTTGTTTAAGCGCCCCGGAGAGGTACAGGTTCTGCCTGTCCTCTCCTCCTTTGAAGATGGCATTCTGACGTGGACTGTCCGGGCTTGGGAATGTGGCGTGATCGGCGTGGGTTATCTGGAGGTCAGGGCTGTTGACTCTGATACAGGCATGGTGGCCAAGAGCCGTGTTATTCCGTGCTCCATTGAGGATTCCATCATTGATGACGAAGGACCCGTCCCGCCTGAGATGAGTTGGGTGGAAGAAGTCATCGAGGCGAAGAACGATGCCGAAGCTGCTAGAGACAAAGCGCAGGAGGTGCTGGACAGTATTCCAGATGATTACTCGGCCCTCAGCGGAGAGGTATCTTCTTTACAAAGCACTTTAACACTGCTGGAAGAGAACATACCCGGCACGGTGCAGACGATTGTTTTCGACAGCTCCGGCAATGTCCAGCGGATTACGCACGTCAGAAACAGCACGGTAGTTCGGACGGATGTGTTTACCTTTGCAACATCCACGATCACAGAGGTGCGAACACTGGCCACGGGCGAAAGCCTGACAATCGTGACTAATACGGATACGCTGGAAACCACTACGACCTACGCTGATGCGGCATAAGGAGGGAGCATAACATGGGAGTATCTATTTTGGAAGGGAATAAAGCGGAACGGATCGCGGCCGCGCTGGAAACCATCGCAGATGGCAGCGGCGGAGGTGGAGGAACGACAAACTATAACGCCCTGAGCAATAAGCCGCAGATCAATGGCGTCACGCTGAGTGGGAACAAATCGCTGGACGATCTGGGTATCGCGGCAGAGGAGGATATTCCTGACGTTTCGGGATTCTACACGAAACCGGAGACGGGCATCCCCACCAGTGATCTGGCAGAAGGGGTTATTCCTGATGTTTCGGGATTCTACACGAAACCGGAGACGGGCATCCCTGCCAGTGATCTGGCGGAAGGGGTTATTCCTGATGTTTCGGGATTCTACACGAAACCGGAGACGGGCATCCCTGCCAGTGATCTGGCGGAAGGGGTTATTCCAGAAGACATCGGCGGAGGGAAACCGACGATCTACTGCTGGGGGGACAGCTTGACGGAGGGCGTGGGCGCGTGGATTATGCCGCCGGACGGGCATAATGCCTATATGGCATTCGGATACCCGGAATGGGTCGGGAAAAGCTATGATGTGGTCAATCTGGGAGCTCGGAGCGAGGACTTGATTACGATCATGAGCCGGCAGGGCGCAGACCCGATTGTGTTCCAATCTGGATTTACAATTCCGGCCAGCAAAAGCACGCCTGTCAAGGTAGGCACCGTGACACAGATCTACAACCTGACAGCCGGAACCGGCTTCACCACCGCGAGCGGCGCGATGGTGAAGCCGAACAAGGAAGTGGAATCCGCTGGCATTAATCCCTGCATGATAGCAGGTGTGGAAGGGATCTTTTACCGGGAAATAGGAAGCAGTCCGCTGAGTAATGAAGGGTCATATGACTATTACTTCAAGCGTCTGGAGGACGGGGACGCCGTTACCGTGCCAGCAAACACGCAGCTGGAAACCTATGCCATGAGATATTACCGGAATGGCGTCGCGATCTTCTGGGTCGGCGCAAACGGCGGTTTCTCCGGGGTGATGGATTACGCGCAGAAAATTTCGGCTATGATCGAATACGGGGAATACGACGACTACCTGATCATTATCAGTCGGGAGCTGAGCGGGACGGATCTAGAGACAATCAAGACGGAATTCACAGACGAAAAGGGATTCTGCCATGTGATCTGCCTGATGGACGAGCTACCGTTCCGGGGGTACGCAATGGCTGGTATTCCCTATGAATCCATTGATACTAGCGGATGGACAACGACGGACGTGATCAAGAAGAACGCACCGCTACTGTGTGAATACCTGAGCGGACAGACCGGGGAAAACCAGTACGGGGCGCTACATTACAGCTGCTGGGGATATAAAGCCATCGGGAAGCTGGTGGTCGAAAAGCTGGGCAAGATGGATCTGGATAAGCATTCCGGCGGCGGAGGCGGCGGAGACGAAGACGATCATGACGAATACGGAACGCTGCTGTACAAGCTCGCAGCGCCAAGAACCCTAAACGGAACCAACTATATCAACACAAAGGTGAAGCTGTTTGAGGATGTTGATGCGGACTGGACTGTCGCTGTGAAATGGAGCGGTGTGCCAAACTGTCCGAATGGACTGCCGTATAACATTTTCTGCTGTTCGAAGGACGGCATCTGGACCGGAATCCTGTTTAGGTATTACTCGGAGTGGGGCGCGAATGTCCTTGTGGGGAAAGGCGCATTCAATGTGCCGGACGCAGGGAATAATGCGTATGAGCATCACGACGGAAGCGAAAACGTAGTCGTGATCGTGAAATCCGGAAGCAACTACACGGCGTTCGTCAACAGCACGGACAAGCTGTACAACAGTACGCTGGTGTATGCGCTCGACCCGGAGGACGCATTTGACCTGCCCCTGATCATCGGCGCCCGGTACAATGCTGAAGGGACGGAAGTGCAGTACAAGACCGCGATTGTAGTGGAGGATGTGCGCGTATATGATTCCGCTCTGGAAGAGGCGGACGCGATTGACCTGTACAATGAACTTGCAGGAAACTGATAATAATGACCGGAGCGGATGATACGATGCTCAGAAAGCTGATTGCGAAATGGAAGTATAGGCGTTTCTGCAAACACAATCGTTGCCCGGATTGTATTTATCACGACTTTGTGTTCGAAGGCTGTATCTTCCGTGGTAATCGTTGCCGACATCCTGCGGCGAAATTTTGAATTAAATAACACTTTAAAGAAGAAGGAGGGTAAACATGCCCAGTGCTTACACAGGGGCGCGGAGTATCGAAGAACTTGCCGCGGCTCTGACAAAGATGTCATATACTCCGCGCTCTGAGGAGGAGCGCCGGAGTCAGTCTGAAAACCTCTACAGAAACCAGCTGGATCAGGCGATGCGGTCGGCACAGCAGTCCTACAACCGCTCCGACCTGGCGCTTCAGAATCAGCTGGCAGGACTGGCCACCTCGACGCAGAGGCAGGTCGATGCCCAGCGGCAGAATACCGCGGCTGCCATCTCCCAGCAGGACAGGCTGGCCCTCCAGAGAGGCATGCAAAG
>Ga0326511_10000232_pt1 | contig 46796 bp, 48 predicted proteins | sample 0_2496_0518_D_FD_203701 | JGI IMG/M metagenome (GOLD analysis project Ga0326511, IMG submission 203701) | Bovine rumen microbial communities from UC Davis, California, United States - 0_2496_0518 | ecosystem: Host-associated > Mammals > Digestive system > Stomach > Rumen | place: USA... | reverse complement strand
CGTTATGATGGCGATGAGGGTTCTCGGAGCGTAGCGGAGAGGTTCATCACCGTCATCATAACGAAAACTTCTCCAGCGCAACTCCTGCGCTCAGTGGTAACTTTTCATGTTGCAAACATAGTAACTTCCGACCCCTGAAGGCGGCACCTTCGACCCTCGAAGCCCGGGGCTTCGCAACCCGCATGCAGTATCTTGGTAAAAACGCCTTTCGTTGTCACCCTTGTCACCTCGTTGTCACACGTAACACGCTGATTCTCAAGTAGTGTTGCAAGGTGGCAACGGTTGCAAGGGTAAAAAACTTTATGTATGCGCGTGCGCGCGAGGAATTCTGATACTCATATCAAATAGTACGAGTATCTTATTATACAATACGAGCATCTTATTAAACAATACGAGCATCTTATTAAACAATACGAGTATCTTATTAAGCAGTTTGAATACATGAAGCACCCTCGCGATTTGCGAGGGTGCCTTTGTTTGATGTCAAACCACTACCCTGAATCAGGGGACTGGTTTGCAGGAAAAAATCAATTATTAGGGGCAGAATAAACAATATACAACGTATATTCTGTACTACTAAAGTCTACTTCGTCACAATTAGCATAGAATATCTCGATAGAGCCACCATTGATGGGAATCTTCACCGAGCCCCCTTCATCACTATTCCACCCCATCGTGCTTTCTGTTGCCTTACAACCGGAGATTTCCTCAAAGGCATCCTTATAAGCCATCACACGCTTGCGCACCTGTGCCTTTTTATAATACTTCTTCTCCGTGAAATTAACAACAGCAGGGTCCGTCCTTACAAACACCGTGCCTTCAACGCCAAAAGCCTTGCCGTGCCAAAGTCCATTGCCGAACTCGTCCTTCTTATATACGAATCCCTGACTTTTCAACTCGCTTTCCATTTCTGCTTTTGGCAGATCAATAGGAATACCGTTGAAAGCAATGGCACCACCTGCGATACATGGCTCATCCATCTGAATAGTGACAGGCTGACTCACGGGCTTCTTACGGGCTGTGCTCTTTGCCGTTGTTGTCGCACGTTTCTTGATTGTTTTTCTCTGTTGTGCAGAAGTAGGCACTGCCACTACCAGCATGGCTGTCATCACGAATAATAATAATTTTTTCATAGCTTTACGTTTTAAGTTATTATTTCCTTGTTTGCAAAGATACAACATTTTTCAATGAATTGTTACAAGATTAGCAGAAATTATATTAAAAGGAACAAAAAAACATTCACTAAATTTGTGAATACCGAAAATATACTTTATCTTTGCAAACAAAAAATGAATAATGATTGTTGAATATGAGAAAGACTACTTGCTAGAACTCTACGAAAAGGGGAAATGCAAGAATAAGAAATTTCGTTTCCAAAAGCAAGTTATTCAAAAGTATCAGAAACGAATAGATACATTGATGGCTGCAACAAGGATAGAAGACTTATTCGTCTTCAACTCATTGAATTTTGAGGCTCTAGACAATGGATACTATTCAATAAGAATAGATTATCATTACCGTTTACTATTTAAATTACGCAAAGAAGGGACAGAAGAAATACTAACCATTTGCATTATAACAGACATAACAAATCATTATCAGTAAACTATGGAAACAAGAATACCGACACATCCTGGAGATGTATTGAAAGAAGAATTGGAAAGCCGCAATATCTCACAGAGAAAATTTGCAGAACTCATAAATGTGCCGTATACCCAACTCAATGAAATTCTTAACGGCAAACGTTCAGTTTCAACGGATTTTGCATTGATGATGGAAGCCTCCCTTGGCATCAATCCCGATCTCCTTATAAATATGCAGAATCGTTATAATATGGCTATTGCACGAAGAAAGCCCACCCTCATTGAGAGACTGAATCTTATTCGGAAAGCCTGTGCGGCTGTATTATAAAATAGGCTGCAAAACAAGTCAAGAGAAGCCCCTCCTACCCTCAGAGCCTAAGGCTCCAAGGGGTGAAGGGATATATTCCACAATTTACTCCAAGAACGGTAAGGGGACGATGGGTGGTTCCTCTTGAGCGAAGCAGTTGGTTTGGGAATCCTCGGCTTTGACGATGTCGGATATCTTATGACGGTATTCTGCAAAAGTGGAGAGTTTGTCTATTTCCTGCCGTCGAGCCTTACTCATCGCAGCAAATTCCTCTTCACGTTCGATACCTAAGAATCGACGACCAAGTAAGTTGGCGGCAATGCCCGTTGTGGAAGAACCTGCAAACGGGTCAAGAATCCAAGCACCAGGCTCTGTGGATGCTAAGATGATACGTGACAATACCCCCAAAGGCTTTTGCGTAGGATGCTTGCCACAGTGTTTTTCCCATGGAGCAATCGCAGGCAAACGCCATACATCAGTCATTTGCTTATCATCGTTGATATGTTTCATCAACGCATAATTATAATAATGAGCCACCTTCTCCGACTTTCGAGCCCAGATGATGAACTCCGTGGAATATGTGAAATATCTACAAGAGATATTAGGTGGTGGATTCGTCTTTGCCCACGTTATCACATTCAGAATCTTAAAGCCTAAAGCCGTCAACGCATTCGCTACGGAAAATATATTGTGGTATGTACCCGATATCCATATCGTGCCGTTCTTTTTCAGTTTTTCCCTGCACAGCGATATCCATTTTAAATTGAATGCGTTGATATCATCTGCCGGCATACCTTTGTCCCAGTCACCTTTATCCACACAAACTATTTTCCCACTCTGCACAGAAATGCCACCATTTGAAAGGAAATAGGGAGGGTCGGCAAATATCATGTCGAACTGAAAATCGAACTGGGGCAATACCTCGAAGGAATCACCATGAACTAGGTTAAAGTCATGAGTAGCTGATTTATAATAGGGTGTTATCATTTGATGTTGTTGATGAATGTTGATAGATTAGTCAAATTATATACACTTGGAATAGTGTGATAAGCCTCTTCCAGTTTGTTACGAGCAGACTTCCAACCCACCCCATCTGTTATCCACACAAACTCAAAGCCTTTTACAGAATTAATCTTAGGTGCCAGTTCTGTATAGGCACGAGCCACCTCATTCAGTTTGGAACCTCCACCACTATAGAAATTCACCTCTATGAGATATTTCTTATTAGATGTCTCAATATAGAAATCAAACCTTTTCTCGTCTGTGCCGAGTACAGATAGTTCTGGAAATTCAGAAGAATATACTTCCTGACGGAAATTTATTTTATTCTCTCTGAATCGTTTTGCCACAGTATTCTCCATAATGTGTCCACTACGATTCTTGCGTGCATTAGTATCCAATCCTGTTTCAATACCAAACACATAGTCGACCAAGTTTTTGATACGACGAGACATAAAGATGTCTGCCAAGCCAGTATCTTGTAAGAATTCAACAACTTTCGCAGCAGAGCCAAAATAACTTCTCAACAACACCACATTTCCTTTGCTGTCCACAACAGGTTTCTTTCCCTCATCTCTTACAGCAATCAAAATACTTAGCACCTCGAAAACCTTTGAGTCTCTTTGCCATATATCAGCAACTCCTTTGGCTAAATCATCTTTTCCTATGAGATAGTTAAGAGTATTCAAACTCATTTCCACTTCTGCTACATTTGCCGATATCTTGTCGAAATCACAGAAGAAATCAAGTGTTTGGTTCGTCTCTTGCAGTTGAGACATAAACAAGTTAAAATCTTTATTCATAATTCCTGATAAGCAGTTCTGTTAGTTTTCCACGTTTACTGGGGTTTGCATTAATAGCGCGAGAGGCATGGACACGTTGAATATGGTAGTCAGCATATAAATCCTCAAAGAATGTGTCCTGAGGATTTTTTGCAGAACAATCCGAGTTACTAAGCATCCATTTGACATTTGGCATCTTACTTATTTCTGTACAGAAATTTCGCAGCCTCACTTGTTCATCGTCATTAAACTCTTCTTTTGCATACGAGTTAAAACTAGAAGTCGCATTCAATGGTCGATAAGGAGGATCGAAATAGAAGAAGTTAAGACCATCACTAATATAATCTAAAGTCCTCTCATAATCACCATTGAGTATGATAATATCTTTACCGTTAAGCAGCTTGCTATCAGCCAATATAACCTCTGAGTTGCAGATTGTTGGATGCGTATAACTGCCAAACGGGACATTAAACTTTCCTTTTGCGTTTACCCGATAAAGTCCATTGAAACATGTACGATTCAAGAAAATCAAGTATTTGGTACGTTCAATATCATCCAATTTATATTCATTGAATATTTTCCTTGCATTAAGGTAGTAATTTTTCCTTTCCTCCACACTGGATAATTGATAATACTCCCTTTCCAATTTGGAAAGATTATCTATCAACTCATCTGGATGATTCTTTATTGCCCTATAAGCAGTAATAAGATAACTGTTAATGTCGTTTATCACCACTTTACAGATGTTCGGAAACTTCTGCAACATATGGAAGAGCATAGCCCCACCACCTACAAACGGTTCTATATATGTGAACTCTTTTTGATTCAGCTCATGAGCTAACAGCTCGTCCAACTGTAATAATAGCTGCCCTTTGCCACCAACCCACTTCAAAAAAGGTTTTGCCTCTGTACTCATCTGTTTCTTTTTGCGGTGGACAAAAAGAAAGCGTACCACCCTCGCATTTCTCCTCCAGACAAAGGCAGTCCACCACAGAAGCCCATACAGAGAGAAGAAAGGAAGGGGTACGCCTATACAATGATAGGCGTATCCGCATTCCCTAAGACCCTCTGTATAAAATGTTTGGTGGACTTTTATGTCTGAGGTCTTATCGAATTTAGATACTGCTATCTAATTTTCCACGATGTCTTTTGCACTCAGATGAGTATCGAATGCAAGCGCAAAGATAACGAATTATTTCGAAAAACGATGCACTTTAGGTTCTATTTCTCATCTTTCACGCAGATATTTGTTCCTTTGTAATCAGAATAGTCAAGTACGATGATGTCATCTTTATACATTTTTCGAACCATTTTAGTGGCTTCAATCTCATTATTTGCTTCCACCTCCACAATTCTACTTAGCATCTCAGACACTTCCACATGATACTTCTTCATACTACTGCAAAATTACACAGCATTTAGGAGAAAAAAGCAGAAAGATCAAATCTTAACAAAAAAGATCGAAATAGATCAAATTATTTTGGCTATTTCAATCTGATCTCCGACCTTTGCCGAAAAAAATTATGGAAGAAAAGAAATGGATTACAACGGAACAGATGCTCGAAGCACTGAAGAACGACCCCGACAATGAACATGAGTATACGCACTATCTTGGTGGTATGCTCCGCTCCACACATTGGCTTGAATATGATTCAAAGAAGAATCTCTTTGGTCACTCTACCGATTGGTATGAGTATGACTGGTACACAGAGGCTGAATTTCTAAGTGATTATGCAGGACATTGGTGGCGGAGGGATGCATAGAATAAAAAAAACATCCAAAAATGTGATTTTTTACCTGTATTTGTATCCGAAAATGTGATTTTTTGCTTATATTTGCATCCGAAAATGTGATTATTGATATGAAACTGCTTAAAAGAAAGATTGATACGTACCTTTTGGATTGGAAGAACAACCCCAAAAGGAAACCATTGATTGTAAAAGGCGCCAGACAGGTTGGAAAAACAGAGTCTATCAGGGCATTCGGTAAGGCTAATTACGAATCCGTCATCGAAATTAACTTTGTGCTGCAAAAGAAGTTCAGGGCTATCTTTGACAATGGCTACGAGGTGGAGACTATCATCAAGAATATCTCTCTACTGGAGCCCTCATGGAGATTCATACCCTACAAAACCTTGATTTTCTTTGATGAGCTACAGAAATGCCCTGATTGTGCAACCTCGCTTAAATCTTTTTGTCAGGACGGTCGCTATGATGTCATCTGTTCCGGCTCTTTGATGGGCATCTATTACGAAGAAATAGAATCCAATGCCGTAGGCTTCAAGGAAGACTTCGAAATGCATTCGATGGACTTTGAAGAGTTCCTCTGGGCAAAGGGTTATCAGCCCGAACAGATTGAAGACATGTATCATCACATGACTGCCCTGCAACCATTTTCCCAGCTGGAGTTGGACACAATGACTGATATATTCCGAGATTATATGAGTCTTGGTGGGATGCCTGAAGTGGTGAAGATGTATATCGACAATGGGCATTTTGAAGGCACGCTTGAACTACAACGTCAACTGCTAAAAGACTACGAAGAAGATATCACTAAATATGCAAAACATACGGACAAGGCAAAGATACTTGCTGTTTATAGCCATATCTCTACTTTTTTGGCAAAGGAAAATAAGAAATACCAGATTTCGAAAATTGCCAAAGGGGCAAGAAACAGGGAGTATATCGGAGCCGTAGAATGGTTGAAAGAAGCAGGAGTAATTAACGTGTGCTACTGCCTGAGCAATGTTGAGTTGCCTTTGAAGGGAAATTATGAGACTGACTATTACAAGATATACTATCATGACACGGGTTTGCTCATAGCATCACTTGACGAGGAAGCCCAGGAGGATCTGAGAGCCAACAAGAACTTTGGCACATACAAAGGTGCCATCTACGAGAATGTCGTAGGAGAGATGCTCCGCAAGTCTGGCTACGAGCAGCTATACTTCTACAAGCACGAAAGTCCTTCACTTGAGATGGATTTCTTCGTACGCGATGCAGACACATTGGTACCAATAGAAGTCAAGGCTAAGGATGGTGCCACAGCCTCTCTCAACAACCTTATTAAATGGAATTCTTATCCTGATGTGAAATATGGTATCAAGTTGGGATATAAAAACATCGGATGGAACGGACAATTCTATACTTTCCCGTATTTCCTTGCTTTCTTGCTGAAACGTTTCTTGAAAACGAACATAGTGAATTATCCTACGGTCTCAGAATCTCAATTTTAGTTACCTCATAAAAAAATATCTCCCATGCGTCAACGACACACGGGAGATATTGATATCAGACACCATGCTTACAGCATAGCCTCTATGTCCTGCTCGAAGTCCTTGGGAGCCGTAGTGGGCGCATAGCGACGAACGGTCTCACCATCTTTCGAGATAAGGAACTTGGTGAAGTTCCACAGGATGTCACTGTCTTTCTCGACGCTCTTGCTGAGGGTCTTCAGCAGTGCATGGGTAGCCTTTGCCTTCATACCCTTATACTCCTCTGTGGGAGCCTGGGTCTTAAGGTATTCGAAGATAGGCTCAGCAGCAGGACCATTGACATCCGTCTTCTTCATCATCTGGAACGTCACACCGTAATTCAACTGGCAGAACTCCTCAATCTGCTGGTCGCTACCTGGGTCCTGCTCCTTGAACTGGTTGCAGGGGAAACCGATGATGACCAGTCCACGATCCTTATACTTCTGGTTCAGTTCCTCCAATCCTGCGAACTGAGGGGTGAAGCCACACTTACTTGCCGTATTGACAATCAATAACACCTTACCTTTAAACTCGGAGAAATCAATCTCCTTACCTTTGCTCGTAAGAGCCTTGAAATCATAAATCTTACTCATATCCTTGTCTATTTAAATCGTTCACGATGCAAAATTAGGAAATAGATTTTAATCTGCAATAGATTAACACTAAACTTTAAGAGAACTTAACAAATAGTCGCATGCGATTCTTTTAATATACAGATAACAGTACCGTTTTCGTCACTAATGGCAAAAACAAGCAATATTCCAAGAAAACAGCTTTTTTACGGATGTTTTTTGGGTAAGTCAAAAAAAATACGTATTTTTGCAGAGTTTATGGAAAAGGTAATATTGGGCATTGACCCTGGAACGAACATCATGGGCTATGGCGTGCTGAAAGTGAAGGACGGCAAGGCTGAGATGGTGACGATGGGTGTGATAGACCTGCGGAAGTTCGGAGACGGCTATCTGAAGCTGGGACATATCTTCGAGCGTGTAACGGGTATCATCGATGCCTACCTGCCTGACGAGATGGCGATTGAGGCTCCTTTCTTCGGAAAGAACGTGCAGTCGATGCTGAAGCTCGGCAGGGCACAGGGCACTGCCATTGCCGCAGCTATCCACCACGGGGTACCCATCCATGAGTATGCGCCGCTGAAGATCAAGATGGCGATAACGGGTAACGGTGGTGCGTCGAAGGAACAGGTGGCAGGGATGCTGCAGCGCCTGTTGAAATTCGACGAGGATGCGAAGGTGAAGTTCATGGATGCGACGGATGCCCTTGGTGCCGCCTATTGCCATTACATGCAGATGAACCGTCCTGAGTCGCAGGCACACTACCGGGGCTGGAAGGACTTTGTAAACAAAAACCCCTCTAAGGTAAAGGGAGGATAGAGTTGAAAGTAAAAATAAAAACGATGCATAAGATAACAGCTATAGTAGGACGGAACGGAAGTGGTAAGACACTGTATGTCGAGAAACTGAGACGGGACATGGCAAGCGACAAGCTGCGCTATATCGCCTTCAGCGACTCGTACGGACCTGCCGTCGACAAAGCATACTACCTGCAACTGCGATGGAACCAACATGACATCGACCCAGAGACTCCCAATGTGCGGGAACTGCTGGAGCGTGCCTATAATATTGCCGGGGAGGACACTCCTGAGCGCCGCGAACTGCAACGCCACCTGTATGAGCTTTTCCACATGGAGCCATTGCTCGACAAATATGTCATCACACTGTCGAGTGGTGAGCTGAGGAAATTCCAGTTGACGAAGACCCTCTTCGCTAATCCCAAACTGCTCATCATGGAGAACCCGTTTATCGGACTGGACGCTGAGACACGCGACCAGCTGAAAGACTTGCTGAAACTGCTGGTAGCAGAACACAACATCGACATCATGCTGGTGCTCTCGAAGACCGACGATATTCCTGACTCGGTATCGGAGGTGATAGAGATACGGGATGCACATGTGATGGAGCCCTGCACCAAAGAGCAGTATGACTTCCGACAGGTGAACATCCCGGAGCATGTGTTGTCCAAGGGCGAGATGGATGCCATCCTCGACCTGCCGTATAAGGACAACGACTACCATACCGACGAGGTCATCAATATGCGGAACGTAAGCATACGCTACGGAGACCGCACCATACTGAGAGACCTCAACTGGACGGTGCATAACGGAGAACGGTGGGCACTGTCAGGACAGAACGGGAGCGGAAAGTCTACCCTACTCTCCCTGGTATGTGCGGACAACCCGCAGAGCTACGCCTGTGACATCACCCTCTTCGACCATCAGCGTGGTACGGGAGAGAGTATCTGGGACATCAAGAAGCACATCGGCTACGTGTCGCCCGAGATGCACCGCTCCTATCTGCGTGACATCCCCGCCGTGAGAATCGTGGCAAGCGGACTGAAAGACTCGGTGGGACTGTATGTGAAACCCAACGAGGAAGAGTATGCCATCTGTAAATGGTGGCTCGACATGTTCGGACTCGAAGGCAAATACAACCGCACGTTCCTTAAGATGTCAAGTGGAGAGCAACGGCTGGTGCTGCTTGCCCGCGCCTTCGTGAAAGACCCCCAGCTGCTGATCCTGGACGAGCCCCTGCACGGTCTCGACCTATGGAACCGCAGACGTGTGAAGGACATCATCGAGACCTTCTGCCAGCGGCGTAACAAAACGATGGTGATGGTGACCCATTATGAGGAGGAACTTCCTAACGTGATTACTCACAAGAAATACTTAACAAAACAACAATAACATGACAATGAAAAAGATTCTGTTAGTCATCATGCTCTTTATCGGCATGAACACACAGGCACAGGAAGTGTTCAACGAACTGCGCCAGAAGAACAAAGCCATCGTGGAGAACCAGCAGTCGGCAGGTATCGTACGCGCTATCAGTCAGTTTAAACTGGACGCCCTCAACTACCTCGTCATCAAGATGCAGGAAGAGATGCCCGACTCGTCTGTGTACTTCCTCGACCGTCAGGCTCTTGCCATGGATGACTTCGTACAGTTCTACATCAAGAAACTCGTGCAATATAACGAGATGCCGCAGGCACTGCAGCAGGAGATGACGAAGATGTTCATGGAGGCAAGCAAGGACCACCCCCTCTTCAAGGATAAGGACAAGGAGATGGTGCTGGCTTACTATAACAGCGGGGAGGCACTGCTGCGCTTCTCACTTGACACTGACTGGGAGAAGGCTTTAGCCTATATCCAGAAGAAAATGGAAAAAAACGAATAGTATTTACCCAATAAAATTCAGCTATTATGGAAAGAACATGGAGATGGTTTGGCAAGAAGGATAAGATCACCCTTGCACAACTCAGACAAATCGGCGTGGAGGGTATCGTCACAGCACTGCATGACGTACCCCTCGGAGAGGTTTGGACAAGAGAGAAGATACGCGACTTGCGTGAGTACATCGAGAGTTATGGCATGCGCTGGAGCGTGGTGGAGAGCCTGCCCGTCGTGGAGACTATCAAGTACGGCGGTCCTGACAGGGACGAGCAGATAGAGGTCTACAAACAGTCACTGCGTAACCTGTCGGCAGAGGGTATCCACTGCATCTGCTATAACTTCATGCCTGTACTCGACTGGGCTCGTACTGACTTGTTGCACATCAACCCGAACGGTTCGACAAACCTTTATTTCAACTATGCGGAGTTCGCTTATTTCGACATCTATATCCTCCAGCGTGAGGGTGCCAGAGAGGAATGGGCTGCCTTTGAGATGAGAAACACCAAAGGCGAAAAGATTGAACGCAACGTACTGGCTGAGTGTGACGAGCTTGCAAAGACGATGACACCGGAGAAAGACCACAAACTGGTGGAGAACATCATCATCAAGACACAAGGTTTCGTATCGGGTAATTTCTCGGAGAACGACAAGGCTCCTATCGAGAAATTCCGTCAGTTCCTCGACCTCTACAAAGGTATCGACAAAGCAAAGCTCCGTGCCAACATGAAATATTTCCTGGAAGCCATCATGCCTGTCTGTGAGGAGTGCGACATGAACATGTGTGTTCACCCCGACGATCCCCCCATCGAGATTCTCGGTCTGCCACGTATCGTACGGACGGAAGAGGACATACAGTGGTTCCTCGACGCAGTCCCCAACAAGCATAACGGTCTGACATTCTGCGCAGGAAGTCTTTCGGCTGGAGTTTATAATAACGTCGTGGAGATGGCGAAGAAGTTTGCCTCACGCACCCATTTCGTACACCTCCGCTCCTGTCATATCTTCCCCAATGGCGACTTCACGGAAGCCAGTCATCTGGGTGGACGTGCCGACCTCATCGAGCTGTGCCGTATCTTCGAGAAGGAGAACCCACAGTTGCCGATGCGTGTCGACCATGGCATGACGTTCACCGACGAGAAGGGTGGCATCATGGACGAGTCGAGCCATGGGCATAACTCGGGCTACACCCTGCTGGGTCGTATGTTTGCCCTCGGACAGGTGCAGGGTATCCTTGCCACTGTCGACCGTGAGTTAGGAATAGAATACAAACAACCGGGATTCTTTGATTAGAATTGAAGAATTGAAGGATTGAAGAATTGAAGGATTGAAGAATTGAAGGATTGAAGAATTGAAAAATTGAAATATTGAAGTAATGAAACTAAATGATATTTATAGTGGCAATTATAACGCCGCTGAATGGGAGTCTAAAGGTTATCAGCTTCCCAAATTCGATATACAGGCAGTACGACAGAAGACACACGAGGAACCGACATGGGTACACTTCGGAGGTGGCAACATCTTCCGTGCCTTCCCTGCCGCTATCCTTAACGACGCACTGAACACGGGGAAATATGACCGTGGCGTTATCGTCGCCGAGACCTTTGACTTCGAGGTCATCGACAAGGCATACAAGCCTTACAACAACCTGTCTCTGCTCGTCTCCCTGCAGAGTGACGGAAACATCGAGAAGAAGGTTATTGCCAGTGTGACGGAAGCGCTGAAGGCTGACCCGCAGTTTGAGGACTGGAACCGTCTGGTGGAGATATTCCGTAACCCCAGTCTGCAGATGATCTCGTTCACCATCACAGAGAAAGGTTATTCTTATAACCAAGATGATCTGGCACGCGGTCTGAAGCCCGTCTTCGCCTTAGGTAAGGTGACCGCCCTGCTCTACGAGCGCTTCCAAGCCGGCAGGTTGCCACTGACCGTCCAGTCAATGGATAACTGCTCGCACAATGGTGGTCGTGTGAAGGCTGGTGTACTGGCATATGCCGAGCGTTGGGTGAATGACGGACTGGTGCCTGAAGCTTTTGCCGACTATGTCCGCAACAAGACGAAGATTACCTTCCCATGGTCGATGATTGACAAGATCACTCCCCGTCCGCACGAGAAAGTAAAGGAGTTGCTGGCAGAGGATGGTTTCGAGGACAACAACTATATCGAGACCGAGAAGCATACCTTCACGGCTCCTTTCGTCAATGCCGAGGAAGTGCAGTATCTCGTCATCGAGGATGACTATACCAACGGTCGTCCCCCACTTGACCTGGGCGGTGCGCTGTATACGACCCGTGAGACCGTTGACAAGGTAGAGACCATGAAGGTGACGACCTGTCTGAACCCCTTGCACACTGCCATGTCCATCTATGGCTGCATGCTGGGATATACCCTTATCTCTGCTGAGATGAAGGACGACGACCTGCGTGCGTTCATCCAGAAAATAGGCTATATCGAGGCAATGCCGGTCGTTACTGACCCTGGTGTGCTGAATCCCTATGAGTTTATCGGCGCTGTCATCAACCGCCGTCTGCCCAACCCGTTCATGCCGGATGCTCCGCAGCGTATCGCCATGGACACCTCACAGAAGCTGCCCATCCGTTTCGGGGAGACCATCAAGAAATACATCGCAAGAGGTCTTGACATGTCGAACCTCGTCCTCATCCCACTGACCCTGGCTGGCTATGCCCGCTATCTGAAAGGCATCAAGGACGACGGTACCGCTTTCGAGCCATCTCCCGACCCACTGCTGGAGGAGTTGCAGGCTATCGTGGCACCTCTGGAGATTGGCAAGGCAGACCAAGACTGGAGTCCTTTGAAAAAGCTCTACAGCAGAAGTGACATCTTTGGTGTCAACCTCTACGAGGCAGGACTCGGAGAACAGATTGAAGGCATGGTCAAGGAACTCTATGCCGGCAAGGGTGCCGTTCGTGCTACCCTTCATAAATACGTAGCGGCAAGATAGGCATGGCGAGAAAGAAGAAACCGCTACCCTTACTGGAGAATATCACCATCACCGACTATGCTGCCGAGGGTAAGGCATTAGCGAGAGTCGACGACATGGTGGTTTTCGTGCCATGGGCTGTTCCCGGTGACGTGTGTGACCTGCAGGTCCGCAGGAAGAAACATAGTTTTATGGAGGCAGAGATTGTCTGCCTCCATACTCCCAGTCCTCTGCGTACCCAACCGTTCTGTCAGCATTTCGGTGTGTGCGGGGGCTGTAAGTGGCAGCAACTGCCCTACGAGGAGCAGCTGAAGATGAAACAGCAGCAGGTGTACGACCAGTTGACACGTATCGGAAAGGTGCAGTTGCCCGAGTTCCGTCCTATCTTAGGGAGTGTGAAGACAAAGGAGTACCGTAACAAACTCGACTTCGGCTGTTCGAACAAACGCTATCTGACGAAGGAGGAGATTGACAACCTGCCCCATGACGAGAGCCAGAGTCTGAAGGATATCCCTGCCATTGGCTTCCATATCACCGGAGCCTTCGACAAGATATTGCCGATAGAGAAATGCTGGTTAATGGACGACCTGCATAACCAGATACGCAATGAGATACGTGACTATGCCATCCAGAACGGATTCACCTTCTTCGACCTCCGTCAGCAGGTAGGTTTGTTGCGTGATATCATCATCCGCAACTCGAATACGGGTGAGTTGATGGTCATCATACAGTTCCACTACGATGAGGACGGTGATGAGCAACGTGCCAAAGAGCTGTTACAACATATCGCCGGCAAATTCCCGCAGATTACCTCACTGATGTATCTCAACAACCAGAAATGCAACGATACGATCGGTGACCAGGAGATACTGACCTTCAAAGGCAATGACCATATCTACGAGATGATGGAGAATCTGCGCTTCAAAGTGGGACCGAAGTCGTTCTACCAGACGAATACCGAACAGGCATATCACCTGTATAGCGTGGCTCGTGAGTTTGCCGGTCTGACAGGTGACGAGATGGTATACGACCTTTACACAGGTACGGGAACGATTGCCAATTTCGTTGCCGGAAATGCCAGGAAAGTGATAGGTATCGAGTATGTGCCAGAGGCTATCGAGGATGCTAAAATCAACTCACAGGAGAACCATATTGACAATACCCTGTTCTACGCAGGGGACATGAAGGACATCCTGACAGATGAGTTTATCGCGGAGCATGGTCGTCCTGATGTCATCATCACCGACCCACCCCGTGCCGGTATGCACCCAGACGTGGTAAAGACTATACTGCAGGCAGCTCCACAGCGTATCGTCTATGTGTCGTGTAACCCGGCCACGCAGGCTCGTGACCTGCAGGCTTTGGACGCAGACTATCAGGTGGCAGCCGTACAACCTGTGGATATGTTCCCGCATACCCCCCATGTAGAGAATGTAGTTTTATTAATGAAAAGATAGAAAAGAATGAAAAGAATCATCCTACTCGCCCTGTTGACGACAGGTTTTGTCATGACAACCCAAGCACAGGAAAAAGAGAAGAAAAAGACCCTCATCGAACTGCCCCAGTGGGTAAAGGACATCAAGATCAGCGGCTATGGCATGCTGCAATACCAAGGTATGGACAAAGAAGGTGGTAAAGAGAACTCTTTCAACCTTCGCTTGGCGAGAATCTCGCTGGACGGCAAAATCTCTGACTTCGCATGGAAGGTGCAGATGCAGATCAACGGTAACACCTCCACCCTTGGCTCTTCACCCAGACTGGTTGACCTATGGGCTGAGTGGCAGAAATATGATTTCTTCCGTGTGAAGGCGGGACAGTTCAAGCGCTCGTTTAGTTTTGAGAACCCCATGCATCCTATCAAACAAGGTTTCATGAGCTACTCACAGAACATCAATAAACTGGTTGGCTTCTCTGACCGTACTGGAGAACAGGCTTCCAATGGTCGTGATATCGGTGTACAGATTCAAGGCGACTTCCTGAAGAACAGTCAGGGACGTAACCTGCTGCACTATCAGATTGGTGTCTTCAATGGTGAGGGTATCAACAGGAAAGACCAAGACAACCGCAAGGATATCATCGGCGGTATATGGTTCATGCCTATCAAGGGCATGCGCATCGGTGCCTTCGGATGGACGGGCAGCCGTGTCATCAACTATACCGTTGACGGTGCTTCTGTCAGCAGGAGTGTTCCTAAGAACCGTTATGCGCTCAGTGCGGAATATGTGACAGACCAGGACTGGACGTTCCGCACGGAGTATATACATAGTCAGGGCTATGGCTCTAACCTTAGTGCCGGTGACAAAGCGGATGGTTACTATGCCCTCTGCATCGCTCCTATCATTAAGAAGAAACTGCACGTCAAAGCCCGTTACGACATCTACCGCGACCGCAAGGAATGGGGTTCCAGCAAGACCTTCTACGAGATTGGCGCTGACTACCTCTTCACCAAGAACCTGCAGTTGAACATTGAGTATGCCCTGGTCAACGACCGCACACTCGACAAGCATAACTATAACCTCGTTGATGTTCAGTTAAACTTTATGTTCTAATTGTGTATACAGAGAGCAATCCATAGAGCCGTACTAACAATGAGTAGTGCGGCTCCTATCATATAAAGAGTACGCCTCACAAGACAATATCCAAAGGCATGATGCGCATAAACATGAATCATCATAAAATCAAACAGATGCGCAAACAAGATAGCTATACCCGTCCCTAATAGTCCCCATTGACGGAAACAGAAAATAACCAATAGTACAAACCCAAGGAAATAGGAAGTCTCTAAAACCAGATAAGCGACAGAACGTCCGCGTGCCAGAGTAAGATAGGCTACAGGCAAGGTGGCAGCCTTCAACACCATGGCTACAGCAGAAATCTGCGCCATGGGGACTATCGGTAAGAATTCCGCACTTAGCAACAAGGGGACAATCCATGGCAGACAAAGAATCATAAGAGTCAGCAACGGGGTTACAAGCCATAGGAGCACCTCCATCTGCCGATTGACCATCGCATTGGTTTCTTGCAACCCTTGAACTGCTGAAAGACGAGGGTAATAGTCATTATCCATGGCTGCAAAGACCAATCCTATATAGGTGACCGTCAACAGGGAGCCAGCATTATAGAGTCCTACCATGCTGAGTCCTGCATCGTGCTCCAGCCACCATCGTATCAACAACTCAGAGCCACTACCTGCCAATGCTGCTAAAGTAAAAGCTATACCGAGACGTAACATCCCCATCCCCTCATTGATTATCTGGGAAGAGAACAGCAGCCTCACAGGATACAAGCGATAAGAGGAGACAAGAGCAGGTATCATAGAGGCAAGAGCCATCAGGTTGATGACTGATAATATGGCTGCCTGACCATACTTCCAATATAGAGGTACACTAATAATAACACTGGCTATCGCGGTTATCGTTTGGATGACGGCTAAGGAGCGAAGCTGGCGAGAGCCTTTCAGAATGGCAATCTCACCACCTCCAACTATCGTAAGTGCCACAGCGGGTGCCAACGTCCAATAACCGACAATGACACTCAACAGCACACCTATCAGCGCTGCCATCAGACACCATACACGAACCACGCCGACAAAATGGTGTAGCTTCTTCTCGTTGCATTCGTCATAATACGCTGAGACTTGACGGACAGCACTAACGGAAAGTCCAAAACTGGCTGTCTGGGACAAGAAATTCATCGTGACAGTCAACAATGACGCCAGCCCCATGCCGGCAGTTCCCAGAAAAAGGGCTGCGAACTTGTTACGCACAAGTCCTGCTATGACATTAAGACCTTGTACACTTCCAAAAACACTAGTGTATTTCAGTATATGCCGATAACCGTTACTATCTTCCTCAACCATCTCTTTCTTTAATTTCTGAACGCAAAAATACGAATAATATTACGATTTTACAAATTATTTCGTACCTTTGTCGCATGTTACTGTCTGTCATCATACCTGTCTATCGAGTAGAGCATACCCTCCAACGCTGTGTGGAAAGTGTGCTGAGCCAAGGTGCGGACGACATGGAGGTCATCCTGGTGGATGATGGTTCACCAGACAATTGTCCTGTGTTATGTGACGGTTGGGCAGAGAAAGACGCTCGGGTGAAAGTGATCCATAAGGACAACGGAGGGTTGAGTGATGCCCGTAATGCGGGCATTGAGATGGCGACAGGTGACTATCTCACCTTTGTGGATAGTGACGACTATGTAGAAGACGACACCTACCCTGCCCTTCTGCAGATCATGGCAGAACATCCCGATTATGACCTCTTGGAATATCCGATTGTCAACAGACTCTCTTTGGAAGACAGGACCTACCAGCAGACACAGGAGTACTGGCTGGACACCAAAGCATATCTCCATACTTACGCATGGAACAAGATATACCAGCGGCATTTGTTTGATGACATACGTTTCCCCGTAGGAAAAATCTTCGAGGACGTATACACCTTCCCACAACTTCTGAGAGCAGCGACCACCATAGCTACCACGCAAATAGGGGGCTACCACTATTGCCCTAACCCTCAGAGCATTACAGCACAGGCTGATGGTGCCGCCTTGTCGATGCTGCTGGATGCCCATCTGCAAAACGGAATGCCGACAGACGACATCTATTATCTACATCTCGCCAATATCCAGTCGGACGTATGGGAACGCACCGGACAACCAATCCGCTTGGCTGCAAGACAAGTTGACATAGCACACTTCCATGGGAAAGACAAGCTAAAAGCAATTATACTTAACACACTAGGAATAAAGAAATTATGCCAAACCAACAAACTCATACATCTCTTCAAGAAACCCAGCCGCTGGTGAGCTTTATCATCACCTATTATCAAATGCCCGTACAGATGTTACAGGAATGCTTAGACAGTATCCTGCAACTCTCCCTGCGCTCCTTCGAACGGGAGATTATCATTATCGATGACGGCTCTGAAAAGAGTCCTATCAATGAGCTGGGAGCATATGAGGACGACATCATCTATGTACGACAGAAGAACGGAGGGGTCAGCGTGGCACGCAACAAGGGACTGGACATCGCTAAGGGAACATTTATTCAGTTTGTGGATGCTGATGACGTACTGATACAGGCTCCCTACGAGCAATGCTTGGATATCGTGCGCTATCAGGAGAATGTGGATATGGTGATGTTCGATTTCTCCACCAACCGGCATAGCAATGTGACACCTGAGTCAGTCACGCCCGTCAATGGCTCCTATTTCATGCGCAACAACAATATTCATGGGGCAGCATGGGGATACCTGTTCAACAAGGCTATCCTCGGGGAATTACGATTCACCCCCAGTATACAATATGGTGAAGACGAGGAGTTCACGGCTCTGTTGATACTAAGGGCTGAGAAGTTATATGCCACCAATTATCAGGCGTACTTTTACCGGAAACACCAGTCTTCGGTTACCAGTCAGACCGACCCTGCCCATATACAGAAACGGCTGGACGACTCATATACCATTATCACAAAAATGAATACGCTCACCGACAAGATGGCGCATACGGATAAGCTCGCCCTACAACGGAGAGTAGCCCAACTGACCATGGATTATATCTATAATATCATCGTGAAAACAAAATCTAAGAAAGAACTGGACCAGCGCATCCAACAACTATACGATAACGGACTGTTCCCGCTTCCTGAAGGTAAATACACTTCCCAATATACATGGTTCCAGCGGATAGTGAATAACAGCATGGGACGTTCCATCCTGCTCCATACGCTTCCATTATTAAAGAAAGAAAGATGAAAATATTGCTCATAGGAGAATATAGCAACGTACACAACACATTAGCCAAGGGACTGCGTGAGTTGGGGCATGAAGTGTGCGTGATATCCAATGGTGACTTCTGGAAGAACTATCCACGAGACATTGACGTCTCACGGAAACCCGGAAAGATTGGGGGCATCCAACTACTCTGCAGACTATGGACACTGCTACCAAAAATGCGAGGCTATGATGTCGTACAACTGATCAACCCAATGTTCTTTGAACTCAAAGCGGAACGACTTTTTTTCTTCTACGACTATCTGAGAAAGCATAACAAGCATATCTTCCTCGGTGCATACGGCATGGACTGGTATTGGGTGTACACCTGTACCCATCAAAAGCCTCTCAGATATAGTGATTTCAATTTCGGTGCTGAGACACGTACAGATCCGGAAGCGGTGAAAGACCAGAATGACTGGATTGGTACAGAGAAGGAACGACTGAACAAAAGAATTGCCATGGATTGTGATGGCATCATCACTGGACTCTACGAATATCAGGTATGCTATCAACCCGCTTTTCCTGACAAGACACGTTTCATACCTTTTCCCATAGTATTGCCAACCACCGACCATCAGCCGACAACGCATGGTAAACTGCGTATCTTCACTGGTATCAGTAAGAATAGGAGCGCTTACAAGGGAACTGATATTATGCTGAGGGCAGCACAGGAGGTCGCAAAGAAATATCCACAGCAGGTAGAACTGAGAGTTGCTGAAGGAATACCCTTTGAACAGTATCAGCACATGATGGATGATTGTGATGTGATTCTCGACCAGCTTTATAGTTACACACCAGCAATGAACGCACTCTTGGCTATGTCGAAAGGGATTATTGTCGTGGGAGGCGGAGAACCAGAGAATTATGAGATACTGGGAGAGAAAGAGTTACGTCCTGTCATCAATGTGTTACCCAACTACGAGAGTGTATGCCATGAACTGGAAGAACTGGTGCTGCACCCTGAACGCATCCCGGAACTGAAACGACAAAGCACAGAATACATACGGAGACACCATGACTACCTCAAAGTAGCACAAAAGTACGAGACTTTCTACAAAGAAAAAGGCTGATACTCTTTCGAGCATCAGCCTTTATTCTTCTCAAGGAGTTTGATTTACTCAGCAGCAGGCGCCTCAGCCTCAGCAGCAGGAGCCTCCTCTGCAGGAGCCTCTGCGGCAGCAGCCTCAGCAGCTTTTGCAGCCTCTTCCTCAGCCTTAGCAGCCTCAGCAGCAGCCTTCTTCTCAGCTACCTTCTTGGCAATCTCCTCATTCATCTTCTTCTCCTGTGCAAGTTCCTTCGCAGCAGCATCCTTCTTAGCCTTTGCCTCGTCAGCAGCGACCTTCTCAAGACCCTTCTGCTTGTCTGCCTTCCATGCATCGAACTTCTTCTGAGCAGCAGCCTCATCGAAAGCGCCCTTCTTCACACCACCGCGGAGGTGCTTCATCAAGTAAACGCCCTCACGGCTGAGGATGTTACGAACAGTGTCTGTTGGCTGTGCGCCAGTCTCTACCCAGTAAAGTGCACGATCGAAATTCAAATCTACTGTGGCAGGATTGGTGTTTGGATTGTAAGTACCAATCTTCTCAGTAAATTTACCATCACGTGGTGCTCTTACGTCAGCGATAACGATGCTGTAGAAGGCATAGCCTTTACGTCCACCGCGCTGCAGTCTGATTTTTGTTGCCATTGTTTTTGACTTTAATTGTTAATTAATAATTTGAATTTCTTTTAGTCGTTGCGCTTTGTAAAAGCGTCTTTACGACGGTTTTATGCTACTATCTCGTAATAGCGGCTGCAAAGGTACGCTTTTTTTTGCATTCCGCCAAATTATTCTGCAAAAACTTACTGTTTGCGCAAGGTGACACCTGCCTGCATGCCATTGACACTCTTCATCAGCGAGGTGACTGTCCTGATCTGCGAGTTACTTGATTTAGCACCCAGGCTCTTGAAAAGATTCAGCAGTTTGGTAGCATCTGTGACGAACTGCATATCCTTACCATCTATCTGGGTAGTGACATTGAGTGCCTTCACACCGGCAATCGTCAACTGCAGCTTAGAGTCTTTGACAGTCCACTTTCCCTTTGATGTCTTACCATTCAGGGTCTCTGTGAAAGTGCCATCCTCTTTGAAAGTCATAACGAAAGCTCCTGGCTTGATACCATAGCGTGTAAGATACTCCTGCAGTTTGTTCTCGAGTTTATTCGCTGCGATTTTGGAACCTACCTTCGCAAGAATATTATCTGACGTGAAGACGATAGCGGGTTCTGTATATGACCAAGTACCGATGATCTTGTCTTGGGTAGCTTGTTTACTCTTAGAGAACACTGTAGTCAGGTTACTCACAACACCGTCTGTCGACGAGCCTCCCAACACACCGCTTAGGATATCTTTCACGTCTTGAGCCTGAGCAACATTCCCCATCATGATCATCAGGCACACCATCAATGTTTTCATCATGTTTTTATTCATTACTATTTCATTATTTTACAAAATTGCGGCAAAATTACTATTTTGGATGATAACACCAAAATAAATTAAAGGAAATTTGGGTTTATAACTTTTTTTTCGTAATTTTGTTTTCCATATGGAAGGTTTATCAATTCTCATTCCCACTTATAACGACCGTTGTATCACGCTTGTTCGTACACTTCTGGAACAAGCTGTCCTATTGAATATTGACTACGAGATCATTGTTGCCGACGATGGCTCCAATCAGCAAGAGGTCTTACAAGAGAACGCACCTATAGCAGAGATGGATCATTGTCGCTATCTGGTCCGTTCCTCTAACAAAGGACGTGCTGCCATTCGCAATTTCCTAGCCCAGCAAGCCTCCTTCCCTTGGCTGCTGTTTCTCGACAGCGACATGGTCGTGTGCCGTCATGATTTCTTACAGAAATATATACAATGCAAGAATGACGTAGTATATGGCGGAGTGACCATCAGAGGTGCTGTTGATGGTAATTTGCGCTATCTCTACGAGCATGCTTCCGAACATGAACATCGGGTGGAAAAGAGGATGCAACAGCCCTACCGGGATTTCCACACTGCCAACTTCATGATACGCCGTGAACTGATGTTGCGATTTCCTTTCGATGAACGTTTTCGGTATTATGGATATGAGGATGTCTTCTTTGGTATCACACTAGAAGAACACCACATTACTATCCAACATATCGACAATCCCATGAGCTTTGAGATTTTCGAGAATAACGTGGATTTTCTTCTCAAGACGGAAGAAGGATTACGTACCCTGTATACTTTCCGTGACGAGCTAAAAGACCATTCCCGAATGTTGCAGTTTATCTCATCGCAGCTTAGTCTGACTCTGTGGCTGCTGCAGAAATGGCATCATATCATGGGAACCTGGGAACGTCAACAACTCGTCGGCAATCACCCACAACTATGGATCTTCAAGCTCTATAAAATAGGCTACTACCTCGATTACGCTAAAAGACAATCGTCCGTAACCAATCCTTGAGAAAACCCTTATATTGATTCTGTGAGTCACTGATCAGCACCACGACCTGTCTGCCATCGGCAAGACGGGGACCTATGCACATCCCTTCATAATTGGCAAAGCTACGTGCCGTCAAGTTCAATTTCGTCTTAAAGGATACCAGCAGTTTTTTCTCAAGGAGCTGTCCTTCGTTCTCTTTGGCGGGTGTCACTATATATACCTTATTATATACATAGGAGCCGATATTCTTCTTGGGGTTGAACACCTCACGCTCCATCACCAACAACCTGCCATCTTCCAATGCCGCCAAGGCAGGGACACCCAGTGTGTGCTTCCCCTCACGTTTTTCCTGTGACTTTGCATCCATCCGATAAAGCCAATAGCAGGCGGGACGGAAATCATCTCCAAAGCTCTGCAGACGCGAGAGACTGTCACCTTTCATCGGTTTCTCCGTTATCGTATAGAACCGACCTGTTTGCGGCTGATAAGTCAGCGCCTCCAACCCTTTGTTACTTTTCGCCTTTTTGAAGATGGCAGGCATCTGGAGCCTGCGCCCAGTCAGTATCCCGCTCATCGCATATTCCAGCACTTCATTATCAGTTTCCCCACTTATCCATACCGTACTGTCTTTCGGAAAGAAACAGATACCCTCATCATCACGGTTCATTTTCCCGGAAGAACGGAAGCCATGTTCCGAGGCATGCAGGATATCACCGGTGATGGAGTCTATGTCGATGGTGAAAAGGTGGAAACCGCTTTCCGCTGCCTTGTCGTTTACTACCGCATAACGATTACCTCCCAGCCAGGTGATACCACTATAGTTACCTGCAGGTATCGTGGTATGGAACGAGCGTTGCTTCCGCAGTTCCACATGATACTCTTGGGCATTGGCACCTGTTGTCATCACCCAACAGCAAACTGCCAACAGCCATTTACTCATAATCATCTATCACGGAGTTCATAAAGTCCATCATGGGTTTTGCCGCCTTGAACATCTTCGCCATCTGGTCAAGCCATTGGTCACCCTCGTAGAAATCGTCACTGACATGATGCCAGGCACAATAGTCCTTCAGTCGCAGGTAGTGCAGATATGGATAGTCGCGAGGGAAACCTGCCGGACAGGTTTTCAACTTCTCCAGTCCGAAGCCTTGAGGACTCTCCCAGTTGGCATCCTCTGGAGCACCAAAGTATTTCTTAAACTCCTTCGTCTCCACACAACGCAACCATTCCTCTTCATTCGCCATGATCTCGTTACGACAAGATGTCAGGATGTTAGTGGGCAACCAGTAATTACCAACAGCAAGCAGACAATGGTCTGGTTCCAGATGGATATAGTAACCACCACGCAACGCTTTCTTGCCATGGGCATTGATATATGCACCGAAATGGTTCTTATAGGGCGATTTGTCGGGAGAGAAACGTGTGTCACGATAGAAACGGTAAGTTGCATCCTTCACCGTCACGTGCGCTATCGAGTCATCGAACTCGGTAATCCGGGCAATAGCCTTCACCACACCTGCCTCAAACTCAGCCTTTGCCGCTAAATACTCGTCCTTGTGTTCTTGGAACCAGGGACGGTTGTTGTTTTTCATCACTTCCTTCAGGAAGTCTATCATCATTTTACTATCCATTCTTTACACGATATCCGAAAATACCCCCTTAAGGGATTGGGCAAAGTTAGTAATAAAAAAGTAACAGTGCAAATGTTTCGGAAGAAAATGATGAGTTTGTGGGATTTTTTGTACCTTTGCACCATCAAAGACAACCACATAAAAGAATGCAAAGACTACTGATTACATGGATACTACTGCTAACAGCCATAAATAGTTGCTGGGCACAGAGTCGTAGTACAAAGGTGCGTAACAAGGAGTGCCCGTCCTATATCTACCGAGTGACACTGCGCGACAAGCAGAACTCCCCCTACTCTATTGACCATCCTTCCCGTTTTCTCTCAAGACGCTCCATAGAAAGAAGGAGGAAGCAGAACCTGCCACTGGACTCCACCGATCTTCCCGTTACTCCCAAATACGTACGACAGATAGAATCCAGCAGGGCTGTCATCATTGGGGAAAGCAAATGGAACAATACCGTACTGGCACAGATGAAAGACACCAGTGATGTGCAGCGCATCCGCCAACTCCCTTTCGTCATGGATTGCAAAATGGTATGGAAGGCACCCGACTCCATAGCTCCCACCGCACTGAAGACAAAATATGAAGAGTCTTTCCATGAATGGGACTCTGTGGCATCATCACCCTACGGTCGTGCCGATGCACAGATTAAGGTCGTCAACGGTAATCGTCTGCATGACATCAATTGTATGGGTGAAGGCATGATGATTGGCGTTCTGGATGGTGGTTTCAAGAATGTAGACAAGATTCCTGCCTTCAGCAAGGTGGATATCAAAGGGACACGCGATGTCGTCTACCCCACCTCACCGTCTGTCTTTTATGAGATAGACCATGGCACGAAAGTGTTATCAACGATGGCTATCCAACATCCCAATTATTATATAGGTACTGCGCCTAAGGCGAGTTACTGGCTCGTCAGGTGTGAAGACACCCAGACAGAACAGGAGATTGAGGAGGACTATTGGGCAATAGCCGCTGAGTTTGCGGACTCTGTAGGATGTGACCTCATCAACTCGTCACTGGGATATAATGATTTCGACAAGGGCTATGAGTCACATAAGCTGTGGCAACTCGACGGACACTCGACACTCATCAGCAGAAGTGCGTCACTGGCTGCCAAGAAAGGAATGATACTTGTCAACTCGGCAGGGAACTCCGGTATGGGACCATGGAAAAAGATTACCTTCCCCGCAGACGCAGATGACTGTCTGACAGTGGGAGCCGTCACTGATATGCTGACCAATGCGCCCTTTAGTTCTGTGGGACCTACACAGGATGGTCGTGTCAAACCTGATGTCGTAGCCATCGGCAGTCCTGCGACAGTCGTCACTGGCAGAGGGTCAATCGCGGAGGACATGGGCACCTCCTTCGCTGCCCCCATCATCTGTGGACTGACTGCTTGCCTATGGCAGGCATTACCAGAAAAAACCGCACTGGAGGTGATGGAACTCATCCGCCAGTCGGGTAATAATAAAGAGCATCCAGATAATGTCTTTGGCTATGGACTACCAAACTTCTGGCGTGCCTATATGGTAGGGAAGATGAAGTAAGAAGTAAGAGATGAGTGAGAAGCGATATACACTGCATACGCTGAACGCGCTGGTAAGAGAGGCGATCGCTGCGGAACTGCCCGATGAGTATTGGGTGGAGGCGGAGCTTTCGGAATGCAGGGAGAGCCGTGGGCATTGCTATATGGAACTCGTCGAGAAAGACGAGACTTCCAACACTCCTGTCGCCAAGGCATCGGCGAAATGCTGGAAACAGACCTGGGCGATGGTACAACCTTATTTCGAGCGCACCACCGGACAACCGCTGAGGGCTGGCATGAAAGTACTGCTGAAAGTCTATCCGCAGTTTCATGAGGCTTTCGGCTTCTCGTGGATTGTCACCGATATAGACCCTAACTATACCTTGGGCGATATGGCACAGCGTCGCCAACAGATTATCGCCCAGTTGAAAGCCGAGGGTGTCTTCGACCTGCAACGGGAACTGGTGATTCCCCGTTTCTGTCAGCGCATCGCAGTCATCTCTGCAGCAACAGCGGCGGGATATGGTGACTTCTGCCGCCAGTTGGAGGAAAACGAATACGGACTGGTGTTCTACCCCACCCTGTTTCCTGCTGTCATGCAAGGTGAACAGGTGGAACAGAGCGTCATTGCTGCCCTGAACCGTATCAACGGACATGCCGACGACTATGACGTGGTGGTGATTATCCGTGGGGGCGGCTCAACCAGTGACATGAGTGGTTTCGACACCCTGTCGCTTGCCGAGAATGTCGCAAACTTCCCCCTGCCTATCATCACTGGAATCGGTCATGACAGGGATGAGTGCGTACTGGATATGGTGTCGAATACAAGAGTGAAGACCCCTACTGCCGCAGCTGCTTTCCTGATTGCCCATCTTGCTGACACCCTGCAGCATCTGAACGACCTGCAGCAACGATTGTCGTTCATGCTCACGATGTTCAAGACCAACTTTGAACATCAGCTGGACCAGCGGTATGAGCGCATCTGTCATGCCATCCAGCAGCGCATCACCCTGGAACGGCATCATCTGGAGATGGTGGAACAGCATACAGCACTGCTCGACCCCGCCCTGCTCCTGCGTCGCGGATATAGCATCACGCTGTTTCACGGAAAGGCTGTGCGTGACCCTCAGCAGCTAAAGGCGGGGGACGAGATAGAGACCCGGGTGGAGAAAGGAGTGATTATGTCGAGGGTTGAGAGTTGAGGGTTGAGAGTTTAGAGTTGAGAGTTTAGAGATATGAAGTACGAAGAAGCATTAAGACAACTGGACGAGATTGTCCAGAAAATGGAGCGTAACGAATACAGTATTGATGAGTTGACAACGCAACTGAAAAAGGCGCGAGAACTCATCCAGCAATGTAAAGATAAGTTGACAAAAACGGACGAGGACATCAAAAAGATACTCGAAGACGACAAATAATGCACATTTCATTTGCAAGTGTGCCACAAAATGTGTACTTTTGCACACAATTGATAAGAAAAAGGACTAAAATTATTACGATATGAAAGATTTAGACTGGGGAAACCTGTCGTTCGGTTATATGAAGACCGACTACAACGTTCGCTGTTACTATCGTGACGGCAAATGGGGCGAGATTGAAGTTTGCTCCGACGAGTATCTGAACCTGCACATGGCAGCAACCTGCCTGCACTACGGTCAGGAGGCTTTCGAGGGACTGAAGGCCTATCGCTGCAAGGACGGTAAGGTGCGTATCTTCCGTGTAGAGGAGAACGCTGCCCGCCTGCAGTCCACCTGCCGTGGTATCCTGATGCCGGAACTGCCGACAGAGCTGTTTATCGAGATGGTCAAGAAGGTGGTACGCCTCAACCAGGAGTGGATTCCCACTTACGAGAGTGGCGCTACCCTGTATATCCGTCCCCTGCTGATCGGTACGAGTGCCCAGGTGGGTGTTCATCCTGCCAAGGAATACTGCTTCCTGATTTTCGTGACACCAGTAGGTCCGTATTTCAAGGGCGGATTCTCCAGCAACCCATACGTCATCGTTCGTGACTACGACCGCTCGGCTCCCCTCGGAACAGGTAAGTACAAGGTCGGTGGCAACTATGCCGCATCGCTCTTTGCCAACAACCTCGCTCATGAGAAGGGTTATGCCTGTGAGTTCTACCTCGATGCCAAGGAGAAGAAGTACATTGACGAGTGTGGTGCCGCCAACTTCTTCGGTATCAAGAACAACACCTATATCACTCCAAAGTCCACCTCTATCCTGCCCTCTATCACCAACAAGAGTCTGATGCAGGTCGCTGAGGACCTCGGTCTGAAGGTAGAGCGCCGTCCTATCCCTGAGGAGGAACTGGAGACCTTCGAGGAGGCAGGTGCCTGTGGTACAGCCGCTGTCATCAGTCCTATCTCCTATATCGACGACCTGGAGACCGGTAAGCGTTATGACTTCGGTGAGAAGCCGGGGCCTATCTCCAAGAAACTCTTCGACACCCTGCGTGGCATCCAATATGGTGAGATTGAAGACAAGCACGGCTGGACAACTGTTGTGATTGAATAGACCATATACTATCAAGATTTTGCATGAGTAAAGGCAAATTGGCGAAATTCGCCGACATGGAGACTTATGAGAACGTGTTCCAATACCCCTATTCGGTGGTGGAACACGTTCCGTTTGAGATGCAGGGACACTGGCATGAGGCGTATTTCCATAACGACAACCCTATCGTGCTGGAGTTAGGTTGTGGCAAGGGCGAATATACCGTCGGGCTTGCCAAGCTATACCCCCACATAAACTTCATCGGGGTGGACATCAAGGGAGCCCGTATGTGGACAGGTGCCACACAGGCTATCAAGGAAGGACTGAAGAATGTCGCCTTCCTGCGTACGAATATCGAGATCATCGACCGTTTCTTCGCTCCTGATGAGGTACAGGAGATATGGCTGACGTTCAGTGACCCGCAGATGAAGAACCCTCGCAAGCGTCTCACCTCCACCTACTTCATGAACCGCTACCGCCGTTTCCTCATCGATGGTGGCATCATCCACCTGAAGACTGACTCCAACTTCCTCTTCACCTATACTACCTATATGGTGGAGAAGAACCACCTGCCCCTGGAATTCCGTACGGAAGACTTGTATAACCATTCCTCATTTCTCACTTCTCAATTCTCATTTCTCGGAATACGAACGTATTACGAGCAGATGTGGATAGACCGTGGATTGAACATCAAATATATGAAGTTCCACCTGCCACACGAGGGCGAACTGGTAGAGCCTGACATTGAGATTCCATTAGACGATTACCGTTCCTATCGGCGTGACAAGCGCAGTTCGTTAGAAACAGCGAAATAAAAAGAAAAGTGCTTCCGAATTTGGAAGCACTTCTTGTTTTATTGCATGTCGTAAACCACTTGCATGAGTTTCTTGCCGATAGCGTCAGCCTCCTCCATGGTATTCGCTTCGCTATAGACACGGATAATCGGCTCGGTGTTCGACTTGCGCAGGTGCACCCACTTGTCGGGGAAGTCAATCTTCACACCATCGATATCATTCACCTGTGCGGTCGGATCAGCAGCAAACATCTCCTTCACCTTCACCAGGATGGCATCGACATCCGTCTCCGGGGTCAGGTCGATGCGGTTCTTAGCAATCTGGTAGTCGGGGAAGGTTGCACGCAGCTCGCTCACCTTGCATCCCTTCTTAGCAAGGGAGGTCAGGAAGAGGGCGATACCCACCAGGGCATCACGACCGTAGTGGCTCTCGGGGTAGATAACACCACCATTACCCTCGCCACCGATGACGGCATTCACCTCTTTCATCTTCGTGGTGACATTCACCTCACCCACGGCAGCAGCCGTATAACAGCCCCCATACTTCTGGGTGACATCACGGAGAGCACGGGTAGAACTGAGGTTTGAAACGGTTGCCAACGGCTCATTTCTCATTTTTCCTTTCTCATTACTCATTTCTGAAAGGACATAATCCGCTACGCTGACCAGCGTATACTCCTCGCCGAACATCTTTCCGTTCTCACAGATAAAGGCAAGACGGTCGACATCAGGATCCACAACGATACCCAGGTCATACTTTCCCGTCTTCATCTCGTCCATGATACCCTGCAGGTTCTTCTCCAGCGGTTCGGGGTTATGTGCGAAGTTACCGTTGGCATCCTCATTCAGGATGGTATACTCCACACCCAGTTTCCCGAAGAGCTTGGGAAGGATGATACCACCGACACTGTTGATGGTATCGGCACACACCTTGAACTTCGCCGCCTTGATGGCATCCACGTCAACCAGTCTCAGCTGCAGCACGCTGTCCACATGGCGGGCATCAAAGGAATAGTCCTCGATATAATGACCCAGATGGTCTACATCCGCATATTCGAACTGCTCCTTCTCTGCCATATCAAGTACGACAGCACCATCGGCAGCCGTCAGGAACTCTCCCTCGTTATTCAGCAGTTTCAACGCATTCCACTGGCGGGGGTTATGTGATGCCGTAATGATGATACCACCATCAGCACCCGACATCCTGACTGCCAGTTCCGTAGTAGGAGTCGTGGCAAGTCCGATATTGATCACATCATACCCTACTCCCATCAGCGTGCCACAAACCACGTTCTTCACCATCTCACCGGAGATGCGGGCATCGCGTCCAACGACAATCTTGTTGGAGGTTCCCTTGCCACTACGGCGGATAAACTGCGCATAGGCTGTGGTGAACTTCACGATATCAAGAGGGTTCAAGGTATCGCCCGTAGAACCACCGATAGTTCCACGGATACCAGAGATTGATTTAATAAGTGTCATGTTTTCTTGGTTTTAAATATCTCTTTCGTAAGTAATCTCGTAATAGCAGGGATGCACACTGGAGGAGGCATCTACTGTACCCTGGGAGTGTGGTACGATGAGGCGTACCTTTGCCACCTCGTCACCATCCTTCTGAGGACGACCCACATTGACGTACAATAATGGTACGAGCCATCCGGAAGGTACGGCTGCCGAACCATGATAGCTGGACATGGCACCACTGACGAAGGAACCCGAGAAGGAGTTTCCCGTACGCTCAACCAACATCTTGTCTGGTGCACTGGAATAGTCAAAGCGCTGATTGGACAGGACCAGATAATAGGGCACGTCATTCCTTACCAGGATACTACCCTGTTTGATGTCATACTCCGAGAAGCGGCAAAGCAACTCAACAGACTCTTTATTCTCAACGATGGAGCCACAGCCCTCACGGACAATCTGCATATACACACCACTCTTATTCAGATACACAAACTCGTTATTGTCGAGATTGGTAGTCTGACCTTGTTCGGTGAACTTATCCTCACTGATCACCTTGATATTATGAGTAGAGATGTATTTATTAATCGCCTCGCGCTCCGCGTCTTTCAGATCAGAATAAGTCTCACCTTTATTACAACTGGTGAGGAACAAGATACCGCAGAGCAGTGTCAGCAAAGTGTACGTTTTCTTCATTTTTTCGCTTTCTGTATTAATTTCGGGCGCAAATATACAAATAAATTACCAATTATCCGCAATATTAGGCTACTTTAACGTGTCTTCAAAATGCAGGATGGCTCGCTTGACGACTTCCACCGCCTCGTCTATCGTGCACTGAAGTTTGCCGCCAGAGGCGTTCAAGTGCCCACCGCCATTGAAGAACTGCTCTGCCATCTTATTACAGGGGAAGTCGTCGACAGAGCGTAAGCTGACCCATACCATCTTGTCACGCTCCGTATCCTCACGCAGCGAGATGCTCAGTTTCAGTCCCTTGATCTGCAACGGCATGTTGACCAGTCCCTCAGCATCACCTTTAATATAATGGAACCGCTTCAGGTCATCACGGGTCAGGGTGTAGAATGCCGCATGCCGCTCCTCGTCCACCACCAGCTTATGACACAGCACATACCCCACCATACGGATGCGGTGCTCACTGTAGTTATGATAGACGTTACGGTATATCTTGTCCTTGTCGATACGCTTGGTCAGCAGTTGACTGATGATGAAATAGATGTCAGGTGACGAGGAATTATAGGTAAATCCCCCTGTGTCTGTCATCATGCCGCAATAGACAGGGACGGCGAAACTCTTACCCACTTTCTCAAAGAGTCCCATCTGCCATACGAGACGGAACACAAGTTCGCAGGTGGACGACATGTCAGGATGAGAGAATGTCAATACGGCATCCACATCAGGTTCGAGATGATGGTCGATGAGTACTTTCTGGGCTGGCGACTGTTCCAGCGCCGCTGCCATGGCATCGGTACGCGACAAGGTGTTGAAATCAAGACAGAATACCAGGTCGGCAATCTTCAATACCATATCGACATACTCCTTGCGCTTGTCATAACGCACAATCTTATCGGAGTTGGGTAACCATTTCAGGTAATCAGGATACTGGTCCGGGGCAACGACCAACGGTTCCTTGCCCATTGCACGCAGCACCTCCGCCCAACCGAGCATAGAGCCCAGGGCATCACCGTCTGCATTGACATGGCAGCAGAGCACGACGGTCTCCGCGTTATTGATAAGGGAGTGCAGTTGGCTGCACTCCCCTTCTGTCATGATCTCTTCCAGCATTAGAACAGTTTATTGGGATAGACACCGTCGTCTACCAATTTCTGTATACGCTTCACCGTATCCTCACGATCCGCAGCGTAAGTCACACCAAACCATTTAGAGGTGGTGTCAAGGACCTCAACAGTAGCTGTCTTGTCAGTAATCAGCTTGTTGACCATCAACGGGATAAAGAACTCTGCCTTCAGGTTCTCCATATTCTTCGGGTCACTCAGGAACTCCTTGAAATACTCCTCGGAATAGTCGAAATAGTCGGGTGTGAAGCCCCACATATTCATGGACACTGGTGTGTTGTCGTCAACGACCACCCACTTGCCGTTCTCATCCTTGTAACGGATGGGCTGACTGGCAGCACCTGCCTGTGAGCCATCCTCCGCACAACGCACAATCTCGGTACGCTCTACGACAGTGGTCAGATGACCTTTCTCGTTCTTGGAACAGATACCACGTGCCACGGTGCCGTTCTCACTCAGGGTGTTACCCACACGAAAACCCACCATCGCATACTGGTTCTTGGCACCCTCTGGCAGACTGCTCAGGAACTTGCCGATCACCATAAAGGCATCACGGTTGTAGAAGTCGTCGCAGTTGATGACGCAGAACGGTTCCTTGATGACACCCTTACCCATCAGTACTGCATGGTTGGTGCCCCATGGCTTCACACGTCCCTCGGGAACCTTAAAGCCCTCGGGGAGTGCGTCGATACCCTGGAAACATAACTCACAGGGGATATGCCCCTCGTACTTAGAGAGAATCTGGGTGCGGAACTGCTCCTCGAAATCCTTGCGGATGACCCATACGATCTTTCCAAAACCTGCCTGGATGGCATCGTAGATAGAATAGTCCATGATGGTCTCCCCGTTGGGTCCCAGACCATCCAGCTGCTTCAGACCGCCATAGCGGCTTCCCATACCAGCAGCCAATAAGAATAATGTTGGTTTCATATTACTTCAATTCTTTTAGTCGATTCGCTTTGTAAAAGCATCTTGCGACGATTACTTCAATTCTTCAATTCTTCAATTATTTAATTCTTAAAAGTCCTTCGTCATCTCAGCAACCTCAGCGTTGATATGGTCGATGAACTCTTGGATGGTCATGACTTTCTGCTCACCACCGCCCTGTGGACGAACGGCGACTGTTCCGTCAGCCTGCTCCTTTTCACCGACAATCACCATATAAGGAATACGCTTCAACTCGTTATCGCGAATCTTACGACCCAGTTTCTCGTTACGCAGGTCGATGGTAGGACGTACCCCACCCTGCTCAAACTTCTTTGCCACCTCGTTGGCATAGTCGTTATATTTCTCTGACAACGGCAGGATGGCAACCTGCTCAGGAGTCAGCCACAAGGGGAAGTGACCACTGGTGTGCTCGATGAGTACGGCACAGAAACGCTCCAGCGAACCGAAGGGTGCGCGGTGAATCATCACAGGGGTCTTCTTCTGGTTGTCCTCATCGGTATACTCTAACTGGAAGCGCTTCGGCAGGTTGTAGTCTACCTGGATAGTTCCCAGCTGCCAGCGGCGACCGATAGCATCCTTGATCATGAAGTCGAGCTTAGGACCATAGAATGCTGCCTCACCATATTCTACCTTGGCGGGCAGTCCCTTCTCACGGCATGCCTCCACAATAGCAGCCTCAGCCAGTGCCCAGTCCTCGTCAGTACCTACGTACTTGTCATGGTCGTTAGGGTCACGCAAGGAAATCTGTGCCTCGAAGTTGAAACCGAAGGCTGTCAGTACAATACCAATGATATCCATCACATTGAGGAACTCCTGCTTCACCTGGTCGGGACGACAGAACAGGTGGGCATCATCCTGTGTGAAGGAACGTACACGGGTCAGTCCGTGCAGCTCACCACTCTGCTCATAACGGTATACCGTACCGAACTCAGCGATACGCAAGGGCAGGTCACGGTAGCTACGGGGCTTCCATGCGAAAATCTCACAGTGGTGAGGACAGTTCATGGGTTTCAACATGTACTCCTCATCCTCCTCTGGGGTATGGATGGGCTGGAAGGAGTCCTTACCATAATGGGCATAGTGACCACTGGTAATATAGAGGTTCTTGGAACCGATATGCGGAGTAATAACCTCCTGATAACCAAAACGTTTCTGTACTTTACGCAAGTGGTCTTGCAAGCGGAGACGCAGGTCGGTACCTTTCGGCAACCAGATGGGGAGACCCTTACCCACTTTATCGGAGAACATGAACAGCTCCATCTCCTTACCGATCTTACGGTGGTCGCGTTTCTTAGCCTCCTCCAGCATGACGAGATACTCGTCGAGCATCTTCTTCTTGGGGAACGAGATACCATACAGACGCTGCATCTGCTCACGGGTAGCGTCACCACGCCAGAAAGCACCAGCCACATTGGTCAGCTTGATAGCCTTGATGGCACCGGTGTTCATCAGGTGCGGACCACGGCAGAGGTCGGTGAACGCACCCTGTGTATAGGTGGTAATACTGCCGTCCTCCAAGTCCTGCTCGATGTGCTCGCACTTATAGGTCTGACCGTCAGCGGCAAACTCTTTCAGAGCGTCTGCCTTTGCCACCTCCTTGCGAACGACGGGCTCTTTCTTGGAAGCCAGTTCACGCATTTTCTCCTCAATCTTCGGGAAGTCACTCTCCTTGATGCTCTCACCGTCTTTCAACAGCACATCATAGAAGAAACCATTCTCGATGGCAGGACCGAATCCGAACTGGATACCGGGATAAAGCTCCTGCAGTGCCTCAGCAAGCAAATGGGCTGAGGTGTGCCAGAATGTGTGTTTTCCCTCTTCGTCGTCCCATTTATAGAGTGCGATCTTCGCATCCTCCATAATCGGACGGTTCAACTCTACTGTCTCACCATTCACACCGCACGCCAATACGTCGCGAGCCAGAGCCGGTGAGATACTCTCGGCAATCTGAAGTCCAGTAACGCCCTGCTCATACGAGCGAACAGATCCGTCTGGAAAAGTAATGTTGATCATATCTACAATATATGTTTAAGTTTAATTCGCTTGCAAAGGTAGTGTAAAAATTTCTATTTAGCGAAGAGAATGCAAATTTATTTGTATTATTGATTCCGATTTAGCGAAGAGCATGCAAATTTAAGTCACTCTTCTGCTGCCATAGGAATCGTACGGTTTTCTTCTTCCAGCTGATGACCGGACGCGGATTTCACATGGTGGTCCTGCAACCATATATAGTTTAATGTGAAAGCGATGGAGTCCAGCGTCTCCTCCCGTTTCGACGGTTTCAACTCACATTCCCACACGGTGATGCAATGCCAGCCCATGGAGGCAAGCATGCGCTGCTCCTCCTTATCCCGTTCCTTGTTCCTGCGAATCTTAGCAACCCAGAATTCCCTGTTCGTATGGGGAATCCTGCAGCACTGGGAGTCCTCCACCACGGACGCTGAGCCTTGAACTTTGAACTGTACCCCGTGTCCATGCCAGAAACATCCGTTCACAAAGATGCACACCCTATATTTCCTCAGCACCAAGTCCGGATGCCCCGGCAACCGCTTGTGATTCAGCCGGTATCTGAATCCCCTACTCCATAGTCCACGCCGCACAATCATCTCCGGCTTCGTGTCTTTCGACCGGATAGCAGCCATATTCTTATGACGTTGTTGTGGTGTGAGCTTGTCTGACATGTCTTTACTATTTCTTTGCAAAGATACGATGATGTGAGCAGAATACCAAAAGAATGGCAAATTTTCTCGAACATAAATTTGGAAGTATCGGAAATGCTGCTTATCTTTGCAAAATGAAAGGAGGTAGTACCATAAACGGATTTACAAAAATAATAGCGTGATGAAAAGGAAACTGTTTTGTGAGATATCACCCTTCACCTACAGGTTGTCGGTGGAGAAAGAGATACTGAAACGTCATCTAAGAGACTTCATCGGAAAGACACCGTTTGCCCACGAACGGACAGAGGAGCCACTGCCCGTGCTGGTCTATAGTCACAACTCTCTGATTCGCCGCAGGTTGGGTAATGTCAATATGCAACTGCAGGAAAACAAAGCGGTCAACCTCGCCTTGGCAGTGAAGCATATCGACGGACTGCTGATCCGACCGGGTGAGACGTTCTCGGTATGGAGACAGGTGGGGCGTACCACCAAACGGAAAGGTTACAAAGAGGGACTGACCATAGCGAAGGGAGCGCCGTCGCAGGGAATCGGTGGCGGACTGTGCCAGTTGTCTAACCTGATACACTGGATGGTGCTGCATAGTGAGCTGACGATTACCGAGCATCATCATCACGACGGCTTAGACCTCTTTCCCGACTTTGGCAGACAGATTCCTTTCGGTACGGGGACCAGCATCTCATACAACTATATTGACTACCGGGTAAGGAATGACACGACCAACACCTATCAGCTCCGTCTCTGGGTGGATGGCGAGTATCTCTGTGGGGAGTTGCGTGCCATGGAAGTGCAACCGCATACCTTCCATATTCATGTGGAGGACGAGCATTTTTCCCAGGAAGGGGATTTCTTCTATCGCAACGGCAACGTCTATCGTGACATCATTGACCGCACGACTGGCAACTGTGTGGAGAGACAACTCATCCGCACGAATCATGCCAGAGTCATGTACGAGCTGCCGTCTTCAGAATCAGTTACCGACTGACCATTGGTTTGTTACCGACTGAAGGGTAGTTTGTTACCGACTGAAGCCCCTTTTCATTACGATTAAAGCCTTTAATCGGGTCAATTAAAGCCTCCATTTGATCAAGATATAGTTTATCACTCGTTCCGATATCAGTTATGGGGGTACTCCGATATCTCCTATGGGTCATGCAAGGCATCCCTTAGGGGGTAAAGGAACTATCCCCAGGACCCTTAGAGATAATCCCCAAGGGTCTTGGAGCCCGTACCTTCGACCCACGGAGGCGGCACCTTCGACCCTCGGAGGCGGCACCTTCGACCCACGGAGGCGGCACCTTCGACCCACGGAGCCCGGGGCTTCGCACCCCCCATGCAGTAGTTTGGTGAACACAGTTACTATGTTGAGTGAATATTTAGGGCAAAATCGCCATTCCTTGTCACCCTTGTCACCTCGTTGCCACACGTAACACGCTGATTCTCAAGTAGTTTTGCAAGGCGGCAACGGTTGCAAGGGTAAAAAACTTTATGTATGCGCGCGTGCGCGCGAGAAATTCTGATACTCCTATCAAAAAATACGAGTATGTTATTAAACAATACGAGTATCAGAATTTTTATTCCGATGCTCGGAATAAAAAATACGACTGGCAGATTTTTCATTCCGCCAGTCGTATTTCCAGATAACATTATCGTATTTGACCTGATTTTCACCACAAGCTCTCTCGGTAAAGATACTGTTTTTTCGTGATACGTCCAAATGTTCACAAGGCTTGCGAAAATAAAAGAATATTAAAATAGCGATTCGATTATTTGCGAATTTCATTTTATTTATGTACCTTTGCATCAGAAATATAAAAGCAACATGGTAGTAACGTTCAATGAAGAGTATCTAGAGAAGCTCTATACTGAAGGGAAAACTGGATTAAAAAAACTCAGATTCCAACCCCAAATTGTTAGAGGTTACCAAAAGGCTGTAAAATACCTGATACAGGCTACTCGTAAAGAAGACTTATTTCCTTTCAAGTCGTTACACTTTGAAGCTTTGCATGGTGATAAAGAGGGTCGTTTCTCCGTTAAAGCCAATGATCAATATCGGGTCGAATTTACGCTTACAGAGACTGATGAAGAACCAGTAGTCACAATATGCAATATCATGGAATTGTCGAATCATTATAAATAGGAGGTAAATATGAAAACAATACAAAACATTTCTGAAAACAGAATTGCCAACAATATGACATCATCAATGCTGATTCATCCAGGGGAGATGATTAAAGACGAAATAATAGCTCGTGGGATAACACAGAAAGTACTTGCCGAAAAGATGGGGGTATCATATACCGTATTCAATGAAATACTAAACGGCAAGCGTCCAGTAACTACAGAATACGCTCTTTTACTTGAGGCAGCATTAGGTACAGATGCCTCTATATGGATAGGTCTTCAGACAGAGTACAATATGCAGAAAGCCAAGCAAGACAAGTCATTTATGAAACGACTTGAAAAAATCAGGAAGATAGCAGCCATCTTCTGACTGATTATTGTTCTCGCTTTTTATTTCGTATGATGAAACTTCCTCACCTGCTGGAAAATGTATTCAAAATCTGTCATAAATCATATCAATTAATTCAGTGACAAAGATACGAACTTGTACCTTTGCCACCAAACGATTTTACTTTACAAGACTTGTGGAAATGTGAAATTACTCTTCGACAAGCGAAGCGACTTTAATCGGTTTCCCAAATAACCAAGTCACGAGGAAGACTAATCTTCTTGGGTTCACCACGCTTACCGGATATGGAGTAATACCTTGCGACACTTGAGGGAAGCACCCCGGCAAACACTTTCCTGATCCGCGCACATTTCTCGTTGATCGAATTAAGCATTGGATTCGTCACATCTTCGATACTTTTCAATGCCCTATCCGACAGTCCCCAAGGTCTGACCTCTGAGTATATCCCCGTCAGTTCATGCCTGTAGTCTGGTAAGTTTTTGAAGATGATTCCCTCAGGGTGGCATAGGAATAGCAGGTAGACCGCCTTCACCAATGGTTCAAGGCGAACTTCTACACGATTATCACCTAGGAGAAACTTATAATTCCTTGTGATAATCAACTGAGGGAAAGTTGGATCAGACTCCAAGAGAGAGGTTAGCTCTTTCTCGCTCATCCCATATTCCTTCAGTTTTTGTATTCTCTCCTTTACCTCTTCCATGAGTTGTCTGTAAAGTCTTTCGTTGATGTCTGTGTTTGTCATAGTAGCTTAGGTTTTGTGGTTATTATCATGGTTTGTGTTGGTACTCTCAATCTTCGTTCAACTCATTCTGTGAACTCCTGCTTCCTAATGAGTCGAAGCAGATAGTCCACTGCCTTGGGTGCCTTCTCACGAGCCGTTTGTAACTTTTCCGCAAATTCCGTTTCCGGCATGTCGCTGTTGAAGTCATCCACCAGTTCACGGGGCTCATCGTTCTTTTTCACCAGCACTAACCCTTTCCGTTTCATCAACTGGCGGAGCGACAAGATACCCTTATCGTACTTTGGTTTAGCCTTGATCAGTTCCTGCATCAGGTTCAACCCTGGGTCTCCGATATGCAACTCGTTGAGCATGGCTATCGAGTAAAGCACCTTTGCATCAGGCGTTGACATATCGAACACCTCCCCCATCAGCACGTTCACAGCATCTGCCTCTTCGTATCGCTCCAACTTGACCAGGCAACGTGACTTCACATAGAGTGCTTCCTGACACTGATGTTGAGACAATACACTATCCACATACTGCAAAGCCTGCTCGTACTTGCCTGCATAGAGACTCAACAATGCCACCAGGAATTTAGGTGCCCAGTGGTCTGCCTCCATCAGTGACTGAGGAAGTCCTTCGATACAACCAAACAACTCTTCGTCACAGACCACGGTGTCAAGGAACCGCTTTGCCTGTTGCATGGCTTCTTTGATATCACCAGCCTCTGCCTTTTTCAACACCAACAACAGGTATTGCCTGGCAGCCTCATCATAGTCATGGTGACTCAGCAACTGATACACCGCCTTGCCACTCTCTATCTCACTGCTAATGGTCTGCTCATCGTTGTAACCACTGGCGTATGCCAATACCTCACGACTAGTATGAGCATACTGCGGAATAATGGGACGTGAGAGGAACAGTCCACCCAACGAACGCACACGGCTCAGTGCCACATAGAGCTGTCCTGCCGCAAACATGCCCCGGCTTAGATCAAGGTATAGTTTGTCGAAGGTCATACCCTGACTCTTATGCACCGTAATAGCCCAAGCTAATCGGAGCGGATACTGGGTGAAAGTCCCCATCAGTTCTTTCTTCATCTTACGAGCCTCCTTGTCATACTCGTAGCTATACGACTCCCAAGAGCAGTTGGGTACTACGTATGCAGCTCCACCGTCTGTCGTCACCTGTATCTCGTCCTTGCTCAGTTTTGTCACCGTCCCGATAGTGCCATTAGCCCAACGCTTCTGTTGGTCGTTGCGGGTGAACATCACCTGAGCCCCCACTTTCAGTTTCAGGGTCATATCTACAGGGAACCGTTTCTCCTCAAATTTCCCTTGCACCGTTCCCTCATAGGTGTACTCCTCGCTGTCAATCTCAGCCAACCGCTTCTGATTGATTAAGTCAGCCGTATTGTTAAGCGAGGTAAGCGTTATCACCATCCCGTCCTCCTTCCTTGGCTGACAGACACGCTCGTTCAGGTACATCAAGTTCTCCGGTGTCGTCTTGTTCAGGCGTACGTTCTCCAGTATCTGCAAGAACTGCCTGTCCTCCTGGCGGTACACCTTCTGGAACTCGATCTTCACCAGTCGCATCCGCTTGATGACATCTGCCTTGTAAAAGAAGAAATCATCCGTATGGTAGAGGTCACGCATCAGTTCTCCCTCTGCACCTCGCTTTGCCACTGGCGGCAACTGGAACATGTCGCCCACGAAAATGACCTGCTTGCCACCAAAGGGCAACGAAGAGCGCAGCGTCTTACGCATCGTATAGTCAATGGCATCAATGATGTCGCACCGTACCATCGACACCTCATCTATAATAATGGTGTCGGTGTGGATAAGCGTCAGGATACGTGCCTCGCTCATCTTACCCATCGTGCCAGGTGTACAGACATCCATCGGCAGTCCGAAGAACGAGTGGATGGTATCGCCACCTGCAAGGATAGCTGCCACACCCGTCGGAGCCAGTGTGATGAACTGCTTGCCCACCAACTGCTGCACCTTGCGGAGGAAGGTTGTCTTACCCGTTCCTGCCCTACCGGTCAGGAAGAAACTACTGTTCGTGTTGGCTATCAGCTCAAAAGCCATCACCTGCTGTTTGTTCTCTGTGTCTATCATGTTCTCCATAGTCTTAGTGTTGTTCAAGTTGGGGGAGTATTTGGGTTAAACGTGTGTTGAAGTCTGGGTCGAGGAAACTCTTATAGCATCCGCAGACCAGTTCCTCTGCCTGCTTGCCGATCTGCTCCATAGGCACACAAGTACGCTGCATCTTCACTACACCGGTCAGATATTCCCTGACCATCTGCTCCGACTCGGAGCGGATAAAGTCCTCGTTGCGAAACACCTTGTCGTAGTCACGCTTCTGGATGAGTTCCATCTTCTGTCCGTTGAAGGCATAGAGTTCTATACCATCAATGTACGTCCAGCTGTGGTACAGACCCACCTTCTCAACGATGACGATACGGTCGCAGAAACGGATGCCCAGGTAGTAGCGGTGTCCATTCGCACTCTCGTACTGGCTGCAGATGAACATCTTCTGACTGTCATCCCAAGTAGGGATATTCACACGCGGTGTACCGAATGTCGGCAGTATGCTGTCAAACAGACTCTTGTTGATTGCTTTGGTCAATGTTGCCATAGTCGTTCTTGTGTTTTTGGGTTAATATCTATGAGCGATTGCCCCTTTTAGCGGTAGCAAATTGCCACTTCGTTCTCGCTTCGCTCGCGAAACCTTCGGCATTCTTCACTCTTCATTCTTCACTCTTCACTTTTACGCCAGTTGTTTACGATGTGTCTCCTCTATCATATTATAGGCAAAAGAGAAAACCTCTTGCGTATTCACATGCGCTCCTTGCGCTTTTAGCTGTCCAGAGAGGAAGTTGCACAGCAGCAGAATACTCTGATCCTTGGCAAACTGCTCATTGAAGATACGGTAGTCATAACCACCCCAGTACTTCTGTGCGATGAGCTGTGCCTTCTGTCCATCGAAACAGAACAACTTGATACCATTCAGGAAGGTATGAGCGTATCCCTGTCCGAGGTCATAGTACACCAACAATCTGTTCGACAAACGAATCGCCTTGTAGTACATGTTACCTGCAGCACTGGTGTATCCCTGTGAAAGGAACACGTTCTTTGCTGCGTTGTAGGTCACTTGCTCGCCAGAGAGTGCTGGCAGAGCCTTGGTTGCGATGGTTTGGAGTGTTGTGTTCATCATAGTAGTCATCCTGTGTTTAGTTCCCACCACAAAGCATTTGCAGCATCAATCTCGAGGTGGTATCGATGATTGACGCTGCAAAGTTAAGGCGATTTCTGCAACCTTGCAAGAAAAACAACCTTGTGAACGGTTCCGTTCTACTTGGAACCGTTTATGGAATTATTCTTTTTGCCATGAAAGGGAAATTTAGGTCTTTATTTGGATTGGGGATTGATTTGATTATCTTCACTTGTCTTCCTGGAAGCCCCATTTTCTCAACTAAATTTGATTCCACACAAAATTTATCACCTATATGGTAGAATCCAGAAATTCCTTCAATGGATTCTACTACTCCTCTCGGATAATTTAGCTTCTTGCATTTTTGATAATTGGCTTTTACGTCTTGATGTTCCTTTATGTATTCATTCATCCAAACAAGAATTTCACATACTTGGAATGTTAGAACATATATGATATAGTGCGACTTACCTACATCATCTCTTAAATAGTCATCTAATTTGTGGCTGTCTTTTTCATTTAGTTTTGTATAATGTGATTTAATGTTACCCAAATAAAGTATCATAGATAGCATTTCTGCAATATGTTTAGTAACCACACTTTCGCCAATGTTACCATATCGAACCTCACATACTTCGCAATCGTTGCCAACTAAGTATCTGTAGCATTGGTCCAAATTGACCTTCCCATTGCGTAAGCATTCATTGGGAATAATTTGATATTTGTTTGCCTCTGTAAATATATGCTCTAATACCTGTCGTAATTGGTTGTAATATAGGACAGGTTTAAATTTTGTGTTATATTCAGGATGGTGAATGGCTTCTAAAATGTCCAAAAGTATTTCACTCGCCTTTTCATTCATAGACCTCAAGATATCAAGGGCATCGTGATAGAGAATTCTTATACGTTGCCTTGCGCTATTCTTAGAGTCTTGCTTGATTTGTGTAAGGAGTCTTTCAATATCATTTCCATTGTATTTATAGTACACTTTGTCTTTCCCTACAGAATATGCGAATTCCTCGTCACCGACCAAATCGCCCTGAGCTGTCAATATATAGTAAGGTACATATTTTTTGTAAGCTAATCTTTCCATTCGCTTTATGGCTTCGTGCATGCCAAAAGTTGTTGTTGCAGCATTCCTTTTATCATGCCAGCCTTTTGCATCCAGTATAACCGCATGAATTTGTTCCAAATTTTGCTCTAAATACGATATCCCTTCAACAGCTAATTCAAAAGGGAACACATTAATTCCGTGACGCTTTTCGCATCTTGTTATAAAAGTAGATGCAAAACCTACTTGCTCTTTGCACTGGTCATCAATCCAAACTACATTTAATCCCATATTACTTTTTTATTGGTAAAACAATTCTAATTACAGCCCAATCCCCTTCCATAAATACATCATAGTCTCCTCCATAATGTTCAACGAATTTCTTAACATAGCTGCCACCTATACCAGTACCTGCTGTCTTACCGGCTTTTTCACCTTTAATACCATAACGCATTTTGTTCATGCCTTCTGGTAGAGGATTACCATTGTTTTTGAAATCTATCTTAAACATATTCTTTTCTATATCAATTGAAAGAGAGACTTTTATCTCATAATCTTTACGACTATGATCCGTAAATCCATGTTTTCTAGCATTATCAACTATGTTAGAAACCAACCTTTGAATATCATTGGGTGAGACAAAAAGCTTAGGAAGAGAATCTATCCTTTTAGAAAGTGCTGTTTCCCCTCCTGATAAATCAATGAAATCAGTATTCTCTTCAGGGACATAGTCGTCAATGAAATCAGTATTTTCCTCAGGGACATAGTCGTCAATGAAATCAGTATTTTCCTCAGGGACATAGTCGTCAATGAAATCAGTATTCTCTTCAGGGACATAGTCGTCAATGAAATCAGTATTCTCTTCAGGGACATAGTCATCAATGAAATCAGTATTCTCCTCAGGGACATAGTCGTCAATGAAATCAGTATTTTCCTCAGGGACATAGTCGTCAATGAAATCAGTATTCTCCTCAGGGACATAGTCGCCAATGAAATCAGTATTCTCCTCAGGGACATAGTCGTCAAGTATGGAGAAATCGTCTATATGCAATTTTAAATAATAACTTTTTATTGATGATTCATCTCGACTATATTCGATTTTGAAACCATCTGCCTTATGTCTATTTTTCAAATTTGACAAGAACTCATCAATATTGAATATTTCAGGTTCTCCAAACTGTTCTTCTTTACTGAGATCAGCTAATAATGTGGACAACTCACCTAAAGATGAACGAAAATTATCAAGTAGACTTTTCATTTGTTGGCTGAAATCTTTTTCTGTTTCTCTGTTATCAAGATAATACCGCATTAAATCTTCAATATTAGCCATCTCGAAGATATATTGTCCCATATCATGCTTACGCATCCTGACTTCGTTAAGATACTCTGTTTTTTTTGTAGTCAGTTTTTCTTCTTGGGTCTGATATACATCTTGCTCTCGATAAAGTTGTTGTTTCTCGTCATGGATAATACGTTTGTTCGTAGGAACAAAAATGTCTTTCAAATGTCCATTTTTACCATACAATCCAAATTCTTCATATGCCTGCAACTGGCGATATACAACAGGTTGCCTTAAAATGGCAAGTAAAGATTGAGCATCAATTCCATTTTGAGGATACAATACATAAAACTTGTCGCCTAATAAAAGATGATTCTCAACTGCAACAGGCGTACCCAAAGACTCAAAAAACGCGATTTTAAGTCCTCTTTTAGTTATCGCGAATAAAACAGCATGCTTACTGCCGTCAAGAAATGTACTCTGTCTATATTCAGCAACATGCATACTTTTTTCTTCAGAAGAATCACTCCAAATATAATGGTCAAGATTGTCTATAAAGTTTCCGTTCTTATCAAACGAGTATTCTTCTGTATGCGGTGGATTGTTGGGGCAATTTGCTTTTTTCAATGTAGTGACATCCAATGATCCACAAAACGTCAAAGACAAGTTTGATGCTGTAATAATTGGTGTATTCAATGGTAAGTCACATTTCACGTCTCTTACTTTCTTAGTCACTAACTGACAAATATTAGAAAGGGGTACGGGATTATCATCAGTAGCAGGCTTTTCTACAACGTAAACCTGCGGAATAAGTAAAGCAGGATTAACGGATGAAGATGGCACCTGAATAGATTTTCTCAATCCAGTTTCTTCCTCAATTCCGCCATTTTGCATCATCTTGACAAAAGAGGTTAAATCTAATCTACCTTTGAAATTTTTGTCTTCAGTCTTATCAAAGGCAAAGCGAGCATCTGTGAATGTAATCGTGTTGTCTTTTCGTCCTTTTTCAGCAATAACGACACAACAATCTTTATGAAGGTGTCCGCCCATTACAGGAGGTAACTGAATGATTTCTTTTAAAGAATTGTCGTTAATGATAACATTCCATAATGAATTAAGGGCTATATTGCCATAAAGATGTTCATTGGGTAACAAAAGAACCATCTTTCCTCCCTCACGTAAATTATGATAGACACTACATACTTTTTCTGCAATTTCTTGATCGTTTTTTGCCTTGCCTGTATATCCGTAAGCATCCTCAGGTATTGCATTAGGAATCCAAGGCACGAATGCCATTGCAATATCGTATTCTTCTGGTAAATTTTCGGTATATTCTGTTACATCGACAGCATTAGCGTATAGTGCAACCTTCATCCATGCATATAGCTTATTTTCATCAATCTTGTGATGAATGACATTTGCTTCTTTACGACTCTTTTCGCAATATGTATTCCATCTTTTATTATAAGGTATATAACTCTCTTCGCAAAAGAAAGAACAATCTGGGTATAAACACGCTAGTTGGGCAAATCCTGTAAACGGATTATATATCTTACATCCTGTAGGAATATCTATGCGACTCTTAATTAATTCCAGTACTTCGGAGGGCATTAGATAAAAGTCCATTCTTTCAATAACCTCTATTGCACTCAAATCGTTATTAGGAGTTTGAATGATGTAATTAACCATCTCCTTAAAATATTTAAGGAGAAAAGATTCTTCTTCAGCAGTAAATATATTGTTGTCATAGTTCTTATCCAGCAATTCTGTCAGAACTTGTGGGTTGGCATCCTTTCCTGCATGCATCTTATAAAAATGACCAAGAAGCTGTTGGTTGACTCTCAACGAGTCGATTTCTTCTTCTGAAAAGTCTATGTTCAATGTATAATGATTGGTTCCTTGCTCATGAAGATACATGGAAATGTCAATCTCGTTATCGTACTGCATTTTATATTCAGCAGCCAAATCCTTAGCTTTATTACTTTCCTTACCCACCTTGGTACGGTAAAGTTCTACGAGGTTAATCACTCTCTGCTGGATCTCTGCTGCGTTCTGTACGTTCTGCATAGTCTCTTGTGTTTTTGTTGGTTAGTACTCTAAGTTCTGCACTTGTGTCTCAAATGCGCTGCAAAGGTACAACCGATTTATCATTGCTCCAAACATTTCTGCCTTACGAACGGTTCCGTTCTTCGTGGAACCGTTTAAAACTTTTAAGTGATTAGCGGAAATCATGGAAAAAATTACTCCGAGAGTTCATTTATAAAATATTGAAGGGCAGTCTGCAAGGGAGTCAGCTCATTACTGAGAATCCAAAATATCTGACCCGCATCAACGTCGAAATAGTGATGAGCAATAATGTCA
>Ga0326511_10000230_pt1 | contig 47025 bp, 83 predicted proteins | sample 0_2496_0518_D_FD_203701 | JGI IMG/M metagenome (GOLD analysis project Ga0326511, IMG submission 203701) | Bovine rumen microbial communities from UC Davis, California, United States - 0_2496_0518 | ecosystem: Host-associated > Mammals > Digestive system > Stomach > Rumen | place: USA... | reverse complement strand
GCAGAAAAAAGCAGGGGCATCCTGGCTCGCAGTTTTCCCAGTGCTTTGTAAGTTCTTTTTCTGTTAACTCAGATTCTTTTTCGCACTCGCAATAAAAACCGCGTGAAGAATAAAACTCGCAATTTTCGCAGCAGTGCGCATCCTTCCTTCTTTTTCTTTTTTTCTCCATTTCTTAACCCTCCTTTTTTTTGGTGTTCCTGGGCTTATATAGGCCCTCAAAAATACACGGCTTATTATTTATAGCCGTGTATAATTGGCGGCTTATATGGGCTTAATTATTTGATTTTTTCACCGTTCAAAAATGCGGCTGTTATAGTTTCTTCTTCCTGAATTGCTTTGATTTCATCCGTTAAAAATTCATCCTCTATGGTGTATTCATCCGGCACACTCCAGTTATAAACAATATAGATATTATTCATTTTTTCACCTCCTGATTTTTTTTAAATAACCCGCCGCCGGTGGTGATCCGGCTTGCCGTTCTCCGGGCGGGCTGCTTTTTAAAGTCTTGTATAAAGTCCGGTTACTTCTGTAAAAAGTTCTTGCAACATATCACAATATACACCTTTTATAGTTCTAACTTCTGTTATTTTTTCATCCGAGAAAGTATAAGTTTTTGTGCTGAACCTGGGCGCCGTATATTTGAAAAATCTCATTGTATAGGTATCATCTGCCTCAAGTGTGATCCATAATCTGTTAGCTTTACTTGCATTCTTTGCAAGTGCCATTCTTAATGTGTTTCCATCCTCTAAAAAGTTTTTGCTTCCTGTCATTACTACAAACTTGTTACCGCCTAACTGATTGTATATGATGTTTGCTACTGTCATTTTGTCGCCCTCCTTTGTGGCTGCTCTGTTTTCGTTGTCTTTATAATACAACGGTTGTTTTATAATGTCAAGTGATTTTTTAAGATTTTTTGATAAATTTTTATTTTTAGATTTTTTCTATATGTCGATTTTTCTAAAATCCGTTTTATAGCCGTTTTTAGCCTGTTTTAGCCCGTTTTAGTACTTTATGGTACATTTTACCGCTTAACGGCTTAAAATGGCTGTATGGGGCTATTTTGGGCAGTTCCTGATCTTCCTGCATTTAAAAACCCCCGGCATAATTGCCAGGGGTTAAAAAGAAGGGCGATCCGACGCCGGCAGCAATCCGGCGCCCGGTTAGCGTCAAAATATATGATCATCCCCAGCCATACTTCTCGCAATCGGCTGCATAACGTACCAGGGCGGCCCTATATGCTTTTATTGTTTCCGGGCCCCATCCGGCTTGCTCGAAATAATCCCGGCGTTCATGGTCGCTGGTATCTCCTGTATATGTGATTTTTGCAAAACATGATATAACATCATAATCGGCCTCCCAGTTATAGATATATTCATGATTACACATTTCATAATAAAAAGCGCTTTCCGCAAAATCAAAATTTTTCATCAGTTCCGGCAGTTGGTCTGGCTGTTCAAAAAATGCTTTTATTTTTTCGTGATCCTTTTTGAGATAAAAACCGCCGGCGGGCAGCTTGTAAAGCTGATCTAAATTATTAAGCGTCAAGCCGCGCTCGGCCAGTGCTTCCTCAAACTGTTTATCATTAAACGCATAAAAAATAGGCAGCTCGTCAAACTCTTTTTGTCTCTTTTCTCTGTATTCCTGATAATTCATTTTTTTACCTCCTGTTGTTTTCCTTCCTTCTTTTTTTGGTTTGTTTTTATGTTGTGGGCCGATTCGCCCGGCCCACTTTGCGCCGCTGATTTCCTCTCAGCGATAAAAGGTTTTTATACTATATTCATATTTCTTTTTATGTCATCCAGTACCCATTTTTCTTTCCAACCGTAGGTCCACGCGCTGTAGTCTGTCATAGAGTCGCTGTCGTCATCTTCCGGCAGGGGGCCGAGTGCGTATCCGCTGCCGCATTTTCTAATCTGTCCCCAGCCCTCAATTAAAATTGTTTCGTTCCATTTTTCAGCATTTCTCATTGCTTTTCTGATATTCTTAACTGTTGCTTCTTTCTTTTTAATTATTGTGGTTGTCATTTTGCTGCTCCCTTCTTTTTTGTTTGGTTTGTGTTCCTGATAGTTATAATATATCACTTTGTTTTTTATATGTCAATAGGTTTTTTAAATTTTTTTGAAAAATTTTATTTTAATTTTTCAATTAGTTTTGTTAGTAGTTCGTATTCCTTCCAGGTGATTTTTTCATGTTCAAATGCTGTTTCTATCCCATATTGTATTATTTCATCATTATCATTCCACACTGTGCCATAATATACATTTTGTATCGCATCTTCTTTGTTTTCTGATTCTATGATCTGTTGAATAAATTTTTTAAACATTTTCTGATCCTCCTTTTTTTAGCAATAAATTTTACCATTTATTGAGGTTACATAATCCGCTACTACTGTAAATCCTTCTTTTTCGTATTTGCTGATATATTTTTTTATATTTTCCGGCTGCCCCATTTTAAAGATTTTACTTGTTACTATGCAAAATCCATTTTCAAGTGATAACACGGTGACTTTTATTTTTTTTTCTATTCTATCCATTTTTTAACCTCCTGTTTTTGTGGTGTTCCTTTGCTTTATGGTTATATAATAGCACTATTTTTTTTATATGTCAAGTCATTTTTTTAAAAATTTTTATATTTTTTTATGCAATAAAAAACGGCCCGCATCTGGGGCCGTTCCTGGTGAAAGATCACACTAAATTTTTTATTATATTTTTTGCGTCAATGTTAACTGGTAAAATACAAAACTCTGTATCATGGCAGCCATCCGAAAACAAAACTGGTTCAAACTTCCCGCCACAAGTTATATTATCACATACAGCCGGCACGGCATCAAGAAAAGTTTTATTTAATGATACAAGATTTTGATCTGTAGCAACGACTCCGAATAAGTCTTTTTTTTCGGCTCCTGCCACATATAACCCCGTCAACCTTCCCGGCGCTGTTAGTTTGCCTGATATACTATCATAGACCTTTTTAAGCCATTCAGCGGTTTTATGATCTTCTTCCCGGCGCCCGTTCTTTATTGTTATATTTTCGCCCTTTGTGACTTCATAAAACAATACCGGCATAAGTTCACTATTGTATAAGTATTCATTTGTTTTAAAAATCCAGTGGCCATCCGATATATAATAATTATTTTCTATATGGCTTATAAAAAGCTGCTGCTTCATTGCCTTTTTTACAAGTGCGGTAAAATCTTTAAAAATGTTTTTTGTTCTCATGGTGTTTGTCTCCCTTCTTTTATGCTATACTAAAACGCCTGTAGCTTGTTTCTTTGCTGTAAAGTTTATACACATCCGGCAGCGCTTTTTTTAATGCCGTGTTGTCAAGCCTGCTTTGAATTATCGTTTTATATCTCAAGGTATAATAATCTGTTTTGCGTTCTTCCAGATCCCCTAAATCTGTTTTTAATTCTTCTTTGATCGCATCCGCCTGCTCCTGTAGTTCTGCAATCTGTGCCTCCAGTGCTTTTAACTTTTTAATCCTGTTGTCAATCTGTTTGTTTGTATAACACATAAATTTTTCTCCCTTCTTTTTTGGCGGCCCCCATTTCCGGGGGCCTGTTTTTTGCTATGTTTATGCACCTATTTCAATAACCCTTTTTACCTGGTCATTTTCAAAAAATCCGTCTGATAATTGACCATTTAATTCTTCTTTGCATTCCTGAAAAGTGTTTCTTGTTATTGTGATCTTTGTAAAATTTTCCGGGCCTGCTGTTATTTCTAAAATTCTAATGTTATTATCTTCTGAAAAATCCCATTTGATCGGTCCTCCGGTGTAGGGGCAGTTTGTTTCCACAGCCCATGCCATTTTTACATATTTTTTCATTTTTTCAGCCCTCCGCCATCATCATTTCCTGAACAAGTGTGAAAGTGTAATCTGATACAGTTTCTACAAAATCATCAAGCTTTACATTTTTGGGGCAGTATTCCATAATAACTGCTGTCTGTTTTCTTGCTCCGATGTCGTTAGTTACGATATACTTTGCACATTCATAAGCTCTTTTTTTCATTTTTTTGTTCTCCCTTCTTTGTGGTTGTTTTCCTTTGATGATTTTATAATATCACGTTATTTTTTGTTTGTCAAGTCATTTTTTAAAAAATTTTGATATTTTTTTATTTTATTTTGGCGGGCTTTTTACGGCCCGCCTGATTTTTTATGCTATGCACTCCGGCGCTTCCTGCTTTATTTCTTGACTTCCCCAGCGTGATCTAAGCTGATTCATTGAGTAGCGGCCCCGCCTTTTTTTATAGGTTGTTGATCCGTTGTGATACCATGCTTTTTTTGTTTTTGACCACCAGAACCCCGCGCCTTTTAAGTCCTCTGCATATGCTCTTGTATTTCCTGTACACCAGATCCAGGTACCTATTATCTCGATTTTAACGCCCTGCATTTTTATAATGCTGTTTATAATGTTTGCGTATTCTTCCGGCGTTTCTGTTGTTTCTTCTTCTTTCGTGTATGTCTCGCCTTTGCTATTAGTGTGTATGTTCTTTAATCTTTCAAAAATGATCTTGTATTCAGCCATCATTTCCCTGAAGTCGGCAGCGTTTCCGCCTGCATCCGGGTGTAACCTCTTTGCTTCCTGGTGATATACCTTTTTTACATCTTCGATTGTTTTGCAGCTTGTAAAATACTTCATATTGTGATCTCCCTTCTTTTTTGTGGGCCTGTCGCCCTTGCTTTATGATTTAATGATACCACCATTTTTTTATATGTCAAGTGTTTTTTATAAATTTTTTGAAAAATTTTTATTTTTTTTATTTTGGCATAAAAAAACCGCCTCCCGGCTATGCCGGGGGCGGCTGATCCTGCTTTTATTCCATTTTCATAATTAAGCCAACGGCGGCGGCCTTGATCTCCTTGTTTAGTTCGTTTTTTTCGTCTATGCAATAGATGCCTTTTTGCCATTTTATCTCATTTTTCACAAGTTGCAGATGTAGTTCCTCAATTATGCCGATAATAGCGGCTTCCTTTGCTGCTTTTTCAAAATTATTCATGTTTTTGCTCCCTTCTTTGTGGTGGTTTGTTTTGCTTTATGAGTCCATTATACAGCTATTGTTTATTTTGTCAAGCGTTTTTTTAAAAAATTTTGAAAAGTTTTGTTTTTTCCTATTATATAGAAAAAACGCCCTGATTCGCCGCAGATCATACAACAAAAAAACACTTGACAAAATAAACTATAAGTGATAATGTAAAAACAAAAACAAAAAAATGGAGGTATTAAAAAAATGAAGGCATTATCTGTTTATCCCGATGTGGCCTGGAATATATGGTTTGAAGAAAAAACGATAGAAGTCAGATCATGGAATACTAACTACCGAGGTCCTATTGTGATATGCGCAACTAAAGAGCCTATACATGATTGCATCCCCGGCCATGCTTTATGTGTGGCAGATGTGGTTGATGTCCGGCCTTTTATGCGTAAAGATTGCAGCGCCGCCCAGATTTTTTCTTCTTCTTTTCAAAAAGGTTATTATGCCTGGGTATTAGGTGAGATTAAAACTATTCAGCCTATACCCGTGCGCGGTATGCCTGGCCTATTCAATGTTGATGATGATTTGATTAAATATATTCCTGATCCTGATAGCAATGATATGGAGCGTTGGAACCGTATATGGAAACCATTGATGAGATAAAAAAAGCCCCGGTTTTAACCGGGGTCTTTTTTATTTATTTTTTAGCCGGCGCACCTGATCCCCGGTGATATATTTTTCATAAGTGGGGATTGATATTTCTCTTAAAAAATCATCACGTTCTTTTGTATTCTTGAAAACTACAGTTACAAAATAATCAATCTCGGCGCGGTCCGCCATCTTTGCTTTCCCGGCCGAGCGCGCATCCTTTACGGCGTTAACCTGATCCCGCATGATTTCTTTTTCTTCGCTTGCAAACAACTCCGAAAAGCGATCATCACCATCAAAAAGCATATCAACGTCTGAATCAGAAAAGCCAAGATCCTCCTGAAGGTCAAGCTCAAAATCTGTTGCCATGTTTGCTAACTTGTCAAGATCCCATTCACCCTGCATTGATGGATTATTAAGCTGCACGTTTAACGCCGCTTCTTCTCTTTCATCCACATCAACAACGCACACTGTTAGATCATAGTCTTTGTTTATTTCAAGTGCGTCAAGCTGTTCCAAACGCTGATGACCGCCTACCAGGTTCCCGGTCCTTTTATTCCACGTTAGCGCAGATACAAGGCCATGTTTCGCTATATTCGCGCGCAGTCTCTTTTTTGCATCCGCATCCATCAATCGGGGATTATATGGCGCGTTTTTTATTTCACTACGGTTTATTGTTTCGGTATCGTAATTTTGAAATTTACTTTTTGCCATGTTTCAAATTCTCCTCATATCTTTTTACATTTGCACCTACAAAGGGATATAACCGTTCTATTTTTTCATAGTCCTGGGGGAAATGTTCTTTTATGACTACTAACTCATCCCCGTTTAGACTCCGAAAAGAAAAGCCTAATTTTTTGCTATCTTCCCCCAGATACAGATGATGATATTTAATATAATCCATTACATCTTTTTTTGTCCATCCCGACAGAGGATAAAACCGTCTGCGCACCGGATCAATGCTCCCGCTTTTCTTTATGAAAGCCCGGCGCCATATACTATCCGCTATACGCTCACCCGCTGCCGCCCATTCTATATCAGTTTTTACTCTGATATAATTGTATATGTCATTAGAGCATACTATCGGGAAGTATGGATCATAGTCTCTATAAAATCCATAGTGCATCCATACGCTCGCTACATTATGCGGTATTCTTATTATCTCTGTATTATATTTTTTTTCGTAATATTGCAGTGTGCGTTCTTCAAATGATAAATCGGGAACGATATACATAAAGAACGGCTGCACATGTTCAAAATACCGATAACACAAGTCCAAAACAATTACAGACTCTTTACCGCCGCTAAACGCAACGATAACCGAGTCTGTAATCTTTGCTTGTGTTTTTATCGGATCAAAAAGAATTGTTGACATTAACCGATACCAACTGCACTTCCGCCGTTTGCCGCTTTTCTTGCTTCATAGTTTTCCCGGTTTTTTTCAGCTTTTGCTTTTAATGCACGGCCTTCTTTGCTGCTTCCTTTTCCGCCTGCTTCACGAAACTTGTCATAGTCTGTTTTTGCAAAGTATATTCTCATATTTTTTCTCCTTTCTGTGTGCGGATTTTGACATAGTGTTACACACTTGTTATAATAAAAAAAATGTTTTACATTGTCAATATCAGGAGCGGATTATGGCAAAAGGCAAGTATGAAGAATGGTTAGAAGAAGATAAACTCATATTGTTACAGGGCTGGCGGCGTGACGGGCTGACTTATGGCCAGATTGCAGAAAATATCGGTATTTCTGAGGGTACTCTAAACAACTGGTGTACGCAGCACAGTGAAATTCGTGAAGCATTAAAAAAGGGCGAAGAAGTGATGGTTTATACTGTCGAAAACGCCCTGTATAAAGCCGCTGTGGGATATGATGTGACCGAAACAGACAAGACCGAAACAGAATATCCTGATGGTACAGTTGTTACTACAAAACACGCTAAAAAAAGACACATCCCGCCGTCAATAGGCGCGATCTGTTTTATTCTCAAAAACCGCAGGTCTAACAAGTGGCAGGATAAACCTACCGTCATTGATACTACAGCACTCAACAAGTTAGATGAGATTCTGACCGAGGCGAAGGAGGCCGCTAAAAATGCCGAAGTTCAGCCCGAAACAGAATGAGTTTATAAGGAACGCAAACCACCGCTACAATTTTAAGATCGGTGCCGTGCGTTCCGGTAAGTCTTACGTTGATATTGCTTTCACTGTTCCGTCAAGACTCCGTGCGGTAAAGGACCGTGACGGATTAAATTTTATTATCGGTGTATCGAAAGAAACGATAGAACGAAACGTGCTTCAGCCAATGCGTGAGATTTACACTGATGCTATCGTTGGCACAATCAATTCAAGGAATATCGCTATCGTGTGCGGTGTTCCGGTCTACTGCATAGGTGCAGAAAAAGTCTCGCAGCTTGCTAAAATCCAGGGTGCTTCAATTAAATACTGTTATGGGGATGAAATAGCAAAGTGGCACCCGGATATTTTTACCATGCTACAATCCCGACTCGATAAACCTTATAGCAAGTTTGATGGAGCGTGTAACCCGGAATATCCGTCACACTGGCTTAAACAGTTTATTGACCGTGAAGATATAGACTCATACATTCAGCCGTACACGATTTTTGACAATCCGTTCCTTGATAAAAACTTTGTAGACAATCTGTGCAAGGAATATTCCGGCACTGTTTTTTACAAGCGTTATATCCTGGGAGAATGGGCGCTTGCTGAGGGCCTGATCTATCCCATGTATAACAAAGCACTCGAAGAAGCACCGCTTGACATTCCGACAGATGCTTATTATATGTCAATAGACTATGGCACAAGGAACGCTTTTGCCGCGCTTGTATGGGAGCGTAAAAATATGGTATGGTATGCCACAAGGGGCTATTACTATTCCGGCAGAGATACAGGCGTGTCAAAAACCGATGGCGAATACATGACAGATATTGATCGGCTGACAGAGGGAATAGACGAAAAAATCCGTGTAGTGATTGATCCGTCTGCTGCCTCATTCATTGCGTTGTTGCGCAAGCACGATAAAAAATACAAGGTTTTCCCGGCTGATAATGCAGTAATGGACGGCATAAGGGAAACAGCCCTGGCCATACAGAACGACAAAATCAAAATCTCACCGATGATTAAAGACTGGGAGAAAGAAGCCGCAGGCTATGTGTGGGATGATGAAGCCGCAGATGACAGGCCGGTTAAGGTAAACGATCACTACATGGACGCAACCAGGTATTTTGTAAAGACAACAAAGTTAATGTATAAACAAGGCGAAAAGTATCACCCTATTTTTGGAGGTTAAGGAAATGAGAACGTATGAAGATTTGTTAGACGTGCTGGCGAAGGGCGATGACCGGGCAACGATCAGTTTTATACTATCCGCAATACAAGAATATAAAAGCGACAAAATGTATAAAGAAGCTGATATTGCTTACGACTATTTCTGCCGCAGGAATACCACTATCATGCAATACCAAAAACTGCTCTATACCGTTTCCGGTGAAGCGGTCCCTGATAATTTTTCCGCAAACTATAAATTCTGTAATGCGTTTTTTCAGATTTTTGTCATGCAGGAGAACAGTTATCTTTTGGGTGAAGGCGTGACTTTCAATAATGATGCCACAAAGGAACGGCTGGGCGGTGACAGGTTCGACAATCAGATGATCCGGCTTGCTGAGGCTGCGCTATGGGGTGGTGTTGCTTATGGCTTTTATGACAAAGACCATCTAACAGTGTTCGATGCAAGGGAATTTGTACCGCTGAACGGTGAAGAAGATGGGGCGCTGCACTCCGGCATCAGGTTCTGGCAGATAGACAACTCTAAACCGTTAAGGGCGACACTTTACGAAGAGGACGGTTTCACGGATTATATCTGGCGCACCAACGCACACAACAAAACGTTTGAAGAGTCCGGCGAAATACTACACCCGAAGCGCCCTTATGTGCAGATTATAGGCCACACGGAGGCAGACGGTGATGAGATCCTCGATGGCAAAAATTATCCGGGCTTTCCTATCGTGCCTATGTGGGCTAACGGAATGCATCAGTCAGAGCTTACGGGCCTGCGTGAGAAGATAGACGGCTACGACCTTATACAGTCCGGGCTATGCAACACGATAGACGAAGCAAGCCTGATCTACTGGACAATAACCAACGCAGGCGGAATGGACGACATGGACCTGGTAAAGTTCGTTGAGCGAATGAAAACGGTTAAGGCTGCTGTTGTCGATGAACAGGGAAGCCGGGCAGAGGCGCACACTATCAATGTACCGTTCCAGGCACACCAGACCGCATTGTTAGATTTGCGTGATAGCTTGTACCGTGACGCAATGGCGCTTGACACGGATAAAATCTCAGCCGGCGCGGTAACGGCAACAGCTATTCAGGCGGCTTATGAAAACTTAGATTTGAAATGTGACCGTTTCGAGATGTGCGTGTCTGATTTTATTGATGGGATATTGCAGCTCATAGGCATAGAAGATAGCCCGACTTTCAAGCGCACAAAGGTTACAAACATGATGGAGCAGACCAGCATGGTTCTGTCTGCCGGTGATTATTTAGACAGTGAAACAATATTAAAACATCTGCCGTTCCTGTCACTTGACGAGATAGAGGAAATACAGCAACGTGTGACAGAAGAAGAGGCGGAGCGCTATGAGTTAGAACAGAACAGGCTTGCAGAACAGCAGCAGAATTTTCCTGGCGAAGAAGAGGAGACGGGGATAAATGGCGGACAGGGCGAGACGTGAAACAGACAAGCGACTCCGTGAAATAGAGGCTGAGTTAAAAAAGCAGTACAAAGAAGCGCAGGCAGAGATCACGTCTAAGTGGAACGCCTACATGGAGAGAATACAGCCCAAACTTGATGAGCTGTATAAAGAGTATTTACACGCCCCCGCAGGCCACAAGGTAGAAGCAAGAAAACGGTATCAAAAAGCGCTTGAAAGCTATACGTTAAGGAATCTGAAATATCGCGAGATGGTTAACGATGTCACGTACAGATTAGCACATACCAACGAAATAGCCACAGCATACATAAACGGCCAGCTCCCCGAACTTTACGCAATGAATTATAATCAGCCTATTCCCGGTTTAAGCAAGACAGGGATTGATTTTACGCTTGTTGACGAATCCACAGTTAGACGTATGATATTAGATGGTGAAATCGAATTGCCTTATAAAGATTTTAACAGGTCAAAAGACCAGGTGTGGAACAGGCGACAGATAAACAGCAAGGTGCTGCAGGGTATCATCCAGGGTGAAAGCGTTGACGACATAGCAAAGCGAATACTGCCTGTAGTGGGGAATAATCGTGCATCCGCTATCCGCAACGCCCGCACAATGGTAACAAGTGCAGAGAACAGGGGGCGTTTTGACAGATACGAAGATTTAGAGAGCCGTGGTGCGATAATGAAAAAGGTGTGGATTGCCACGCCTGATGACCGTGTACGTGAAAGTCACATCGACATTGACGGAGAAGAGCGAGACATAAACGAAAAATTTAGCAATGGCTGTGATTTTCCGGGCGATGGTAAAGGACCTGCTGACGAAGTATGGAATTGTAGGTGCAGCATGAGATCAGATGTTATCGGTGTACGCAAGCCAAATGGCAAAGTTGAAATATTTACAAGGTATGAACGAAACACGCTCCACCAAGTGGAAATAGACGAAGAACGGAGGCGCAGGGCTAATGAGTCTAAAACCAAAAATTAACATAACATTAAAGGGCGATAATAGAGACGAAATAATTAAAACACTGCATGACAGGGTTGATCTTGCTATGTGTGCAATCGGAGAAAAAGCCGAAGGCTACGCAAAGGATAATTGCCCGGTAGATACCGGCAGACTAAGAAACTCGATCACATATGTAACCACAACAAAACAGGGTAAACCAAATACGGGAAGTGGCAAAACAAAAAGCTCACCACAGGAGGCAAGACCAGAAGATTATGCGGTAAAAAAACGCCCCAGTTATGGCGAGGTTTACATAGGAACTAATGTCGAATATGCTCCCCAGAACGAGTATGATGATATGCACCACGACATAGGCCGGGCGCATTTTTTACGAGATGCTGCCACAACACATGGTGACGAGTACCGGGATATTGTGAAAAAAACTTTGAGCGACTGATACAAAAAAAATAAAAATTTTTCTAAAAACATTCAAAAATACGAATATATGTTCTATTGACTTTTTGGCGGATTTATGGTAAAATCCGCCATTTTCAATATAAATTTATATATATATTATATATTATATTTTATTTATATTTTTTTTATGTGTAGTATGTAGATAATAAATACATTTAGGAAAAGTCCCTATAGAAAAAAAAAACATAAGAGAACTTTACCAAAATGAATGTAATAACTACACTATCAGGAACAAAACCAAAAGAAAACACAAAAAAACTTTATATTCAAGAAAAAATTTTTTAAAAAATTTAAAAATATTTTTTCAGTTGACATAATCGCCCCAGGTGTGGTATTTTATCCGCAAAGGGGCGAGGAACTGCTCCGCAAATCTAATCACAAGGCAATGTGACCGAAGCAAAGGAGATTAAACATGGCACTTTCCAGAAAAATGTTAGCAGCAATGGATATTCCGGCAGAAAAGATTGACGAGATCATTTCAGCGCATACTGAGACGGTATCAGCAATCAAAGAAGAGCGCGATGCACTCAAAGCAGACGCCGCAAAGGTTCCTGATCTTGAAAAGCAGATTGAGTCTGTGAGTAAGGAACTTGAAACTTATAAGTCCGGCGACTGGGAGAACAAGTACAACACCGTAAATGGTGAGTACACAAAGTACAGGGCCGATGTGGAGGCAAAGGCTGTAAAGTCTGCCAAAGAATCCGCATACAAACAGTTGTTACTTGACGCAGGAATATCAGATAAGCGCATAGCATCCGTCTTGAAAGTGTCAGACATAGACGGTGTAGAGCTTGACAAGGACGGCAAGATAAAGGATGCCGACAAGATCACCGAAAATGTCAAGACAGAATGGGCTGATTTTATCGTCACTAAGCGCGAGGAAGGCGCAAAGCCTGCAAATCCCCCCGCAAACAACGGAGAAGGCGGCAAGAAGCCCAGCAGAGCAGCAGAATTAGCAGCTCAGTATTATTCAGAACACTACGGTACAAAGGAGGATTAAACCATGAGTTTTATCGGCAAAGGTACAAAGGGTACGACTTATGCACCCGGCTATATTATCGCAAGAGACGATGAAAACTGTGTGCGTGAGACAAGGGAAATCCCTGACACACTCGCAACAGTTGCAGAAGATGGCACAAAGTACGTAAAGATGGGTACAGCTTTTCCGTCAAACGACGGCAACGCTATCGGCCTGCTTTACGAGGATGTGGATGTTACCACCGGCAATATGCCCGGCTCAGTTATCTTGAAAGGTGACATTTACGAAGATAGGCTTCCTGTTGCGCTTGATGCGGCTGCTAAGACAGCACTTCAGAGCAAGGGATTTACTTTCGTTGCATCTGCTCCGGCAGTTGAAAGACCGTACTAAGGAGGTAAACGACAATGGCAGATAGATGGGAAGATAATATTTTTGGTAGGGTAACAAAAGAGGACTGGCTCGCTGTAGGCGCTCAGGCACCCACAAGACAGACAGATCCTATTGATGGCCTTTTCGGTGATGATAAGACCGATAACATGGTTGCTAAGTGGGAATCCATAGCAGCAGAGTACGGCATCCCGGTTATGGCTCAGTTCCACGGCTTCGATACCGAGGCTCTCAAGACATTCCGTGTGCCTATCGACACACACAACATTGAAAAGGGATTGATAAAGGTTAAGATCAACCAGTCCGAAAGGCTCCGCGCCCTTACACGTTCAGGCGTTCAGGGAGAGCAGGCACTTTATGACTATGTTCTTCAGGACGGAATAAGGCTTGCAGACCAGGTTATCACCCGTACAAAGGTTGCTAAGAATGAGCTTATGGCTACAGGTTTTGTAACCATCAAGGAAAACAACCTGGGGCTTACCGTTGATTACGGCGTTAAGAACCAGCACAGAAGTTTCACTCTTGACCTTACCCAGGATGCAGACGTTGCAGCTCAGATCCAGGAGATCATCGACTACGCAACAGATGAGGGCGTGACCATCAACGGAATGATGACCAGCAAGAAGAACCTCACAAAGCTCCGCAATAACAGATATTTACAGACAGCTATTAACGGTAACATCGGTGCCGGCGCACAGCTTACAAGCAGACAGCTTGAGGATTATTTCTCTGACGAGTTTGGTATTACAAACATCGTTACAAATGATCTCAAGTACGGCGCAAGCGCTGTTATCGGTGAGGATGGCAGGCCTGTTATTAACCAGAAGAGATATTATCCTGAAAACAAGATAACATTCTTCTCAACAAATCCCGGTGGCAGACTGGGAACCGGTCTCTGGGGAGATTCACCCGAAGCAGATGCAGCAGGCTTCTACGAAGTAGGCGGCTCAACTGTTTCACCTTATGTTTACATCATGCAGTGGATGGAGACAGATCCTACTGTTCTTTGGACTAAGGCAAGCGGTCTCTTTATGCCCGTGCTGTATAACCCTGATTCACTGTTTATCGCTACTGTTGGCGATGAGTATCTGAGCAAAGCTACTCTTAACGCAGAGGATCAGGCTACAAGCGTATTCGATGTGGCTGTAAGCTCCATCCAGAGCGCAGGAACAGCCGTCGCTAACGGTGCTGTAACCGGTACGCTTTACAAGCAGACAGGCACAAATCCTCTTACCGCTAAATGGGGTGAGGGATATTTCCTGGTACTTAAGTGGTCCGACATTGATCCTAACGCTAACAGCATCAAGGTTGGTCTTGAGCCTTCTATGGGTACAGGATTTGTTGAGTGTTATGATGACGCTGATAGAAACGGTGTATTCAAGATCACAAACAAGAACATCCAGAAGTTTAAGATTATCGTATCCGATGGCGAGCATAGCCGCGTACAGACTCTTGACCTTTCCGGCTTAACACTTTCGTAAGGGGGTAGACTTATGGTAGTAGTTAACGCTATTCAGTACGGTATCTCAAGGAAAAAGGCAGTACAGGTTCAGCCCGAAAAGGCTGAGCCTGCAAAGGCTGAAAAACCTGAAAAGGCCGAGGGCAAGAAAAAAGCTACAAAGGAATAATCATTCGGAGGCGGTGTGATGCTAACAGAGATTTGCGCTGAAATAAAGAATTACTTTACATACGAAAGTGATAAGCATTTCGGTAGCTGGTCTATTGTGGATGGCTTAATCACACCGTCTTTTGATATTCCTACAGACTATATCCGCATAGTAGGCAGTCACTTAAATGATGGTGTTCACAAGTTATCAGATGCAGATCTTGTGGACGAGGGAACATTCAAAGGCGCTATCTGGGTTATGTCGCCGCCTAAAGCGTTTCTTGACCTTGCCGCAGAGATTGCAGAGTGGCAGGCTAAGAACGGGAATGTTGACTCACACGCAATGAGTCCGTATAATTCCGAGTCTTTCGGTGGTTACAGCTATTCAAAGGCTGGCGCGGCATCCAGTGATGGTAACACTAACGGAGCCGCAAACTGGGTTGGTGCCTATAACTCAAGGCTTAAAATTTATAGGAAGATTAGGGTATGAGCTTACTTTCAGAAGCGATGGACAACTGCATAATGATAGATAAGCGAACTGTAGCAGACGGTTACGGTGGATATACCGTGCAGTATGTTGACGGTGCGCCGTTCGATGCTGCTGTGATCCTTAACTCTTCCATGCAGGCACGTGTAGCGGAACATGAGGGCGTTACCGCACTCTATACCGTTACAACAAGTAAAGCGCTTAACCTGCAATACCATGATGTGTTTAGACGTGAAAGGGATAAAAAAATATTCCGGGTTACGTCTGACGGTGACGATAAACTCACTCCTGCGAGTGCGTCACTTGATATGCGCCAGGTATCAGCAGAGGAATGGAGCTTACCAACATGAATGTTTCCGAAGTCCTTTACAATTTCTGGAGCGGTTTTGATCTTCCGGCTTATGATGAGAACACCGTTCCTGATAATGCGGAACTGCCGTATATAACGTATGAAAGCGGTGATGACTATTTTGAGACAGTCCTTGCGCGTAACGCTTCAATCTGGTATAGATCGCCTTCCTGGGCTGAAATAACGGCAAAGGAACAGCAGATAGCCGAGTATATAGGCAGAGGTGGCCGTTCACTTGCTTGTGACGGTGGCGCTATATGGATAAAGCGTGGAACACCCTGGGCGCAGAGAATGGCTGAACCGTCTGATAGAATGGTACGCAGAATTGTGTTAAACTTAGAGATAGAATTTATAAAATAACAGGAGGTAAAAGCAATGAAATATACACGTATTCCCGAAAATACTTTCAAGGAATTACAGATGAACGCCGGTATTCTTGCAAAAGATTTTGATCCGGCTACAGGCGAGGTTGCAGAGGCTGATCTTTTCGGTGCTACAACTGGCGGTTTGTCTTTCAGCGATTCAATGTCGTTTACGGATTTAGGTGATGATATTGATAACTGTCCGAAGAACATGATGGAGCTTAAAAAGCTTGAGTCACACGAGGTTAAGGTTAGCGGAACATTCGTTACCATGAACCCTGAAACAGCACACATTCTTGCAGCGGCAGCAGATGCAGATGAAAACGATCCCGGTCATATTTTGCCGAGAAATGATGTATTGCTTTCAGACTATCAGGATGTGTGGGTAATCGGTGACTATTCTGATGTAAACGAGGATAGCGCAGATGGCAGTGCTGGATTCATAGCAATCCATCTTAGGAATGCGCTGAACACAGGCGGTCTCCAGATTAAGACAGCGGATAAAGCTAAAGGTCAGTTTGCTTTTGAGTTTACCGGCCACTATTCGATGAACGCACAGGACACCGTGCCTTATGAACTGTATGTGCGTGTAGGTGGTGGTGAGGCTACACCGAGCGTAACGCTTAACAAGTCTACTGCAAGCATTGCCGTTGAGGGAACGGAAACGCTTACGGCTACTACCGTACCGGCAGGACAGACCGTTACCTGGACATCATCTGATGATACGGTTGCTACAGTTTCAGGCGGTGTTGTAACTGGTGTTGCAGCCGGAACAGCAACGATCACAGCATCGATCACTGTTGACGGAACGTCATATACGGATACTTGTGCCGTGACTGTTTCCGCATAGTGAATAGACAGGTGGGTGGTTCACGTAGAGGAAGAATCTGGAGTGCATAGGCGACCCCGGCGACAAGTTGACCTTGAGGGACTGCCCGCCAATTAAAAAAAATGGAGGGACAAAAATGAAGAAACTTGCTGACTACAAAGACGCTGAAGCTATTGAATTATGGGCGGATTTGCTTGAGCCTATAACAAAAATAATGGCTGATAAGGATGTGGCTAACACTGTTAAAAGTGGTAAGGCCCCGTTTATGATTGCAAGTGAGATATTAAAGTCTCACAAAGAAGATGCAATTACTATTCTTTTAAGGATTGATCCTACTCCGATAGACGGCTTAAATCTCATTGTTCGTATTGTTGACATAGTAATGGAAATAATGAATAATGAAGAGGTGAAAGGTTTTTTCGCTTCTGCGGAACAGGCTCAGACTTTAGAAGGAATTTCTGGATCTGCTACGGTGAATACCGAGGCGTAAGAAAACTAAAGCCATTCTTACGGTATGTCTATGCTCGATGTGAAGAAGATACACGGGAATGGGCATACCGTTTTTATATAGCAGATAGCGTTCAGCTTGCTCCGCAACAAAAATGTTTACAGATAAGATTAAGGGATATAATTTACCCGAAGCCCGAAGATAAACGCACCGCTCAAGAGATAGCAGACGATGTGATTAAAAAAGCGGGCATAGTTGTTACGGGAGGATAATATGGACGTTTTCGATCTTGCTGCAAAAATCACATTAGATACAAGTGAATTTGAATCGGGATTAAATAAAATAACAGGTTTAATAGCTGGTCTTGGTATCGGTGCTTTAATGTATAAAGCAACCGAGGCTGTAGTTAATTTTGGTGCAGCAGCGGTAAAGACAGGCATGGATTTTGATAAGTCTATGTCCCAGGTAGCCGCTACAATGGGTAAAACCGTTGCTGATATGGAGACAGAAGTAGGTCATGCCTCCACTTCTTTTGGTGAGTTTAACGGAAATTTAAGAGACTTTGCACAGTTCATGGGAGCGAATACGGCATTTACTGCAACACAGGCCGCAGATGCCCTTAATTATATGGCCCTTGCCGGTTATAACACGCAACAGTCAATGGATATGTTGCCTAATGTGCTAAACATGGCTGCCGCAGGTGCGATGGACCTTGCAACGGCATCTGACATGGTAACTGATACGCAGACAGCTTTCGGAATTACCGCTGAACGTACAACGCAGATGGTTGATGAAATGGCGAAGGCCGCAAGTACCGGTAATACAAGCGTTTCACAATTAGGCTCTGCATTCCTGGTTGTAGGTGGTCTTGCAAAGGAATTAAATGGCGGTATGGTAACGCTTGACGATGGCACTGAACAGGCGGTTGACGGCATACAGGAGCTTGAGATTGCCTTAACCGCTATGGCTAATGCCGGAATAAAAGGCGGTGTCGCAGGTACGCACATGCGTAATATGTTGATGAAACTGTCATCACCTACTGCTGCGGGAACTGTTGCATTGCAGGAGATGGGTGTTGCGGTTTTTGATACTGCCGGTAATATGCGGTCACTTGCTGATATTTTCACTGATCTACAGGGTGCGTTAAGCAAGATGACGCAGGAACAGCGTATACAGACAATAGGCGAACTGTTTAATGCCCGTGATTTAACGTCTGCACAGGCCATTTTAGGTGCCATAGAACAGGACTGGGATAGAATAGGTGCGTCTATTTTACAGGCCGAAGGTGCGGCTGACCAGATGGCTAAAACACAGCTTGACAACTTGGCCGGAGATATTACTTATTTACAGTCTGCTTTTGAAGGATTCCAGATTTCGATATCAGACGTTGCGGCTCCTGAATTAAGGGAGTTTGTTCAGTTTGGTACGCAGAGTTTATCTGAGCTTACAGAAGTTATGAATACTATGTCAACGCTTTCAGAAGCAGGCGTTGATGTTGGAATAGCACCTTTGTTCGATAAAATTGGAGAACAGATAGGCGAGGGCATGGTGCTTGTTAGGGATAAGTTTTTAGAGTATGCCCCTGAGCTTGCAAACGCACTTGTTAATGTGGTTAATTTTGCAGTTGAGTTTATCCCTGAAACATTAAGCGGATTGATAGACTTAATACCTACTTTCATAAATGATCTTGTTCTTCCCGTTTTAGATCAGGCGCCGGTGCTTTTACAGGCTGTTATAGACCTTATAACACAGCTTGCAGACGGAATAGCACAACAGTTGCCTACTTTACTCCCGGCAATTTCACAGATAATAGTTGACATTATCGGTGTTATTACTGATCCGGATAATATAACAAAAATGGTAGAGGCTGCCGTTGGTCTTTTGCAGGCACTTGCGCAAGGAATTGTTGATTCTATCCCGACACTTGTAGGAGCTATTCCTGATATTTTAATAGGGCTTGTGAATGGTCTTGTTGACGGTATAGGAATTATACTTGATGCTATTCCAGATATTTATGAGTCTATAGAACAGGCACTTTTAGATAATGCGGATGAACTGTGGGCTGGTGTTCTTGAGTTAATTACTACCATTTTTACAAGACTCCCTGATTTAATCGGTGATGTGGCTACTTTTATTGGTGAAATGTTCACTACTGTTGTTGATCTAATAAAACAGGCATGGGGTGATAAAGGACCGGAAATTCTTGAAATGGTAAGAAAATTCTTAACAGAGGATTTACCACCTATGGCAAAAGAAATGGGTAAGAAGGTTCCTGAATTTATAGAGGCGGTCGCTAACTTTATCAAACAGATACTTAACGATTTGAAAATTGATCCAGAAGCTATAAACAAGCTAATTACTGATATTTTAACGCTTTTCATTGATTATCTTGTTATAGCAATACCTATAGTGCTTGAAACTTTAACAAATATTATTTTGGCTATTGCACAGGTTTTGCCGGATTTAATCGAACCGATTGCTTTGCTTATACCTTCGATACTTACAACGCTAATAATTGTGTTAATTGATAATTTGCCGATAATTCTCGAAGGAATTGCACGGATAGTTGTGGCTATTGCTATGGCATTACCGGGGATTTGTGTGGCTATTGTTATGGCTATCCCTGCTATAATTGACTCTATAATGATGGCTCTTGCTAATATAATTATTAGGCTTGAAGAATTACTAATAAATATAGGAAATACTATACTTAAATACCTAAATGGAGTTGCAGATCTCATTATCGAAGCATTAGATTTTTGGCAGCCTATTTACGATAACGCAATGACCTGGCTGGCGGATTTAATAGTCGGATTTGAGGATTGGATAGCCGGTATATGGGAAGATATTACAGGCTTTTATGATGATCTTATGCTTGAATTTGCCGGCTGGATAATTGATGTGGGTGATAAGTTTACAGAAATGGTTGATAAAATCAAGGAAATCATCACGGGCCTTATTGACGAAGCATTAACTTGGGGTGGCGATCTTGTTGATAACTTTGTTCAGGGAATAACAGATAGTGATAGTCTTGAAGATGCTGTCGGTGAAGAAGGTGTGGCGGGTACTGTAAGAAAATTCCTGCATTTCAGTAAACCTGATGAAGGGCCGCTTGCGGATTTCGACACCTATGCTCCTGATATGATGCGGTTATTCGCACAAGGAATTAAAGATAATGAATCTCTTGTGGCAGATGCTATTGATACAGCTTTTGATTTCGGTGATACAATGAGTGTAGGTGTTACACCAAACAACATGGGAACATCATTGCCGGGGCTTATCACGCCTACAGCAAGCCAGCCAATACAGGTAACGCTTGTGCTTGATAAACAGCAGTTAGGCAAGGTTGTGTTTGACCTTAATAATCAGGAAAGACAGCGTGTAGGTGTAACGCTTGGGAAGGAGGCTTTCGCATGATAACGATTGACGGTACGACTTATGATTTTTTCTGTGACATAGACCGTGAAGCGGAAGTGCAGTACAGCGATTTGTCAGGACAGCTTATGGATAAGAATTATTTTGCTGATCCGATTGCCACATATCTCAAGTACACGCTTACAGTTGTTGTGCCGCTTACAATGCTTGCGGAATATGATGAATTTTATGAGATACTTACTGATCCCGTTGCAGAACACGTTGTCATTCTGCCGTATGGCCAGGGAACGAAAGAAATACACGGCAGAATCGAAACTGTATCAGACAGATATTATAAAGGTATATGGCGTGGAACAAAGTTTACTGTTATATCAAATGAGCCGTTGAAGGTGCCAGAATGAAAGTAAAGATAAACAATATAATCTATACGCAGATACGCAATTTAAGTTTTTCACCTGAAACTGATATCACGGGGAGCAGTATTCCCGTGAATCAGTTTTTTGTTGAAATAAAGACAACAGATGTAATTGGCGTAGGAATAAACGCTTATCTGTATGACGATCAGGGGGATCTGTGGGCGAAATATTGGATAACAGAATCCGTTGTGGTGGATGAAGGGTGGTACAAGGTTACGGCACAGAGCATCATACTTTTGCTTGACCGTTTTACTCTGCCTGCGGTCGTTTACAGCGGGGAAAGCGTAACGAACGTACTAAATACCATCTTTGCCACTATATCGGCTGTATACCCGTCAGAGACCGTGTATACGCTTGATCCTGCTTTGTCATCTGCTACGGTTACGGGATATTGCCCGGAACAGACAGCCAGGGATAGATTGTTGTGGGTGGTATTCTCAATCGGTGGCTATCTGAAAACATATTTCAATGAGTATGCGGAAATAGTAAAGCTCGATACAACATTAACGGCTATCCCGGAGAATGTTACTTTTTGGAAACCTGAAATTAGTTATGGCGATTATGTGACAGCAGTAAAAGTCAGAGCGTATACATACACGCAGGGAACACCACAGGCTACAGATACATGGGTTACAGATGGCACAAACTACTACATACAGACTTATCAGGATTTTACGCTAACAAATCCCGATATACCGATTACTGTCACGGATAACGTAGTATTTATCGACAAGGTAACGCTTGTAAATCAGAGTAATGCTGCCACTATCCTGGGCGTATTGTCGCAGTATTATTTTAAGCGGATAGAGGTTAAGGCAGAGGTGCTTGATGATGGTGAGTATCTGCCGGGCGATAAATGCCAGATAAGCAATGGAGATCGATTGCTTGCAGGCTTTATTGTTAAAGCTGATTTTAAGTTTGGAACAGCTAAAAAGGCATCCTTGCAGTTAGTACAGAGTGATGTGCTTGCATCTGCAAAACTGATCTTGCAGTATATGTGGGGAAATATTCTGCTTAAAAAGTTATCGTATCTTTTCCCGGTAGGCTATGCGTATTCTGTCAGCAATCCATATATTGATAAGGTGGTGAACAGCCACAGATATATATTCAGACCACAGGCAGAAAATGCAAGCGGAACAATGGTTAGTGGTGGTGTTACAGATACAGAACAGTATGATGTAGCGCTTGACTGGTATGATTTGGAATTGTATGTTGTAAGTGTAGACGAATTGTCAGAAAGTAATGAGGTGGTAAGCATTGAGTAAGAATATAACTATAGCCGAGGACGGCGTATCGAGGAATTTTACGGCAAAAAAACTCAAGACAAATTTACAGGGTGGTGGGAACTGTACGTGGATCCCGGAAGATGAAGCTGCTGATTATTGCACATTCAAAGAATTAAAAGTCACGGCAAACGGCACATATCACGCAGAAGATAAGAATTGCGATGGATTTGATACCGTAAAGGTTGAAATTTCAGCAGACGTGCTTCCGCAGAAAACAATCACCACAAACGGTGAATATGACGCTATGCAGGATGATGGGCGTGTTGGTTATGCGCACGTAACTGTTAACGTACCTGGCGGTGGTGGCGGTCCGTTTACGGTACTTTTCCTTGACGATGAGGGGAATGTACTCAAGAAGCAGGAGAACGTGCCTTATGGCGGTTATGCAAGCTGTACGGCACTTGATGGAACGATTTTGAACGGCTTGTATTTCAAAGGCTGGAATCCCATGCCAAAGAACGTGCAGTTTAACATGACTTGTCGCCCGGTACGTGGTGACTACGTGATAACACCTGGGGAGATAGCAGACGACTGGAAAACAATAGTCGCAGACGGTGGCGCACATTATCCGCTTGGAGCATACAAGTCGCTTGTAATAGAGATACCGGCTACTACCTACAATGAAGACAGTCGCCAGGTAAAGCAGGTTTACTATAACGGAAGTCGTTATGATTTCGGGCGTACCTTAGAGACGTCAATATCTGCATTGCAGATAGCTTGTCACATGGTAAAGGTTGCAGAGGGCGAAGATGGAAGCACAAGCTCTTGGATGTCTGACAATGTAATCGACTTTTATTCACATGATATTTTACCACGTGCTTATTCGCAGACTTATTGGGAATATATGACCAGCACCGCAACGGGTCAAACGAATGTAAGGGGCTTGGACTGGGCGACTTGTGCGGCAAGGCAGTATCTCAACAACGAAATGTTTGAGGCAATGCCGACAGTGCTCAAAAACGCAATACAGGAAGTAAACAAAACTTATAAAGCGACTAACCTCACACCTATGCAGTATAAAGAAGCAAACATGCAGTTGGTAGATAAAACATCCATTGATAAAATATGGATTCCGTCAATGGCCGAAATGAAAACTATGTATCAGGGGGCTACTAACTGGGCAACGGCAAGCGAAGGTGGAAAGCTCTTGTCTGATGCGATGGAGCTTGAGGGAATTGACTACACGGCGGTATTTGCGCCGCTATTTAGCGTACCATTCTTTACACGAGGTGTGTGGGCCGATGGTGGTGGAAGTTACACACCGGGTATCATATCGCTCAATCCTAACAATCAGATTTACTATGAGAATACAAGGGGCTGTGCGTTTTTCGGTTTCTGTTTGTAAAAAGATATGGTACAATGCAAGTAGGAGGCAAATCTTATGGAATATATCGTTACTGCACTTATCACAGGTGGGCTATCGCTGATAGGTGTGATTATCTCGAATATGAGTGCAAATAAGAAGATAGAAGCGCAGTTAATTCAGGCGCAGGCTATCACGGATGTTAAGCTTGAAAATCTGACAGACGAAGTGCGGAAACATAACAGTTTTGCTGACCGCATAACGACACTTGAGGTACAGGTAAAAGAATTGCAAAGGAGGATTGACGAAGATGATGCTAAATAATCGTGTGTATGATGTAATGAAGTGGGTATCTTTAGTTTGTCTGCCCGCATTAGGCACTCTGTATTTTGCACTTGCCGGGATATGGGGATTCCCTTATGGTGAGCAGGTGGTAGGTACGATTATGGCGATAGATACCTTTTTAGGTGCTATTTTGGGAATATCCACGATACAGTATAACAAGAAAATAGGAGGATCTGAAAATGGCTGAAATACCTAATAAGCCTGAGACAAGAAAAGAAACATACCTGGCGGCTATTGCAGGACAGAATGTTGATTTACCGCCTTATCCTATAACAAGGGAAGAAGCGTACCTTGATGAAATAGCCAAGAACGGTGGTGGTGGAGGCGGAACCACTAACTATAATGCTTTAAGAAATAAGCCGAAGGTAAATGATATTGAATTATCGGGTAATAAATCTCTTGATGATCTTGGAGTTCAGAAAAAACTCACAGCTGGAGATAACATAAGTATTGATGCCGATGGAACTATATCTGCTACTGGTGGCGGCGGTGGGAGTGCAGAACTTACCTCTGATATGACTACTGCTATTAAAGTTGGCGGTATAGAAAGCGGAACACAATATGAAGAAGGTACATCGCTTGAAACAATCATAAGGGATATGCTTGAACCTACTCTGTATCCCACGCTTACAGCACCCAGCGCAACGCTTGCGGCTACAGGTGCAAAGCTGCTTGAGAAGGGCGCAACGCTTGCAACGACATTTACTGCTACATTCAGCAGAGGTTCTATCAATCCTGCTTATGGCACAAGTGGTTATCGTTCTGGTGCTGCTATTGATTATTCATTAAATAGCGGAACGGCACAGGCTGGCAATACCTGGAATGTTACGGTATCTGAATCTACCACAAGTTATCAGGCATCTGTTAGTTATGCTGCCGGTGAACAGCCCAAAGATAGCAAAGGAAATAATTACAGCACACCTCTTCCTGCGGGTTCTGTTAATACTAATACAGTTTCTTATGAGTTTGTGGATGCTATGTGGGCGAATACATCTGCTATTGCAACTATTGCTAAACTTTCACTCGTCAGCAAGACGGCAAAACAACGGGATATGACATTCCCTGCACAGACAGTTTCTAATCCTGAAGTGTTTGATGTTCCTGCAAGCTGGACAGTTACCGCAGTGCAGGTAAAGAACGATTTATCCGGTGCTTGGGAAGATGCGAGCAGTCAGTTTACTGTTACAGATACAACGCATAATAACGCGGGGAGTGTGTCTACCGCATATAAGCGTTACACCTTCAATATGGGTGTTGATACAGGTTCACGGCAGATCCGTGTTAAGTGGTCTTGATAGGAGGTAGCAAACGATGGCAAGACAAAAGGGAATGCTCAATTTGAGTGGTAATATTGAGGTGAATGCTGGCGCACCTTTTGACGCAAGAGATATTGTACCGACTAAAGCTGATTTAACTGTAGCTTCAAATTTTCCTTATGCCTATGTAGGAATGGAAACATATGTTGTTGCGGAAGATAAAAAATACAGATATATGGGCGGCGGCGTTGAGACATTATCGAACTGGGCTGAGGTAGGTAGTGGTGGTGGCACTACCTATAATGATTTTGTTGGTGCAACAGACCTGGCTAATGGTGTTCACGGATTAGTGCCAGCACCACTTATCGCTGATAAAGACAAATTCCTTAAAGGTGATGGAAGCTGGGCTAAAATAGCAATACCTGATGTTGATTTAAGTAATGAAATTAGCGGATACAATATCTACTCAACCACTGAGAAAATCATAGGTCAGTGGATAGACGGTAAACCTTTGTATCAGAAAGTAATACCAGTATCTGGTAATTTTAGCGGTTTAGATCAGGAAGTTGTACGCTTAACTGGTCTTGATATAGATACTGTTGTGTCTTTATTTGGTACTACCAGAAGGTATGGTGCTGCTGATAGTTTTGTGATGACGTTATCTTTTTCTGCGCCAAATAGTACATATTGTAGCACTTTCTATATAGGTAAAGTAAGCGGTTCAGACGATTACAGCATAATGTATGCAACAGGAACTAACAATATTTTGAGAGATCCTGTGTTTATATTGCGCTATACCAAAACTACAGATACTGTAATGGATATCGGTTCCGCAAACGAGTATAGCACTACAGAAAAGATTGTAGGTACATGGATTGATGGTAAGCCTATTTATCAGATTATTATAAATACTGATACATCATGGTCACCTACGGCTTCAGGTATAACCATTCCGGCTATAACATCACTAAATATTGATGTGCCTGTCTTAATTAGGGGCTTTTCTATTGATACTCCGAGTGCAAGCTGGACAAGGGGAGTAATTGAAGCGTTGTATTTAGTTAAGGACAGTGGTGTTTTTAAGGTGGTTAATTATGCAACACCTGCACCAAAGTTTAATAAATTATTGATTCAGTACACGAAAGCAACAGATTGATGGATAACTATTTATGAATATTTTTATAGGATCAGCTCGGATAGACGAGCATGGAAAAGCTACAGGTGGCAAGGCAGGAGACCAGAAGCAGAAGACATCCCCCGATTACAAGGGGGAGGTGGCTATGCAGAATTTTTACGTCTCAAGCAAGGGATGGTACATTCTGCGTGCAAAGAATCCCGACATAGCCGCTAACATCGCCCTTGCCATGACCATAGCGTGTAATAATCCCAACATCGGCTACAATCAGGCAAGGAGGCTGGATATAATCAAGGCAGGCACACACGCTACACAGCCAACATCGTGCGATTGTTCCAGTCTTGTCCGTCAGTGCGTCCGGGAAAGCGGAATCGAGGTGGGGAATTTTACCACCGCAAACGAGGCATCTGTGCTGACGGCTACTGGACATTTTGACAAGTACGTTTACACGAAAGGCTCGACTCTGTACTTGGGCGACATCCTTGTGACAAAAACCAAAGGACACACGGTCATAGTCACATCAGGAGCAACGAGGAATCCTAACTCTGTAGCCGTTCCCACAGTTAAAATGGGAACAAAGGGCGACAATGCCCGGTTATTACAGCATAACCTGAATCAGTGCGGTTACAATCTTGTGGAGGATGGCATCTTCGGCAAGCTGTCAACGGCAGCTTTGGTCAGATGGCAACACGCTAACGGACTCACGGCGGACGGAATTTACGGTCCGAAATCATACGCAAAAATGAAAGAGGTGCTGAATGGATAATGACAAGGCAATGATACCCTACTTTGCACACGAAGGCGAGATGGTACGCATGGAGCGTGTGGTCAAGCGGTTATGGATCACAGTTATTCTGCTGATCGTCCTGCTTGTGGGTACTAATACAGTATGGATAATCTATGAAAATTCGTTTGAAGAGGTGGTTGTAACACAGGAAAACGAAGATGGATATAATAGTTTCATAGGAGAAGATGGCACTATAATAAATTAGCTCGTTTGCTTTATTATACTAACTATGGTATAATAAAGCAAAAAGGAGAAATTTATTATGGAAATTTGGAAAGATGTTAAAGGGTATGAGGGTAAATATCAGATAAGTAATTATGGCGAAATCAAATCACTTACTCGTTGGGGTAATGGAAGAATATTAAAAGGTGGAAAAACAAAAGAAAAACCACAACAATATAGATATATTGCTTTAGTTGGAACTGGAAGAAAAGATATAAAACATAAATATATTCATAGACTTGTTGCTGAAGCGTTTATCCCTAACCCTAATAATTATACAGAGGTAAATCATATTGACGGAAATACGATGAATAACCATGCGGATAATCTTGAATGGTGTACGCATAAACAAAATATGGAAAATGCTCATAAAAGAGGTGTACTTGTTGCCGGACATTTATCAGAAACAGGAGCGAAACATCCAAAAGCAAAAACTGTTTTACAGTTTACAAAAGATGGCAAATTTATACGAGAATGGGGAAGTGTAAATCAAATAATGCGTGAAACAGGTATTCCTGCAAGTACTATTTTTCGTGTATGTAATCCAAAATATAAGCATGAACATAGTGCTTACGGTTATGTGTGGAGGTATAAAGATGGCAAGACAAACAATTAGAGTTAGGCGCAAAAAGACAGGCGGTAATTCCGGCTATGTGCAGTGCAATATGTGTCACGGTACTGGGCGCGTCAAGAAGGGCAGATGATGGAATATTCCAACAGCGATATGGAAAAGGCCATTGACGATTACATTCATTCGGATCGTGACCGGCAGATCCTGAAATCACGGCTGATTGACGGATTGACTTATGATGAGCTTTCAGACAAGTATCATCTTTCAGCCAGGCGCGTTAAAACCATCGTCTACAAGGCACAGGACGGCTTGTTTAAGCATTTAGGATAATTTATACCACCGAATATGCAGACCGCCCTAAATGGGGCTAAAAACGGTGTTTTCTGCTTATTCATACACTCTCCTTATTAACGGAAAAACGGATTGCGGTTGCGGTCCGTTTTTCTGTTGTGCTATAATTCAAGTGTCGGCATTCTTTGCAATGTTCGCTCCACTCAAAAAAGGGCAGGCTCTCCCCCGAAGGTCTGTCCTTTTCTTGTGCCTTAAAAGTTCCCTTTTTGTTCATTTCAAAATCTATCATTAAGCCCTACGATTAAAACCAGGAGGGCAAGTCAATGTGGATTAAGTATCAGCCAAACCCTACTGGCCGCATGGTCGGAGACTGTGCCGTGCGTGCGGTATCAAAGGCGCTTAAAATCGACTGGGAAACGGCTTATTTAATGCTATGTAAGGCCGGGTATGCTATGGGTGATATGCCATCCTCAGATAGCGTGTGGGGTGCCGTATTACGTGAAAACGGATTCTACCGCAAGTCTATTCCCAACACCTGCCCTAACTGTTACACGGCAAGAGATTTTTGCTTGGATCATCCTATAGGAACTTATGTTCTTGGTTTCGGTGGCCACGTTGCAACGGTTGACGATGGCGACTTATACGATGCCTGGGAATCAAGCAGAGAAATACCGCAGTTTGTGTGGTACATGGAGGATTAAACAATGGCTTACAATGGTATGTTTCCTATGAATTATCCGGCTATGCAATATCCGCAGATGCCTATGCAAACCCCACAGCCACAGCCGTCACAAAACAACGGCTTAACGTGGGTTCAGGGAGAAGCCGGTGCAAAGTCTTATCTTATCTCACCTAACACAACAATGCCCTTGTGGGATTCTGAGTCGCAGACCATATATCTCAAGTCTGCTGATGCGTCCGGTATGCCTACAATGAAAATTCTTGATTATACGATCAGGGAACAGAATAATCAGCCTACTTCTGCACTCATGCAGTCAAGCGATTATGTAACCCACGATGAGCTTTCAGCGTTTGAGGAACGCATAACCAAAATGATAAAGGGAGGTAATGACAATGAATCCGCTTTTTAGTCAGATGAATGGTAATCAACTTTTGCAAAAAGCACAGCAGTTAAAACAGCAGATGGGTGGTGGTGATCCCAATAGATACATACAGCAGATGCTCAATTCCGGGAAGATAACCCAAAGTCAGTATAACCAGGCCGTACAAAGAGTGCAGGAATTGCAAAAAATGTTTGGTCAATAACAAAGAAAAAGCACCTGCTGCAACAGATGCTTTTTCGGCAGAAAGGAGTGCCTTAATGAACGAAAACTCGACACTCCTATATTAACACTTAAACAGACCTTGCGCAAGGATGTTTATAAACCAACAAATTTTATAGGAGGAAAAAATCATGGCTTTAACAGATGGTAACGAGAATGGAATGGTTATGCCGGTACAGCCCATGTGTGGCAGCGGTAACAATGGCGGGTTCGGTTTCGGTGGAGACTGGGCTTGGATTATTCTGCTTCTGCTTTTAGGCTGGGGTAACAACGGCTGGGGCGGTAACGGTGGATTCGGTGGCAACGGTGATTTCCCCTGGCTTATGACCGGGCAGCAGAACATTAACACTAACACCAACAACGGATTCAGGGATGCAATGATTAACGATGGCATTACATCTATCCGTGATGGTATCAGCGGATTATCCACACAGCTTTGCAATTGTTGTGGAGATATGCAGATGGCGCTTGCTAACGGCTTTTCAGGCGTTGAGCAGGGTGCTAATGCAAGGCAGATGGCTAATATGCAGAGTATGTTCGGCATACAGAGTGCTTTGCAGGAATGCTGCTGTGAAAATCGTGCCGGTATTGCTGATCTGAAGTACACAGTTGCTACAGAGAATTGCGCAGACAGAACACAGAGCCTTATGAATACCCGTGATATCATTGATTCACAGACAAAGGGAACACAGGCTGTTCTGGATAAGCTTTGCCAGCTTGAGCTTGATGGTGTTAAGGCACAGGTCGATGCAAAGAATGACCGCATTGCGGAACTTCAGAGCCAGCTTAACATGGCAAACCTTGCAGCTTCACAGACCGCACAGAATGCGTTTATCGCACAGGGATTCAGCAACGAGGTTGACCAGCTTTACAACAGGCTCAATTCTTGCCCTGTTCCTACAACTCCGGTATATGGCCGCACACCTATATTCACTTGCAATCAGCAGGCAGGATGTGGATGTGGTTGTGGCGGTAGTTTCTGATAGGGGGTGAGACTATGGCAGAATATCTTGCAAATGCGGTTCAGGAAGTCGCACTTAATGATCCGATAATTTTTACTGCATCTATCCCTTGCACAAAAGGCTACATCTATCACGAAGATGAAACCGGGATTTTTATTCTGCGTGGTATCACGAACAACTGTTTTGCACGTTATCAGGTGACATTCAACGGCAACATAGCTATCCCAGAGGGCGGAACGGTATCACCTATTGCGGTTGCTATAGCTGTAAACGGTGAGCCGAGGCTTACAAGCCGGGCAATCATAACGCCTGCTGCCGTTGACGAATACGGCAATGTTACCAGTACGGCACTTATAACCGTACCCAGGGGATGCTGTTTCTCAATGTCTGTAAGATATGTGACAGCAGATCCTACCGTGGATGTTTCCACATCCATAAACGTACAGAACAGTAACCTTGTGATAAACCGTGTAGCGTAGGAGGTGAGAAAAATGCACAAAATATACGAATATCTCTGTGATGAGCTGAAAGACCTTGAAAAGAAAGCTGAAAGCGGTCAGGAATTGTCAATGGCAGAGCTGGAATATCTTGACAAGTTGACCGAGACAAAAAAGAATCTTCTTAAAATCGAGATGCTTGAAGAAGATAGCGAATACAGCAATGCTATGGATGGCGGTTCTTATGCAAGAGGCGGTCGTGGTGGATCATACCGTGGTTCTTATGCCAGTGGTCGTGGCAGGGGAGCAAGGCGTGATTCTATGGGGCGTTATTCAAGCGAAGGCTACAGCCGTGCGGAAGATGATTTCATTGCGGATATGCGTGAGCTTATGGCAAGTGCGCCTAATGACAGAATCCGGCAGAAAATGCAGAGCATAATGTCTGATATGTGAGGGGGTGGCCGTTTGTGATAACCGAACAGGACTTACAGGCGGCCATTGCCGAATGTGAGGGAACAAGAAACCCGAACGCTAACACTTGCCTAAAATTGGCGGCATTCTACACTATTAAGGATAAACTGTACCCGGAAGAACAAAATCATTTTGCTGATACCAGCAAAATGGTGTATTCCGGGGCCGCAGAACCTGAAAAGGTAAAGCCGATGCTTGAAAGCGATACAGAGTTTGCAAGGGTGGCGGAAAATATCAGCACAGAACACTTGTTTGCAGTTATGGATGAGCTTATGTCAACTTTACTTATACTAAATCCGAGATTGTATGCAGGAGTTATGAGAAAATTAAATGACAATTAAATAAAAACAAACTGAAACCGGGGTTTTGCCCCGGTTTTTTAGTGTAGTTATTAGCTACATTTTGGTAAACTTTTCCTATATACTTTTTCTCTATAGGAACTTTACCTAAATGTATTTATTATCTACACTAAAAGAATAAAAAATAATATAAAATAAAAGAAAATATAAAAAATCGCTTGACAATATATTTTGCTGGTGGTAGTATGATAGTGCAAACAACAAAAACGAAAGGAGGTAAAAACAACTATGGCTGATATAGGTGATCGTATGCTTGAATACAGAGCAAGAAACAAAATGTCACAAAAGGAATTTGCTGAAAAGTGTGGTATATCAACACAGACTGTATGGACTGTTGAAACACATCAGCAGAAGCCCGGCAGAATGACAATCGCAAAAATCGAATTAGTAATAGGAAAGGAGGAAGAGAATTGAAACTGTCAATAACGCAGATTAAGTCTTTCAAGGCTTGCCGTAGAGCGTGGCAGTTGCGTTATAAGGAAGGTTTAAGGCCCGTACAGACGGCTGAGGCACTTGAGTTAGGTAAATCCTACCATGAGTTGCTTGAGGCGTTAGAAAAGGGCGAGGAGCCGGATTATAGCGTGTTTGACAAGCCACACGCAATGGCAAAGGCTTATGAAAAGTACATCCTGCCACAGTTCAAGGTTGTGGCAGCAGAACAGGAGCTTGAAAAACAGATCGGTGCGCATACGTTGCACGGATTTGTGGATGGTTTATCGGAAGATGGTTACATTGTGGAACACAAGACCACATCTGCTGATATTGCCGAGGGCGGAGAGTATGAGTACAATTTGCTGTGGGATGAACAGGTGCTTGCCTACATGAGTTTATCCGGGTTACGCAAAGTGCATTATACTGTTTGCAAGAAACCCACGATCCGGCAGAAAAAGGACGAAACCGAGGAAGAGTTCTACAACAGAATGGTAGCCTGGTACGATGACGATACCGAGAACAAGATCAGGGTGTTTACGGTAGAGCGCACAGATGAAGAAGTAGCACAATGGGAACAGGACTTTGTGACCATTGCGGATGAGATGGAGCGTGGTGTAATATACAAGAATACGTGCCACTGTATACAGTACGGGAGGCGGTGTGAGTATTCAAGCGTATGTCTGCACTATGATCCCGAACAGCAGTATATCGAATTTACAAAGGAGTGAACGAAAATGGCATTATATCTGTATAATACCGAAGAATTGTATGAGGGGTTTAATGTAAAACCGTGTCCGTTCTGTGGCAATGAACATCTTTACATAACAAGAAAAGATATGTTCGATAAAAACATAAAAGAGGGCGATACTGGCACAGCGTGTATATCCATCAGGTGTGAAGAATGTAAAACAGAAATGACACAGTACGGATTGACAAGTTACGATAATGGAGTGGATATGCTGATACTCAAATGGAATAACAGAGTGAAAGGAGAAGAATAATGGAGCTAAAGAGAATAAGCAGTAAGATGGATGCACCGTTTACAGCGTTGCTGTATTGCCCGCCCGGTGGTGGTAAGTCTACGGCTATAGGCTTAATAGCTGAACAGCTTGAGGGTAACACGCTGGTGCTGGATGTAGACCGTACTATCAGCCGTACCCTTGCAAAGGGTGAGGTTGTTAAGAAAACGGATAAGGTGTTTGTTGCGGAAGTAGATAACATACACACATTTAAATCCTGGGCTACGTTGTTAAAAGAAGAGATAACGCCTGAGTTTATCAAGCAGAACGATATCAGGACCGTGGCCGTGGATAATATCTCGGAGCTTGAGCGCTGTATCTTATCCGATCTTGGCGCACAGGGGAAGAACAAAGGCGTACCGGCTATGGCTGATTATCAGTATATGCAGTTTCAGCTTGTTAATTCCTTGAGGCTTATGAAGTCCTGGGGTGTTAACATAGTCTGGACAGCGTGGGAAGATTTTGTACCGTTCACTATGCCGGATGGCACACAGTATACACGGTGCGTACCGAAGATATCACCTAAGATCGTTGATAATATCTGCGGTTTGTGTGATGTTGTTGGTAAAATAACAAAGAATCCCCAGGGGCAGCACGGAATGTGTCTTGAGGCTACTAACAACATATATGCAAAGAATCAGATTGATAGCCGTAAGGGATGCCTTGTAGAAGAATTTACAAAATGGGGCAGTAAGCAGGAGGTGAAAAAAGATGCTGAAAAAGGTGCAGATAAGCCAGCAAAGGCCTGAAGATAAGTATTTTGAGCCAGGTATAGAGCTTGTGGTGGATGACAGCTCGTTTAACAGCATACTTGACACGTTGTGTATAATGCAGAGGTGTACCCCAAAAGGTTACACGCTGAATTTTGAAATATCAGAGTATAAGGAGGAAAATTAAGATGGCTGAATGGAATTACACAAGAGATGAAAGTGCAGGCAGTTTTAAGCCTATTCCGGCAGGCGATTACAGAATAAGGATCGCATCTGCGGAAAAGGTGGTATCAAAGACAGGCAAGGATATGTTGTCATTCAAGTTTGATGTGAGTGGTCAGCCGGGGTATCTGTTCCACAACATAGTATTTTTACCTGATCGCCCGGAAATAACAAACCGCAATCTTACAAAGTTCTTTGACTCGTTCAAGGATATTGCGGAAGGTCAGTTTAATATGTCTACCTGGATAGGTAAAATCGGTGCTTGCAGAATTAAGCATGAAGAATACAACGGCAATGTTCAGGCGCGTGTTGATTACTTTATCCACAAGGATAAGCAGGGCGGTTTACCTGCATGGGTTGAGCCGGAGCGTAAGGGCAGCGGTGACAGCACTACTACGGATGACCAGGGTTTTCTGAATGTAGCCGGTAACATTGACGAGATCGTACCTTTTTAAAACACAACTCTTGAAATATGTTTTAATTTATGCAGATTTTTTCAAAGGAGTATGTTTTGAACAATAAAAAGTTAGGTTCAGATTTTGAAAAAGAGTTCTGTCAGATGTTGGCAGACCGGGGATATTGGGTGCATTTTATATCCCCGGCCCCTAACGGGGGGCAGCCGTTTGACGTTGTGGCTGTTAAGAATTGCCTTGCTTATGCGTTCGATTGCAAGACAAGCGTAAAGGACATATTCAGGATAGAACGGCTGGAGCAGAATCAGATCATGGCGTTTGAGCGTTGGATGGCCTGCGGAAACACTGAGCCGGAGATAGCCGTAAAGCATAAAGGCAAGGTTTATCTGCTGCCGTATAAACCTTTGAAAGAATTAGGCTTTATCAGGCTACAGGATATGTGGGAATATGAAAGGAGAATGGAATGGCGGTAAAACTGAATAATGATGAGATGGACGAAGCCATCTATGGCTGTATGAACAGCTTATGGCGTGCGTACCGGGAAGCCACTCAAAAGGGCGATTATGACCTTTTTAATGATTGCGTTGAATCACTGCGCCAGGTTTATGATGATGAAGCCGTTAATGCGTTCATAACCGGCATGGGAACAGGCTTAACAAAGGCACTTACACGGAGGGCAAGATGAAAGTCAGAATTAGTAATAGGTTGTATATAGAGCAACCTACATCTGCGGTAAAGGCTTACTGTCAGAAAAACCTGGTGCTTGATAATCCCGACTATTACAAGGCTGAAAAACAGGGCAGATGGACCGGGAACATACCACGAAAAATCATGCTGTATGAGATACACGGTGTTGAATATTGGCTGCCGTTCGGATGTTTGCAGGATGTGTGGCGAATACATCCGTATAAAAGCGATTATATCAACGAAATCAGTCCCATAGAGCCGATTAAATACGAAAGTGGTATAAATCTGTATCCGTATCAGACGGAAGCCGTACACAAGGCGCTATACGCTAAAAATGGAGTGTTGGTGATGCCGTGTGGTAGTGGTAAGACACAATGCGGTCTGGAGATCATAGCAAGGTTAGGTGGCAGAGCTTTATGGTTGACACACACGCAGGATCTGCTGAATCAGAGCAAGAGCCGGGCAGAGAGCGTACTGGGGAAAGAGGGCTATGGCACGATTACAGCAGGCAAGGTTAATATTGGTACGCATATCACCTTTGCTACAGTTCAGACAATGGCGAAACTTGATCTGTCACAGTACAGGGATGCTTTTGATGTGATAATCGTGGACGAGTGCCAGCATTGCTGCGGAAGCCCAACAAGAGTTACACAGTTTTACAAGGTGGTAAGCAGTTTGTCAGCCCGGCATAAGTACGGACTTACAGCCACTCCAAAACGTGCAGACAGACTTGAGGCTGCCATGTTTGCCATCCTGGGCGGTAAGATCCACGAAGTAAGCCGGGAAGAAGTGGCACATACTACTTGTCCGGTGGTGGTGAAAAAGATTGATACAGAATGGATGCCGGACTATGAGGCGGTGCTTATGTACGATGGCACGATAGACTATAACAAGGTTATTGATGCCATGATACATGATGAAATTAGGACATACCGTATTTTTTGCGAAATCTTAATCCAAGCTAACAAAGGTCCTACAATGGTACTTGCTAACCGTGTGGAATTATTACAGCAGCTATGTGATTTGTTGGCAGAAGAGAGCGATAAAAAAGCGGTTTGTTTATCCGGCAAAGGTCAGAGCAAAAAGGCAAAGGCAGAACGAAAAGAGGCACTTGAAAAGCTGAATAATGGGGAGATAGACGTTATCCTTGCAACATACGCACTTGCAAAGGAAGGTCTTGATGTTCCTAACCTGCGGTATGTGATCTTTGCAACACCGGAGCAGGATTCTACCACCGTTATCCAGGCTGTAGGCCGTGTGGGGCGCAAGGCACCGGGTAAGCAGTATGGTACGGTAGTTGACTTTGTGGACTTATTCGGGATGTACCAGGGGTACTGGAAAAAGCGTAAAGGGTACTATAAGAAAATCGGAGCGGAGGTAATCGAGTGTGAATGATACCTGTAAGTGTGGCAAGCCTACCGGGGGTATGTACGCTTGTAAAGATTGCAGAGAAAAGATAGCGGCTTACAAGCGTAAATGGCGGGCGAACATGACAGAGCTTCAGCACGAAAAAGAGCTTGAAAAACACCGGGTATGGCGCAAAAAGAATTATGCAACATTAAAAACTTATAATCACGAATACTATTTAAGGAGGAAAGAGAATGGAGATCGGTAGTCTTGAAGGATGGGAACACTGGACAGATTCGGGGTGTGAAAGGTTAGCCCTTGAGGTTGCAAAGCAGAAGGGCAGGCAGTACGCTTTAAACTATGCTCACTGGAGAAAAGCCCACAGCGAGGATAAGAAGAAGTATTACCGGGCTTGTCTGAATGGCATTGAATACTTTTTTTACAACAGTTTTATCGGTGCTTATGTGGACGGTGAAGCGGTCCTTGAGTCTGTCAGGTACACGGTAGATAAGGAGCTGGGGGTGCGGAAATGATAAAAAGGATTATAGCACTGATCTTATCCGGTATCTTGTGTGCGCCTATTATGGTTAATGCTGATGATGAGATAACGTCAGATCAGGGGGAGCCGTTGCAGCTTATCCGTACCACCGTATATGATGGTCCGTCAGACCACACAGCTACAGGCAGAAAAGCTGAATATGGGATTGTGGCTTATGATCCGGCTTATTTTGGCAAGACTTGCATCCTATACACTGAAGATATGCGTTATATCGGTATCTTCGAGTGTGAGGACACAGGCGGTCACATGGTACGAACAGGGAAGGTGCTTGATGTGTATTGCCCGACAAGGCAGGCTTGCTACGAATGGGTAGCAGAGAATGGTATGTATTGTTATGTTCAATGGATAGATTCGGAGGGATGAAAAATGTTAGACGATAAAGCAATAGTTGATGCAATAAGGACGGCAATAGATGAGAAAGGTATGGCACAGGTTATCGCAGAATGCGAAAAACAGCCGAGCAAGGGCGAAGATACCTGCAAAAAATGTCGGTTCAGAAGAAAAAGACCGGGACAAAAGACACACGGCTGTCTGTTCCATGTATGCCCGATGGATTGGGAGATATAAGCATGACAGATACATACAGAGGTGGTTACAAAAAAGCTTTGCTTGATATACTGGAATTTCAGGACCAGTTTAGTAATAGGCTTGATAGTGTATGCAGAACGAAAAAGCAATATAAAAAAATGATGAGTAGTTTAATAAATCTTTTGCTTACAAATCCTGAAATGCTGGATATATGGATGGAATATAGTTTTGACTATGTGCGGTTGAATAAAGATTATGAGGTTGTAGAAATAATCAGGAGGAAAAAATAATGGATAAGATAATGGATGAAATAAAGAAGATAGTAAAGGACGAGCATCAGCGTGGTTATGAAGAAGGCTATGATGATGGTGTGCTTAATTGTCGGAGGGAAAGGGCAGAGTACACGGCCGAAAAACTGTATGATGCGTTAAGGCTTATCTGCGATAACCCTAATGATGGTGGAATGTCGTTCGATGATGTTGTTTCTGTTTTTGGAACAATAAGTACAATTACAATTTTGTATGAATATAGCGCCAAAGAAATAATAGACAAAGTAGAAGCGTATAAGGAAAAGAAAGAGCAGGAGGAAGAAGAAATCAGAGTAGGCGATGTGCTGAAAGCTATCGCTGAAATAGATGAAGATGATGCGCTGGAGTATGTCGTGACTTACATTGATGTTGACCACAAGCATTATGATTGTATTTGCTTAGATGGTGCGGTGTATCAGGATGTGGATATACAGGCTATGGCAAAGACTGGCAAGCGTTACAAAATAACTTTCACGGAGGGGAAAAATGTCGCTGTATCAGATTGACCTGGGGGTGGTGCTTTTATTTATCCTTGTAGCAGATGTGTGGATAGTGTCTATGTTGCGGAATTTTGTAAAAGCGCTAACGGCAATATTCAAAGAAGAGGACTGGAGAATACCGATGTATGAGTTTTGCGGTCAGGTGGTTATAACGATAGCTTGTATGATTGGCGGTTTCTGGATTATGACAAGATGATGCAATGAAACCGGTAACAAAGAAAAGGTTAGGAAAAGAATAAAAATAAAAGGAGAGAACAACAATGAATGAAAGAAAGAGCAGACTAAAATGTGAATTATACAACGACTCGATGCAGGGGTGGAAATGTTATCCCATACAGAAGGCGCAGTTAATTATTGCGGATATTCCATACAACGTGGGGAATAACTTTTACGGCTCAAATCCTATGTGGTATGTGGGGGGGGATAACAAGAACGGAGAGAGCAAGCTGGCAGGCAAGAGCGCATTTGCAAGCGATTATAACTTTAATGTGTATGAGTATTTCCATTTTTGTTCAAGGCTTATGAGAAAAGACGACACAAAGCCACAAGGCAGGGGCAGAAGCTCAAACAGTCCATGTATGATCGTGTTTTGTTCCTTTGAACAGACTCATGACTTGATAAACGCTGCCAACAAGCAGGGATTCAAGAATTATATCCCGTTAACATTTATCAAAAATTACAGCCCGCAGGTACTGAAAGCAAATATGCGTGTTGTTGGGGCGACAGAACACGCTCTACTGTTTTACAGAGATAAATTGCCAAAGTTTAGAAACGGCTTACAGGTGGACGAAAACGGAAAAAATATCAGAGGTACAGGTCATATGGTTTTTGACTGGTTCATGTGGGAAAAGGACGGAAAAGACGTTCCTAAAATCCATCCGGCACAGAAGCCCGTGAAATTATTGAAAAAGTTAATAGAAATCTTTACTGATCCTGGTGATGTTGTAATTGATCCATGTTTCGGGAGTGGAAGCACTGCACGCGCGGCATTAGAAACAGGACGTAATTTTTATGGTTTTGAAATCAACAAAGAATTTTATCGCAGAGCAAAAGAAGAAATGTTGCTCAAGCCGGAAGAAAATAAACAGATAAATATAAAAGATATAATATGAGATACGGTTTACCATACAAGGGAAGTAAAAATAAGATAGCTGAATGGATAGTAAGCAAGTTACCACCGGCAGAAACTTTTGTTGATCTGTTTTGCGGTGGTGGTGCGGTAACTCATGCAGCGTTATTATCCGGCAAGTATAAAAAATTCATAATGAATGATATTGATTCAAGATTGCCGGAGCTGTTTTATGACTGCTGCATGGGTAAATACACCATAAACAATCACAGAGAATGGATAAGTCGAGAGGATTTTTTCAGGCTAAAAGATATTGATGCTTATGTTGCGCTGGTTTGGTCTTTTGGTAACAACGGTAAAGATTATATCTATGGCCGGGATTTAGAAGAATTTAAACATCAGTATCACATAGCTGTTTTTGAGGATAGGCCCGAATTACTGAAGCCTTACGGGTACGATATAAAATCCACACATAATACAGATATTTACAAGCGGTATCTTGAATTTAATAATCAGATAAAAAAGATAGCAAGAAGTGATCTGGATAGTATTGTGCGACAGATAGAAATAGAACGCCTACAGAGCCTACAGAGCCTACAGAGCCTACAGAGCCTACAGAGCCTACAGAGCCTACTAAGATGTGGAAGGGACTATCAACAGATAGAAATACCTGATAATGCCGTGATTTATTGTGATATTCCGTACAGGTCAACTAACTGTGGGAAGTATGGCGGGTTTGACCATGATCGTTTCTATGAGTGGGCGAAACAACAAGAAAATATTTTTATATCGGAATACAATATGCCGGTTGATTTTATCCCGGTTACAGCTAAAGAAAAAAGGGTTTTATCAGCCGCAAACAGTAACGCTGCACTGGCTACAGAAATGATTTTTACTAATTATAAAACTTTTGATCGAATGTTGGGGATGAATCCCAAACAATTACAAATTTCAGATTTAATCTAAATTTAACTTGACATAAGGCGACATAAGCGGTACTATAATACATGAAAGGAGGGACGCAGAATGCAGATAGTGATTGATATACCTGAAGATTATTACAAGGTGATAAAAGAAATTCCTGCTGAATATTCAACAACAGATATGCTGATTATAAGAAATGGTACGCCATTGCCTAAAGGACACGGAAGATTGATTGATGCGGATGCGTTGAAAAAGTACATAGATGATTGTGATTGCTGTGTGGGATGTGAGAATGAAAGCTATGGCTGTGCAGACAAGTGCAAATGTCCAGACTATCTTGACGAAGATATGGAGCGAATAATAAATAATCAATCTACAATCATCGAAGCAGATAAGGAGGTGCAGAATGACGATTGACAGTACAGATTTGATTCGTAAACTTCCTGCTATGATACAAGGTAATAGAAAGTTTGCAAACATAGCAGATGGTGGAGATTATCATAGAGGAAATGTTGATAGTTGGTGTTTATCATATTCTGAAATTGTAAAAGGCATAGAGGATTATTGCGAATATTTGAAAACAGGTAAGTATAAAATATCTGCTCCTATAAATGGTACTTGGAATGTATTGGACGCATATAAATATGAACAAAAGGAAGGTGATGCAGAATGACACTGGATGAAGCAATCAAACATTGCGAAGAGGTGGCAAGACAAAACGAAGAAGATGCTATTCTCTACTCAAATTGCAAAAAACATAAGAAGAATCTTTATGAAATAGGATTAGCAGAAAATGCAGAAAAGAAGTGTTGCGAATGTGCCGAAGAGCATCGTCAGCTTGCCGAGTGGCTCAAAGAATTAAAAGTATTCAAATCGAGAAAAGGGCAATGGCTAAGAATGTCTGATTTGTCAGAACAGGAAGATGATAGATATGAATGTTCATATTGCGGAAATGTAGTACATCATAGAAATGAAATGGACTTATATACATTTAATAGTTGGTGTGGTAGATGTGGAAGCGATAATGGAAGAAAAATTGAGGTGGATTTATGACAAGGGAAGAAGCAATTTATAAACTTAAACAAATGAAAAGATATAGTAAATATTTGTCAGATGACGAAATAGCCGCGATTGTAATATCAATCGAAGCATTAGAACATCCTGAGAAAAATGTTATAGCAGTTGTACCTTGTGACGATGCTATCAGCAGGCAGGCGGTTATTGAGTTGTGTGAGGGTTGGTGGTTAGGACACACAAAAGAAGATGATTTTGTCACAGAGGTTAGAGCTTTACCGTCCGTCACACCCCCGCCTATTGAGTGTGAAGAAAGAAAAAGCGGGAATTGCCCATTTTATGCAAATTGAGGAGGTGGAAGAATGACAATGTTTTTAACTTTAGATAATGCCGTTAAAGTAGCGGTTAGACATTGGGGAATTGACCCAGAACTTGCAAGACAAGAGTTTGAGCAGAAATGCTATCTCACAAATGATCAATACAAGATTGGATATCGTCACGGTCTTGACGATGCGGTAAAAGCAATCGAGAAAATCGGGGAGGTTGAAAATGACCAACGAAGGAATTAAAGATGAATTGTATAGGATGCTGTCTGATGTAAACGGTGGCTATCCGAAAAAAAGCGATGCTCAAAAGGATAGATACAGAGAAGCTGTAGGTGTGGCTATCCGTAGCCTGGAGGCGTGGAAGAATGTACAAAAAGAAATATACAGACAGATAGATGCGTTGGATGAAATACACGAATTTAGAGACAGAAACGCCTATTTTAAGGCATTAGATATTGTTAATAAGTATCTGAAAGAGGTGGAAAATGACAAAATTAGAACAGACGAAAAAAACGATTGATATTTTAATTCAACAGTCAAAAGAATTACCAGAAGGAACCTATGAGGAACTTGTTTGCTCGCATTTAGGTACAATAGCGTCAATGTTAGCTGATATAGCAGTCAGTTTAGCGATTATTGCGGATAAGGAGACACAGAATGACAAAAAATAAAACACATTTAGCACAGATGGCCGCAATCTATAAGTTCCGGGATTTTCAAAAAGAATGGCTGTTAAGTCACAACGATATTTGGCTATTGCCTGATGCAGAAGAATTAGTGCTGAGTTTCCTGGAAGATACTACTAACTGTTTTATCCGTGAGGAGGTAGATATTGATGACTAACAGAGAAACGCTTTATAAGGCTATTGACCGCTACGGCAAAGATCACCAGGTGGATATCGCCATTGAAGAGCTTTCAGAGCTTACAAAGGCACTCCTGAAAGACCGCAGATACCACACAGCACAGACTAAAAAGGATGTTACCGAAGAAATGGCCGATGTGTTCATCTGCCTGGAACAGCTTACGATAATGTATCAGAATATGTGTGTGGTAGAACAGGTAGAAAAGGAAAAATTATCAAGACTTGAAAGGAGGTTAGCAGATGAACAGAAAACAGATGGTAAATGAAATCTATAACAAGTTACGTATCCGGTCAGAGCTTATCAGCAGGGAGTTATGGCAGCAGTTGGCGGAAATGACAGATGCAGAGATAGAGCAGAAATACAAGGAGGTGTGCGAAAATGAGACCTGAATATCACGAAATGGATGGTTGCGACAAGGGCAAGGTTGTGGATTCTTATTTGACCGGCGATGATGAATGTGATGCTTACACTTACAGGTATCAGTGCGGAGGTGTTTACCACAACAATGAAATGGATATAGTAGGATGCAGAGACCATATGTGTTGGTGGGATTGCAGCCAGTGCAAGCGGAAGAAAAATAAGGAGGTGCAAAATGGAAAAGATGCCTGATATTGATGAAATGATAGAACAGTGCAGGAAAAAGCAGCGCCCGGATGAGGAAATATGTTTCGCCCTGGGAGTAGGCCGCATGATCCCGTTACCGCATGAAAAAAAGGCGTTTGACAAGGGATTAAAGCTGATAAAGTCGCTTGACGGTTTTCAGGGGGTGCATCCTGTTGATCTGTGGCACAACGCCCTAATTTTTGACACATTGAACAATGGCAAGGCAGCACGAAACATATTAAAATCTAAAGGAATAAGCGTAGGGCAGGTTGTGTCGGTGCTGATTGAAAAAAGGTTTTTAAAAATGAAAGGAGATGAATAAAATGGAGAATATGTATGGTTTACAGGAAGCAGGAAAGTTACTCGGTATAAAAACAAGAACAGTGCGTTATTGGATAAAAATAGGCAGGATAAAAGCTAAAAAATATGATGCTACTAATAGATGGTTTGTTTCTGAATCTGAAATAAAGAGAGTGAGAGGAGAAGAAAACATTGATAACGCTGATTGAAAATATCCCGGCTGAACTTAAAAAATTAAAACAGTGGGTGTGCTGGGTTGGTGCGGATAAAATCCCTAAAAATCCTTATACCGGGCAGAATGCAAAAAGCAATAACCCCGATACCTGGGGCGACTTTGAGACAGCAGTAAAAGCCTGCGATACTTACGGTTTTGACGGTCTTGGGATGATGTTCGCTAACGGTTATTTTGGTGTTGATCTTGACCATTGCATTGATAATGTGGATTTCTGTGATGAATTTGTGGAAACTCTGCAAAGCTATACAGAATTTTCAAAAAGTGGTTCCGGCATCCACATAATCTGCAAAGGAACACTCCCCAGCGGTGCAAGGCGCAAAGGCGGTGTTGAAATGTATTCTTCCGGGCGGTATTTTATCTGTACGGGCAAGATTTACAACGCAAAATATACGGAAGTCGTGGACTGTACCGAAAGCATAAAGGTTTTACATAGCAAATATCTGCCGTCTGAAAAGCCCAGGGTTGAAACTTACTATCACGAAGAAATAGACCTTGAAGATCAGGAAGTTTTGGACCGTGCAAGGAACTGCAAGTCAGGCAGTATCTTTAATATGCTTTATTCCGGTAATTGGCAGGAGCTTTATTCGTCACAATCCGAAGCTGATTTAGCGCTCTGTAACCATTTGGCATTCTGGACACAGAAAAATCAGGCGCAGATGGACAGGCTTTTCCGTGCAAGCGGGCTGATGCGAGCTAAATGGGATGAAAAGCGTGGTAGTAAAACATATGGTGAGATAACCATAAACAAGGCCTGCATAAACTGTACTGATGTTTACGAACCGCAGCGGCATGGTGACGGCACGGATTTAGCGTTTGCGATATTCAAGAACGGTACTGTAGGAGTAAGTGAACCTAAAAAACAGTATGATATGACCGATACCGGCAACGCACACCGACTCTATGACAAGTACAAAAACATTATACGCTATTCATACAACCGTAAAAAATGGATGTACTGGGATGGCTCTGCATGGCGGCTTGACGAGTCCGGCGAGATAAAGAAACTTGCTGATAACGTGTGTGAGGATCTGAAACGTGAGGCGTTTATGGAGCAGGATGACGAGGCACAGGCTGTTCTGTTTAAGTGGGCGAACCGCACAATGTCATCAAAAAATAAAGAAGCTATGATAAAGGAATGTCAGCATTTGGAAGGTATACCCGGAAAGCCTGATGATTTTGATATTTACACCGATTATGTTAACTGCCAGAACGGGATTGTTAATCTCCGAAATGGTGAACTTATACCGCACGACAGTAATTTTATGATGTCAAAAATCACTTATGCGGAATATGATCCGAGCGACAAGAAGCCTGAACTGTGGTTAAGTTTCCTCAATGATATAACGTCAGGAGATAAGGACCTTCAGGAATACATACAGAAGTGCATCGGTTACAGTCTGTCCGGCAACACAAGCGAACAGTGCGCTTATTTCCTTTATGGTCTGGGGAATAACGGAAAAAGCACGTTCCTTGATACCGTTGCAGATATGTTAGGAAGTTATGCAAGCAACGCGCAGCCTGAAACAATTATGATGAAAAAATGGGGGAATGACGGTGCTAACAGTGACATTGCAAGGCTTAAATCTGCAAGGTTTGTAACCTGTGAAGAACCGACAGAGGGTGTAAGGCTTAACGAGGGATTGCTGAAGCAGCTTACCGGGGGCAGCAAGGTTACTTGTCGATTCCTGTATGGTGATGAATTTGAATACACGCCGGAATTTAAGATATGGATAGCCACAAACCACAAGCCCGTTGTAAGGGGTACGGACTTAGGAATATGGAGGCGTATTAAGCTGATACCGTTTGAAGTCAATATCCCGGCAGAAAAGGTGGATAAAAATCTGAAATACAAGCTGCGGAAGGAAATGCCGCAGATAATGCACTGGGCAGCGGACGGCTACAGAATGTGGCTCCGTGATGGTATGAATGAGCCTGAGTGCGTACTTGAGGCGGTCAAGGAATACAAGCAGGAAATGGATCTCCTGGCATCGTTCATTGAGCAGTGCATCATAATAGACTATGATTCAGACTGTAAAATTATGGCCTCTGATTTGTTTAAAGTTTATAGCAAGTGGGCGAAGGTTAATAATGAGTTTGAGATGTCCAGCAAAAAATTTTTCCGTGAGATCACAAAAAAGATACCTGACAAGGGCCGCAATAGTACCGGCATATTTTACAAGAATATAAAATTTGCTGATTCCGTGAAAGACTTATCCGGTAAAGTTTTCAGCATTAACGATTTTATAGCATAAAAAAAGCGCCCTGCCTGGGCGCTTTTTATTTTTAAAAATTTTCTTCAATGAATTTTGCTGCTGCTTTTATAGTTCTGAATGTCCAGTATGATCTTGTTTTTTCTGTTACTTTGTTATCCACGTAGTAAAAATATCTTGTACCGATTGCTCTGTAAATTTCTTTTCCTTTTACTACCTTTACTACTTCGTAACCGTTTCTCATTTTGTCGCCCTCCGTTTTTTTTGTTTGTTTGTTCCTGATATGGTTATAATATCGCACTTGTTATAATATGTCAAGTGGTTTTTATAAATTTTTTGATATTTTTTGAAATATCTTATTTTGGCCCGTTTTAAGCCCTTAACGGCTTTTAGTGGTCATTTATACGGCTATATGCTTTTAGGGGCCTATTTGGGGCGATTTGGGGCCATATACGGCCCGCAATAGGTCCGGCATCCAGTCCGGCGGGGCTATATGTGGCCATATAGGGCCATACGGGGCCCGGCATAAGATCAACAACGCCGGCAGCTATCCAGGGCCCGCGCTATAGGTCCGGGCCGGGTCCGGTATGATCTGCTGCAATAAAAAAAGGGCCGCCATTTCTGACGGTCCCCACATGGGCGGCATTTATTCCGCAGCTTGTAATTTTTCCCCGGCTGCATCATGCACAAGATATAACGCAACGCTGGCGGCCCAGTCTGTAAAATCTGCTTCGGGCGGGCAGGTGTTAGCAAGAAAAGTTATTTGCTGGTTATAAGTCATATTTGTAATTTTTATCACGTTTGCGGCGTTTCTGATTCTGGTTAATAAATTGTTGTCAAGTGTCATTTTTTTTTCCTCCTGTTAAAATAATTTTACAATATCATCATAATCATCATAATCATTGTGCAGAAAAAAGCAGGGGCATCCTGGCTCGCAGTTTTCCCAGTGCTTTGTAAGTTCTTTTTCTGTTAACTCAGATTCTTTTTCGCACTCGCAATAAAAACCGCGTGAAGAATAAAACTCGCAATTTTC
>Ga0326511_10000228_pt1 | contig 47044 bp, 43 predicted proteins | sample 0_2496_0518_D_FD_203701 | JGI IMG/M metagenome (GOLD analysis project Ga0326511, IMG submission 203701) | Bovine rumen microbial communities from UC Davis, California, United States - 0_2496_0518 | ecosystem: Host-associated > Mammals > Digestive system > Stomach > Rumen | place: USA... | reverse complement strand
ATGTATCAATCATTTTTGACCTCCATACATAAATAATATATGAAGTTTTGAATAAAAATTCAAAAAATTTTTAACCAAATCTCATTTCTGAGAGCGGTACTTTTCTGTCAAGTCTTGTGTAGTTATCATCAATAAGCCGAAGAAGAGCCGCAACAATATTCTCAAGGTCATTTCCATTTTCTTCTATAAACTTCTCAGCTTTCTTGAGATAGGTTGCACGAGTTTCTGCTTCTTTTGTGGCTTCTCTTTCAGCATAGATTTCACCAACTCTTCTAAGAATGGCTTCTTCTTGTTCTTTTGAGTAGAAGTCTGGAAGACTGCAATCATAAAAACCAAACTTCGATTTCTCTTCAATAAAACTTTCAGCAGCTTCTTGAATTTCATCTCTTGTCAGCTTACGACCTTGAAGTTGACTTTTCCAGCATGGATAGCACATCTCATTGACATGAGGCATATACTGTGGATAAATACTTGCAGTTATGTATTCTTTTCCACATTTTGGACAAGTTGCTTTTGGAAGTTTAGGCTCAATAATCTGTCTGAAAAAGCTACTCATATTATGAAACCCTCCAAATGATACGACCATTTTTGCCAACAAGACGAATTAAAAAACGAAGTTCATCAAGAACATTTCCAAGGCTTTCGATGTAGTCACGAGTGTAGTCTGACCACTCATCATCTCCAATATGTCCAATCAAACGCTTCACAATTTCACCCAGAGGGCCTTCCATTTCTTCAGGCTTTAATTCACTAACCTCATCATTGAGGATTGAACCAAGACGCACCACGTCGCTCTGGGACTGCTTTGCGTCTTCCAATTCTCTTTCAATTTCATGCTCAAACTTTTTCAAGTCTTCATATGTTGAAATGTATGTGTAGTTTGGAACTTGGTACTGAACAACTTCATCCCCTTCTGTGTCGAAGAACTTACGAATGATAACTTCATCTCTGAAAATGTGCACAAGTTCTTTGTCTTTGTAATCTGGATTGTATCGCAATTCAGTTAGAGCATTGTACGGCGTAGCAAAAGTCAGCTCTGTTCCATCACGCAAAGTCAAGACAACTTCACTAAAACGGAAGTTATCATTTCTATTGAGCTCTTCCATTTTAGACAATATGTCAAGAGTTTCGATTTTTATGTCATGCTCTTCTTTGTCGTATGGCCAAAGCGGCGAGCCTTCTGAAACAGAATTGAAAACACCATTTTGTCTATGGATTTTTGTTGCGAAGTTTAGAGCAGTTTGTTTTGCAACATCTGTAACATCAGCTACTTCACATGTGTAGTACTCACAATCTCTGAAAACATCACGAAGCAAATAGAGGTTCACTGTCTCAAGTGTGTCCTCAGACGAGCAATTGATGAAATTTACCCATTTTCCGTTTTCGAGTTGTCTTTCAATAGAAATGTCCAAATAACTACTCATTTGTCTATCTCCCTGTGCAAGTAGGCACTATATCGTATAGTCTGACTGTATAACCGTTTTTTCGCAACTCATCAGCAAGTTTACAAATTCGAGTTTCATTTACTGTTACTGCTCTTGCTACAAGCACTCCATCTTTGAAGGCGAAGAGCTTGTATTTTGTAATTGCAATCATTATGCTCCAGCTTCCTGAGCTGCGTTTTCTTCTACAACTGTAGCTGCAAGATTGCGGATAACTTTACACTGACAGCATTCCATAACTTTCAACGCAGCTTCATGGTCTTCATTTGAAAGGCCCGAACAACCTTCTGCAAGGATTGTAACTTCAACATTGTCAATAGCTTTAATTGCTAAGCTGTTGCTCGCGACGCAGATTGATGTAACTGTTCCACACATTACAACTTCATCACCTGGTTTAATGAACTCTGCCCAACCAGTAAAACCGAAATGTGTTTTATCAATAACTTTTGCTTCAGGTGTGCTATTCAGTTCTGGAACAATTTCCCAACCTTTTGTGCCCTTAACGCAGTGAACAACTGGAAGATGCTTTCCCTCATTTGTTTCGAGGTAGTTTTTACCATGTGTATCACGTGTGAACACAATCTGGTAGCCTTTTGCTTTGAAATGTTCAATCTGGTTCTTGATGAACGGAATAGTTGCGGCTGCTGCCGGATTTGCCAAACTTCCTGTTACGAAGTCATTCTGCATGTCAATTACAATAAAATACTTTGCCATTTTTACCAAATATCTCCTGTCTTTACAACTTCATTGAATTTAAGATTAACAGCTCTTTTTGCATCTGGATATGCATCAAGAACTGGTATACAATCAGCAAGCTGCTTGCTGAATACAAACCTGTCAAACAACATTGCCAATGTGTCACAACTGCAATATGCATCATATTTCAAGAAAGCTTGTGCCATTTCCTTGTGGCAGAAGTCTTTCGGAAACTTGTGCTTATGTTTTGTAAGAAACTCTGGGCACTCAACATAGAACTCGAAACCAAGACGAGCAATCAGCACAATCCAAAAGAATACTAAAAATGCATAAGTTGAATTGGCCCAACCATGAACTGCAAGATGGTAAATCTGATAGATTGGCACAAATACCAGCAATGCTACGGAAATCCAATGAAGAGCTTTGAAGAAGTTTTTAAGCTCAGCAATCATTGGATTGCCTGCAACCTTCTTTTTAATCTCTTTATCTTCAGCAAAATGAGCATCAGCTTCTCTGTTAAATTTTTCAACCTTAGCAGACCAAGGCTCATATTCGCGCTTATATTTCGCAAACTTTGTTCTGATGTCTTCCTGGATGTTTCTCAGTTTTGTAGCATCATTGTTGACCAAAGCATCCTGAAGCCGCTGAAACTCAAAATTGACAATCTCATCTTTTGTCATCTCAGACAACTTTTCATTTGGATTACGCATCAAAGTCCTCCTTATTTACAACTTTCACGAAGAAATCACCATACTGAAGAGTACCAGGGCATGGCAAGAATGACTGACCAGTTTTAACCCATTCATCAAACCATCTGATTTTCGGTACTTCTGTGAAGTGTTTGGTTGAAATGTTGTTGAGTTCCCAAGTTACAATTCTGAGGTAGTCATTGATTGGGTCAGAGAACTTCAGCTCATCATTCCACTTTTTCTTAGGGCGGCATTCTGAGTTCCAGTTCTTCATACCTTCACGGTGGACAAGAACGTGATAACCGCCAGAAGTTCGAACAACAACCACATTACCTTTACCGAAAAGCGCACGACCAACAATCAAGAGCTGGTTTAATACATCACGCTGCAAGTCTTCATCTTTCTTCACATCATCACTGAAATCAAAGTCAAATTGTGTCCAAAGATGACGTGAGATATTTGTCGCACGACAAGTTTTCTTATGCTTGTCAATTGTTCGCAATTTGAAAAGCTGTTCCTTGATACCGTCGTATCTCTCCATTGTTGCAGAGTTGATGAGGTCGGAAAGCATCTGGAAAGTTGCATTTGTAGTGTCCATCAAAACTTTATGCTCATCACTTGGATTGACATAAACATACAAAACAAGCGAATTCTGAGGATACGGGTCACCAGTCTTAGTAGTCATACCTTCAACTGGGCATTCATACCTGTAAATGAAACTTTTGAACCAATCAAAGTTCCAAATCCTGTCTTTACCACGAGACGTGATAACATTTTCACGCATCATTTCACCACGTCCGAGCTGGATGCGTTCACGTTCTTCTTTTGAAACCTTTTTGGCACGAGATGAGATACACATCAGATATGATTCATGTGCCAGTGGTTTTTCAATTACATGGTCAAAAAACCATTTCAATTCTTTTTCGCTTTCTTCATTTGTAAAGCAATAATATGTTTTTTCCACTTTTAGTCTCCAATCCTTGTGATAATGAGATTTGGATTGTCAAATGAGGCATAAACCCATTCCTTAAACTTTCTGTCATCTGTAAATTCGATGCAGTCTTCCATACCGCCTTCTTCGAAATAAAGAACTACCTTTTTCATATTATGCATTCTCCTTTGCGGCTTTTACAATTGCGAAGTACTCATGAATTGCAACATCTCTTGAGGCATTTTCAACGATAACATTTCCATTCTGGCGAACTGTCCACCAGCGACCTTTGCTTTCAGCTGTAAGTCCAAGTTTCTCGTTTTCAAGTTCAATCTTCATATTCAGTACCTCTCAATCAGTGTGATTTACGAATATAATATATGAAAACTACAAAGAAAGTTCAATATTTTTTAAATCTTTTATCTTCCAATCTGAAATAATTTTTTTAAAGCCGTCTTTCTCAAAAACAATCGCGAGACCATGCCTTTGTGCAGAAGCCAATTCAGCATATGCGCCCATTGAAAATTCCCAATTTGAGAGAAGAGCAACTACATCATGCTGAGCAACAAGGTCTATATCACGCTTAATGTATTCACGCCAAGCTTTGTCACCCCAAGCATCTCCACATTCATTCGCAATTCCCTCATCCCATTCAACTTTTGAAGTGTTTGTAACTTCATAACCCATCTCAGAAAGAGATTTCTCAGCTTCAGCAAAATGCTCTTTGAAATGGTCTTTGTCCATTGTCATGCAGCCACTTAAATAAACTTTATTCCTTTTTTCCATGTGTTTCCTTTCACCAAGTTATTTACATAAAGTCTTCTTGAAAATATCATAGTTTGATGTGTCACTTCCACAGTATACAGCAAACTCAATATTCTCGAAAACGCCATCATAGTCTTTCAAAACATCGGCATATGCATGAGCAACAACATTTGGGTCATTCTTAAAAGCTCCACAACCAAACGCTCCAAGTACAAGGTTTTTAATCTCATGCATAGCTGCTATATCAAGAATTTTTCGAGCACGTTGAACATGAATATCATACAATTTTTCTGGAGTGATTGAAACAGCTACATCACTTTCGCCAGCATTGCAATAATTCTGTGGCTTTTCACGTAAGTTTGGGGCTGCACAAGTAATGACATCAACAAAAAAGAATTCTTTTTCATTAAGAGTTTTGTAATCGTCATCTTTGATGACACAAACCTTTGGTGTATAAATTACTTTGTCATCATGAAGTGGATCTTTCATTTCTCTGTTTGGATTATAAAATAAATTCCAATTCAAAGGTGTGTTCAAACAATTGAACAAAGTTGAAACACGACACAAACATTCTTCTTGAGCAATTGAGCCTCTTGTTACGCCTCCACCTGGATTAGTTGCTGAAGCAAAATTAAGAACTGCTGTGTTTCCAACTTTTGCCCATTTTCTTCCAGCTTCCATTGTCCTATTTCGTGTAACTATAATATTTGTTTTTGGAAATGCCTTTTCATGCTTTTCAAATTTACCACCTTCATGATAAACTAATGTTTTTTCGATAGACTTCTCTTGTGAGTTTTTTACTCTTGGAGTTCTTTCAATTATAGATAATGTATTTTCAAAGACTTTTATTCTTTCATATTTTGCGTTGTAACTCATAATATAAAGATTAATAAAAAATGCCGCTCTTTTTTGAGCGGCATTTTAATTACTGTTGTTTCAATTCAACATGCATTTTCGACTGTTCAATGGCTTCAAGCTTCTTTCGATAAGTAATTTCATTGATTGCCTTAGTTTTAGCAGCTCCAGAACCATCATCAATTTTCCATTCTTCTTTGAGCTTTTCACGCATTTCCCACTGTTCAGGTGTAAAACGCAAATCATATATAACCTTCGTCTGCTTAAAATATACAATAGACCAAGGTGAATATTCATTTACGCCATAAGCTGGATTTACACGAATACGATAACCTCTAAAATAGATGCCAGTTGCGTCACCACCAAGTGCTGGGTCAGCTTTAATTTCGCGTGTCTTTACATTGTCATTATAATTCAAATCAACTGAAACCATCTTAATTGGCACCATAGTCTCAATTGCTTTTCCATCTTCAGGAATAAGTTTAATTGTTTTTACAGGGCCATTTGGTGAAGTTGAATATAGCAGCATGACTTCATCATAAGGTCGGTTAAACATAACTTCAACTTCAACTTTCTTGATTGCTCCAGCATTTGAAATAGCACCAGCACCATCTGTTCCTTCATTTAAGAATGATGGATACGCAGGAATTAGGTCATAAGAAGACACATCTGAGCGTGGAACATCAATTGCCAAAACTCTGAAACCATCTTCTGTTGGTGGCAAAATCTTCAAATTGCCGTCTGTAAAATATCCGCTTGTTGAACCAATCGTGAAGTTCTCAACATATGAGATATTTTCATCACCAATGCTTGCAGTTGACTGTGGGTCAAGCAACACTTTCTCTTCTGCTGTCAATACAAAAATGACAAAAACCATTGCCAACACAGCATAAATCTTTTTCATGTTTTTCTCCTTTTATTTTTTTGCGACAAACTGTAACTTCGCAACTTTCTCAATGTCAGATACGCTTTTAGTAACAGTTGAACCATCTTGGTAGAAAATGTATGCTTCTAAAAATTTTCCATCTGCATAGAAAACTTTGAAAAAAGCATCTGGAATTCTTACCCCACCCTTAATAAGAAAAACATTTTCGTTATTCTCATAGATAGGACCAGCAGCAATGGTCACTTTCTGATACTTTTTAGCTAATTCATGTCCGTGTTTCTCATATTTTTTCCAAGAACCACGATTTAGAACTGGTTTTTGAGGGCACACATTACACATCCGAAATGTGTTACAAGAAGACTCTTTCGACCAGTCTCTATCATTTGATGGACACATATGTCCTTTGTCATAACCGCTTCTTGAGTATACAATTTCTTTTACAGAACTTTTACAGACTGTAAATTTAGAAGATGCTCTATTATTGACAGCTTCGCTTAGAACTGCGTCTTCAAAAGTAAGGTCCCATATTACGAATGCAGGATTATGATTTTCTACATCGTACCAAAGCTCATATGTCTCATGGTCATGATACTCTAAAGTCTGTTTCTTTATTATTTCTAAGTTTTCATTTGCAAAAATGAAAGAAATGAAAACAGACATTATTGAGAACCAAACCATGAAAGCCATCATCAATCTTTTTCTCATAATGTTTAATTAGTCTTAAACTCTCCGATTATTTTAATCTTTATAGTCCAAAAATAATTATCAATTTTACAATATGAGATTAATTTCACTTAACCAAGTCATCCAATTCCCTAATTGCGTTCTCAACTCTCTCTGAGAATGGATTTTCTTTCAAATTACCAAGCTGCTGCTCATATGCCTTAATCTTGTCTTCAAGGTCGGTAACTTTAATGTTCAATCCTTCATTCTGTGTTGTAAGATTGGCAATAGTCTCATTTTTCAAAATGATTGCCTTCTTAAACTCTTCAAACTTTTCAATGACTGCAGCTTCTGTCATGCTTTCTTAATCTCCTCTTCTATTTCTTTTACAATCTGGTCAACTTTTGGTGAATAGCGTGGCTCTCCACTTGGATTAGACCGTGTTGCTACTTTTACAGGATTTAGTATTGGCTCATCAATATCAACTTTCGGCAAAGCATTTTCTTCATAAACTTTGTCACGAATTGTTGAAACTTTGATTGGCGTTATTTTATGCTCTTTCTTTTTAGAAGAATATTTTACAATGATGTCATCTGTATTCAATTCCATAAAATAAACTGCCTTCTTACATTTTGCTTCAAATCTGTCCTGGTTGAGAATACCATCACCAGCATATGAGATGTAAACTGAAATCAAGAAGCGTTCTTTTTCTTCTTCGCTCTTCCATTTCATATAATGTGAAACTTGTGAAAGAAGCTTACGGTCAATAGTTGCTTTTGGTGTAAATAAGAAAATTAAATACTCCTGAACGATGCCAGCCAAAAAGATGAAAATTACCATGAGCCATTCAGAAATTCCCATTCCACCAGCTTTTGCATCAGCATTTATATATGCAGCCATCAATGTAAAAATCTTTGAACTTTCACCAGTATCTCCAGTGTCACTTTGCCAATGTGCAATTCCTGACTGCAAACGTGAAATCGCAAGTTGAATATCCACTAATGAGCCATCACTCTTTACAAATGAAATCAACTCACCATCTGGAGTTCTGTATTCTTTATCTGCCAAAGCTTTCAATGTTGACTCAATCTCAGACTTATCATATGCAATGCTCTCTTCAATGTATGATGAGCTGTCAATAACCTCAAATTTCTTTGCATTTTCAAGAAGTTTATTCTTAACTGTATACTCATCAATCCAGTCAATGTTTGATTGTGTTACGCCTTCTGGAGCTTTTGAAGCATAAACTCTTTTCAAGTTGGCAAGTTGTGTTTTGTAATCTTCTGCTTCTGTATCTAATTCTTCACGTTTTGCACGATATTCAACAACATATTTCCATTTCTCTTCAAATGAGTCAATGACACTTTTCTGCGCATTTTTCTGTCCTGATATAGAGTCTTTTTTCGCATCACGGTTTTTATTTACACCATCACGAACAGAGTTTTGAAGCATTACAAGTTGCTCAACATCAGTTGCCATATTCTTGATATTCTGTTCCATATTACGAATACCAGCACCGATTGAGTTGAATGACAATGAAAGAGCTGTTACAATAGAAACAGCAATTAAAAATTTATGTGCGACATGCCAACCTATACGAGCCTTTTTTAAATCATTGCCCCACATCAAGCCTTGTGCTACAAGACGAGTTTGAAGTTCACGAAGCATTCCAATCTGCATTGCACACCAGAATTTTCCTGAAATGAAACCAACTGAAATAATTGTATACAAAACAGCAGCTGGTAATGGCAATGTTGCTAAATGTAAGATTGATTTTGAAAGACCACTGAAAAATGTCAGGTCAATAAATCCAGACGCGATTGAAAGTAAAATACAAGTAAAAACAATTCCACTTATTAGAATTACTGAATTGTCAATGTACCGATTTCCCTTTTTGAGGGATATTTTTGGCAATGAAAATTTCTTTACACTTTTAACGTTTTTCACACTTAATTCCTCACTTAATAGATTAATTAGTAAAGGGACAAACACTCAATAAATGTTTGTCCCTTTGAAGCAAGGAATAAATTATATGTTTTGCTGTAACTTTTCGATAATGTTATCTACAAGTTTTACGGCATCAACAACTTCTGAAAACTTATGCAATGTCGGAAGCAGACGCAAAAGCGCACGCATATCTTCACGAATAAGCTCAGGTTTATCATATGTAAACTCATCTACAATTTCATTAACCTGAGCTTCTGTTTTATCAACAGAGCATGCCCATCCAATTGGCAAGAATATTACGCTATCAAAAATAGCATTTGTTGCAGTTTCATAAAACTTAGCAAGATACCATCGGAATTTCTTGAAGTCTTCAATTGTTTTTTGTGCCTGTGAAAGTGATGCTTCACCTTTTGAGCCAGCTCTATAAAGATATTTCGCCTGCATAATACAACCAGCAGCAATACCTTCATAGCCAGCAACCATTACAGCCAACAAATCAATACATTCTTTATGTCCACCACCTTTCTCATAATGAGATGGGTGGTTTACTCTGTCATTTGCCATCTTTCATTTCCTCTTCAGCAGCTTTTGTAAAAAGATTAATGATGTTTGGCAAGTCTTTGTTTGCTGAAATAAGGTCTGCCAGATGAATAAGTTTCTGCTCTTCATCATGTGGTTTTGGAAGTTCAACAGAAGAATACTTGCTTGTGTTCCATCTTCCCATATGAGTTGCGACATTTTTCGCGATCAAGAATGAAATAAGAGCATAGTCTTTATTTTCTTTTCCAGTTTCAGAAACAAGGTCTGCAGCCAAAGTTGCATGCTCAAACTGAGTATGTGATGTGTCTTCACTTTTATATTTGCAAATGTCATGCAAGATACATGAAGCAACAACAATTTCACGATGAAATTCTTCATCATAGTAAGGGTCAGCACGCATCATAATCTTTGCAATTTCTGCAACAAGAATAGAATGACGCACATTTCCACCGTGTCCCATATCCGATACTGGGTGGTATTTTCCACTTGATGATGCAGGATTTTCAGCATTTGCGTCATCAGCTTTTTCAAGAACGCGGTTTACAAAGTTGCGGATGTTTTCTTCTTTCAACTCGCGATTTACATAGTCTGCGAAAATATTTACAAGTTTGCTTCCCATTTTTTATTCCTCTCTAACTAAAAAATATCCAGTCCAAATTGCGCCTTCATATACAAGAGATGTTATCTGCTTGACTTCCATTTTGTCTCGCTGCATTCTTTTTGCAAGTAAGTCTGTTGCTTCTTTCTTAACTTGCTCAAAATTAATACTGCTATTGAACTCAGCTTTCGTAGCCCACGACTCAGGAATATATACAGTTGCCACTGACTTTTGCATTATTTTTCTCCTTCATTTCCTCGTTTTTTAGCAGCATATTTTGCAAGCCATTTTTCTTTTGTCAAAACTGAACCATCTGAATCATAAATAGGCGACATACCCCACTGAGAACTAGAAAATTTCCGAACATAAAGTACGCCAGTATTTTTATCCATTACAATTGCTGTAGAAATTTCATCTCTACTAGCATGTACAAGTTCAACAGGATCAAAGAAATCTGTAAAAGTGGCTCCAATGTCTGCTTTACCCGTTGAAAGTTCTACAACCTTAACTTCTGTAGGTGCATTACAACTTGTAAAAATAATTGATGCAATCAATATTAAAATAAATTTTTTCATTTTATGCTACCTCCAGAATTGAAAGCATATAGTCACTGTTTGAAGTAAACTTCTTAATAGTTCCAAGTTCTTTGAAGTCTGTATCTTCAAATCTCACATAAGGCCATTTCCAACCTCTTCCGTGCCATTTGATGGCAGCATATCCAATAAGATTTCCATCATAATCATAGCACTCTGCGTGAGACTCATCAAAACTCTTATAAGGAAGACCCAATCTTTTTCGGTAGCTTCCTGTAACGTCCCACCATGCGAATGTTTTACCAATTTTTTTGTAAAGTTTTTCTACTTCCAAAAATTCAGGAAGAACATTTTTGAAGGCGATTCCAGAATCGTATATTTTTAATGCTTCAGCACAATTAAGCTCAAGGTCAAGGCTGCCGAAAATAAAGATAATTTCAGAACCCCAAGGAATTTTACGTTCACAAGTAATACCAAGCAGCCCATCGTTTTCCATAATTCTTGTTGAGAAATTTGAAAATTTTTCAAGAGTTCCAGAAACCTTTTCAAGTGTAAAAGACTGGTCTACCAAAACCCTGTCAAGAATTGTTACAATTAAATTCTTTTTGAGTTTATCGGAAATTGTATTCCAAAATGGAAGTCCAGCACAGTAATTTTTAACCAAGCCAATCTGTTTGGTAAAGTCAAGATTTGATACTCTTTGATATTTTGCCATATTTTCTTCCTTAAAACTTGAAATTCTCTTTTTTAAGAGTTGATGCGCCAACGGTGTCAGCAAATTTTGAAAGGTCACGTTCATTTCCAACGCGAATACCAGTTTCAGCGATCAGCCATGCACAAAGTGCGGCCTGTTTTCGAGCTGGGTCAGAAGACTTGATACCTTCAAGAATGTGCTGTTCGATATTCTTGTAGTCTTTGATAACTTCAAATGTCTTGTCAAATTTCTTCTCAATGTTTTTCTCAGCAATTGCACCACCAAGATTAACCTTTTTCGGAAGCTGCATTGCAGTCTTCATTTCAGGTCTTCCACACTGCTGCTTGTATTTCATAACCCACTGTGAAGTTGGTGATTTTTCAACTTTACCTTTGAAACCAGCAGGAACTGTTCCGTTTACGCAATTCAAAGTGATGTCTTCTTCACGAACACGATATTTCCAGCAACCAAAGCGAGGGTCTTCACCACGTGTAATAATCATTGAAGGAGCTTCAACCTGAAAAGCAACTGGAATAGCTACGCCATCAACGATTGCATTTCCATATTTTGCTTTCTTTTCGTCGTTTTCTTTCTTGATTTCAGCGCGATGTTCTTTTCTGTAAGCAGCTTTTTCTTCTTTTTCAATTGCCTGGTCAGCCTGCATTTGTTTGAAGAGCTTGACATAGTCAGCAGGGAAGTTGAGTTTTTTCTGGTTTTCTGTAAGTTCAGGTTTAAGACACTGGATAAAGTTTCCAGTTTTGAGAATTTTTTCCCAGTAGATTTCATGCTCATAATATCGAGCACAATTGTACAGCATTTCTTCAGCAAGTTTTGGCAATACCTCACCATTGAGTTTGTAGCCTTTTGCTACATATTCAGGTGGTAGAACCGGTGTTGGTGGGGTCAATGTCTTGTATCTCTTAGCTTTTGCCATGATTTCCTCTCTGAATTATTGTTATTTACATTTATAATATATGAAAAATTCTGTATTTATTCAAAAAGATTAATAAATTTTTTATATAATTATATTATAATTTAAAATCATTAGGGGAACTTTTGCTTACCCTTTTAAAGATTATTTAAACAGGTAAGTTACTTTTAAAGATTTGTGACTATCTTAATATGGAAAAATTATTTGATGAAGAAAAGTCTCTTTTTAGAAAGAAGATGAATGAAGCAACAGCGGATAGACCAAACGTCAAAGTAATAAAAGACATTATCAAGCTTGCGATGCTCAAAAATTCGATGAAGAATAAAAACAGCCTCAAGCTTGTTGAACTATACAACTATTTTGGATTGGACGCATTCGTAGACCTTATTGACATTATGAATGGCACAACAATTTCGTTCCCTTCAATTGAAGAATTTAAAGATACTGTTAAATTATCAATCAGCTATTATTATAAGTTTTTGAAAAACAAGTCTTGGGATGAAATTAAAGAAATTATAAATGATGAAGAAGGTGGAACGAATGTTAAATATGGAATAAACTGTTCAAAATTGAATAGATTTATTACTGAATTGTCAGAGTACCAAAAGTTCTTGGATGCTCATAGTGAGGAAGTCCAAGATGCCAGACAATAATTTCATAACTTTTTTAGAAATTTTTTATTCATTATTAGAAAATTGCCCTTCACAAAAGGTATTAAAAGCGCGAATAGAGGACATTAAGGATGAGCTTATAAAAACAGCAAATAATTTTAATGCCCACGCTGAGCAGCTATAATTGCTTCAATAATTTCTGGGCGAATTTTTGAATATAGATAATGAGACTTTAAAAACTCGTTTATTTCATCAAATTCATAATTTCCATTATAATTTTTAAGAAGTTTTTCAACAGTGCTTCTTGAAACAAAGTCTTTATTTATAAATTGTGACGCATAACGGATGCGTAATTTATAGTTAGCTTTATCACTAACAAACATCATTTCATGTTTTTGTTTTTCAATATATTCATGCGCAATGTCTGAAAAAAGTATTTCATCTGAAGTACAATTCTGAGAATATGAGTCATATCTATCTTTTAAATATTTCAAAACTTTTCCATATTCACGAAAAGTTTTACTGTTAGAAGCTAAATATCCAGCTTCAGTTCTTTTCAATTCATCATATTTCATTATTCATCTCCTGCAGAAATGTTTTCTTTTATTTGCCCAATACCATTTGAATATTTATCTTGAACTATTATGTCAACTTTCCAATTTCTGTTTGGAACATCTGCTTCAACCTTACAATCAATAATACTCAATTCTGGAAACTTTTCTTCAGCTTGTGAGACTATCAACTCACGTACAGTTTCTTCATTATTTGAATGAAGCCTAACTCTATCATTCAATTGATATTGGAATAGTCCACCCCAATCTTTTTGACGAATATAGTCCGTCTTTTTAGATTGAAGCCACATTCTAAATGGATTTAAAATTGCTTCAAAGTTTCTTTCAACCATTTTACGTGTTATAGTTGTGTATGGATCATCTGGGTCTTCAAGCAATTTATAGTCTATATCAATAAAATTAATTATTCCTTGTGGCTCTTCTAAGAGTTTCTCAGTCTTCTTTAAAAGTGTATTTATCATATTTTATACAGTCTCCAATTGTGTTGGTCCATATCTCTGAGTAAGAGCTCGAGAAATTCTAAGTTTTTCGTATGTCTGAGAGTCATTTACTTGGTTGGAGCTTAGTGATGGGCCCCAAATTTCACCAGGAGTTGACTTCTCATCAGCATCACTTCCTTTTGCGAAATTTTTATCAGCTTTTGATGTAAACTTACTATTAAATAAAATCTCAAATTTAGAACAATAATATTGTATTGTTAAATTTTGGTCACCTTGGTCTTCATCATACGAGTGCTTAATCGATGGAAGCTCGCGTGGAACCATACCATAAATGTTAATAATATATAATGGCTCTGCTGCAACATCAGGATTAAAAATGTCTTTAGTCTTTTTATAGTGATATGCAACTAACTGGCATTTTCTGAATTTACCAGATTGGCCACAACGTAAAACATTATATTGGTAATTATACCAGCGAGCCATCCAATTTTCATGGTAATGGTATATAGAATGGTAAACGTCTTCCATCCAATTTATAGTAATTTCATAACTAAACTTTCCACTTTTAAAAACAGGCATTTTTGTCATTTCGTCTGTTTCATAGTCAAATGTTAAACGAGGCAACTCAATCGAGCGGCATCTCATATGGGCATTATATAATTCTTTTATAGAGTCATCATCTTTTTCACTTATACTTTCTGAAAAGTTTGCAATAAAAAATAAATTTTGAGATTGAGGCTCTATGTCAAAAATGTAATTTTCTTGCTCATTTTCAAACCTTCTAAAAAAGCTGTCTATTTCTTCTTGTTTTCCTAAAGGTTCAAAATTCCATCCACCTGCATCAGTGTTTTTATCGCCTAATATCATAACATATAATTAGTTCCAGTTCGATGGAACACGCTTTTCATAGTAAGCTGTAATTGGATATTTGGAGGTGAAGTTTGGTCAAAAGAATAATTTATATCAGAAATTCCAACTATTCGAACGTCTTCAAGCACCCATTCAGAAACCTCTGTTTCATTCAATCTAACATTTGGAGTATTCACCTTGTTTATATCATGTTTACTCTCTAATTTATGCGCGTATACTCCTTTAAATTGGTTTACTTCACTTTTATCTGCACCAGTGAGGCCAATTCTTCTATGTTCAAATCCAGAAATTTCTTTTACAACAATATCAAGTCTATGTTTTCTATTTATATTTATGCCGTCATTCATAAAAATAGAAGATGCAGGAAAAATTCTTGGTTCGTTGAATTGCCATATACCACCAATTTCACTAAACTTATCGAGAATATAACAATCTTGGTCTATACGTAAATCAAGTGTTGTTTCATATGTTCCTTGAAGTTGTGAAGCAATTTTTTCAACAGAACCATTTATCGTTTTTACTGTAAATGTTTTTGCTTTCAAACGTGGAATTTCGATTGAGCCAGTGCGTGTAAGCATTAATGTGTCAAAACGCCATGGAGTGTCTCTATCTCTAAATACAAATGAAACTTCAAAAAAGTTTTTTAGAAAGTCAGCTCCTGCTTCAAGAATAGACTGTATCTGTGGGGTTTTAGACCTTTTTAATGGCTCATCAACAGAAACATGTTTACTATAAACTCCGCTGCCATCATTTTTTTGTGTTCCAAATCCTATATCGACGTTTTCACCAAATAAAACTTTACTTAATTTACGAATTACATTATTTTCTCTTTTAGACCGAAAATCTTCAATCCATTTAACCATGTCTTCAACATTATCAGTAAATGCTCCAAATGCACCAGAAACTGGCAAATATGTTGTTGAGTTAATAAGTTCTTCAAAGTCATCTGATAAAGCACCAAATGCGCCAGAAACTGGCAAGTATTTAGTTTCATAAGCAATCTTTTTTATAAGATTATTTCTTTGAAGTGAATTTCCAATCGAGTTTAGTCCAGCTATTTTATTCTTTCTTTTCAAGTCTTTTAATATTTTCGAGGCATCTGCATTTTTCGGTTTTTCTAAAGTTTTAATTTCAAAAGATGGATTATTTTTTGAAGTCAAAATCTTTTGAAGCATAACTGCTTTATCAAGTGAGTCTTGCATAAACTTTAGCTCTTTTTCAATAGAGAAATGAGACTTTAATGGTTTTACTACAACCATGTTTTCAATAATTTCTTTCATGTCCATATTTCATACAAAGCCTTATGTGTATCTAAATAACCGCCATCTTTTAACATTCCAAGACTACGGTCTTCTTGTCCAACTCTATAGATTTTAGAGCTCCTATAGATAAATTCAATCCCCATTTCGGCAATTCCGCCTTCTGAAGAGAACTTTAAGTTATCTGTTCCAGTTATTTTAACATCTTCAAACACAATTACCCTATAATATTTTTCAAGCTCACGTAAATTTCCAAGTTTAATTGCTAAACATAGATGTCTATCATTTAGAGAACCAGAAGAGAAACTATTTGCAAATACAGTCACAAATTTTTCTTTGTCATTGATTGTTCCTTCATAGAAATTATTTTCTCCAATGAGCTGTCCAAATAATTTAAGCCATGCAACATCAGTATCAAGTCTAAAATTAAAAGATGTTTTCTTAGTAATCTCATGTGATGAGCTTAGTTTCTTTATTCCATGTGAAACACCATTCACATCGAATGCTTTATTTTTCAATTGTGGTATTGTAATTCCAGTCATACGGACAGCGAATCCTGAAGGACTTAAAAATTTAATATCTCGTGAAGTTTCAACATTTTTAATTCTTACAAACTTATTAAGAGCTTCTGTAGAGTCATTCCAATAGAAAGCAGCATCATAATGGTTTGGAATAAAATCTGCACCTGATGCTAAAATTTTTTCAAATTCTGTTCCTGTTTGCGTTCGAGTTTTTCTATCATTTTTGTATGTTTCAAACTCATGGATAATTTTATTTTTTATTTCTGCATTTGTATTTTTTATTGTTTTATCTATTTGTGTTGTTGTTGGAGGAGCTTTCTTTTGTATAATTGTAGAAAGCTTCTTTGTTTTAATATGTGAAAATAACTTATCGAGGCTACTTTGTCTCAATGACTTATATTTTGCAGCATCAGACGCATAAAAGAAATTAGACGCGTATTTTTCGCCAAATGCTTCAGAAATGTTGAAATCTTCTTTAAGAGAAAAACCTTTAAAATAAGTTTTTTTAATTTTCTTTAATTTGTCATTAGACTTCTTGTGCTTTTCTGCAATTATATTCTTATATGCTTTTACAGTAAGAGTCCACTCAGCAGTAGACAAGTCCTTGAATGGATTTAATTCATCTAAAATTTTTGATACGCCATCTTTTACACTGTCGAAGTAGTCATCCCATCCATCAGTCCACCATTTTTTCATAGAAATCCAATTCCCATTGACTTTTACAAGACCTTCTTCAAATGTCTTTTTCATAGCGTCTGCATATGATGAATTATCGCCTTTTAATGTAAAAAAATCATAGTCTTTATCAAACAAGTCTTTTAATTCTTTTTTTGTAGATGAATATTCGTCAGATAATTCTTTAATATTTTTCACAGTCTTTTTTAAGTCTGACGCTTGTTTAGAAGCCGCAATCACTTTTGCACCAGCAAGAATTTGAGCAGCTCCTGTTGGGTCTGGCACAAAAGCGATATTTTTATCAGTTTGACTCACAAACTGTTTCATAATATCAAGAGACTTCTTAAATTTTTCTCCATTCTCATCTAATTCAACTTGCATTATATCTAATTAGTTTTCGATGAGAAGGTTGTAGGCAATGTAGTTTTTCTTAGTGTCATACTGACATTTTGGATGTGTCATATATGCAAGAAGAACATTATCTTTTGAGAAAATTCCAAGCTCAGTAATTTCTTCAACAGTTGACTTATCCTTATTTTCAACGTCTTCAGTTGAGTCTATGATAAAATTTGAATAGATGTCAACAGACGCGCCATCAACTGCATTTTCATTTTTTATGTAATAGCAGTTGTTGTGTTTTATTCCATAGAAGTATTCAAATTCATCTTCACTGTTATCTTTGAAACTATGTAAAATTTGCATTACAATATCTGAGCTTTCATAGTCAAGCTCATCGAGATTGAGAACATAACAATTATTACAAATATTTTCTGAAATTTTGTTTCTTTTAATGGTGTCTGTAAATCCATAAATGTTGTATGTAACATTTCCATCAGCTTTTTTCGACAAAATCTTAAACTTTTTCAAGAATGGATTTGTTTTCAATCCTTTCTCATAAAATTTATTTTTATACATGTCATAAGATGTTTTGTATAAAAGCTCACAAGGATTTATTCTTGTTTCATGTGACTGATAAATTTCTGAAGAACAATTACCATTCTCGGTTCCGATAATTTCGTATGTTACTTTGTCATTGATGCTGATTGGCTTTACAAATCTTCCAAACTCATCACATAACCATACTTTAAATCCATCTTTATTTACCCATTTGTCAATACTATATTGAGACATGCTGCTTCCATTATAATTTTTATTATCATACGTAAAAGCAGGCTTCATGAAAACATTTTCATTTATCCAAACTCTATCATACCCATAAAGTCCAATATCACTTAAAGAAACTTCAGTATAGTATTCTTCATTGTTTAATGTTTCAACATCTGGATAATATGTATTAACAGGAAGTGACTTCAATACGAAATATTGTCCTTTTGATGAGAAGTCTGTATCAATTTGTATTTTATCAGTTCCAATATTCTTCAATATGACTTCATTTCCAGTTGATACGTCAAAAGCAAGTTTCTCATCATTAAAGAAAACTTTTCTTTCAAGTGTTTTTATAACATCATTGTAATTTTTATATTTTGGTTGGCTTAAAATATATCTGCCTTTTAATCCATCAATAACGCATGGAGTAGAAACAGTATAATTTACTGAAGGAATAAGCTGTGTGAATACAAATGTATCATCATCAACTTTGAGAATATTTTCTGAAACTAAACTTTCAAATGTTTCAAATTCTTCTTCAAGTTTTATATTTTTGTAATCTGCAACCATTTTATAAACATTTTCTTTATCTGTTGTGAGAACAGTGAAATTAAACTTATCTGAAATGTCTAATTCATTTGAGAATACTTTTGCCACAATTGTCTCACTTCTTGTTTTTGAAAGTTTATTTGTCGAAAGATACAATTTAGGATTGAGATTATGAATATCCAAACCAAACTCATAAGAGTCTGCATAGTCTGAGTTCTTTCCATTTTTCTTATCAACATAAACTTTAATTGTGCTATTCTCAATTTTTCCAACAACATTCAATGTAATCAATTTATTTTCAATGTTTGAAATAATAATATTGGCATCATATGCCTCACATGATGAAATGTCAACATCAGCTGAAATTTTATATTCTTGTAAATTTTCGTCAATTGCAAAAACTCCAGTGTCCAATGAGCTTACTTTTGCAATTGAGCTATTTGTAAGTTCAAATGTTTTTATACAAGTTTTTCCATTAATGCTATCCTTTACAATAAATTTGAGGATATTTCCATTTGTGTAGATGTCTTTATTATTCTTTTCAAAATAAATTATTCCATCTTCATAGAAAACATTTAGCTCAGCTCTTTTTGTAAGCTTTTTGTCAAAATATAGTTTTGTTTCAAGCTCAACTGAGATTCTTTCATTCAAAGAAACGTCAACATCAGAATAGTACACTCTGAAAATAGACATTGCATTTTTTGCTTTTGTTCCTTTTAATGATACAATTTTCTGTGGAGAGAATACACTTATATCTGAGTCTTGAACTTTGTAAATATTCTTATAGCTGAGAACTTCGTTAAAGTCTTGAGAAATAATTTTTACAATTTTCTTTTCTGTGAAGAGGTCATTATAGTTGATTGTTCCAATCTCGTTTGACATCTCAAAACGGCCATTCTTAAGAACCAAGTCAGTTCCGAATTTATCACAAATATGGATAAATTTATTCAATTTATTTTTTAACAAGAAACTATTAAATGATTCTGGGTCATTCTCATGAGGCTGAATTTCATCCCATTTTTCAATATCTATTGTTGAGCCATAGCCTTTCTCGCCAATATAAATCGAACTGATTGAATTATCTTCATAGTCACAAAGAGTACCAACATAGTCATTGTCTTCTATCAAGAAATTCTGATTATAATATTTCAAGCTGTCATAGAATGTTTCATATGTCATAGAAAGAGTAATGTCAGAAATAAGTTCTTCTGTCAGAATAGTGTTTGTCGCAATTTCTTTTATTGCTCTAAAATGGCTTCCATTTGACAAAGTAACATCTACTGGCTTGAATGTTTTTTCAATCCATTCTTTTGTAATTGTAATTCCATCATTATAAAGTTCTTTTAATTTTGAATAAAAGCCTGGAGCGCCATTATTTATTTCTATGTCTAATTTATTTTGTGTCAAATTTATAAATTCTTCATCTGTCCAAGGCCATTTATACATCAAATTGGCATCAACATTTGTTGTTGCCTTTTTGAATGAATTAAACAATGCAGAGAACTCATCATTTTTAGCAACAACTAATGCTCTAAATGATGGGTCGCTATCTGTAAACACAACATTCTTCAATGAAGGCTGATGACTATTAAAGAATGCATTCATATTATAGTCATTTCCTTCAAATGTGTAGTCTTCATTCAAAGCATAAGCTTCAACTAATGATAAACTTGTTATTTTATCTTTTATCATAGAATACATCGAGAATGCATTCTGCTCAATATTAAGTGGATTTCTACAAAGCATAAACATTGATGTATTTTTATCAAACAAATAAATACTATCACCTGATGAATTTACTAATATTTCAGGCTTTCCAGTTTCCTCATTGTAGCTATAAATAGTTTTATTTGTATCATTCAAGAATGGCAACACACAGAATGTGTCATATTCTCCTGATGGTAATGTTTCATTTTTTGAATACAAAAGGTTTGCGTTATTGCTTGACTCTTCAAGTTTAATAAAGTCAACTTTTAATGAGTTGTGGTCTGTAAAATATTCTTCTTTAAAATCAAGCATTAACCATGGCTCTTTAATAGACTTTGCTGTATAAACTGCAATAAGCACACGAACTTCTTCATTCTCAGTTGAAGCAACAACTTTATCTTTTTCATTAGGACTAACAACAATAGAAGATGCATCTTTTGAAATAACTTTTCCGACTATCGCTGAGGCCGGAGCAACAGCTAAGAAGAAGACATCTGAGCAATTTACAAATTGTGTTGAATTGTTAATGCTTCCAGAATTTACAAATGAGTCTGGTATTCTCAATTCATTTGTGTTTTCATAATTTCCATTGCCGCCGTTAGACTTTGTTGCGAATTTTTCAAATTTCAATGTATTTGTCAATTCATAATTATCACCATTTACAGTAATAACGAAGTCATTTGCATAAACATCGCCAGAGCTTCCAGTTACAGTCATTCTAATTTTATTTCCAATTCTATAAATTGAGCTAATAACTGAGTCTTCAGCTGTAAATGCGAATTGGTCATAAGATTGCATGTCAATTCTTGTAAATGTTTTTCCAGAGTCTGTAGAATATGAGATAAATGGACGTCTGTAAGTCGTTGCCTCATGGTCATTAAAAATACTATATTCTTCAGAGTCAAGCATTTTAGAATAAAAGTTCAATGCTTCCTGAGAATATGCAAAATATCCACCACAAATCTGGACATTTTTATCAACATATACGCTCGTAATCTCATACATTTTGTCAGTTACATTTGCCATTTGGTTATAGTAGTCTGACACAACATTTTCATTGTCTTTTGAATATCCATAACGTGAGAAAATTGTATCATCAACTTTCTTATATGATGGAAACTCCATTTCAGGAGCAAGAGATTTTACATTCCAATTATTATAATTTTCAATATCATCTCTTGAATATGTATACTGCAATGGAAGTGATAACACATCATTAGACTTTGTAACAATCACAAGGTCTGTCTGCGTTAATTCAAAAGATTTAACTCCATTCTCAATTATATCTGAAAGTCTATTGCAACCAAGAATAATTTCATAATAGTCTCTAAGATAATTGAAATAAGTTTGCTCACGAATATAGGCATGTGTTGTTACACCACCTTGAATTGATATATTCTGTGGAATTACGTACTCTTCTTTTGCGTTACTATCAATATTTGCATAAAGTCCTTTTTCAGACATTAAGAACTTAATTCCATTGACTACAAGCTTATTCTCATACTTTTCTTCAATATTGTATAATGCTTGGTCTGGTGTAATAACGCTGTTGCCTTTCAACCATGCATATAATGTTTTTTGTGTTTCGTCTTTATTCTGTGTTTTTTCCAAGAAGTCTTCAAAAATTTGTTTTTGGTCACAAACAAGTTGATATGCCTCTTTGATTGACATATTATTGAAAAGCATATATGATAAGTCTTTTTGTGAAGGAATTCTGGCTCTTTTCCAGAAAAAGTCTGTTGACTCATTTGTGTAGCCATAGTTTCCGTGCTCATCTTTTTTCCATTTCATTGTTGGAGACTTTATGAACAAAGCATCGCCATTAAGAACAGCAATATATCCTTCATAATTGTAAGCCATTTTCATTGGTTTTTCTCTATATACAGTATAAAAACCATTTTTATAAAGAGGCTCAGGCTTTTCATCAGCATTTTGTGTATAGAGCTTTCCTTCTTTAATAACTTTTAAGCTTTTAACAGAAACATTTTTTAATGTAAGACTTGTTCTATAAGACGTTGACATATTTACATATGGTCCAGAACGAACACATACAACATAATTTTCATTTTTATTCAAGTCTGGTCTTGGAAGTAACCACAAGAATTGAGCAAGGTTTTTTGATTCTGAGTCTTTTCCATTTGTATTATCAAAAATCGATATAATATCTTTTGTAATTGCTTTTCCATTTTCTTGTAAATACAATGATGGAATAATATCCTCATCAACCAAGATAAGATGAACGTGTGTGTCTTTTGTAATGTTTTTTACAAGAGAATTATAAACACTGATTGATGAGTATCTCCATTTTCCAACAAGTTGGTCATAAATATATGTACCAACAACATCACTTCCACCAAGGAATAATGACTCTTTGCTTGTAGGCATAGCATCAAATTCAATTTCAACAAAGTCATCTTCCATTATGTCACCGATTTGTTTTGTAGTTGTTTTACTATTGAATATAAAATCTGAGTCTTTGACATTTGCAACATTTTGGATATAACAATTTTCATCAATTTTTCTAAAAGCAAAATCACGCGCAAGAATGGCTTCATTCTCACCAAATAATAGTTGGTCTGTCTCTGTTAAATTGATAACGTCTTCATCATCAGAAATCAAAGGTTTTACGAATTGATATTCATTAAAGTCTATGCCGTCATAGTTGTTTGTTTCTTCAATAGGCTCTTCCACATAAGGTGTAGTTCCTTCAGAATAAGAAACTTTTACACTTCTACATCCTGCATATTTTCCTTCATTTTCAAGAGTATAAATCCATTTTTTTGTTTCTTTCTCATAAACGATTGATGTAAGCTCATCATCAAGTTTGATAACAGCTGCTTTATCTTTTGAAACAGACAAACTGTCAATATTGGCACAATTAAAGAAGAAAATAGAGTTCTTAGTGCCAACCATAAAAACCCTGTCTTTATGGTCTAAGAACTTAATGTCTTTTATAGTGCTATCTTCAAAATAAGTATAATTTTTATAAGAAGGACTGTCAAGAAAAACTGTTTGCAAAACTTCATCACCGTTGTCGATATTCTGCAAAGCATCAAGTGACTTTTTGCTTTCGAACATAATTGTTGTTGGGTCTTTTAAGTCAACCTTTCCTTCCATAATCAAAAGATTTTTGTAGTATTCAAATCCTTCAATAATGTTTTGCTCATCTGTAAATGAAGACTCGACATAGATTGGACTCAAAGTCGTTGAGCCATTAAATTCAGACTCACCATAAACGAGTTCTCCATCATAGTATAAGTCATTCTCTTTGTTATATGGTCTAACTTTTTTAAGTTCATTAAGAGCTTTTGCTTTTTGGCTATAAGAGTTTGGATTCATCTTAAACTTATAACCAAAATTAAAGATAATATTAAAATTATCATCAGAGCTCAAATCAAGTGTATCGCCATCATAAATAAAGCCTCTTAAGTATGGCTTATAATGGATAAAATTAGAGAATAATACTGGCTCATTTTCAGAATGATATTCATTTCTAATTTTAATATGTTCCAATGATAAAATTCTGTCCTTCAATGACATTTTTTCAATATCAAACTTAAAGCCATTTACACCTTTAAGATAATAATTATCTACAGTTCCATCTTTTGTAAATGACGAAATTGTTTCAAACTCAACGATATTATTGATGATATTTTTGAAATATCTGTTATTTTCTTGTGAAATCATCAATTTTTTATCATCGTTATATGTGTATAAAACTTCATTATTTTCATCACAGTAGATATAGTCTTCAACAAGAGAAATCTCATCAACTGGTTTAGAATAGTCAACAGAACATCCATCATCTGAATATTCATATCCTGATGCTTTTAAGTTCTCTTTAAGAACTACTAATGAGTTAAAGCTTCCTTTTGTAATGTCTGTCACGCCAAGATTGAGTCTTATTTTTAAATTTGAGTCTTCAGCATCTACATAACTATAGTATTCATTGTTTTTAAAATATTTAACGTTGTATGTCTCATCACCAAGTAAGATACTACAAGTCATGTCTTTTCTGAACTGCGCATATAAATAGCTATTATTCTTAGATTGTCTAATTTTAATTGGCGTATCATCTGTAAAAAATTTACATGTTCTTTTTACCCATTCATTGCCATCATAAAAAGCATAAGCTAAACCATCTTCATATGCATAATAATACAAGAATTCTGTATTTGTAGGTTTTTGTAGAGTTTCTAAGTCTTCAGATGGTAAAATTCCAAGATATTTACAAACTTTTGAGAGAATAGCATCAGAATTAAAACTAAAAATGTCAAGTTTTCTATCTTTATTTAACACAGATATATTATCAGCATGTGTATGAAAATTTTCAAATGCTCTTCTCATTACAGCAAATTGTAAAGCTGTATAGTCTTTCTGTGAGGACTTAAACTTAACATCATTTAAAACTTCATATTCACTAAGCTGAGACTTAAATAAAGGTTTATCAATGTCTGTAATTACATTTTCTTCGTTAATCACAGAGTCTTTTTTAGATGAATAGTATTGGTCATCATAATAACTTTCGCTTTTATCATTGTAGAAAGTTTTCATGCTTTCTTCTGAGCTTTCTTCTTCAGTTACATTAAAAAGTGAGTCATCTAATTTTCCTGTTCCGATTTTAATATAATATGGAATTGCTGAGCCCCATTGTCCAGTTGTTCTAAATACAGACTCGATATTTTTATCGTTATTTTTTCTATTTCCAGAGAATGTAAAACCATTGATTGAAACACCAACAAGCGTGTTATCTGAAGCACGTGACATTTCATCAAGATACTCACCAAAATAGTCAAGTATTTTTTGGCTCATGATGTATTTTTCGCCATTTTCATTAAATACTGTATAAGCATTAACATCCATGAGAAGGTCACCTTCACAGTTTAATGTTGAAGGCTGCGCAATCTTAATATTAGACTTCTTATAGAGATATTTGCACATCTCATTAAACTTTTTACGAGGACTTTTTTGATTTTGGATATTTGTGAGTAAATTATCTCTATAATTTGAAATGTCAAGCGCAGGCAAAAATCTAAATTCAGACACCTCATCAGTCTTACCATTATTTACAAAGTTTTCGAATACATTTTCATGGCGAGCTTGTTTATTTTTTGCATCTTCAATACGATATTTATAAAAGTCTTTTTTATTATCTTTTGGATAAAATTGGACTTTACACAAAACTTTAATAGTCTCATCTACAGTAATATCCATTTTTTGAGTAACTGTAATAAAATGGTTTGTTTCATCAATTGTTTCAATAAAAACATCATCAGGAATGGCTTTTCCAATAATTTGGTCACCTGTTGACATGTATGCCATTCTCTCAATCGAAGTCTCGTCTTCAAAACGTATTACATTAGAATCTTCTGTTAGACATGCATAAATTTCAAAATTATTAAATGTTTGGACTTCGCCTTGGATGTTATTCTTCTTAATCATAAAAAATTAGTCAAAACATCCAAAGCGTTAATTATCTTCCAAGAATATTTCCATCATGTTTGGGTCACCATATGCAAACTTATGAGAATTATCATCATTATCAAATACATTTTGAATTCCATCATTGATATGCATATATGGCAAGTGTGTGATAACAGTTTTTTCAGAATAGTATTGTCCGTCTTCTTCATTCAAATGCAGATGTTCTTCTTTATAATGTTCGTCTTCGAGAGCATCGTATTCTTCTTGTGTAAAATGCACACCTTCATTATCAAGATGGAGCTGCATATTCTCAGGAAAGAGCTCATTATATTTTTCAAGATAGTTTAAACTTGAATGATAGTAGTCATCTAAGAAGTCAACTTTATTTTTATTATCAATAACGTCAGCAGATTCATACTCATATCTGTCAGAATTAAAATGTGTTTCAACAACCGTTACAGTATTTAAAGCACCAAAATTCCAAGCATCACATGAATAATTCATACAATTCTGTAGTAAACCACTTTTACCAAAAATTGGCTGTAATTTTTGGTCTATCATATCATCATATTTATTTTTCTCAAATTCTATAATTGAAACAAATTTATCCTGTCCAGTCAATAATGTATAAGAAGAATCTTCAGTTGGAAGCTGCTCCATAAAAATGTCTTTTGGTAATGGTGAAATCAAAAATGCTCTATTTGGAAGCATTTCTTCAAAAAGTTTTTTATCACATTCTATAATACCAGCTACAGCTAATTTTTTATCAGACATTGCGCCATAGTCTTTTGTTAATTCTTCTATGTAATAGTCACGCGAAATGTCGATTGCAGCTTCTTCGACCTGCCATGAATAGTATTCTTTATAATATTCTTCAAATGTGCTATACAAACCATTTATTGTTCTTTTTATTTCATCTAAAGATGGTCTGCTTGACAAAAGCTTATTATTATTTTTAAGCCAATCAACATATATAAAGCTTAATTTTTTATACAAGATTGGTCTATTCTCTTCAAAAAGAGAAATATATTCTTTTGCCTTTTCATCGAGATTTTTCCAATGTTTATCATTGTATAAGAGTTTGTCTTCTTCTGCTGCTTTGATAAGTTCATCAAATGCCACTTTTAATTTATCATAAGTTTCGCTAAATTTTATAATGTCTTTTGCTATAATTGAATATTTTGACTTACCATCACCTTCACCAATAAGCATAAATAGACACGCAAATTTTTTAGAACAAATTGAGCTAAAGTCTTTTTCAGCATTATCACTCTTATAAATTGCTCTCATTGCCATATGAGACTTTATACGAGGTATTGCTTTAATATTAAAGTAGATTGAAGATGGCGCATAATGTCTACGTGCATCAATTTCAATTGGCTCACCATAAACTGGATTTCCATATAATACAACTTTTCTATTAGCACCTTCAACATTATTCTCAGATAATTTCATTACAAGACCATATCTTGAAGTTTCAGCTTCTTTTGCTTCTTGTATTTTTACCTTTAAGTCTTCTAATGAAGAAGTACTTTCGTCTATTTTAAATTGAATATATGCATTTGAAATACCAAGAACTTGGCTTTCAAATAATTTTTCATCATCTTGATACTTCAAAATGTCACCTTTTTGCACAAAACCGTCTGGCGCTATGTTTGTTATACCATATTCAATTTCAGAAACTGGCCACTCAGTTGGTGTGTCGTTTTCATCATAGAATGTTTCTTCTGTATAGTCATTCCAAGGAGAAGTATTTAGTTTAATATTAAGCTCATCTTCAAATGTTGTCATAAATTGCTCAGGTGACATATACATACAGCCATCTTGATGAGGATCTGGTGTAAACTTACCAATATTCATTTGTCTACACTCAACTTCCTCTTTATTAAATAATTTTTGAACAGCTGGGTCATACACAATATTATGAAGTTCTTCTGTAGAGTCTTTAAATGAGTTAACATTACAAAATTTTATATATTCATTAAAACGCGTTTTCTTAGAGAATAATGACTTTTTAATTCTATCTTCATATTTATTTATGAGGCCTTCTTTTTTACAATAATGGATTGCTCTTTCATATTCTGCAATTTTAGATAAAAGCTCTTTATTAGATGGCCATACCTCAAAATTCATATAAAATGGATTTACTGGCACGTCGACATCTACTACTGTTAATGTATTTGGATTTTCATGAACAATTGTTTCACCATTATTTTCACTATACAAATTGAGCTCAACAGAATATGTTGCGTCTTCACGAATAGAGGCAATATGTCCAACTTGGTAGTCTGTCCAGTTATTGTCTTGTCCACCAATTTTTATTCTCTGTCCAACTTTAAAATCATTTTTGATTGTTCGTGTTGTTGATAGTCCGTCTTTTAATTCATCGAAATCTTTTTCATCAAGTACTTTTTGCAATGGATATTCATACAAAACAAATTGTGAATATGGTGTTGGCCAGGCTGTTCCATAAAATTTTGCAGGCTCAACCCAACGTTCTGGAAAATTATAAGTTTCATTTGTCCAATCAAATAAGCGTACTTTCTTTTTATACAAAACATGACTTTTATTTACTGTTCTTTCAGCAGTCTTAAAATTGTCAGGCATCTCTTCAAATGCACGAAGCCACTTGAAGTTTAATGAATATGGGTTTTCTTTTTCTTCTTCAGTACGTGTGTCTTCAAAGTCTTTATAAGGTACAATTTGTGCTGCTGGAAAAACTGTAACATGCTGGAAAACGTCACTTCCCATCATTTTATATCCAGTCTTTGAACCAAAAAATTTACGTCTCATTGAATGATTAAGCAAATTGCGTATTTTTAATTTTGCAGCCTCTTCAATTTTTGCATCATCAATAAATTCATCATCTGTATTTGAATAGTCTAAACGTAATGCAAGCCAATTGAAAAAGACTTGGTCAGGAACATAGTCAATAATAGATGCTGCTTGTGCAATTTCGTCTTCAAACTCGTTTGTTGTTAAAAGCTTTGTAAAGTCTGGGTGGTCTGGATATAAAACAGACAAGTAACGATACGCTTCATGTAGCATTAAGTCAACTTCTGGTAAAAGCACACCATTTATTTCAATACGACGTGCCTTTTTTGAATAGTCTATATTATATTTAAAGTCATCTTCTGTATATCTGTCTTCTAATGAAGGGTCGTCTTTTACATATTCAAGAAATTCTCGATAGTCTTTTTTATAATTTGGATTCCATTTTTTCTCAGGAATAGGACCATAGTCATTTGCTCTAACACCATTTACATATTTTGCAATTGTTAAATTTCCGAGATTTCCTTCTTTATCAATAGTCTCAACACCATCTGTATCTTCATTATAAGTAAGGTCATTCATAACCAATGAATAGCCTAAAAACCATTTCCATAAGTCATTTTTAAGCATTGAGTGCGTAAAGTCAAACATGTCCATTGGCGGCATTTCATTAGTTATTTGTACACGCTTTGCTGAGTCAAACTCATCTTTTGATGAGAAGCTATTATAATTTTTAGAATAAAATCTTGTGTTAGGCTGAAATTTTTCCATACTATAAAAATTAGTCACTATTTTAAGAATGAAATTTCGTCTTTCAACCTTTCAAGGAGATTGCCATCGTATGTTCTAATTGGTGAAATAGAATTAGCGAATGGTCCTGCAACAACTGTATAAATATCATTGTAAATGTCAATTTGGTCTGTCATTAGTTTAATATACAATTTTGTTTTATACAATTCTTTTTCAGGCCACATATTTGCTGGAATTGTAATTGTCCAGAAGTCTGCGCCTTCTTCTGTCAAACACACCAAATCTTGCGCAGATATAGACTCATGCGAATATTCAAGAAGATTATCAACATTTACTGAACCGAGAACATTCCAACGAATTGGTGTCTTTCCTTTTACAGGTTTCCACTCAATTGGGAAAACACAATTGATGTATTCTTTTACCTCTTTCGCAGGTTTGTCTTTATGGTTGTAATTCCATTCTTCGTTCTTTACGTTGTCATTCCATTCTTTAGATTTAAATTGATAAAGTCCATCTGTTGGTTTGAAAACGTATCTAACATCGCCATCAACATTCATACGAATAACTTCTCGTGCTTTTGGGTTATTATTTACATCATCACGATATGCAATCCATTTATTCCAATCATTTTCTGTTCCGTATTCAACTTTTACATAAATACGATAAACTTTATCAACTGTTAATGGAGGATGACTTTCATCAATGATGACTTCACGTTTTAAGTCAAGAGTATTTTGAACTTCATAGAATACGACATTATAAATATCCTTATCTTCATCATTCAGTTCTTTTGGAGACTTAGCAGGCTCTTCATTTGTGTGTACTAAGTCAATTGTTGACTCAAGCTGACGCATTACCCACATAGTTCCATTTTCTTTGTTAAAACGTTTTCCAATAAAATACAAACGATAACAATAAAGAATATTCAAATATGCGAAGAAGAACTCATCAATTTCGTTTTTAACTATATTTTGCTCTTGAATATAAATTTGGCCCATAATAATTTTCCAATCATTATATGTCCAATCAAGAGTTTCTTTTTCCAAAATTTTTGTCACAGTATTTATTGTGTCAGTAAGAACTGACATCAAATAATTAAATCTGTCATTTATCTTTTCTCTTTTTGTATTATGTTTAGACTTATCATAAAAGAGCTGAATTGCAACGTCAATCCAATAATTATATAAAACATGTTTTTTATCAGCTTTTACTTTTACAAAATTGTTTTCATCAATCTTCTTAAGACCAGATGCTTTCAATACACAAGCGTCAACATTATTCAAAAGCAGTTTTCGTATTAACTCAAAGTTTAAAGTGTTAAAAACATCTTTTGCCATTTTGAGATAACCAAGCTCGCTCTGACAATATGAGACAAAATTTTTAATTGGCTCATTTATATCAATTTTCATAAGGTCTTTACTATCATAAAGATTGAAATAAATTGATGTACAAATATTATTGATTGCACGTTTAAGCGCATTATCCATTGTTTTCTTCGTAAATGCCTGAAGAAAGTCAAATCCAAGATATGACATATATGTGATATTTGGAGAGAAGTCAGCTCTAAATGATATTGGATTTGCTCTTTGTATAGTTGACATCGGTAATTGACTTACTGGAATATTATCAATATCACCTTCTTTTCTATTAATGATGTTTTTGACATCATAATTTCCAAAGATTGTTGAGATATTTTCACAATTTACGTCAATTCCTTGCCAACCAGAAAGAATACCTATTCCTTCAATACCAACATCAGATGTTGTAGTCCATACAATGTCTCCAAAGCCATTATTTACTCCATTTCCTGCTTTTCCAAAAATCATGTTTATTAAACCAGACGCAGTCTTTTTTGCTTTGAATGATGTAATTGTGTGTTTCACTCCAAGCTTCATTTTTTGCATAGGATTATATGTGAGTCCATTTGTAGCATAAACATCAGCTAAATGCATTGGAATATTTTCAGCAGAACCTCTAATAATTTTATCATTTTTTACTGTTAAGTCATAATACTCAGTTGTATTTGCCAAGTCTACATATAAATATGGTATATATGTACGAGACGTTCCTGCATGTACAGTCCAGAATAAAAACTTTTTATAGTATTCAATAGTATTTTCATAATACAATAAATATACTGGAGCTTTGAAAATATATGAAGGCCCATCTGTATAGCGTGAGTTTATATTGTCACAACCACAGAAATACAAATATTTTGGTGAGTTTGTCAATCCTCTATTATATTGCACAAGCTGCAATTTAATCATCTCTTCATCATATGCTGAATTACAAGATAATACAAAACCAGTTTTTTGTTCAATGTCAATTGCTTGTTCTGGCAATGCTCCGGTATTAAAACTTTTTACTGTTTTGAATAAAACTTCTTTTTTTCCTGTAGTTGTAGTCCAACCTAAAAACTTATGTGCTGTAATTTTCCATCTTAAGTCTGGATAATCTTGCATATCATAGAGCTTTACGGTTTTTTCAATAAATCCTTCATATTTTCCTTTACATACAGGCACTTTGATGTAAATTTCAGAACCAAAATCTGAGAATTTAGAAATAATTGAAAATGTCCACCATTCAAGTCCTTCTAACGTAGATGCTAATTGTCGTGTATCATAAACCTTTGTCTTATATGTGATTTTTTCTCTATTATAGAGAATTTTTGCTCCATTATAATTATCTGGAAGATATGCTTCAAATTGAAGTGTTGCAATATTAAAATGGACAATTCCTTCAAATGTTTTTTCAATATATTCTTTACAATACACAAGTCTCTTTGTATATGAGTATGCGCCTTCTTTCAAATAAGATAATGCTTTTGTTGGTGAGAATTTATATTTTCCTTCCTCAATGTCAGATGAAATATCTTTTGAAACTTCATTATCTGTAGACAAATTAGAAAAACCAATTTTTGGAACTTGGTGTGTAACTAATGAGTCTTTCTTAAAGTAGTCACGTAGATTATATGGTGAATAGTCAGAACCGTGCGGACCACCATAAATAGCAGGTGAAAGTCTATTTATTCCGACAAGTTTAGACATCTGTGAAGCATCTTTTTTGTTAGAGTTTATAGAATTTTTTGCAGGTGACTCAGTTGTTTGAGCAGAATATGACTCTGAGTTTTCAGCTCCTGATGCACCACTTTGAGCATCCAATGATTGCTCTGTCTTATTAGATGTGTCTTCACCTTCAAGATTCATTGTATTTTCAACCATTGTTCTACCAAACATTCCACCATTTTGGTCTACAGTTACAGGTCCGCCATAATAACCACCATTCATAATGCACTCTTTTCGTGCAATAGTTTTCAAATAATTTAAGTCTTTTCCTGCTGCTTTTCCATAGTCAGCTCCAGCAACTTGGTTTAAGAGGTTTTTCATCTTAATATCCATATTTGTTGTGCCATCACTTTCAGAAGAATAGAACACACTCCAATATGGATTTTCCATAGTATTTGCTGCACGAGCCATAATTCCGATGTAGTCTTGATGCTTGAAAATATCTCTTAAGTCTTTTTGGTTTCCATAGTCATAGTTTACTACAAGGTCATCATAGAACGACATATATGGAATTGCAACGCCTGGGCCTTTCAAATTTATTCCAGCTAAAGACCAGTCTCTATCTTTTAAGTATGGCATCCACCATGCTGAAAGTGGGTAGTCAGATGGACGCCAGTTTTTAGTACAATCAAAAAATAATTTTGAAACAGCAGAACCACAAACATTAAATGATAAAGCTCTATCATCAACATAGTCTTGTGTTTCTGAATTTGAGAGTGGATTATCTTGACGAATCCGATAATTAAGATAAATATCCATTGGTCCACCATTTATTTTTGGAAGCATCAATCCTTCTTGAATATAAATTGATAAGTCCCACTCAGTCATATATGTTGAAACAATTCCTGTGGCACCCTCAGCTGTCCACTGAAGATAATTTATCCAATCTGACAATGTTTTCATGCCAATGTCACGAATTGTTAAGTCTTCTCTTATAACATTAAATTCATCTTGGTCAAATGTTGGATTTTGATTATTGAGCAAAACAGTCTGCATTCTGTTTGTTTTAGCTCCAAGTTTAATGTTTGGTCCAAACTTATATGGAGGAAACCCAAGTGAAGAATAAAATCTTTGTGTGCGTTCTTTAGCTCCTTGCTCGTTCAAAAATTTCCAATCATACATGTACGTCATATTTGAACGAGTACTAACAGACTTATTCACAATTTCACCAAATCTTTCATCAGATAATCCGTTAGTTCGAATGTCTCCAAGCAAACTTCCTAAACGCCATTGTGCGTCAGAATTGCTATTCATCATGTATGAGTCGTAATACAATTGAAGATACTCAACTTGTGACTGTAAGTCAACCTCATCCATAATCGTATTATATTCTTCAGCATTCTGAACGTTTTCACCATTTAATCCATTATTCTTTTTAAGAATATCGAAGTCACTTTTTGAACGTTCTTTCTCAGAAATCAGTGAGTCTGCAAATGCTTTTTTTCCTTCAAGCATTTCTTGATAATTTGCAACTCCACCAACATTTCGTGCAATTTTTCTTTGTGCACCAAAATAGTTTATAACTGAGGCTTTACGCTCTGTGAATGATGATACTTCCCATGAAGTTTCAGATTTATTCTTTGTCCAATAATTTTTTGTGTATTCTATTGCCATTTATTACCCCACTGAAAGTCCCTTAATAGAAGGGTCAGATAAAATCTTGTTGATTGAAGAGTCTGTTGTTCGAGCTTTTTCACCTCTAAGAAGCTCATTTTGAGCAACTGTGAAAGCTTCTTGCATTGCATTAAACTTATCAACAGTTTCTTTCGAAATGTTCTGTGCTTCATTTATAACAGATGAAGCTTGATTGAAGATTGCTGTTACTTTTCCGCCTGACTGGGCATTTGCTTCATTAAGGGCAGCATTTGCAGCTTCTTTCAACATTTGGTCTTGTATTTTCTTCAAGTTTTCTTTTGAGAATGTCTGAGCAATTTCTTGTTTTGCCTGTTCCCATGCTTCATGTTTAGATTGCATCAATTCTTCTACAATGCTTTTCAAGTCACTCATACCATTTTTCATAAGGTCACCTAAGAACGTAATTGTATTTGGGTCTAACATTCCAAGCGTACTTGAAAATGCGTTCATAGCTTCTTGGATTTGGTCTAAAACATCCATAACTTGGTCTGCTAAACAGTCTAAGTTTAATAAACTAAAAAGTAATTGAATCAATTTTGCTATAATCATACAGATTAATCCCATAACCAATGATATAATTATTTCCACAATTTGCGCAATATTTGGTGGATTAATCCATGCGCCTGCAGCTAAACATACAATTTTAATGACTAACACAACAGTTGCAATTATTTTTTCAAGAATCATATTTAAAATTTTAATAATTTTTAAAATAGCTAAAATAATTTTCAACCATTCCATTTCAATTTCAGCGCATTCAGCTAATTGGTCGCTATAATTGTCCTCACCATCTTCATTACCATCATCATTATTGTTATCATCTTCGTCGTCGTCATCATCACTACTCGAAGTTGAAATCTCATAAGTCATTTCACCATCATTTGGACTTGCAACTTCAGTAATCTCACCTGTATCGAAATTATATTTACGTAAAATTTCTTCACAAGCAATAATTGGTGGTAATGACAATTCATTTACGCTTCCTGGGAATGTTCCAATCCAAAGCTCTAAGTCTTCAGGTATATCACCAAAAATTGCTAAAGTGTCAGAACCAGCTCTTTTTGCGCGTGCTCTTCTTTCTGGTGAAGATGAAGTTGGACTCTCACCTGAAACTACTGCTTTAATAGGGTCTTCAACTTCTTTAGGAATTCGAATCTTTTTTCTTACGATTTCGTCAGTTAATTCTTGGACTGCAGCTTCAATTAAAGCAACTTGGTCTTTAACCATTTCACGCTGAGGATTTAAATTGTCTGAACCGACTTTTCCATATTCGAAGTCTTTTAAATGATATTGGTCATAAACACGTTTTATTGTAGAGTCCATCTGCATAATTATTAAATTAGTTTTTTCGTGACTAATTTAAAAATATGGCTAAGAAAGGACAAGAACTTAAAATACATGGATATTATGACTCATTAAAAGATAAAAACTTTGTTGATACAAACTTCATGTGTAAACTTGGATTAGAGTTTTTACTTTCAAGTTTGCTTTTCAAAGGCGACTTAGGAAAAGTTTTATATTCAAAAGAAGATATTGTTTTTCGAAAAAGAATTGAGCAGCTTGGAAATGGAAACTTAAAAAATGGTAAAGACTATGACTACATAAACCTCGACTTACCATTTGCTATATATTCACAATCATCTTCATTGGAAGAAGACGACCGTGGCTCAACTCAAAATGCATATCAGATTGTAAAAGGTTTGATTGACCCATTTTCTGGTATTATTACAAAAGCTGCTGCTGTAAAAGTTTCGTATGAGTCTACTATTTACTTTGCACGAAGAGCCGATGTAAATGTCGCTTCTCAATTATTGTATTGGGAAAAAACACCAACAGCTCCATTATATTTCGTAGTTGAGCATGAAATTTGTGGCCAACCTTTAGATATTCCAGTTTTTATAACAGTTGATAGTATTGATAGCAATCCAGAATATCAAGAAAAAGATTGGCTTCAAAAGTCTAAGATTTTTCCATTAAAAGTCGGATTTACAATCCGAACGTATCAAACTCTAATAGAAGATGTTGATGGTTATATTAAATTGCCATTGCGTTTTTCTGGAATGTATGGCTACAATGATGAAGAAGTTGTCTTCACTCAAAAAACTTCACTTATTTGGGCAGATGCAAAATGGACGCCACATGAACATTTTACAGTTGATGAAGAAAAAAGAATTAAACTTATAAAAGATGCAGTTGTTGTAAATGACACAGCAAAAGAAGCCATTAAAAGTATGAACGGTAAAACGCTTCCACAAGATGGTGAGATTTTAGCAGTTGAAGATGGCGATATGATGTATCGTGACTCAGAAGGTTTGACTAAAAAACTTTTGAATGAAGGAAAAACAATTCGTGAGTCTACTGACAACATTGTAAAAGATGTTGTTGAAGGTTACTTTAATGAAGATAGAGATTGCCAGTTGATAGAGTTCCACCAAAATAATGAGCTAACAACTGAAAACTCAATTACAATCGACTTTAAAATAAAACCTGAAGACGAAGCTAATTTCAATGGCATTACAATTTACATTCCAGGCGTAGCTGAAAAACGAATTGAAGACCCTAATTGCCATAGCGTCAGAATTGATGGAGTTTTTCCAGGCTCTGAATATAAAGCAAATCTAATTGTTTATTCTGTATATGATACAAAGCTCACTTATAACCTAAATCTTCACACTAAAGGTGAAAAAGTTTTAGGAAATAAATTGAGCGACTTGTTAGTAGGAAAAACATTTACTGGACTTTAAAATTTAAAATCACCAGTTTCTTCATCAATTTCAGGAGTATAACCACGATGTTTTGGCTCTTTATCATCAAAGAAAAAAGGCATTATAGCGCTCAAAATAGCCAAAACCAAAATTGCAATTCCAAAAGGCAAATTTCCCATTATGTTTTCCTTAATAATAATATTAACAGTATTTAAAATAATTTTGGTAGGGACATGAATGTCCCTACCAGAAGCTCTTAAGCGAAGATGTTCTTCTGAGCCATTGTTACGACCTGTTTCTGTGCTTTGCGAGGAACAGTGAAGAACTTGTCAGTTGTTTCATCGTAGCTCATCTGCTGGAACTTAATGTCGTCATCATAGCTTGCGAGAGCAGCTACTTCATAGCGCGGCATGTAGCGGATTGTTTTGTATGTAACGCTTCCGTCTTCATTCTTTGTTTTGAATGTTTTTTTCTTGTTGCGTTCCATCCATTTCCAATACTGCTCTTCGTTATCGAACATTTTGATGGTGTTTTTCTCACCGTATGTTCTTGTTCCCCATTCGTTCCATGTTTTCTCATTCACTGCAATTACTCCAGCTCCGAGAAGTACGTTTGGTACGTTTGTTCCGATGTGGATTGTTGTTCTTTCCATAATGTTCTCCTTGTTATTGGTTTGATTTACGATTATAATATATGAGTTTTTACCTTTAAATTCAAAAATTTTTAAATTTTTTATAGTAAATTCCCCTATTACTATTATATAATTTAAAATCTATAGGGTAAAAAGTTTACTTACCCTTTTAAAGATTATTTAAACAGGTAACTAAAATTCTTTTATAAATTCTGTTTCATGTCATTAATATATTGGATATAACAAGTGAACATTATACAAAGGAGTGTTGAAAATGAGAAAATTAGCGTCATTTGTCACAATTAAAGAAGTCATTCCAATGGAAGGTAAAGACCGAATCGTTGACGTAACATTTGAAGAGCTTGGATATGAGTGTATTATTCCAAAGGAAGACGCAATTGTTGGTAATAAAATTGCCTTCATTCAGGAAGGCTCTATTCTTCCAGTTGAACCAAAATGGGAATTCTTACGTAAACGTTGCTATTCTGAAGCTGCAAATGGTTTTATCATCAAGCCTATGACAATGGGTAAGAAAATTGATGGAACTCGCGTTAAGTCATGGGGTCTCGGTGTGTCTGTAAAAGACCTTGGTTTTGATGAAAAAACTCTTGCAAAATTGATGAAAGACGAAGATGGTGATGCTCTTACTGAAGCACTCAATATCAGAAAATATGAGCCAGAAGAAGATGCTTCTCCAACTACAAGCAAAAAAGCTTATCCATATTGGGTTAAGTTCTGCCTTTCACATGTGCTTACTCGTTGGATTGGTCGTATTTGGCAGAAAGCTCACACAAATAAAAGTGGTGGTTTCCCTTCATTCTACATTGAAAAGTCAGATGAAACATCTATTCAGAACTATAAAGCTGCGATTGAGAAATTCGCAGAAAGTCCAGTATATGCTACTGTAAAAATGGAAGGCCAGTCATTTACATGTATGCTCGACCCTGCTGACAAAAAGAATCGTTTCTTTGTTTGCTCACGCAACAATGCATACAGAAAAGAAGTAAACAATGACTTCTGGAATGCAGCGAAACGCTATGACATTGAGCGTGGACTTCGTCGCCTCTTGAAAGAAGATGGTATATTCTATATTCTTCAAGGTGAGCAGTGTGGACCTAATATTCAGGGAAACATCTACAAGTTTAAGGCTCCAACATGGCTCGTCTTTGCTGTAAAGGCATATGACCCATTCAAGAAAGAATGCGTTCAGGTTGGTTGGGACAAACTTGTTGAAATTGTAAATCGACTTGGAAATGGTCTTAGAACAGTTCCATATGTTGGACACTACAACAAGTTTTCTGATATTGCGCCAAATATCGACGAGTTGGTTGCTTTCGCTGAGAAGTCTTATTGGAAACGCGTTGGTGATGAGTTAATATTTAATTATGTTCCACAGCCAAATGAAAAGCTTTGGACAGACTATGCTATGAATGAAGGCATAGTTATTAGAACTGATGACTATGATAAGTCTAAAGGAATTGGTCTTTCAACTAAAGTCAAAAATCTTCCATATCAGGAAACTGGACTTGTCAAAATCGCAGCTATTAACTGGAAGTAACAAATGAAAAAGATGATTGCAGTTGACGAAGACGGCGCAACATATATTGATGTTGATAAAATCACGAAATTGGAATGGCGTGGTGATAATGAGACATACGTCACGTTAGATGATGACAGTGGTTTAGTCTTCGACTGGAACATCGATGTTTTGGCAAATAAACTCTCAGGTGGAAAAGCTTTGACCCCGCCTGGGTTCGTCTTTGATGAAGATGACGAAGATATAAATGATGAAGACCCAGGCGCAATTACCTGGTAGGAGTTTTGTATGGCATTGAAAATGGAAGATGCTAAAAAAAGACCACTTAAATTGTGGGTTGACCCAGCTGTAAGTCAAAATCCAATTGCAGAAATGAAACTTGCATGGCTTCGGAATTATTGTGATGTTGAGTTCGTTGGAACAGGCGACATTGACAATAAGACTGTTGCTATTGGAATGACTAACAACATCAAAAATCGAAAGATTTTTAACAAAGCTGGCTTTGCAGTTGGTGTTGGACTTTTTGAGTCACAATACAATGATTATTTCTTTCCAGCTGCGCAGCTATCTCCTGATGACTTGTCTGCATTTATTTCAGCTTTGGCAATTACACGCTTTTATGGTGATGTTGATGATGATGTACTTCCAGCTGTAAAAGAGATGCTTGCTTCAGACTATTCTATGAATGGTGAATGGACTGCACATGCTGACAGTAAAATTTGGGTAGATGAGAAGACACCATATCTCACAGTGCAGAATGCAATTAAGCGCCTTATAAATGACGTGTATGTCAGTTAATATATTGAATATCATTAAAACAATTTCATACTAAATATTTAACACGTGTTAAATACTTATAAGTGAAAAGGAGAAAATATTATGAGTGATGTTATGAATGAAAGTGTTGAGTTGGATGACGAGTTTTTCAAGTCTTATTCTAAGAAAATCCAGGACGATTCAAAAAATCAGAACAATGGTGGAAATTATGAGCAGCCTGAATACGACGAAGTTGGATATGTTGGTTGTGAAAAAGGTTTCTATACTGTAGTTCGTCTTCTTGGAGCACCTATCGGAGCTGAAGCTCAGGGTTACAAACGCAAACCTTACGACCCAAAAGAAATCATTACATGTGAAGTAAAAGACGATGATGGCAAACGCTTTACAATCAAGTTGCCTCTTCGCCAGCCTATTGCAGCTGATAACCATATTCTTATTCGTCTTTATGACAAAGTTATGGAAAAAGTAAAGATTAACGGCGATTGGGTTTACAAGAACAAGACTGCTCATCCAGAAATCTTTGAACTTGTTTCAAAAGGTGGTTTCAAACCAACTGATGGAAAAACTTATCAGTTCTCCACAGGTTATCGTGGCGACCGCGTTTCAATCTACAACTGTATCGACTACAAAGACAACTGGTGTGCAGAAAATAAACACACTAAGATTTTGTGCCGCGACTTGAACATCGACGACCAGAACCGTGTATGGGCAAAACCTGGTATTAAGTCTTATGGCTCAGTACAGAAGATTGCTTCAATCCTTGGAAAAGACGGTTCATTTGAAAAATATTGTCTTGGTTTCAAGAAAACTGGCATCAAAGAAAATCCTTGGGAAGTTGTAAATGCTTCTAAGATGAAAGAAAAAGATATGCTCGAAGAGCTTGGAAATGATGATGGCTCAACAGTAGATGAGAAAATCATCAAAGTTGGTCCAATGACTGATGAAGAGCGCTCTTATGAACGTTATGACCTCGACAAGTTCTTCCAGCCTACAACATATCAGAAAATTCAGAAACGTATTTCTGGATTGTTTAAGCTTTGTGATGCTCAGCTTGGTACAAAGTTCACTGAAGAGCTCACTGGTCTTGTAGCAAAAGAAAAAGAATATTTTGCTAAAATCTATGCAAAAGAAGAAAAAGAACAAGCAGCAGCTGAGAATAAAGCTATTCAGGAAAACCTCAACATGAGTGAGGAAGAATTCAACGCTACAACTTCAGTTGATACAATGCCTGACCCAATGGCCACACCAGCATCATTTGACACAATGCAGCAGGTTCCATCTGAAGAGCCAGCACCTGCAACACGCAGAACACGTTCAGCAGCACCTGCAGCTGAAGAAAGCGGACTTTCAGCTGACAAGATTGCCCTTCTTAAAGGTTGGGAATTCATGAGCCCAGAAATCAAAGCTCGTGTTCAGGATGTTGAAGTTAAAGACGGAAAAGTTTCAATTGTTTGGGACAGAAAAGATGATTTGCTTCAGTGTGATGATTGTGGAGCACTCTCTCCAGAAGAAGGTGTAACACACTGCCCAGTATGCGGAGCATTGTTTTAATTTAAACTAAAAGTAAAAAAAAAATGGGAGCTTCGGCTCCCTTTATTGTTTTACGACTTATTATTCATATATGCTAAAAGGTTTAGAAAAATTAAACGGTTTTTATATTTTGCCAACTACGCCTATTGAGATGGTTTATGACGCAAGTCTTAATTTACTTGGATATTGTCTTTTATTAGAAAGAAAAAATTATCCATTTGTCATGTATTGTAAATTAAATTTAGACTTCGATGTTGAAGAATTTTATCCATGGAAATTAGAAAAAATTTCTGACAAAAAGTCAGTAGACATTGTTTTGAAAAACAAACCATTTAAAACCGACTATGTTGATAAATATCCAATTGCGTATTTTTCAGTAAATGCAAAAGACCTTAAAATAAAAGACTTTTATATACATGTTGAATATTTGAAAAAGTTTGATTACACAACAAAAACACTTATCAATAACTACACAGAGTTTCATGATATAAAAAAAGAAGGACTTTCAAAAGAAAATCCTCATATTGAAAAATTTATTTTAGATAAAAAATCAGACTATGGATTTTTATATCGTCATCCACAGACAAATGAAATTAAAAAATTTTTGATTGGGTATTCTTTCGCAACAGATGAACACTTTAAAAAATATAATGAGCTCAATTTATATGAGCTCATCAAACAATCATTTACAATCGCTGAAAATGTCACTAAGGGCTGACTTTATAGACATTTGGTATCTTTTTCCAAGTTCTTCTAATGTACAAACTTTGAAGTCATCAATTTCAGGTTGTTGAGCACCAGCTTTGTTTTCAAAGTATGAAACACATTTTGAAGTTTGTGCTAAGTTTTCAAGCTCTTCGCCAGAAACTGGATAGACAAAAATATCAAGGTCTTTTACTGGGAGATATTTTACAACACCAATATGACGCAATTTAGAAGCGTCAATGTCATAATTCATTTCTTCTTTTATTTCACGAATAACTGCTTCAGTAGAGTTTTCGCCTTCATCAATCTGGCCTTTTGGAAGTCCCCATGGTCCTTTATCTTGATGACTTTTACGTGCCCATTCTTGTGTAGAATGAGCACCAAGCATTTTTAAGCTGTCAAGGTCAATGAATACACAAGCAGCTGAGATTAGTTTTTTTTTAGAATTTCTTCACGCAAAGACTTATGAAGCTCTGGAATCCAAGACTCTTGAATTTGCTTTGTAATTTCATCAATCTCTTTTTCAGCCTGAACAGTTGCGTCTGGATTAGTATTTTCACCACCTTCATTAGTCATCTGTTTCAAAACTTCAGATTGAATTCTGTCTTCAGCGTCTTTCTCATCTTTTGGAGCATTGTCCATTCCTTTTGCATCAGCAATAGTTTTCACATTAGAAGAGAACTTTTTCCAGTCTTTTACCTTAGAAAAGTCGGCGCCGTTTTTAATTCTATTTTCGATGTCAGTTTTGATATAGTCATCGAAATTCTGCTTTTTGCCATCTTGTTTATTTTTTCCAAGGTCTTCAATCTTTTTCTGCATTACAACATCTTCATTCAAGCGAAGCAAATCTTTAAAATTCATCTGTTAAAATTCTCCATTGATTGTAACTTCACCAGAAGAAGTATCAATCTCACATTTAGTGATTTTTATTCCAGCTGGCGAAATTCTATCATAAACATATTTTGAGTCATCTTGCAAGTCTTTATACTCAAAGTCTACGCCAATGTAACCTGGCACAGTATAGACAATATTAAAATTAACTAATAGATTTGCATTCTGGTCAAAAGATGGCGTAATTAAAGCAGAAGTTCTTTTATACTGTGTAGAAGAACCAGTCAACTCAATCAAAGCAACCTCAATCAAAGGAACCAAAGTCTTTGTCAAAGCGTTTACTTTCTGTCCAATTGTAACAGGAAGCATCGCGAATTGAGAATAGTTTCCACTTTCAAATTTGACTTCTATATTTTCAAGGCCAAGAGCATCAGCACTGCCATCAGCAACAGCAGCATTATCTTGAGGGATTTGTCCATCTTGTATTGGAGTGTTTGTCGATGGATTTGTGACAGGATTGTCTGCGCTTCCATCTTGGTTTTGCAATTCGTCTTCATTTTCTTCATTCATATAAAATTAGTCTCCACTTACAATTTTATTACAAATCTGCCATTCCTTTTCATTAAGCTCACGGTTCTGCATCAAATAATGGATATTCTTTTCAATACGCATTTTCTGTTGCATAGGTGGGAAATCTTTATGATTATAAAGCATATCACAAAGTTTAACAAGAAGAGCGTCATGGCTCAAATGACAAAGTTTTTGGTTCATGTAGTCTTCTTTGCTTCCAAGAGAACGAATAGCATAGTCATCATTTGTGAGTTCAGCAACGATGTTAGCAACTCTATCACCAAACTTCTCAGTAAGGTCATCTTTCCAAGTTCCAGTGTCTTCCATCGTATCATGAAGCCACGCAGCTTGAATTTGTTCATCATCACCACCATATTCTTTTACAAGTGCGGCAACGCCTTCTGGATGAACGATGTACGGAGCGCCAGTTGCTTTACGAGTTTGGTTTCTTTCACCATGTTTACGAGCAGCAAATCTTTTAGCTTGTGGAATAGTTGCTTCATCGAGCGTGGTGTTAAAAGGCATAGCAAATGACATCCAACCATAAGGTCTATTATCATCAGCATATTCGATAGCTTCATCTTCAGTGTCAAACAATTTTGCACCTGAAGAGTTGCAGCTTAATTCGCCATCTTCATCAATATAGTTTGTTTCTTCATAATAGTCTTCTGGGTCATAACAGCACGCCATGTATTTTGTAGTTACAGCCTCTTGTAATTTATCCATTCTTTCTTCAATCTCATCAAGATAGTCATCATCGACAACTTCACGGATGTCGTAGCCTTTTTCATTAAGCTGGTCGACATAATAATGCCAATCTTCATTATGTCCGCCATTATCATTTCTACAGAACGAACCATATGCAAAATATACTGCACAATGTGCGAGCTCATGAAGAACAATATTGTCAATGTCTTCTTTTGCAAATGCGGCGCAAATTGGGCTTATGATAATTCCAATCTTTCCATTTTTAAGAATGCCTGAAGCAGCTAATCCTTTTCCATGCGTATCTCCAAGTCTGATAACAATGTCATCCATTCTATCGGCGGTATTATCACCCCAAACATCTTTATGCTCATCAATCAAATCATATTTCAAATTGATAATATCTGCATATGTTTCAAGGCCTCGAGTTTGTGACTCACTTAATTTTTTTGTGGTAATTTCAGACGAAGGGTCTTCTTTGAATTCATTATCTACAAACATAATATATCTCCTCTTAATTTTTTAAAAGTTGAACTTCATATATGTCAAGATTCCTACCTAAAATAGGGTCTTCGCCTAAATATTCAACTTCCAATTCATATCCGTCTGGGATGTCTTCTTCAAAACGTGCAGCCATTGAGTCAGATGTTAACAATGCAGGTGAAGTGCGAACTCTAACTATAGCTGAGTTTTTGCTACCCATTTTATAGTCACTAACATAAGCTTTACTCAAAAGCTGCTCTAGTGAGCATTCATTCTCTTTTAATGATGACTCATTTAAGACTCTGTCAAAAAGTTGACTTTTATTATAGCTTTCATCTAAAACAAAAGAAAAATCAAAGTAATTTTTTGGCAAATTCAAATTGCCTTCTGAAGTTCTATGTTTTGATACAGATGCATTTCCTACTTTCTGATGTATTGTATAATTATCAATGTAGTTGATAACATAATGGTCGCCTTCGTCATCATAAGTTATTTCATCAAAGTTTGTATTGTCTTTAAGATACTTACAAAGACTATCGATATTCATAGGACCTTTCATGTCATATTTATATTCATAAATAGGATAAATAAGTCCTGCAGCTTCGTGAGAACCATACTCTGTTTCAGCAAGTTCAATACCAAGTTTATCTGCAGTTGACTTAATTTTGTTATGGTCAGCTATGGACAAAGTGCCCAAACCTAAAGCTGCAGCTCCAAGTAATATAGGTCCTTTATAACCTTCAAAAAGAATGTCTTTGCCTTCCTTTCTGTAGTCAATAAAACAAACTTTGCCTAAAGGTGTTTTGATTGTATTTTCTATTATTCTATCAAAGAGACTAGATTTTCTTGCAACCATTATTTTATTCTTCTATTTTATCAAGAAACTCTTTCATAAGTTCCATATTGTAGCTTTCATCACTCTCATCATCAAGAGTAAATCCCAAGCTTTTTAAGTATCTTAATGACTTCTTTACAGCCTGTTCAACCATTTCAAAAATGTATTCTACACCATAGTCATTTTCAAGATTTTCTTCGTTAATCCATTCATTAGGCGTATACCAGTCATCATCAATACAAATAATATATTCATTAAAATAACGTTCAACGCCTTTTTTCATAAAATAATTTACGAGCTGGTTTGAAGCGTATTCTTTCAAACGGCTTTCTTTCATTGTATTTTTCTTCACACTTTCTCCAAATCTTCTTGATGTAATAGCGTCAAAGTTGAAGACAACGTCTCTAAGGTCATTTTCAAACTCTTTGAAAGAGCTTCCTTGATAGTCATATCCTTCAGCACCATGAAGAATATAACCTGCAGAAGTAATCTCAACTTCAGCAAAAGCCTCAGGTCTTTCACTTCCATTTGAATAAATATAAAGCTGAATTGTTTTATCATCAGTGGCTGTGTGAACTAGTCTACTTGAGCGTTCAACAAGGTCGATAATTTCTTCCTTTTTCACTGGGTATGGATTTGGGATTTCAATTCTTTTTTCATTAAGTTTGTGATTTTCAAGAAGCTTTGAAGCAGACTCTCTCATGTGAGCATCAATTTCGCTTGCAGGAATTTTATATGAGCGATTCTTCTGTCCATCTGGTGTGATAACTGCGTCACCATTTGCCATCAAAGTGATGTCTGGACGAGGGTTAGTGTCAAATTCAGAATTGATGTCACCTGCTTTTCCTTTATCATTGAGGATGTTTAGAACTGCAGAAGTTGCAGCTTTTTGTGTTGGTGTCAAAGGTTTGGCAACATTTTTTGTGCCAAGAGGATTTAATTTATTTTGTGTGCGAGATGAAACAACTTGCTGGCCAATATTGCGTGCTTTTAATTTTCCATCTTCTGGATAAACTTCAATTCCATTTTCTTTTAGAACAGACTCAAATATAGTAGACTCTTTCAATTTCTTGCCTTCATCTTTGTAAATCTTTTTAAGAGTGTTATACACATTTTTGAGCAAGTCTTTGTCAACCATGTCGTTATCAGAATATTGTTCTTCACCAGAATTAAGAAGCTTCATGAAATCACCAGCAGCTTCAATTCCAATGGCATGGCTATTCAAAAATACACATGGATGCATTTTTGCTTCATTCAATTGTGCAGTAATACTATCAAGACTTTCTTTATCCCCATGGCGAGGAACAAAAGTTTTTTTCTCATTAAGGGTTTCGTTCATAATATCACGAATACCATAAAAATCCATTTTTTCAGTCATAATAAAATATTTAGTTGCACACATAATAAATATACTAATTATAATATAGAGATTGAAAATATCATAGGTTGCATGAATTTTCAGTCCCATATAAATAATGGCACATATGCGCATATCGTAATGAATGACAAATATTGTAGCCGAGGAGAAAACAAAATGATGAAAGGTACTTATTACATTAACCACAATGGTAATGTTCAGAAAGGTTCCATCAATGATGAGAACGCAGA
>Ga0326511_10000227_pt1 | contig 47060 bp, 45 predicted proteins | sample 0_2496_0518_D_FD_203701 | JGI IMG/M metagenome (GOLD analysis project Ga0326511, IMG submission 203701) | Bovine rumen microbial communities from UC Davis, California, United States - 0_2496_0518 | ecosystem: Host-associated > Mammals > Digestive system > Stomach > Rumen | place: USA... | reverse complement strand
TCGACACCGACTGGAGCGCCGACCTCACCATCATGGAGGAAGGCACCGAGCTCCTCGGCCGCGTGAAGAAGCTCCTCGCTGGCGACAAGGATGTCAAGATGCCTATGTTCACCAGCTGCTGCCCCGCTTGGGTCACCTTCTACGAGAAGAACTTCCCCGACCTGCTCGGCCATCCCTCGACCGCCAAGTCGCCCCAGGGCATGTTCGGCGCCGTCACCAAGAACTACTTCGCCCCGAAGATCGGCGTGAAGCGCGAGGACGTCGTCTGCGTGTCCATCATGCCCTGCCTGGCCAAGAAGAGCGAGTGCGCCCGTCCCGAGCTCGGCAACGGCACCGACCAGGATGTCAACTTCAGCCTCACCACCCGTGAGCTGGCCCACATGCTCAAGCAGAGCAACATCGACCTCAACAGCCTGCCCGAAGAGGACTTCGACAATCCTCTCGGCCAGTCGACCGGTGCCGCCGTCATCTTCGGCGCCACGGGCGGCGTGATGGAGGCTGCCCTCCGTACCGCCTACGAGGTGCACACCGGCAAGACCCTCCCGAAGATCGACTTCGAGGAGTGCCGCGGCATCTTCGGCGATAGCGTCCGCGAGGCCACCGTCGACTTCGACGGCCTGCCCGTGAAGATCGCCATCTGCTACGGTCTCTCGAATGCCCGCAAGCTCATGGAAGAGGTCCGCGACGGCAACCCCAACGGCTACCACTTCATCGAGGTCATGGCCTGCCCGGGCGGCTGCATCGGCGGCGCCGGCCAGCCCTACCACCACGGCAAGAGCGACATCATCAAGAAGCGCATGGACGCCATCTACCGCGAGGACGCTGGCAAGCCCATCCGCAAGAGCCACGAGAACCCCGACATCATCGCCATCTACAAGGAGTACTACGGTGAACCCTGCGGCCACCTCAGCCACGAGCAGCTCCACACCCACTACTTCGACAAGAGCGACAAACTGGAAGTAACGAAATAAATGTTTAATGTGTGAATGTGTTAATGAGTGAATTCGTGAGTAGTGCTGCGCAAGCCACTAACACATTAACGCATTAACACATTCACTAATTCAAAAAGATATGGCTAACGTAAAAATTTCCGAAGAGAAAATAAACATTATCAAAGACATCTGCAAGAGCTTTGGTAACAATAGCGGCGAGGTCATCAACGTGCTGCACCAGGTGCAGGGCAAGTTCGGCTATCTGCCCGCCGAGGTGCAGGAAGTCGTGGCCCACGAGCTGAACATGCCCGTGGCCAAGGTCTACGGCATCGTCTCCTTCTACAGCTTCTTCACCATGGAGCCCAAGGGCGAGCACCCCATCGATGTCTGCCTCGGCACGGCCTGCTACGTGCGCGGCGCCGAGAAGGTGCTGGATGCCTTCCAGCGCGAGCTGAACGTCCAGGTGGGCAAATGCACCGCCGACGGCAAGTTCAGCCTCAACACCCTCCGTTGCGTGGGTGCCTGCGGTCTGGCCCCCGTGGCCATGATCGGCGAGAAGGTCTACGGCCGCCTCACCCCCGACATGGTCCCCGGCATCATCGCCGAGTACAAATAAGTCAATGCCGACTTAACAGAAAAGAGGGCACCCATTCGGGAGCCCTCTTTTTATTGTTTTATCGGCAAGTTTTCATTAAAAGCACGCTGCAAAGATACAACTTTTTGCCGATACCGGCAAGTTTTTATTGAAGTTTATTAACATATGCCGCCTCACCCACGACATGGAAATTTTTTTTTCTCATTCCAAAGAAAAGGTGTATCTTTGCAAAAAATTAAGAATGGTTATGGGCATTACATACGACAGCATATTGCAGAGGTTTGTGTTCGACTTTGAACACGACGGCAGCGAGGATATTGTCAGCCTGACGGGTTCTGGCTATCAGGTGGAAGCCTTCGGCAAGTGTTTCTACTATGGCTATGAGTTTGCCGAACAGGTTGACGGTGCGGTGCGTAGCGCATTTATCAAACATGTCAAGTTTTCGGAGTCCATACAGGACAACCCCGACCTTTCCATGTTTATCAAAAAAGCTGTGGACAACCTGAGCCACCAGATCAACCTCTACGACTACAACCTCGTGGTAATGCCGGAGTCGTCGAGCCGTGTGAACGAGTACATGCTGCGTTATATCTACCGCTTTGCCCAGCCTACGCTGCGCAAGATGGAGCTGGTGAAGAATCTCCCGGCGAACATCTCCTTCGACATGGATGCCTATGAGCAGCAATATCTCGACGATGTACTTGAAAACGGACGTCCTCGCTATACCGCCCCGCAGAAAGAAGAGGCCAAACAATCCATCATTCAGATGCTCGACCTCATCCACAAGAAGGATTATTTTACCATCGCCAAGGATGTAAAGAAAAGTCGCTTCCGTCCCTATATGATGCAGTTTCTCAAGTTTGCCAGTCCGGCGGACGAGCAGCTTTGCGCCACCATCCGGCAACAAAACGTATTGGTTATAGACGACGTGGCCACAAGCGGCTCCACCATCAATGAGATTCTTCGCACCCTTCGCATCCTCAATGAGGACAACGACATTACCATTTTCAGCCTCATCGGTCGCAAAGACCTGATGGCCGATGTCTTTTAACTTTCATTCAACCTCGAACCCCATGCGGATACTGTGGGTTTCCGCAGCCTTGGGGTAGCGCTCCTCTGTCATGACAGGGAGGACGACGGAGAAGCGGTGGCCGCCGGGGATGGTGATGGACTGGGCATCGTAGGGGCCGTAGAACATATAACTAATACTCCACCTTGTCGCTCTTCTTCTCCCACAGGCGGAAGTTCTCCTGCGCCTCGTCGCGCAGCAGGGGGTGGATGGGGAGGCGGCGATGCTCCAGGGGGCGCTCCAGCTCCTCGTAGATAAAGTCGTCGGCGAAGCCGATGTCCGCCGCGTCCTTGCGTGTATTGCCGTAGAAAATCTGCTTGATGCCGGCCCAGTAGATGGCGCCGAGGCACATCGGGCACGGCTCGCACGAGGTGTACACCGTGCAGCCCTCCAGGTGGAAGGTCCCCAGCTTGCGGCAGGCCTCGCGGATGGCGCTGACCTCGGCATGCGCCGTGGGGTCGTTCAGCAGGGTGACGCTGTTGGAGCCTTCGGCAACCACCTCGCCGTCCTTCACGATGACGGCGCCGAAGGGGCCGCCGCCTCTCCTCACACTCTCGCTGGCCAACGCTATGGCGCGGCGCATGAAATCTTTGTCCTCTTTCATAAGCACTTATCTCTTGTTGGGATGCAGCTTGCGGTCCACCTTCAGACCCCAGCGCAGCTGTTTGACACTCGATTTGGACAGGTAGACCTCGCCCTGGCGACCGCCGTGGCCCTCGAAGAAGAACACCAGTCGCTTGCCGCCGAGGAACTTCTTCTGCACCACGCAGTTGATTTCAATCTTGTCCTTCAGGCGTTCGCCCATACTCGTGCGTGCCGGCATGGCCACCGTGGTGCCGGGTTCGCGGTCGAAGAACGTCAGCAGCGTGTCCAGCATGGCAAAGGCCGCCTCGCGGTCGCCGCCCAGCCACAGGCACACCTCGTCCTCCACGCCAATCGACGAGGACGAATGGTCGCTGACGACGCTCAGCAGCTCCTGCTCATGCGCCAGACTCAGGTAGTAGCCATAGGTGCCGTCTTCGTCCATATAGGAGAAGACGGTGTATTTTTCTTCGTCGTTGACCTCAATCTGGCTCGACTCCATGCGCACCCCCACGGGTTCGTTCTGCGCCGCCGACGTCAGCGCCATGGCGACTGACAGACTTAAAATGAGAAGTTTATTCCACATATCCGTTTGTTTTATTTTCTGCAAAGATACGAAAACTTTTCGAAAAACGGTGAATCACTCTTTATATAAACGGCGAATCACTCAAATAAAACGAATGCTACGCAGTTCAATGAAAGGCGAATAAGCACACCGCATGTTGCGGTGTGCCCGTTGTCCTTGTTGTCTCCGTTGTCGTTAAAACAGACAGGACGCAATAAAAACCCGCCATCTCCGTTATCCCTTTGTGATTTAGGAATTAGAAATTAGGAATTAGAAATTAGGAATTAGAACTTAGAATTTAGAATTTAGAAATCAGAACTTAAAACTTAAAACTTAGAACTTAGAATTCACATGAACCTCACCCTCCTCCTCGGAATACTGCTGCCCCTGGCGGGAACCATGCTGGGCTCGGCCTTTGTCTTCTTCATGAAGAAGGACATCCCCGACCGCCTGCAGAAGGCCCTCCTGGGCTTCGCCAGCGGCGTCATGGTGGCCGCCAGCGTGTGGTCGCTCCTCATCCCCAGCATCGACATGGCCTCGGAGAGCGTCGTCCCCGCCGCCATCGGGTTCATGGCGGGCATACTCTTCCTGCTGCTCATCGACGAGCTGACGCCCCACCTTCACCTCGGCTCCCAGAAAGCCGAAGGCCCACGCTCCAAACTCTCGCGTACCGCTATGTTAGCCTTAGCCGTCACCATTCACAACCTGCCCGAGGGCATGGCTGTGGGCGTTGTCTTCGCCGGCGAGGAACAGGGGCTTACGCTCACGGCAGCCCTCGCCGTGGCCATCGGCATCGCCATCCAGAACATCCCCGAAGGGGCCATCATCTCCATGCCCATGCATGCCGAAGGCAACTCGCGCTGGCGCTCCTTCCTCATCGGCAGCCTCAGCGGCGTGGTGGAACCCCTCGGTTCCGTGGCCATCATCCTGCTGGCCTCCGTGCTCGGCACCGCGCTGCCCTACCTGCTGGCCTTCGCCGCCGGCGCCATGATGTATGTCGTTGTCGAAGAGCTCATCCCCGAAACCGCCCAGGGACGCCACTCCAACCTCTCCACCATCGGCTTCGCCCTCGGTTTCGTTCTCATGATGGCCATGGATGTCCTGCTGGGTTAGAAGAGGCTCCAGGGTTCGATGCCCAGGATTTCGCTTAGTTTGTTGACTGCCAGCATGCCGAAGAAGATGGCTCCGGCTTCGTGGGCCGGGGTGACGTCGTTGCCGTCGAAGTCGATGACCTGCAGGTCGACGTCCTCAACTCCGTTGGCGGTGAGGAAGTTGTAGAGGTTGTGGGTGTTGGCGATGGGCACGGTGATGTCCTTGCTGTTGTGGAAGAGCATGATGTGTTCGGTGCCGCGCGGCTGCCATCCGCGGCAGAGGTTGTCGCTCTCGAAGGCCTCGAAGAAGCGCCGCGCGAGGGCCGTGGTGGTGTCGGTGACCGCTGGGGTGGCGTACTGGAAGATGGAGAGGGAGCCGACCTTGGCGTCGATTTCCTCGCGGGTGTAGCGTTTGCTGTAGATCCAGTCGTCGATGTGGCTGAGCATGGGCTCGGTGAAGATTTCCTCGTGGGGGATGCCGAGGCGGAGGAACTCGTTGTAGGCCAGCAGGACGCTGATGACGGTGCTGGGCATGCCGGCGATGGTGGTGTCGACGAACTGGCGGTAGGTCTCGGGGATGTCGTAGCTGCCGGCTCCGGCGAAGGAGTAGGTGAAGTCGATGTCGGGGTACTTCTGCGCCACGAGGCGCAGCACGGCCACGGTGGTCTGGCCGCCCTGCGAGTAGCCGGCGTTGAAGAGGGGGTCGTCCCAGCTGTAGCCCATGGCTGTCAGCAGCTTGCGGGCGGCGAGGAGGGCGTCGATGCTGGCCTGGGCGTTGACGGCGGAGAGGCAGTAGGCCTGGTGGTGGTGGTTGGTGACGCCGAAGCCGTAGTAGTCGGCCGACACGGTGATGAGTCCGCTGGGGGCCATGCGCGTCTGCATGTCCAGTTCGCCGCGCGAGGGGCACTGGTCGGCGCGGTAGACGGTGAAGTGGTTGTAGAGCAGCATGCCGCGGGCCGGGGCCTGGCGTGTGATGGAGCCGTAGAGGGTGATGGCGCCGGAGAGCATGATGGGGTCGCCGTAGGGGTCGGTGGAGGGGTAGACGAAGTTGTAGACCTTCAGGCTCGAGGGACTGAGGGTGGTGGAGTCGGTGATGTAGGCCTCGGTAAGGGGCAGGTCGGTGGCTGGGGGCTCGGGTTCGTCGTCCTTGCTGCAGGCGTTGAAGGTCAGGAGCGAGGCTATGAAGATGAACGCCAGGCAGATGGCTTTCTTGTCGAAGAGGCCGTGGGCCGTGCGCTTCTCCTCCTTGATGGGCTGTAGGATGGCGCTCTCGATGTCCATGACGAGGGCGAAGTTGAGGCCGGAGATGGAGATGCCGAAGTTGCCGCCCTGGCAGTTGGTGATGAGGGTGCCTTCCATGCCGGCGAACTGGCCTTCGGTGATGCGGACGTGGGCGCCCTTCTTCAGCTCGCTGTCGTTCATCACGTGGATCTGGGCGTCGGCGTCCACCATGCGGCGCATGCTCTCGATCTCGTTGTCGGGGATGACGCCGGGCTTGTTGTGCCAGGAGACGATGAAGCTCACGCCGTTGACGCCGAGGACGGGCACGACGTCGGTGCTGCGCATCTTCACGAAGAGGTAGGAGGGCAGGAGGGGGACTTCGACGCTCTTCCAGCGGTCGCTCCATCGGTGGAGCTTGCGCTGGAGGGGCAGATAGGTCTCGTAGCCGAGGTCTTGCAGCCGTTTGGCCGTGGCCTTTTCGGCGCGGGGATTGGTATATAGGGCAACCCATTGGGGTGTATCGTTCAGCATGGTGTGGATGTTTTTGTTTTCTGATAACGGGAAAGTGCCATGTTTATTGTAATCATTATTAAAATAATAGCCATGGCGATGAGCGTCAGGGTCAGGGGGTTGGGGTCCAGGCCGTCGACCACGGCGTGGGGCAGGCCGGCGATGCCGGAGGTGAGCCAGTCGCAGGCGGCGAAGGCCGGGGTAGCCAGGGCGGCGGTGAGGGTGCAGGGCACGGCCATGTAGAGCAGGGCGAGGGCCAGCAGGAGGGCGGAGATGGGTATGATTACGACGTTGGCTATCAGGAAGTAGGGCTGCACTTGGTGGAAGGTGCCGAGGGCGATGGGCAGGGTGGCCAGGGTGGCGGCGGTGCTCACAACGGCGGCACTCCAGGCGAAGTTGCGGAAGAGGCCGATGGCCGGGCGCGACACCAGGATGGCCGCCACGGAGGCAAAGGAGAGTTGCCAGCCGAGGTCGAAGAGGAGCATGGGTTTGGCCGTAAGCATGACGATGGCGGCCAGGGCGAGGAGGTTGAGCGAGTCGGTGCGGCGGCCTGCCATGCGGTTGAGAATGAGCATGCTGAACATGAAGGAGGCCCTGAGGGTGGCGGGTGCCAGTCCCGACAGCAGGGCGAATGCCCAGACGGCGACCAGCTGCAGGGAGCCGCGGACGATGCGTCCGCGGCGGTCCTTGCCCACCCAGAACAGCAAGGCGTTCACAATCAAGGCCAGCAGGCCTATGTGCAGGCCGCTGACGCAGAGCAGGTGGAGGATGCCGGCGTCGCGAAACTGCTGGTGGAGGCTTTTGTCCATGTCGCCCCGCCATCCGAGGGTAAGTGCCTCGGCGACACCGCGGTGGCGCTGTTCCAGGGGCCCCTCCTGCATGCGTCGCAGCAGACGCATGCGCACGCTTTCGCTCCGGGCGCGGAGTGAGGTGCTGTCGCGGGCGGTGACGAGGCAGTGGTCGCCGGTGGTGTAGAGGGGTCTGTTCTCCGGGTCTATGTAGGTGTGGATGAGAATCTTGTCGCCGTATCGGAGGGATGCGGCGAGGCTGTCTTTGCGGAGGAAGAGGTCCGTCTCGCCGTGGCAAGGCATGCCGTCGAGGGCCTGCACCTCGGCGCGGGTGCGCCAGGAGCGTTGGCGGGGCTCCGGCGTGCTGATGAGTTGCAGGGCCAGGAAGTGGGGGCGGGAGGTGAGGTCGGAGGTTTGAGGTGGGAGGTCGGAGGTCTTTTGTTCTGCAGGGGGTGCTGGACGCAGGAGGGCGGTCCAGTGGCGGGAGTCGTATCGCGGGTCGCTCAGGCGGCACATCGTTCCGCCCAGGGCGAAGAACAGGAGCGCCAGCAAGGGCAGGAACAGGCGCGACTCCATGATGCGGCGCCACCGTCGCAGCAGGCCTGCCGCCACGAGGGTCGTCACCATCAGGCCCAGCCACAGGGCGGGGGTGAGGGCGGCGGCATGGTGGCCGACGGCGATGCCGGCAATCATGGCCACGGCGACGGGTACCAATGGAATCTTCCGCATATGTTTATGGTTTAGTTATTAATTAATTCCCCCCCAACGCCCATCGCGAGCGAAGCGATGCGAAATAATCTGTGATATCCGTGTAATCTGTGTGACATAAAAAAAACCGCGAGCGAAGCAATGCGATAATTTCTGTGAATTCTGTGATTTCTGTGTGAAAAACATACTCCGTGTGGAACACTAAATCTCCAGATTTCTCACCTTAGGAACATAGTGGATGCCCCCTTCGCGGTAGTAGGCGTGGCTCTCGGACTCGCCGATGGGCTTGAGCTCTATGTGCTCGTCGCCTTTGCCGATGGCCAGCACCAGCAGGGGCGGGTAGGGGAGGGACAGCGCCTCTTGCAGTTTGACGCGGTTGAAGGCGGCGATAATCAGGCCGTTGAGGCCCATCTCCACGGCTTTGAGGAGCATGCTCTGGGCGGCGATGCCCAGGTCGATGTCCACCATGGGGTTCTCCGCCACCGTGCTGCAGACCACGATGAAAGCCTCGGGCTCCGTGCCGGGGAACGGCAGGTGCAGCTCCGGCAGGGCGGCGCCCATCTTGATGAGCGGCAGCACGAGGTCGGCACCGCTGTCGTGGGTCACCAGGCGCATCCTCAGCACCTGTTGGTTGCGGGCCGAGGGAATGCGGGTGCAGACGCCCGCGATGCGCTCCAGCTCGCTGCGGCTTACCTTGTAGGCTTTCTTGTAGCCCCGGGTGCTGCGGTTTTTGGTCAGCAGCTCGTCGACGGTGTGACCTATCTTTTTCACCCTGATTTTTCCGTTTCCCAGGGTCTCTTCGTAGCGTTTTTCCAGATAATTGTCGGCCATGATGGATAAAAAAGTTTAAGGTTTAAGGTTTGGTGTTTAAGGTTGATGTACAGTATGTTATAGTTGTATTGTGAATGTTCAACAAGTGCAAAGATACGAAAAAAAACAAAATAATTTTGTCAGTTCCAAAAATCTTCGTACTTTTGCACCCGATTTCGAGAGTGAAATCGACCCAAAATGATCTGCTAGCTCAGTTGGTTTAGAGCGCTTGCTTGACAGGCAAGAGGTCACAAGTTCAAATCTTGTGCAGATCACCAAAACAGCGACCCTTCGAAGGTCGTTGTTTTTGTTTTACCCCCAACTCCAATGCGACGCCATGTTAACGTTAATGGCCGTTAATTAACCGTTAATAAACTAGTAGTTGCAAGAAGCTATTAACGAATAATTACACGATAATTAACGTTAATAGCCGTTAATTAACCGTTAATAATTTATATGATAACTAGTAGTTGCAAGAAGCTATTAACGAATAATTACACGATAATTAACGTTAATAGCCGTTAATTAACCGTTAATAATTTATATGACAACTAGTAGTTGCAAGAAGCTATTAACGAATAATTACACGATAATTAACGTTAATAGTCGTTAATTAACCGTTAATAATTTATATGATAACTAGTAGTTGCAAGAAGCTATTAACGAATAATTACACGATAATTAACGTTAATAGCCGATAATTAATCGTTAATTATTTATATGATGACTAGTAGTTGCAAGAAGCTATTAACGAATAATTACACGGTAATTAACGTTAATAGCCGTTAATTAACCATTAATTATTTGTGTAGTAATCAGTTGTTGCCAGAAAATATTAACGAATAATTATACGATAATTAACGTTAATAGCCGTTAATTAACCGTTAATAATTTATATGATAACTAGTAGTTGCAAGAAGCTATTAACGAATAATTACACGGTAATTAACGTTAATAGCCGTTAATTAACCATTAATTATTTGTGTAGTAATCAGTTGTTGCCAGAAAATATTAACGAATAATTACACGGTAATTAACGTTAAAAAAGAATCTGTGATATCTGTGAGATCTGTGTGCCCCCCCTCATGCCGGCCGCAGCTCGTCCCTCCGCAGCCGTACCACGAACGACATGTTCATCACGCTGATGCTCACGCAGAAGTTGCCGTCTTTGCACCCTTTCACCAACCGTCCTTTCAGTCCGGCGAACTCCCCTTCGGTGATGATAGCCTCCGCGCCTTTCGTCAGCTGGGAGGTCTCGTGGATGAAGAACTTGCGCTGCGATGCTTCGAAGCGCCGCACGGCTTCGATGTCGCGTTCCGGCACCTCGATGATGCTGTGGTCGCTCGACACGATGTATACCACCCCGTGTGTGGTGCGTGTCTGGTAGATCTGTTTGTCGTTGATACGCGCGAAGATATAGCAGGGGAACATGGGCTTCTCGGGTAATGGGTTCTTTTTGAAGCGCTTGTCCTTGCCTGCCAGCATGGGCAGGTAGTATTCTATGGGGGGCTCGTCGTTGCGGAAATGCTCGGCGACGAGGGTTTCGGCGTTGGGGTAGGTCATCACGGCCACCCATGATGGTTTTGATGTCAGCATAGTGTTGTTTCTCCGTATTCAGATTTTATCCCCATAACGCGAAGGAGGGAAAAATATTGCCCTCTATCCTGCTGAGCCGATGGAAAATAAGTGGCTGGAAGGGTGCCGTACTTCTCAGGTGCAAAAGTACTATTTTTTTTTATAATGACAAAATTTATTTTATTTTCTTGCACTTTGAGCCGTGGGAAAAAATGTGCATTTTCTTTTTCGTCATTCCATCTACTCAAAACGCTCCAGCAAATCACTAATTTTTAATCACTTATCAGTATTTATTCTTTTGCACCTGAAAAGAATACAGCAAACTTGCCCGTTGGAACCAAGGATTTTTCCCTTGAAAAAGGTTACCTGCGGACAGGCCTTCGCCGTGAAGGAAGGTGGATGTTTGATGGTTCTATCTGTTTGATTATAAGATTCTATCGAGATGTTTCCTGACCGAAAAAACGATAAGATAGTGGCTGTCGATGATACCTGTCGGTGGGTGGCGGAGCGGCTTGCCGAAGCCCCCCGGATGGGGGAGCGCGAGTGGGCTGAAGTGCACGAAAAAGTGAAAAAAATAAGTCGTGATTTGTCCAAAATGCTCTCTGTGGCTACCCGTGAAGAAGAAAAAATAGCCCTTCTTCAGGCCGGACATGACGCCCTCTACCTCCTCAGTGGATATGTCACCCATACCGAAGAGCAGCATTACCTTGACGTTGCCCTGCCGGTCGTTGTATCTTACCTCGATAACCATGAGAATGAGCCGGTTGATGCATGTCATCCGTCGCATCTTCGTTTCCTGAAATACGCTCTGGACCTCCTCTACAGCTCCCGTTTCCTCGCCGCCGCAGACACACCTGGCCTCGCCGACCGCCTGGCCGACTACACCTCCCGCCGTCTTGATGCACTTCGTGAGTGCACTACCCATCCTTCCCCCGAACTCCAAGAACTGCTGTCTCAGGAAGAAACCCTCTACGCAGAAGCTTAGCTTCTTCAACCTTAACGTTAACGCTAACCTTAACCTGCGGTCTTGAACCGTGCTATTTCAACCTAAACATTGAATAAGCAGCTGAAGGCTAAAGGATAAGGTGAAGCTGAAGTTAGCGTTGAATATGACGCAATAAATAGTTAAGGTTAACGTTATCGTTAGCGTTGAATATCGTTAGCGTTGAATATGACGCAATAAATAGTTAAGGTTAACGTTATCGTTAGCGTTGAATACAGTTATCAAAGATGGTAGAAGTTAAGAAGGCAAGGAACTTTAGAAACTATAAGGTGTGGCAGGATGCCGTTGATTATGCATCGAAAGTGTATAAGGTGACATCCGGAATGCCTTGGTTTGAAAAGAAGGGACTGTGCGACCAGCTGCAGAGGGCAGTGGTTTCAATCAGTTCAAATATTGCGGAGGGTGCTGCAAAACCGTCTGATATTGAGTTCGCTCATTTTCTTGATACTGCTTTAGGTTCCGCATTTGAGGTGGAAACACAATTGTTGATTACTAAAAATATTGGCTATATTTCTCCTGAGATTTACAACAGTTTGTTAGGTGAATTAAATGAAATAGAACGCCAGATAAGTGGTTTGATCTCGAAACTTCGAGAATCCCATTAACGTCCCGTAGAAAAAATCAAGTTTAACGTTAGCATTGAAATAAGTTAAGGTTAACGTTAGCGTTAAATATCGTTATCGTTGAATAAAGGTTAGCGTTAAGGTTAACGTTAGCGTTAAAAATTTAAAGCATTAAATTTTTATGAAGATATCCGTAGCAGGTACCGGCTATGTCGGTTTGAGCATCGCCACTTTGCTGGCACAGCATAACGACGTCACTGCTGTCGACGTCGTCAAAGAACGTGTCGATTTAGTCAACAACAATAAGTCGCCCATTCAGGACGACTACATCGAGGACTATCTGGCAAACAAGCCCCTCTCTCTGAAGGCTACGTTGGACCAGGAGGCCGGCTACCGCGACGCAGAGTTTGTCGTCATCGCCGCCCCCACCAACTACGACAGCCAGAAGAACTTCTTCGACACCTCCGCTGTGGAGTCTGTGATTGATGCTGTCCTCAAGGTGAATCCCGACGCCGTTATGGTCATCAAGAGCACCATCCCTGTGGGCTATACCCGCGGACTGTATGTGAAGTACGCCAAGAAATTCGGACTCCTGGGCACAGGCTCCTCCCCTAAACTAGGGGAGGTGGCCGCACAGAGTGCGGACGGAGGGGTAAACTGCAGCCAGAAACTAACACACTCACGCAATCACGCGTTCCCACATTTTAATCTTTTGTTTTCACCCGAGTTTCTAAGAGAAAGCAAGGCCCTCTACGACAACCTCTACCCCAGTCGCATCATCGTGGGTATTCCCAACATGATGAAAGGCAAGGAGTACGAGGAAGAGAACCAGGCCATCAAGGCGCTGACGGATATCGACTGGCTCACCGAGAAGGCCCACCAGTTCGCTGACCTCCTCGTCGAAGGCGCCATCGGCAGATCCAAGGATGCAGCATCAGATAACTCAACACTCAACACTCAACACTCAACACTGAAAAAGAACATCCCTGTTCTTTTCATCGGCATGAAAGAGGCCGAGGCTGTCAAGCTCTTTGCCAACACCTACCTTGCCCTGCGTGTCAGCTACTTCAACGAGTTGGACACATACGCCGAGATGAAAGGCTTGGACACTCAAGCCATCATCGACGGCATAGGACTGGACCCGAGAATCGGCACCCATTACAACAACCCCAGCTTCGGCTACGGCGGCTACTGCCTCCCCAAGGACACCAAGCAGCTGTTGGCCAACTACGAAGACGTGCCGCAGAACATGATGACGGCCATCGTCGAAAGCAACAGGACGAGGAAAGACTTCATCGCCGACCAGGTTCTCAAGATGGCCGGCTATTATGCTTATACCGAAAACAACGAGTATAATGGCTGCTCCCCTAAAGTAGGGGAGCTCCCCGAAGGGGTGAGGGGTATGGAGCAGAAGGCCATTCCCACGATTGGCGTGTACAGGTTGACAATGAAAAGCAACAGCGACAACTTCCGCCAGAGCGCCATTCAGGGTGTCATGAAGAGGATCAAAGCCAAAGGCGCGCAGGTCATCATCTACGAGCCCACGCTGGACGACGGCACCACCTTCTTCGGCAGCTTGGTCGTTAATGACCTGGAGGAGTTCAAGAAGAGAAGCCAGGCCATCGTCGCAAACAGATATGACTCCTGCCTCGACGATGTGAAGTCAAAGGTTTACACAAGAGACATATTTAAAAGAGATTGAGGCTCTTGTGCTGGCGCGGTCTTGTTTTTCCTGCTCGCTGCGCTCACGAGATTTCGTAAATCTTGTAAATTAATTCCTTCGGGAGTTTGTCCGGGTGCGGGGACAGATATGCGTTAAGAGTTAAGAGTTATGAGTTAAGAGTTATGAGTGTGCAGCTGGCGCGGGGTTTTATTCTCCTGCTCGCGGTGCTCGCGAGATCTCGTAAATCTCGTAAATTAATTCCTGCGGGAGTTTGTCCGGGTGCGGGGGCAGATATGCGTTAAGAGTTAAGAGTTATGAGTTATGAGTGTGCAGCTGACGCGGGTGGCTTTTCCCGCTTCGCGAGATCTTGGAAATCTTGGAAATTATCACTTGTTTTTCTCGATTTGTCGAGTTCGGCAAATCCTGGAAAACTGATTGAATCTAGGTTTCTCCTGCTCGATAGGTCACACAGATAGCACGGATATCACAGATTCTTTTTAACGTTAATTATCGTGTAATTGTTCGTTAATATTTTCTGGCAACAACTAATTACTATACAAATAATTAATGGCTAATTAACGGACATTAACGTTGATATCCTTCTGCATCACTGAGCTCGCGGGTAGAATAGCAGTGGTAAAAGATAGTTCCAGGGCAGGGGTGCTGCCCTGGAACATGAGAGTGAACGGTCAGGAGATTGTGCCGGTGCCGATGTAGGATGTTGAGGAGCACTCGTTGGGGTGCAGTTTGACTCCGATGCTCTCGACGAGGAAGTCCTCGTCGACAGATGTCCTGACAAAGCCCCATACGTAGACCGTTTTGCCCACCCAGCTGGGAGGCAGCGATACAGAGACCTCGGAATCTGTCCGTTTGGCGGTACCGATGGCGCACTCGTCGCGGTCGGGGCAATAGACGGCGAGATAGATGGTGTCGTCATCGAAAGCACCAAACTCACTGTCGAGAGAGGATGAGACAGGCACCTTGACGGTCTTGGCCTCTGCGAATGAGGCAGTCCCGAAATCCACGTAGGGCGTGCGTCCTTCGGAGAGGATGAGGTTCTCGTAGTCGGGCGTTGCGACACAGGATTCGGCGTCGTACAGTATGAGTCGGTTGTTCCTGCGGGTGAAGATATTCGAAGGCGACGTCATGGGGATGCCTGCCGCCGCAAGACGCAGTCCGATATTGATGACACCGTTGAGCGGCTTGGCGATACGCATGACGGCCTTGAAACGGGCGCGAGCTGCCAGTTGTTTGGGAGTGCGAGGGTTGCTGTTGTGGTTGTTGTAAGCCGAGTAGAGCTGTACGCCGTTGACCACGCGTCCGACCACTTTACCGATTTTGCCACTTTGGTCGCCGAGAATGTTTTTGCTTGTTTTTGCCATAATGTTTAAATTTTAAGGTTAGTGATTTGTTAAATTTTATACGTGTTGTCGTCCTCGAGGTTGACTGAAACGTTTCGATAATAATATAAGGCCGAATAGTGTTACCCCCTAAAAAGTAAACGTGTTTTCACAAATAGTAACGAATAGTGACAAATGGTAACAAGCGAGGGTAACATTACATATCGGATAGGTTTGTGCATATAATATAAGGCCAAAACCGCGGACATGGGAAAAAAGTGTCTCAAATGTCCGCATTTGTCCGCGGTTGTCCGCATTTGTCCGGTGCTTCTCTTGCTCGATGGCGCACAGAAACTATAGGTCACACAGATAGCACGGATAGCACAGATTTCCGCTTGCTTTGCTCGCGGAGGATATTTCTCCTTGCCTTCGGCAGAAATCTATAAATCTGGGAAATCTTTTCTCCTGCTCGCTTTGCTCGCGAAATCTTGTTGATCTTGTAGATTTCCGCTTGCTTTGCTCGCGGGGGGGGCAATACTCCTGCTCGCGCTTTGCGCATCGCGAAATCTTGGAAATCTTGTAGATTTTCCGCTTGCTTTGCTCGCGGAGGGCTGGCGCGGTCTAATCGCACACAGAAACTATAGGTCACACAGATAGCACGGATATCACAGATATTACGGAATGATGCTCTCGGGTGAAGAATAGTTACTTTAATTGATAGTTTGTTTACCTACCTTCTGCCTACCTCTTGCCTACTTGGTGCCTACCTGTTGCCTACCTGCTAGGGTTTATGTGAAAAACAATAAAAAACAATCAGGACAAAAGAACGAAAAAAAGCAATAAATACAATCCATCGTGCGAAGCTACCGATACCTTATAAAAATCTACTAGATTAATTATGTCCCCGCACCCGGAAAAAAATCCCCGCAGGAAATAATCTACCAGATTTATAGATCTCTGCCCGCAGGGCAAGGCGAATAAGAAAACCCGCACCAGCCCCCGCGAGCAACGCAACGCGGCAATCTGTGATATCAGTGCAATCTGTGTGACACCGAACCCGCGCCAGCATAAGACCCAATCCATCGCGCGCAGCCAGCGATACCTTATAGCCAACCCCGCACCCGGAAAAATCCCCGCAAGGAAATAATCTACCAGATTCCCAAGATTTCGTGAGCGCAGCGAGCAGGCGATTTATTTCGCGTCAGCCCCTTCTGCAAGCGTCGCAGTGCAGAAGAATCTGTGATTTCCGTGCAATCTGTGTGACATACCCTCTCCGTGAGCGCAGCCATGCGGAGAATTTACAAGATTAACGAGCAGGAGGCACCCCCGTCGAGCGGAGCGCATTTCGAGCGGAGTTAGACCGGAGTTAGAGCGGACCTAGAGCGTAGGAAGACCGAGCGAAGGAAATAGGGTTCGCGGACATCAGCCTTCAGACCTCAAATATCATAATGCGGTTCCAAGCCATAGCCCATTACGCGCAGGCTGATGGCTCTTGATTGACGGCGGGTCGCTGCGGCATTCCGCACATCCGCAGCCCCGCCAGTCAGACCGCAAAAAATATAAAAACTAAAAATACAAAACAATGTTCACATTGCTTTACAATAACGGACAATTCAATAGGCCGGAATCCTTGCCACCTTTCCTACAATCTAATGTCGGGGGGGACCCTCTTGTGCAGATCGATTGTATCACTCCCTACCGAGGCACTGAAAAGGAAATGGTGAAGGATGTCTGTGAGCACCTGAGTCAGATAGACCCGCATATAGTGGTGTCGTATAATATGACGCAGAATAGCAGTTCGGAGTCAGATAGTAATGGGCATTATACCACTTTCCTTGTTATCCAAATTCATGTGCAATTGGTAAGTCGTTCATAAAACGTTTATTATAATCAAATGAATATTTTAGTCACCGGTGGGGCAGGATTCATTGGCTCCCATACATTGATAGAACTCTACAAGGCTGGCCACACCGCGGTGGTGGTGGACAACCTGAGCAACAGCAACCCCGTCGCCCTGCAGCGTGTGGCGGAGATTATTGGTGTGCACGAGGTCCCATTCTATAAGGTGGACATCCGCGATCGCGAAGGGTTGGAGAAAGTCCTTGCCGAGCACAAGTGCGACGCCTGCATTCATTTTGCTGGATTAAAAGCAGTCGGCGAGAGCGTGGAGAAACCTTGGGAATACTACGAGAATAACATTGTGGGAACACTTACATTGGTTGACGTGATGCGCAAGCATGGATGCAAGAACATCATCTTCAGCTCTTCTGCTACAGTTTATGGTGACCCCGCCGAGATACCCATCACAGAGGAATGTCCGAAGGGTCAATGCACCAATCCCTACGGCTGGACAAAGAGCATGCTCGAGCAGGTACTGATGGACATCCAGAAAGCAGACCCCGAATGGAATGTGGTTCTGTTGCGTTACTTCAACCCTGTGGGAGCTCATCCCGGTGGTAGAATTGGAGAGAACCCCAACGGCATTCCCAATAATCTGATGCCCTATATCACTCAGGTCGCAGTTGGAAAAAGAAAAGAATTGGGTGTATTTGGCAACGACTATGACACCCCTGATGGAACGGGCGTCCGTGATTATATCCACGTATGTGACCTTGCGAATGCACATGTCTGTGCCCTCAAAGCCATCAAACGCAATTGTGGTATCGGAATATACAATGTGGGAACTGGTAACGGCTATAGTGTGTTGGATATGGTTAAGGCCTTCATTAGAGTAAATGGTGTTGATGTACCATATAGTATCAAACCTCGCCGTGCTGGTGATATCGCAATTTGTTATTGCAATCCTTTCAAGGCAAAAGAAGAGTTGGACTGGGAAGCAAAGTATGGTATAGAAGAAATGGTGCGAGATAGTTGGAATTGGCAAAAAAATAATCCAAGCGGTTATTGAACTATAGCGACTCGCTCTTACGCGCAAGTGTGGTCGCGATGGGGCAGGAAGATCTCAGCATAGTCTGACTGCTCCCAACATACAGGACAGGAATTCCATCGGGATTCTCTAAAAAAAACTCAATTAATCCCGATGGCCTGCCCTATTTATTGAACAATTTAAAAATATATGACCTATCGTGCAAGTCGAGAGAAGAATCAAAGGCATTTGGTATTCCGAGACGCAGCCGATAGCGCATGGTAAAATTGATTTTTAACATGAAAGGAATCGTACTCGCCGGAGGTTCCGGCACTCGCCTTTATCCTATCACAAAGGGAGTAAGCAAACAATTGCTACCTATCTATGATAAGCCAATGGTTTATTATCCCATCAGCGCATTGATGCTGGCGGGTATCCGTGACATTCTTATTATAAGTACGCCGTATGACCTTCCCGGCTTTAAACGTCTTCTTGGCGATGGCTCTGATTACGGCGTACATTTTGAGTATGCCGAGCAGCCCTCGCCAGATGGACTTGCACAGGCTTTCATCATTGGTGAAAAGTTCATTGGCGATGACTGTGCTTGCCTTGTCTTAGGTGATAATATTTTTTATGGTAGCGGTTTCACCACTTTGCTTCGCAATGCTGTGAAGGACGCAGAGGAGAACAAGAAGGCTACCGTATTTGGCTATTGGGTTTCAGATCCAGAGCGATATGGTGTAGCAGAGTTTGATAAGCAGGGTAACTGCTTAAGCATTGAGGAGAAACCCAAAGAGCCCAAGAGCAACTACGCAGTGGTAGGTCTCTATTTCTATCCCAATAAGGTTGTATATGTAGCCAAGCACATCAAGCCCTCTGCTCGTGGAGAATTGGAGATTACAACAGTCAATCAAGAATTCCTGAAAGATGGAGAACTGAAGGTGCAGGTCTTTGGTCGAGGCTTTGCTTGGCTCGACACGGGCACCCATGATTCGCTCTCGGAAGCTTCTACCTTTGTTGAAGTCATAGAGAAACGCCAAGGCCTCAAAGTAGCATGCTTAGAGGGTATAGCCTATCGCAATGGCTGGATTAGCGAAGGAAAGATGCGAGAGCTTGCCAAGCCAATGCTTAAGAACCAATATGGCCAGTACCTTCTGAAGGTGATTGACGAAATGAAAGAAGAAATAAATTCAAGAACATTAACACAAGATTAATGATAAACGTTATACAAACAGAAATTCCAGGTGTAGTCATCGTTGAACCCAAAATCTATGGTGACGAGCGAGGCTACTTTTATGAAAGCTATTCACAGCGTGATTTTGAGGAGAAGGTTGCAAAAGTAAAATTTGTGCAGGACAATCAAAGTTACAGTCATTATGGTGTATTGAGAGGGTTGCACTTCCAAAATCCACCATTCACACAAAGTAAACTTGTTCGTGTAATCCAGGGTAAGGTAGTGGATGTTGCTGTGGATATCCGCAAAGGTTCTCCTACTTATGGTAAATATGTTGCCGTTGAACTTACGGGCGATAATCACCGTCAGTTCTTCATACCCAAAGGGTTTGCTCACGGATTTGTTGTTCTGAGTGATACGGCATTGTTCCAGTACAAATGCGACGAGTTCTACCACCCGGAATCAGAAGGCGCTATTATGTGGGATGACCCTGATATTAACATAGATTGGAGAATACCAACAGACGATATCGCTTTGTCAGCCAAAGATGCAAGACATAAGTATTTGAAGGATTTCGTTTCACCTTTTGATTTTGAAAAGAAATGAACATACTTGTAACAGGAGCCAATGGTCAACTTGGCAACGAGATGCGTATAGTGACTAAGGTTTCTCAAGACAAATACATCTTTACTGATGTTTGTGACGAGCATCCCAAATCTGTGGATATGCTGCATAAATTGGCTGGCGAGGGTGTTGATATAACTACCACGAAACTTGACATAACTAATCTAGAAGCCATTCGAAAAATGGTTAAGGAAAATGATGTTAAGGTGATAGTTAATTGTGCGGCTTGGACAAATGTAGATGGTGCAGAAGCACCAGAGAAATATGATCAGGTTGAACTATTGAATGCAAAAGCCCCGGAGAACCTTGCAATTGCAATGAAAGAAGTTAGAGGCTTGTTGGTACACATCAGCACAGATTATGTGTTTGGCGGAGACCCTTATAACACCCCTTGTAAGGAAGACCAGAAAGGTACACCAACGGGAGTATATGGATTAACTAAGTTACACGGAGAGCAGGCTATTCAGGATACAGGTGTAGATTACCTTATATTTCGAACTGCTTGGTTATATTCAGAGTTTGGTAAAAATTTCGTGAAGACCATGCTGAATCTTACTGCTACCAAACCTCAATTGAAGGTGGTCTTCGATCAGGTTGGTACCCCAACATACGCATACGATTTGGCGAATGCAATCTACATCATTATTGAGAATCGGAAGTATGAAGGTAACAAGGGAATCTATCATTATAGCAATGAGGGTGTATGCTCCTGGTTTGATTTCACTAAAATGATTGCAGAATATAGTGGTCAGACTAATTGTGATGTACAACCGTGCCATTCTGACGAATTCCCATCACCAGTGAAGCGACCATCTTTCTCTGTATTAGATAAAACTAAGGTTAAAGAAAGTTTTATGCTCTCCGTGTCGTATTGGACAGATTCTCTAAGAAGATGTATAGACAATTTTAAATAAACATATAATATATTATTAATTATGTTAAACGGTAAAGTAGTTTTAATTACCGGTGGTACAGGTTCCTTCGGTAAAAAGTTTGTAGAGGTTATTCTTCGTGATTACCCCAATGTAAAAAAAATCATTATTTACTCACGTGATGAGTTGAAGCAGTATGAATTGAAATTGAAGTACCCGCATGATAAATATCCAATGCTGCGTTACTTCATTGGTGATGTTCGTGATTTGGAGCGTCTGACTCGTGCTTGCGAAGGTGTGGATGTGATCATTCACGCAGCTGCCATCAAGCAGGTTGATACTGCTGAGTATAACCCCGAAGAATGTATTAAGACCAATGTTCATGGTGCACAGAACGTGATTAAGGCAGCTTTGGCTTGCCGTGTTCATGATATTGTTGCCTTAAGTACAGATAAGGCTTGCGCTCCTATCAATCTCTATGGCGCAACCAAACTGACAAGTGACAAGCTCTTTACAGCTGCCAACAATATCAAGGGTTCCAAGGATATTCGCTTCTCTGTTGTCCGCTATGGAAACGTTATGGGAAGCCGTGGCTCTGTGATTCCTTTTTTCACTCGCCTGCGTGACGAAGGTGCAAAAGAGCTGCCTATTACAGATATGCGCATGACCCGTTTCAACATCTCCTTGGAAGCCGGTGTTGCTATGGTGATGTATGCTATCGGTCATCATCTGGGTGGAGAAATCTTTATCCCGAAGATTCCTTCTTACCATATCAAAGACGTAGCCACCGCAATTGCTCCAAATCTTCCTCAGGTAGAGGTTGGTATTCGTCCGGGTGAAAAGCTTCACGAGGAAATGATTACTGTAACAGATGCCCTGGACACCATTGACCTTGGCAAGTATTATGTGATTCTTCCTTCAGTATCATTCCAACATACCAGAGAAGAATTTATCAAGCACCATAATGCAGTACCTGTACCTGATGGTTTCCACTATAGCTCTGATAATAATACAGACTGGGAGACGCCTGAGACCATGCGTGAAAAGATTAAGCAGTTTGTTGATCCGAATTTTGTGGTTAAATAATAGCGTTTGTTATGATTACCAAACCGATTCCTTACGGCCATCAGTATATTAATGAAGAGGATGTAAAGGCCGTTATTGCAGCTTTGCAGTCTGACTATATGACTCAAGGCCCGCTGATTGGCCAGTTTGAGAAGGACTTTGCAAATTATCTTGGTGTTAAATATGCTTGTGTTGTCAGCAACGGTACGGCAGCACTGCACCTTTGCGCTATGGCTCTTGATATTAAGCCTGGCGATAAGATTATCACAACTCCTATCACTTTTGTGGCTTCTGCTAATGGTTTCCGCTATCAAGGTGCTGAAGTGGTATTCTGTGACATTAATCCCAAGACCTTCTTGATGGACTTGGATAAATTGGAGCAAATTCTGAAAGCATCACCCAAGGGAACTTACAAAGCTATTGTTCCTGTTGACTTTGCCGGTTATCCTATTGACGAGGAACGTCTTCGCAAACTGGCAGATGAATATGGCTTTGCCATTGTGGTGGATGCTTGTCATGCTCCTGGCGGTAGTTTCATAGATAGCAAGGGTGAGAAGCAGATGATTGGTAACTGCAAGTATGCAGACCTCACTGTATTCTCATTCCATCCAGTAAAGCACATTGCTACTGGAGAGGGTGGTGCAGTAACCACAAACAACAGGGAACTATACGAGAAGGTGGCCCTATACCGCACCCATGGTATCACCAAAGACCCTGCTCGTTTGGAAAAGAACGATGGTGGTTGGTATTATGAGATGCAGGAGTTGGGTTACAACTACCGTATTACCGAAATGCAGGCCGCTCTTGGCATTAGTCAGCTTAAGCGTCTCGATTGGAGCATTGAGCGAAGAAATGAGATTGCCAAGAAGTATGATGAGGCTTTCAAGGGTACATCTGTAAAGACTCCGTTCCGAGCAGAAGGCCTTGTTCATGCATTCCATCTCTACATCATTCAAGTAGATTCTGCAAAGCGCAAGGGTCTGTATGACTTTTTGAGAGCGAACAAAGTGTATTCTCAGGTACTCTATATCCCCGCACACCTGATGCCTTATTACCGCCAGTTTGGTTGGAAAGTTGGTGATATGCCAGTTGCTGAGGATTATTACAGCAAATGTCTTGCATTGCCTATGTTCCCGACTTTGACTGACGAGGAGCAGGATTGGATTATTGAGAAGGTAAAAGAATTCATGGCATAATGAGTAAACTTTGTATCATTCCTGCGAGGGGTGGCAGCAAGCGCATCCCTCGCAAGAATATAAAACCATTCATGGGGCAACCCATCATTGCTTACAGCATAGAGGCCGCTTTGAATAGTGGAGTCTTTGACGAAGTGATGGTATCAACCGATGATGAGGAGATTGCAGATGTTGCGCGTCAATATGGTGCGGCAGTACCTTTCTTGCGTTTCGCAGAAACTTCTAATGACTATGCTACTACGGTTGATGTGCTGTTAGAAGTGGTAAGCAGATATAAAGAACAAGGAAAGGATTTTGATACCATCTGCTGCCTTTACTCAACTGCACCGTTTGTAACATCTGAAAGATTGCAAGAAGCGTCATCTCAGATTAGTGATACGATTGATGCATGTTTTACGATTGTTCAGTACTCATATCCTATTCAAAGAAGTCTCAGGATAAACGAAAACGGCTGTGTGGAGATGAATTTCCCTGAGCACTTAAAAAGTCGCACGCAGGATCTGGAGAAGGTGTATCACGATGCAGGGCAGTTCTATTTTGTTAAAACAGATGCTTTGGTCAATGAGAAAACTGTGTGGTGCAAAAGAACAGCTCCTCTAATTCTTTCAGAACTTGAAGTGCAGGATCTCGATACTTTGACGGACTGGCAACTTGCTGAAATGAAGTTTCAACTATTGAAGAAATAATAAAAGATGGCCAACTACAAATGTCTTAAGCAGCAAGAGTACACCCTTGGTGATTACTCTATCGTTCCTCTACGTTATGAGGATAGGTTTTCTATTATGAAGTGGCGTAATGAGCAGATTTATCATTTGCGTCAGGCGCGTCCTCTTACAGAAGATGACCAGCAACGCTATTTTGACAATGTGGTGGCCAAACTGTTTGACCTACCGAAGCCCGACCAGATACTCTTCTCCTATTTGGAGAAGGGTGTCTGTGTTGGGTATGGTGGCCTTGTCCATATCAATTGGACAGACAACAATGCGGAGATATCCTTTATTATGGATACCCGCTTGGAGAAAGAGCATTTCGCTGAGCATTGGAGCAACTATCTGACCATGCTCAAAGATTTAGCTTTTAATGATCTTGGCCTACATAAGATTTACACTTATGCCTTTGACCTGCGTCCTCACTTGTACACAATGCTGGAAGCCAACGGCTTTTACCGTGAGGCTACTTACAAGGAGCATTGTTACTTTGACGGACAGTATAAGGATGTGGTGATTCATTCTATCTTGAATAAGACATATAAGGTCATTAATTATGTGGATTGCACCCATGAACAGCATTTGGAGATTCTCAATCTGAGGAATCTGGAAGATGTGCGCAAGTGGATGGTGAATCCAGAACTGATTCCCGAAGAGAATCATTTCAATTTTGTAGAAACATTGAAAGGCAATCCTAACAGATTGTACTTTGCAATTTATAAGAGGGGAGAGTTGGTGGGTACTTATAGCCTTACCAAAGAGGAAGAAGGAATTTGGGAGCGGGGAATTATCGCCAACCCTGCAACACAAGGAAAAGACGAGACGGAACGGTGGGAACGCCAGATACTGACAGACCTACCCAAACATGGTATCAAGGCCTTGACGGCCAAAGTGAAACAAGATAATCCTAGATCTATCAAGTATCACGAGAAGCTTGGATACCAGGAAAAATCAAAAGACAACGAGTACATTTATTATATACTGAATTTGTAATGAGCAAGACATTCATAGTTGCAGAGCTTTCCGCTAATCACGGTCATAAGCTTGATGTTGCACTGGAGTCAGTCCGTGCTGCAAAAGAGGCGGGTGCGGATGCTGTTAAGATACAAACCTATACTGCTGATACAATCACCCTGAATTGTGATGCGGATGATTTTAAAGTTAAGGGTACCTTGTGGGATGGTCGTACTCTGTATGACCTCTACCAAGAGGCCTATACCCCTTGGGAGTGGCATCAGGCTATCTTTGACGAAGCAAAGAAGTGTGGATTAGTCTGTTTCTCAACGCCATTTGATAAGACTGCCGTTGATTTCTTGGAGGATTTGGGTAATCCGATTATGAAAATTGCGAGCTTTGAGATTACGGATATCCCTTTGATTGAGTATGCAGCTAAGAAAGGTAAGCCAATGGTTATATCAACCGGAATTGCTATGCCTGAGGATATTGAGTTGGCTGTGAAGACCTGCAAAGAAGCTGGGAATAATGATATTACTCTGCTGAAATGTACCTCATCATATCCTGCACCTATCGAGGATGCCAATTTGATGACAATGGTGGATATGAAGGAACGCTATGGAGTAAGGGTTGGTTTATCCGACCATACGATGGGATATGATGTGGCTGTTGCTGCTGTTGCCCTTGGTGCTACCTTGGTTGAGAAGCATTTTATTCTTGACCGTTCTATTGGCGGCCCAGATGCAGCATTCTCCATGGAAATTGGTGAATTCGCTTCTATGGTGAAGTCTGTTAGAAATGTAGAAAAGGCGATAGGCAATGTCGTATATCCTACAGACCCTACCAAGATAAAAGGCCGTGAATTTAGCCGGTCACTATATGTGGCAGAGGATGTTAAAGCAGGAGATGTAATAACAGAAATGAACGTAAGGAGCGTAAGGCCAGGATATGGGTTGCATCCCAAATATTTGTCAAAAATACTAGGCAAAAAAGCCGCCTGTGATCTTATAAAAGGTGAACGACTTACGTTTGAAAAGGTAGATTTATAATAATTAAAAAGGTTTATATTTAAAATGAAAGTAGTAGCATTAATACCCATTAAGTTAGGAAGTAAGCGCGTTCCTCAAAAGAATATTAAACCATTCTATGATGGAACACCCTTGATGTCTTTCATTCAGCAAACCTGTTTGGATTCTGAATTGATAGACGAAGTATATATCTATTGCTCGGATGAAGCGGTGAAGCCCTATGTGCTTCCTGGAGTGAAGTTCTTGAAACGCCCGATTGAATTGGACGGTGATGATAAGAATGCAAATGACATTATCCGTGCATTCATGAAAGAGGTTGATGCTGACATTTATGTCAATGCCCATACCACATCACCATTTGCAGAGGTGGCCACAGTCAATAAATGTGTGGAAATGGTTGCTTCAGGAGAGTATGATAGTGCCTTCTGTGCTGAAAATATCAAACAGTTCATGTGGAAAGATGGTAAACCTATCAATTTTGATCCTGACCATTTCCCCCGCACTCAGGATCTTCCCGATGTTTATGCAGAGACTTCAATTGCATACGTTTTTACAAAAGAATCTTTCTTAAAGCATAATAGAAGGTTGGGTTCTAAACCTTATATCTGCGAGGTTGGAAAGATTGAGGCTATGGATATTGATTATCCAGAGGACTTTGCAATTTGTGATGCTATTTACAAAATTAGAAAAGAATCAAAATAACCAATAAATACAATAATGGGAGCGAAAGTTCATATCGTGGATTGCACCATCCGGGATGGTGGCTATCTTTTTGATAAAAATTCAGAACCAGAGTTCGTAAAAGGCATTTTACAGGGTCTGGTAGATGCAGGAATTGACTATATGGAAACTGGTTTCCTGCAAAGTAAAGTGAATGGTGAGACCATTGTTTATCACAATTCTAAAGACGTCATCAAGTATTTACCAGCTGACCCCAAGAAGTCAACCTATCTGGGCTTCTGTGACAACAGCCGTTACACTCCAGAGGAGCTTGACGAGTGCGATGGCAAGTCTTTCAAATGGTTGCGTATCTCTTTTGCCAAGCACGAGATTGAGGACTCTCTGAAATTCTGCAAAGCAGCAAAGGATAAAGGCTATCATGTACAGTTCAATCCTATGGATAGCATTAGCTATACAATGGAAGAACGTGCTACCTTGATTGAGAAAGTAAACAAGGTAAAACCTGCTGTGTTCTCAATTGTGGATACCTTTGGAGCTATGTACATGACTGATGTGGAGACTATCTTTAGGCAGTTCGATAGCCTGCTTGATAAGGATATTATGATTGGTCTTCATTCACATGACAATCTTGGTCTTTCTTGTGCGTTGGCAGAGAGAATGGTACAACTGGCAGAGGAAACAGGTCGAGAGATTTGCATTGATGGTTCTTTGTTTGGCATGGGACGTGGAGCTGGTAATGCTAAGACAGAATTGTTAGCAGACTACCTGAACAAGCACTATGGAACCAACTATAACGTTCAGGTACTGCTTGAGACTATTGATAAGTATATTGTACCTGTCTTAGACCATATCCATTGGGGTTATGATTTGCCTATGTTCATCTGTGGTACAAAGCATTCACACGTTGATAATGTTAATCATCTTAAGAAAACAACGGATTGTACAATTACAGATGTTTTCAATGTGATTGATACATTATCTCCACAGCAACGCACAAGATATGGTGCTGGTTACTCTAAGACTGATTTCTCTCAGTTAGATCAGAAATACCAAGAGTATAAGAATAAAAACAATTAGATATGAATTGCGCAGATTATTTAGTAGATTACCTGATTAAACAAGGTGTAACCGATGTCTTTGGTTTTGCCGGCGGTTACATTGTGCCTTTCCAGGATGCTCTCTACAAACGTCCTGAAATAAAGGTACACGTCTGCTACAATGAGCAGGGATGCTCGTTTGCAGCCAATGCCTATGCTCGCATAAGCGGAAAGCTTGGCGTTTATTTTACTACTTCAGGACCTGGTGCCGTGAATGCTTTTGGCGGTTTGGCAGATGCTTGGTTTGACAGTATTCCCATTATGGGTATCTGTGGAAATGTGCCAACCAACGAAAAAAAAGGCTATTCTGGTATTCGGCAGAACGGTTTTCAGGAGATGGATATAGTCTCTATGACAAGACATATTACGAAGTTGTCTGTAACTCCAATGAGTGCAGTTGGATTCCCTGATATTGTTACTCGTGCCTATAATATGGCTATGTTGGGCAGGAAAGGTGGCGTCATCATTGATTTCCCTTATAACATTCAAAAGACGGAGGTAGAATTATGAATTATAAAGATTTCAAAAAAACCGTCCTTTTAGTAGGTGGTGGTGTTCGTACTGCAGGTGCGGCTGAAATGGTAGTAGAGTTTGCCCTAAAGACTCATATTCCTGTGCTTACCACTATGAATGCTGTGGACATTGCACAAGATGACCTCCGTATAGGAATGATAGGTACATACGGAAATCGCTGGTCAAATATGATTCTTGAGAATTGTGACCTGGTTATTTCAGTTGGTGCCCGTTTGGGCTTACGTCAGATTGGTCATAAGAGAGAGTGGTTCGCGCCCAATGCTAAACTTGTTCGAGTTGATGTTGACCAGGCAGAATTGAGCCGTAATGTCAAGGATGATGAAGAGAAGCACCTAATGGATGCCAAGGCATTTATGACTACATTGTTGGTGACTGATTTCCCTGATTGCTCAGAGTGGAAAGAACGTTGTCTTGCTGTTAAGAATATGCTGGCAAAGTACGACAACACTGAGGGTAACGATGCTGTTGAGGCCATTGGTGAGTTGCTGCCGGGGAACCCCATTTGCGCTATTGATATTGGTCAGCATCAGTGCTGGGTGGCCCAGTCGCTTGCTCTGAAAGGTCACGAAGGTCGTATCATGATTGGCGGAAGCTATGGATCCATGGGATGCGGACTTCCTTATGCAATAGGCGCCTCTATTTCAAGAAACAACGGAATAGTATATTGCATCACCGGTGATGGTGGCTTGCAGATGAATATTCAGGAGCTGGAGACGGTACACCGTGAGAATCTTCCTATCAAGATTATTGTTGTCAATAATCATGTGTTAGGCAAGATTAGTGAGATTCAGCATGGCTCTTATAATGACCGTTATGCACAAACTACTGCAGCCAGTGGATATAGTGTTCCTGATTTCCAGAAGATAGCAGAAGCTTATGGCATCAAAGCAGCAACAATCCCTTCATATAGAGAATTAAAGGATTACAAAGGCTGGTTTGAAGATAACGAACCTTGCCTGATTAATATGTCGCTTGATCCAGATACCCTCCTTATTCCTAAGATTAAATGGGAAACGGGTAAGATTATGCCACTGCTTGATGAGGATTTGAATAATAAAGTTTTGTCTTTACTCAATTAAAGAAGATATGATTAAGTTTCTTGTAATGGATGTTGACGGCACCCTGACTGATGGCAAAATCTATATGGGTGTTGATGGAGAGGCTTTTAAGGCATTTGATATCAAGGATGGTTATGCATTACATACTTTGCTGAAAGAGCATGGTATAATCCCTGTCATCATTACAGCAAGAAAGAGCCCGATGGTGGAACACCGATGCAAAGAGCTTGGAGTGATTGAGATTCACCAAGGCGTTATGAATAAGCTGGACTGCTTGAAGGGTATTCTTGAGAAATACTCTTCAGCAGACCAGCAATACGATTTATCTAATGTCGCTTATATTGGAGATGATCTGCTTGACCTTCAGTGCATGAGGCCAATTAGTGAGGCTGGAGGTATAGCAGGGTGCCCTTCAAATGCTGTAAAAGATGTGATTGCAGCTTGTAGTTTCGTTGCTTCCAATAAGGGAGGGGAAGGTGCAGTGCGTGATTTCGCAGAGTTTCTTATTGGCAAAAACAAGCAAACTGACAATATCTGCAATGGTTTGGAAGAGCGTTGTCTCAAGGCTGTGGAGTTTTTATCTAAACTAAATGGTGACGATCTCTCAAAAGGAAGGCATGTTGTAACTGAATCATTTTACTATAGCGTTCAAGAATATGTAACAGACGATGATAAAGAAAAGTATTTTGAAAGTCACCGGAAATATGTTGATATTCAAATGCTGATTGAAGGTGAGGAACTAATGCAGGTTACGGATATTAATAGGTTGCAGGAGGCGATATCCTATGATGAGAATAAGGATGTTACTTTGTTCAAACCATTAAATAATGTATCAGGAGTCATATTGCGACCTGGTTCGATAATGATTCTTTATCCTAAAGATGGTCATCGCTCTATCTGTTATGATGGTAGAATCAGTAAATTACGAAAAATCGTTGGTAAAGTAAGTATATAAATATTATTGTATGAAAAATAAATTTCACCTCTTTTATGTAGGTAGTTATTCACATATTATAGTTGCGGATGCAATTATAAATGAAAAGAATCTTTCTTTAGATACTATTTTTTTTATTACATACAGGGGTGTGAAGCTACCTTCGTGCTATGAAAAATGTTTGTTGTATGACGAATCTGCCATAAATAGAAAAAAATTTTTCTTAAAAAATTTTGTTAAACTTAGTAAGCTATTTTGGGGGCAGAGTGTTTGTGGCTATTTCCCATTTCAGGGACATTTTCCAGTTGTTAAATTTTTTGACGATTACGTTTTTTTTGAAGAAGGGCTCTCTGCATATGATACTGGAATAAACTATACAAGATTCAAAAAAAAGAATTATTTCAAAACATATATTAAAGACTTGTTGATTGCCCCATTTGTTAATAGAAATATGAGGGGGCTTATCAATGGCCGGCAAAATGGGAGTCCGTTTTCATTTAAATGTTCACTAATAGGATTAACTAATACATCTTACAAAAATATAATAATTGAGAATTGTAAGCGTGAAACTGTACATTTCTTAAACAGACCTCTTAAAAAATCTACGATAAGTGATTCTGTAATAATTGTGATGGACTCAACACATGCCATAGATAGAATGGATTCTGCAGAAAAATATCTCAGTATTCTTTCGGAATCCTTAAAAAAGGCAAGTTTCGGCTTACGTAATATTTATTTGAAATTACATCCAGATAATCATAAGGATAGAGAGGAGGCGATTCTACTTATAAAAAAATATATAGATTTTCTAGATTTTACTGTTATTGACGAAAGCCTAGAAGATATCGCTTTGTCTAATCAGAATAATATTTTTTTTGGAAACCACTCCACAATTTTGTTTTATGCTCCAATCTTTGGAAATACAAATAAATCCATTTCATTTGTGCGACAAAATGCAGAGTGCGACAAAACATACATTAGATTTTTGCAAAGATGGGGCGGCATTGAGGGTACTTTAGCATTATTCAAACAACAAATGGAATGTTTATAATTAATGGCTGGATATAAAGGAAAATACATAAAGACTTATTTGTGGTCAGGGGCTGCAATGCTGTTGAATTTTATCAGCATGTTTATTGTTGCCCCATTAACGACGAGTATGCCAGAGGCATATGGCGTATATTCTTTATGTATAAGTTTTAATATTTTTTTACGCTATGCAGATTTGGGATTTATTGCGGCTGGTAGAAAATATGCGGCAGAGGCCTTTTCAAATAATGATAGATTAAAAGAAAAAAAATATGTAGGGACTTCAATCATTATTTATGGTATGATGAGTACCCTATTGTTTTTGCTTGCACTTTTTGGAGCAGCATTCCCAGAGTATTTGATAAAGGATATAGAAGAGAGCCAGTATTATGGAATGTCACACCAGCTCCTACTTATACTTGCATTTACATTCCCTCTTTCGATTATTCAAAAATTTAATGGTTTAATCTATACGGTACGCATAGAGGAATACAAGATTCAACGTGTTCAAATAATAGGTTCAGCCATAAAAATAGCATCAGTCCCACTTTATTTTTTTCATAATAAATATGATATTGTTGGATACTATTTATTTTCTGAAGTTATTAATTTGCTGACAAGTATATTTAATCTTTACAGCAGTAGAAATATTGGCTACGGTTTTAAGGAGTTCTTTAGGTGCCTAAAGTTTGATAAACAAACATTCGTGAGCATGAAGGCTTTGGCCTTTAGCGGTTTTGCCTCTGTTATTGGATGGATAACATATTATGAACTTGATACAGTGGGTATATCAATCTTGCTGGGTGCAAATGCTGTCGCTGTTTATGCAGTAGGTAAACAAATTCAAACTTTGGTACGTTCTTTTGTGAGCGTCATTTATTCTCCATATCCAGTGCGAATTAATTATTTTATTGGGCAAAAGGATATAGGCGGGTTAAGGAAATTCTTTTACAAACTGGCGGTCGAGTTTAGTGTTATTATTATTCCAATTATATTACTCGTATTTTATGCTAAACCCTTTATTTTTTCTTGGGTAGGATGTAATTATGAAGATTCTGTTTTGATATTACAATTGTTGGTGCTTACTTTTATAATTCATCATATAGCAAGTCCTGGAAGTTCTGTCATATATGGTTTGAACAAGGTAAAAGATATATTAAAACTTGCATTTATACAACCCGTTTTATTCTGGTTAGGAGTGTTTCTTACATATTCCTACTTAGGCGTATATAGTTTTGCCATTTTTAAACTGATTGCTTGTTTAATTACAGAGTTTTATACCTGTCTCCTTGTTTGCAAGTATTTAGATTATAGTAAAAAAGATTTTTATTGGAATTTGTTTGCTAAGCCACTGGTTCTAATTGGAATGACAAGTATGATTTTATGGTATTTTACAAGTCCCATGCTCAATAGTGTATCAAAAAACTCTATTGATTTACTATTTGTTATCTCTGTTATGGCTACAAGTGGTGTGATAACGCTTATTACTTCTTTGAGTATTAATAAGCCACTGAGAGAGGAGTTGAATAATATGGCTGCCATGTTAATTGCTAGGATAAAAAGGAAATGAATTGGTGTGATGGTTTAAAAAAAATATGATTAATAAAATGGATTATCAAATATTAATAAATCGTTTACCAGTAAATACAGACAAGAAGTTAAGGTTGTATAATTTCATACGTCGTAAGTATTACAAAAGGAAATACAAAGGAATCCCCGATGGTTTTGACTCTTTTATTCAGTCAAATAGTCGATATGGGAATGAGTATTGGCTCAAACAATATAGCGGTTTTGATGATTATATATACGGCGTAATTGAACATGGTATTTATTTGGAAGACAGTATTTTGGTCGGACCAAAGGTGGATTATGATTTGGGAAGTATAATTACCTTTGGTGAAATGAGGGTAAATATTTTAAAGAATCATTATCCAGACTTTAACATTGTCGGAATCGGGCCTTGTATTCATTATGCTGATATTAGTGAATCATATTACAATGAATTAAAAAGTCAATTAGATCCATCTTCAAAGACAATGGCAATTTACCCTGCACATTCAATAAGAGCAATAACTGCTGACTTTAATGTCAATTCTTTTATGCAAGATGCTTTAAATTTTGCCAAGGAAGAAGGCATTAAGAATATACTATTAAGTTTACATCCCAATGATATTAAATTTGGTTTAGATATTAATTATACGGGCTATAACGTAATTGTAGTTTCAGGAGGGGAAAATCTTGTGAGTTTTCTGCCTCGCGTTAAAGCAATAATGAAATTATCGGATATAATATATACAAACTCATTTGGTACGCATATAGGCTTTGGCGTTTATATGAATACTCCAATAGTTATGAACATTAATGATATGGATAAGTCTTTTACCCAAAAGTCTTTTATTGATGTTCATGAAACTTTCTCGAAAACGTTTGATGGTAGCAATCCGTTTACTATCACAAAAGTACAATATGAATTAAGTGACTATTACTTCGGGTATTCCCACATAAAACAAAAACAAGAGTTATATAATGAGCTTAAGAATATCAAAGATATATACCAAGCAAGGTTCGGGATCTAGCAATAAGGGTGATAAGATTGTTAACATTTTGTTTGCAATCAGCTATACGATCATTTGCTTTTCTAGATTGAGGCAAATGTATGGAGTACCTTTGTTGGCTCTCCAAGTTCCTCTTGCAATAATGGGGTTCTTCTTAGTAGGCCACTATGGTAAAAGAACTATCGTTCACAATCGCTTTTCCACAATACTGTTTTTCATCTTAGCCTGCCTTGTAATAAACATGTCAGTTATTGGGAATGCGGATTTTAAGAATATCTTGTATGCAATAATAGTAGCACCTAGCATCAGTATATTATTATATTCATTTGATATCAAAAAAATTACGGTATATTCTATATTTTTTATCCCCGCCGCCTATACACTTTATTATCTTTTAAGTGGAGGTAACCCAGATGAAATGCTTTTTAAAAGCCATAATTATATATCTTATTATACTGTTCTAAATTCTTTACCATATTTTGTTAAGTGTGGTAAGGATAACCAAACTCCTTCTATAATTATTCCATTTCTATGTTTGGTGATCTCAGTTTTGTCTATTGGCCGTGGCGGCATTATTATGTCAGCAATCCTGACTGCTGGTGTCGCTCTTATGAACTGGAATCGTAAGGGGGTATCTGGTTATTTATATAAAGGGATTATTGTTATAATTATCGCCTCAATTGTATATTATGGTATTTCACCGGATTTCATAGATCAATATTTTAATAGATTTGTTGAATACGGAATGGATTCAACAGGAAGAGGGCAGGCTTATTCCGAATATGCAGAAACCTTAGTTAACCCTATTAATTTTATATTTGGCACACCAGTCTCAAATCTTTTTTTCGTTTCCAAATTTCTTAATGGGAGTTTGCATAACTCATACCTTACCATGCATGCGCGTTATGGCATTTTCGCACTCTTCCTATTCTATGCAATGATTAAAGGATTTGTGTATTTGTTTAAGAAAAGGCTATTTCCAATCTGTATTGTTGTGCTGGCCTTGTTAGTAAAAGCTTTTACAGATGCAGATACAGCAGGTGAGGCAACATGTGGTGATATTTATGTTTATGTCTTGCTTTTATATTATTTGCATTCGGTATATATGCCAAATAAAAAGATATGATTTTTGAATAATACTATACTGTAAAGTGGATAAAATTGCGATACTATTAGCTTCGTATAATGGAGAAAAATATTTGGGTGGACAAATAGACTCTATTATAAAGCAGACATATACAGACTGGGATCTGTATATACGAGATGATGGTTCAAAGGATCAAACGATTGACATTATTATAGACTATTGTCAAAAGGATAAGCGTATCCATCATTTTGAAGATAAAGTAGTTCATATTGGGGCAAAGAATAGTTTTCTGAAATTGTTAGAAAATGTTAAGTCAGACTTATATATGTACTGCGATCAGGATGATGTTTGGTTACCAACAAAAATTGAGCATTCAATAAATTTATATAATACTGTTAGAGCAAAGTTTGATACTCCAATTGTTATACATACAGATGCAGAGGTCGTAGATTCAGAATTACATACGATTAATAAATCCTATTGGAGATCTGCACATATTGTACCCGAAAGGTATAATAGAAATTATAAGTTGCTGGCCATTATGACCTGCACACAAGGCACGACCATGCTATTCAATGACAAAGCTAAAGAGCTATGCTTCCCTTACGGGGACTATTTTACAATGCACGATTGGTGGGTGTCAACAAGAGTTTTGAAAGCTGGTGGCCACATTGAAGCTTTACATGAGGCCACAATCTTATACAGGCAACATTCTTCAAATGTATATGGCGTGTCATATGGGGAGGATTTAAAGATGCTCACAAAAATTAAGAAATTAAGTGAAGTATATTCTGTAAATAAAAAAAAATACCTATACCTTAAAATGGATGGATATGGAGGTTTTTTGAAATACTTGTTTAACAAGATGAGAATAGTTTACTATCGATTTGTTTTAGATAGATAAGTATAAAACTAAGGATGTATGAAAACCCTTTTGCAGATCAATGAAACAGTAAATGTTGGTAGTACTGGTCGAATAGCTGCTCAAATAGGCGACCTTGCTATCTCAAAGGGCTGGAAGAGTATTGTAGCATATGGTAGAGAAAATCGCCAATGCGACTCCCTGTTAATAAGAGTTGGAGGTAAAAAAGATATACTATGGCATGTATTGCTAACTAGGTTGTTGGATAGGCATGGTTTGGCTTCCATTTACCCAACAAGTTCTTTAGTTCGTCAAATAAAAGATATTAGGCCGGATATTATTCATCTGCATAATATTCATGGTTACTATCTAAACTATGAAGTGCTATTCCAATACTTAGGGCAGATAAATACGCCCATTGTTTGGACACTACATGACTGCTGGCCATTAACTGGCCATTGTTCTTTCTTCGAAGGGGTCGGTTGCGATAAATGGAAAACGGGATGTGGTCACTGTCCATATCTTAATGACTATCCAAGATCATTATGGGTTGATAGGTCCGTTAAGAATTACCAACAGAAGAAAAGGGCGTTTACGTTACCAAAGAATGTTACGATTGTTCCTGTTTCTGAATGGTTGGGCAATCTGGTTAAACAGTCTTTTTTGAGCAAGTATAGGGTACATGTAATACATAATGGAACAGACCTGGATGCTTTTAAACCACAGAACATTGATCTAAGAAAGAGATATAGTGTCAAGAATGATGAGACTATAGTCCTCGGGGTTGCATCAGTTTGGCATGAGCGTAAGGGTCTGAAGGATTTTGTTAAGCTGTCAGAAAGCGAAAATATCAAAGTAATACTCGTTGGCGTGACAGAGGAGATTAAGAAATCTTTACCCGATAGTATTATTGCGATAAACAGAACAAATAGCCAACAGGAGCTTGCGGAGCTTTATTCTGGTGCAGATGTATTTGTGAATCCTACATACGATGACAACTTCCCAACAACCAATATTGAAGCTCTGGCCTGTGGTACTCCTGTCGTGACATACAACACAGGAGGAAGCCCTGAGGCAGTTGATGAGAATACAGGAATTGTTGTAGAAAAAGGAGATATAAAGGGGCTTCTTGCTGCTATTGAAATACTTTCAAAAAAAAATAGAAATGAAATAAGGAATGCTTGTCGTAGTAGAGCAGAAAAATTATATAATAAAAACGACAGGTTTAAGGACTATATAAATCTATACGAAGAATTACTTCATGAATAAAGTAGTATTAGTAAATCAGTCCACCCGCCACTTGATGATTGACATCGCCAATGCATACGTAGAAAAGTATGACGAGGTGGTGTTATTTGAGGGAGTGGTTGAGGAATATGAACGTCCGCTTGATAAACGTGTAAAGCGAGTGAAGATTATGACATACGACCGCTCATCTGGAGCAAAGCGTATGTTGACGTGGGGTATAGCCTTCCTTCAGATATTAGTGAAACTGATGTTTGGGTATAAAGGGTATAAGGTTGTTTATTTCACGAACCCTCCTATGTCGTATTTTGCACAACTGTTCATTAGGAAGCCTTTCTCGGTGGTGGTTTATGATATTTATCCTGATGCTTTACGGAATGTGGGTATGAAGGAGGATGGTTTTATATACAAGCGGTGGGCAAGGATAAATCAGAAGTTGTATGCCAAGGCAGAAAAGATAATCACGTTGAGTGATGGCATGGCTAATGTGCTTTCTAAATATGTGAAAAAAGATAAGATAGACATCGTTCCAAATTGGTCGTTTACCGAGAAGTTCGCACCAATTCCCAAGGCAGAGAATTCCTTTGCCCAAGAGCACAGTTTACAGGATAAGTTTGTGGTGATGTATTCTGGCAACATGGGTTATACCCATAGTGTGGATGTATTGCTTGATGCTGCAGAAGATACTAAGAATGATGCCCGCATACATTACCTGATGATAGGGCAAGGGAAGAAGAAACCTTTGCTGGAAGAGCGGGTGAAGAATGAGAATCTGACAAATGTAACCATTCTTGACTTGCAACCATTTGATGTGGTGCCTTACTCGTTTGCAGTAGCAGATGTGGCAATGATAACGCTCAATGCGGAATCTGGTGCAGTAAGTGTACCAGGAAAAACGTATGATTTACTTTCCGTTGGTGCTCCTTTGCTGTGTATCTGTCCTGAGACTTCTGAGATGGTGGCATTGACGAAGGAGTTTGAAAATGGCAAGTGCTTCAGGGCTGAGGATGTGAAGGGTATTGTGGGCTTTATCAAGGAACTGGCAGGAAATAGCGAGTTACAGAAGCGAATGTCTGATAATTCTTTGATGGCATCGAAGAACTTTACCAAGGCGAATGCTTACAAGTTTGTGGTATAGATAATAATCAAGAATTTGAGAATTAGAGAACTATTATTTGAACACGAATCTCACAAATGTATAAGAATTGTTTTAAAAGAGTTTTTGACTTTATTATATCACTGATAGTCATTATTTGCATAAGTCCTATTCTTCTTGTAGTGACTATATGGCTGCACTTTGCCAATAAAGGGGCGGGGGCATTCTTTACACAGGAAAGACCAGGTAAGGATGGTAAGATATTCAAGGTCATCAAGTTCAAGACTATGACTGATGAGAAGGATGCGGATGGAAACTTGTTGCCTGATGCGGATAGATTGACCAAAGTTGGAAAGTTCGTTCGCTCGACATCAATTGATGAACTCCCACAACTGTTCAATGTGTTGAAAGGCGATATGGCTCTGATAGGTCCACGACCTCTGCTGGTGCAATATCTGCCTCTTTATACTCCGGAGCAGGCTCGTAGGCATGAGGTGAGACCAGGAATTAGCGGATGGGCACAATGCCATGGACGCAATGCTATCAGTTGGACGGAGAAGTTCAAACTGGATGTATGGTATGTGGATCATGTGAGTCTTATAACAGATTTGAAAGTGATATTTATTACGATAAAGAAAGTTTTATTCAAAGATGATATTAATCAGGTGGGTGGCGAATGGGCTACCATGGATCCTTTTAATGGGAATAATTAAATGAAGAATAATATACTGATAACCTCTGCTGGTCAGCGGGTGGCATTGGTGAAGGACTTTCAAGAGACGTTGAAGCGTTTTTTTTCTGAGGGTAAGGTCTATACAACTGACATGAATCCTCAGATGGCTCCTGCTGCATACGTAAGTGATGGCTGCTTTGACGTGCCTCGTTGCACGTCAGAAGACTATATTGAGTCGTTGCTGAGTATTTGTCTTAGTAATAACATTGGGATGATAGTACCAACGATTGATACAGAACTGGCCATCCTTTCTGCCAACAAAGACATCTTTGCCAAACAAGGTGTCTTTGTCTCAGTATCTGACTTTGACTTTGTGATGATGTGTAGGGATAAGCGAAATACGGGTGAGTTCTTTGAGAAGCATGATATTCGTGTTCCAAAGGCAATAGACAAGTATCATCCGACTTTTCCTCTTTTTGCAAAGCCTTACGACGGTTCATTGAGTACCAATTTGCACTATATCAAGAATGCAGAGGAACTGACAGAAGAAATTCTGAATGATCCTAAACTGCTGTTTATGGAGTACATTGATAAGGAGGTCTATAAGGAATATACTGTGGATATGTACTATGGCAAGGACAATAAGGTGAAGTGCATTGTACCACGCGAACGAATTAAGATTAGGGCGGGTGAAATCAACAAAGGTTTGACTGAGAAAGAACCATTGACACAATACCTTCTTGACCGGTTAGAGACTATTGAAGGTTGTGTAGGATGTATCTGTATTCAGCTGTTCCTGAACAAAGTGACAGAAGACGTTGTTGGCATTGAGATTAATCCTCGTTTTGGTGGTGGCTATCCGCAAACCTATGCTGCAGGAGGAAACTATCCCGAATACTTGATTAGGGAGTATTTCCTTGGAGAGAAAATAGAATACTTTGATGGTTGGAAAGACCATCAGTTGATGCTTCGTTATGACGATGCTGTTTATGTGTAAGTGACAACCATAACGATAACGAAAACGAAAAAATAAGGCGATATGTTGATATCATTTAGTGGATTGGATTGCTCGGGTAAATCTACCCAGATAAACCTGCTAAAAGAGTACCTGCAAGGGAAAGGGTATTCTGTTGAGGAGGTTTGGAGCAGGGGTGGCTATACACCAGGAATAGAAAAGCTGAAGAATCTTGTAAGGGGAGGTAAGAGTAAAGCTCCTGAAGAGCAGACCGCAGAAGAGCGTCAAGCAAAGGTTGCAGCAGAGCCTCGTGGGGGCAAGTTGCTTCTCTGGCTTTCTATTGCTGATTTGGTGTTCTATTGGGGCCGCACTTTCAAGAAGAAAAGCAAGGGAAATAAAATTCTGTTCTGTGATCGTTACTATTGGGATACCTATATTGACTTCAAACTGAAATATCCTAAAGTGAATTTCGACAAGTGGCTGGTTTGGAAACTGATGACGGCATGTTATCGTAAGCCGGATGTATCGTTGGTGCTGACCGTAACCCCTGAGGAATCTATGAGGCGTTCTAATTTGAAGTTTGAACCGTTCCCTGAACCACAGGATAAACGAGAAGCAAGATTGAACCGCTACCTGCAAGAAATAAAGAATGGTCGTTGGCAATATGAGATTGATTGCATGAGGCCCATTGAACCGATTCAGGAAGAAATAAGGAGAATAGTAGATGAAAATCTCTGAGATGCTGGCGAGGGAGGATTTTTACTCCATTTTGCCTGACACATTGAATCGTTATGCAGAATTTCTTGGTATTGAACCAGGAAGTGCGGCAACTGTGGGCAAAGGTGAGACTGCAGACCTTTATGTGAATGAGAAGCTGAACGCCATCATTGCCAGCAAACCCTCTAAACAGGTTAAGGATTATTTACGTACAGAATATACCGTTGCGGGTAGCCCTTTACGGAAGATGGCAGTGGCTGCCTACCTAACAGCCGCCTTGACTTTTGTGAAAAGCAATGCACAAAGAGGGCTTAAGAATAAACTTAATGGGAAAACAGATAACGTTCTGATTTATCCTTGTAACAAGAAAATACGTCTGTTTGATTTCTCGGAAGGTGTTGTTTATACAGTGCTGAAGGAGGGTTTCCCTGACATTCACATCAAGAGAGAAACCGAATTTAGGTTAAACACAGACGTATCATTTGTACCAAAGATTAAACAAAGTGGCCAAGGATGTTATTCTGAGACAATCATCAGAAATGGTAGGCCGCTGGCTAGAATACAGGATGCTGCTTTTGTGGAAGAGAAAAAGCGTGAGAGTCTGAAGCTTTTGAAATCGCTTACCAAGCAGCCTCGAAAGGTTGGAGCCAGGTCGTATGTGGCCGAACTGAAAGAAAGGTGCCTGAAGATGCTGGCAACAAAGAAAGGTTTTGCTGAAAGTGATAAGGTTGCTACCATTTTTGACCGTCTAATAGAAAAGACTCAGGATTGTGATATTGAGTTGGTAATTAGCCATGGGGACTTTCAACCAGGAAATATCTGGATTGATGAAAACGGAAAGACTGTTATCATTGATTGGGAAACAGTGAAAGAAAGGACTTCTTTTTATGACTATGCAGCATTGTACTGTTCGTTGCGCAATCATGGAGGACTAAACAATTTCTGTGAAAGAGTTCGTGCTAATAACTATCTATCAACAGTTGAGGGCTACTCTGTAGAAACCGTATTGGCACTTATTCTTGCAGAAGAACTGGAGTATCAGACAGAAGAATTGATCAGTTTCCCTGACACAATGGGCTTGGAAATGTATTTGAATAAAATCAATGAATTTGAGACAACAATATGATAGAACAAGTATTTGGTAATTCCGATTTTAAATTAATGTCATATATCATCCGTGAGAAGAATACGGATGAAGAATTGGCTTATATCAAAAGCGAGAGTGAGCGGATAAACTCCACCGAGTTTTATGAGGTAGTGAAAGAGCATGAGCTGGTGAGTACTGTTTGCTCCAAACTGAAGAAGAAGGTTGGGATTGAATTGGGCGAGCCGTGGAAATCAGAGACGGAAGAAACTCGCAGACGGTTATCTTTCTTGTTTGCGCAAGTGGAGAAGATAGGCGAGGATATGGCAGCAAACAATATCCAACTGATTCTGCTGAAGAACGGTGGTATAGCCATTGACATCATGGATGACTTGGCAGAATGTCCGATGGGAGATATTGATATGCTCTGCAGGAAGTCTGACTTCATGAAGGCCCATGAGATAATCTTGAAACATGGATTCCAATTCAAGTTCAGAAGTATCTATGAGTTTGAAAATCTGGACGAAGCCTTTGCAGATGGTAGCACAGAATATAGCATTCCAGATGGCGATGAACTGGCATGGGTAGAATTGGCATGGAGACCGGTGGCTGGTCGATGGATAAGAAAGGACAAAGAACCAGATGCAGACCAATTGGTAGCAGACTCACATGTAGCAGCCCATTCTTGCTGTCGAGTGCTTTCAAACGAGGATAATCTTTTGCAGGTGTCCATTCATACAGCTAAGCATTCGTATGTGAGAGCTCCTGGGTATAGACTGCACTTGGATGTGGACAGAATAGTGTCAAACAAGAAAATTGACTGGGATAAGTTCATCGCCAAGGTTAATCGGGTAGGTTCCAGAACAGCAGTATATTTCTCGCTTTTTTTTGCAAAAGAGATATTGGGCACCAAGGTACCTGATGAAGTTTTGGAGGTATTGAAGCCAAGTGAGTGCAAAAGGAAAAGGATAATGAATATGCTCTTGAAAGCTAACTTGATGCATCCGCATGGAAGAAAGTTCTCTAAGCTTGGATTCTTGCGTTTCCAGACCTCGCTATATGATACATTTGGTGATTTCTTGGCAGTTTTGTTCCCACCTATGGAGCAGTTGAGGGCCAAGTATAGATTCAAGAGCACAATCAAAGCACCATATTACTGGCTCTTCTATGTGCTGGATATGGTGGGCATTCGTAAGTCAAAATAAATAATGACGCAACAAGTAGTCTGTTTCGATCTTGATGATACACTCTATAAGGAGATTGACTTTTTGAAGTCTGGGTATCGCAAAGTGGCTGATATGGTTGAAAAACGTTATGGCCACGATTCCCATGATGTGTATGAAAGATTGCTTTCATGGTACAATCAGGGAGAAAACCCCTTTGAGTCTCTGAATGAAACATACGGAATAGACAATCCAATTGGGGACTATCTGAACATATATAGATTTCATCATCCATCGATAACGTTATCTTCTGACGTTGTGAAAACACTTACAGAGCTGGAAGGAAAAAACGTACTGATGGGTATCATTTCAGACGGCCGAGAAGAAACTCAGAAAAACAAAATAGAAGCTCTTGGACTTATTGAATGGATATGTCCCGATTTGGTTTTTATAAACGAAGATAAAAAGTATTTCAAGCCCAATCATTGGAGCTATGATAGGATGATGTTGAAGTGTTTTGAGAAAAATGTAGAACCGGATGCAACATTCTATTACTTAGGTGACAACACTGAAAAAGATTTTATGGCACCAAACCAATTGGGCTGGGATACCATATGTTTACTGGATGACGGAAGGAATATCCATAAGCAGAACTTTGAAATCGAGAACATCAAATTACCTAAGAAAACAATAGCAAGCATAAGCGAGCTGGTGAATATTTTAGGTTAAATATAGAGATAATAATGCATCCTTCGATAGATCCATTCCTTTCTTTAATAAGACTGGGAGTTGGTCATTCACTTACTGCTGCTGTCAAAGATGTAGATTGGACAAAGATGGAAGTCTTTGCGGCTCAGCACGGGCTTTCAGCTGTACTGATTGATGGCATAGAGAAACTGCCTGAGAATTGCCGCCCTCCCAAGGAGTTGCTGCTGCAATGGATAGGCGAATGTTTGCAGAGTTACGAGTACCGTTATGATAGTTACAGACGAGCTATAGCGGAACTGGCCTCATTCTACAATACACACGAACTAAAGATGATGATTATCAAGGGCTATGCATGTGGTTTGGACTGGCCCAAGCCGGAGCACAGACCCTACGGAGATATTGACATCTGGCAGTTTGGGGAGTATAAAAAAGGGGATTCGTTACTTGAAAAAGAAAAGGGAATTGAAATAGATAACTCGCACCATCATCATACTGTGTTCAATTGGGGTGAGTTTTCTGTGGAGAACCACTATGATTTCAACAATGTGCATCATCATAAGTCGAGTGCTGAATTAGAGAAGATATTCAAGGAACTTGGTCAGGATGATACTCATTATGTAGAGATGATGGATGCTTCGACAGGCTCAGCGACCAAGGTCTACATCCCATCGCCCAACCTTCATGCACTATTTCTTATAAAGCATTCGATGACAGATTTTGCTGCATTCTATGTTACTCTGCGGCAGGTATTGGACTGGGGCTTTTTTGTAGAAAAACACGGAAAGGAGATAGATTGGGGCTGGTTACAATCTGTTTTGGATAAGTTCCACATGAAGGAGTTCTTCAACTGTATCAATGCCATATGTGTAGAGGATTTAGGATTCAGTTCAAGTATATTTCCTAACGTGCAGTTTAATCCTTTTCTGAAGGAGAAAGTGCTATCGGATATCTTGGAGCCAAAGTTTACAAGAGAGGAACCTGCAAGTATGATACCTGGACTTATCTTTAAAATTCGAAGATGGGAAGGTAACGCATGGAAGCATGAGATGTGTTACAATGAAAGTCTTTGGAGCGGTTTCTGGAGCGGAGTGTGGAATCATGTATCGAAGCCGGCGAGTATATGATTATCGATGAATTATTGCTTGATAGCGTTTCAGAGCAAATGTTGAATGGTAAATAACGTAGCGAACAGACTTGATTTGTCGGAATGGATAATACATTTCGTTCACGACCGCAAAGGTCATGATGATATGTATGTACAGGCGAAGAATTCTGGTTGGAATGCATTGGGCACCCTTGGCGGTGTTTCCTATTTTACAGAGAGTGGAGAACCTGTAGATTTAACTGATGCAAATGCAGACAATGAATATGAAATAAGTGATTATGAATTTGCGTTTGGCGTATTGCGCAAAATAGTCCATGATGGCTATATACGGAGCGGGTGGTCCTTAAGAAAGGGTGAGCCAACGATTTATGGCCCCTATTCTGCTGTATGTTTCACCGAGATGCCACTTCATGCACTTATTCATTATGCTAAAACAAGAGGTGCGTGGTCTGGATATGTTGGTTGTTATGGTATAGCACTAAAAAGGTCAGAACTATTTAAAGCAGGTGCAAGACCAGTGATATATGGTCTTAGTTCAGAACATAAGGAAGCAACATCAGGGGATGCATATTTTGGACATGGGTTCAGAACACTTGCAGAGTCCTGTGGAATAGGGTTAAAAGAGCAATATAGGTATGTAGCTACTAATCTAGATGACACAAAGTATATAGACTGGATGCATGAACGAGAGTGGCGCTGGCCAGTTCCAGAAGAAGAAAATGGAATTGCTGGTATGTCATTTTTGTTAGGTGAAGATTGGGGGCCAGTTTTTAGTGAAGTAGTTATCTTGGTTCAGTATGACGAAGAGCAGAGAATCATACTTGAACAATTAAAAAACATGTATGATTCAAAATGTCGAAATTGTGGCATTGATTATAACGTCAAACTAATACCTGCAGTAAAAGTTCTTTCACTTGAAAAATTATCTCACTCTAACGTGAATCTTGGTTATGTTAGAATAGACGATGTTCCATATTTACAGGCTAAAGTAAGGACTGATATACCATTTACAGAAGAACAAAGAAAACAAGTTGTGGACGTGGTGGTCGAAGCTAGTAAGGTTTATGATACTGCAATAGACGATTTTCGTAAAGCCACCCCAAGTTATAAAACTCCATTACTCAGATGGGGAGCTGCTTATATTTCTACTGAAGGAGTGACAGTGGTTTCTCAGATATTGTTAAATGAAGGGATCGCTAATACTTACGCGGATGGTAAATATATCTTTCACGTAGGACAAAGAATAATGAATGATATGGATTTGGAAATGATAGGAGCAGAAGCTGCTGCAAAATATTTAACCCAGCAACTTGGACAGGAGTTTGGGATACAGTTATATAATGACTAAAAGATAAGTTCAAAATAATAATTATATGTCTGAAAGAAAGAGAATCTATTTGTGCTTAGCGCACATGAGTGATGAAGGTATTGAACAGAAATATATCAAAGAGGCATTTGATACCAATTGGGTGGTGCCTCTTGGTCCTAATGTTAACGGCTTCGAGAAGGACTTGGAGGAGTTTGTTGGAGAGAATAAGCGCGTGGTGGCACTGAGTGCAGGTACCGCTGCGGTGCACCTGGCACTCCTGAATTGCGGCGTGAAGCCCGGCGACGAGGTGATCGTGCAGAGCTTCACGTTCTGCGCCTCATCGCACCCCATCACCTATCTCGGGGCTATCCCGGTGTTCGTGGATTCGGAGAAGGATTCGTGGAATATGGACCCGGAACTGATGGAAAAGGCTATCAAGGACCGCATCGCCAAGACGGGCAAGAAGCCTGCGGCCATCGTGCCGGTGGCTCTATATGGTATGCCGTATCAGATTGACCGTATCATGGAGATTGCCAGCCGCTACGATATCCCTGTGGTGGAAGATGCTGCTGAGGGTTTCGGCAGCCGCTGGAACGGGCAGGTGCTGGGAACATTCGGCAAATACGGTGTGCTGTCGTTCAACGGCAACAAGATGATTACCACCAGCGGTGGCGGCGCTCTGATTACGTCCAACGAAGACGAGTGGCGCGAGATCATGATGTACGCCACGCAGTACCGCGAGAGCTATCCCTACTATCAGCACGAGAAGATAGGCTATAACTACCGCATGAGTAACATCTGTGCAGGTATCGGTCGTGGACAGATGACGGTTGTGAACGACCACATTGCCCATCACAAGCATGTGCAGGCGTTGTATGAGGAGCTACTGAAGGATGTGAAGGGTATTACCGTACATGGGAATCCCGACAGCCGCTATGACTCGAACTTCTGGCTCTGCACCATCACGCTGGATGATGACTTGAAGATTAAGGGTCAGGAGAATGCCTATAAGGCCATCGTGACGGGTGCTGTGGGTGGTGCTGCGGGTGTGATTCATGCGGCATCGAGTGCGCATACGGACTGTGAGCCTAACGCCAATGTGGAGGCGCTGCGTGTGCTGATGGATCAAGCGCAGATTGAGGCCCGTCCGCTGTGGAAGCCCATGCACAAGCAGCCGGTGTATAAGAATGCACCGGCATATGTGAATGGTGTAAGTGAGTCCCTCTTCAAGGTGGGTCTGTGCCTGCCCGCGGGACCGTATGTGACAGACGATGATGTACGCTATATCGTGGAGACTATCAAGAACGCCATTGTCTGAGGTAGGAAGTCTGGGGCTATATGATGGCATCGATTTTGCATGATGATTAATTAACAAATTGGTTCATTCTTTTTCGGTAATTGGATACTTAAGGTGTGGTTAAATACCCCCACTGGATTTTTTATTTATGGCTTGGTATAGGTTATGCTTTACGGTATAACGTTTTTTACTGTAATCTGGTTTAGAATACTCAGTTCTATCTGTATCGATGTGATTTTGATTGTAAGTTTACGGTGAAAGCCGTCTTGTGAGGTTTCTGCAGTCTCAGTAATTTTGCAGTCGAATTACAAACCATCAAAACCGACTGCGATGAACAATAACACACAGAGAAAGAGCCCGATGTTTGCCG
>Ga0326511_10000226_pt1 | contig 47061 bp, 32 predicted proteins | sample 0_2496_0518_D_FD_203701 | JGI IMG/M metagenome (GOLD analysis project Ga0326511, IMG submission 203701) | Bovine rumen microbial communities from UC Davis, California, United States - 0_2496_0518 | ecosystem: Host-associated > Mammals > Digestive system > Stomach > Rumen | place: USA... | reverse complement strand
CCCAGTTGCTCTGCTGTCCAAACTCCGTCATAAAGAGCGATATAATTCAGATACATCTGCGCATCTGGTACTATGTACACCGCAAAATAATCGCCAGGTACATCCGTAAAAGAAACCACCTGTTTGGCATCAGCAGACACACTCAACACCCGATACTCGCCAATCGAGTAAAATTCGTCATCCTCATAAGCATAGAGGCAATAAACCGTACATTCAACACTGCCATTCTTCGCCTTTGCACCTAATAAAGCCGTCACGTCGCCTGACGAACGCGGGCGAAATGCTGGCGTCAGCGCATCACCACTCATCAACGACGAGCCAATCAGCAGATAGTTTGGTGAAGTATAGAGATAGTCCCCTTGCCAACTCTCCAGCCCATACTTAGTCAGCAATACCGATGACAAACTGATATCCTGAGTCCCCTCATTTTTGCTGTAGCATTTCTTCATGTCGTTTTCATAGAACAAAGACTTAGCGGGTGTGTTTGGTCCCTTGGTGATCAGTTCTACCTCATAGCTGACAGCATCGTTGACTGTAGGCCAAGTGATGGTGAAGCCGTTGCTGCCTTGAGCCTCAGCCATAATGGCATCAGCGTTAACAGGTTCTACTTCCTGATAGCAGGCCATAAACGACACGGTCCTTGCCGCCACATCCTCCGTAATGTTAGTAATAGGCTTGTTCATCAGTTTCGAGCCATCCGTGTTGTTACGGTAGAGTGTCGCGGCAGGCGTAGTCAGATTACCCAAAGTTGTTTTCCCCTTAGTACCCGGCCAGGGGTCTCCAGCAAGATTGATACCAGTTGCATCCAGCTCATTGTCGGCAGGAATGATGGTCACCCGCTGATGGTCAGCATCTACATTCACACTATTACTCCACCATGCCGTAGCATTATAGTCCACATGCAGAATCAGCAAGCCATGGCCGGGAAGTGCTGCATCAAACCCATCAGGCTGACGATTCTCCAGCAGATAGAACTCACCCTCGATGCCTTTATCACGCATCGACTCATTATACAGCACATATGCCTTTGCCTCCTTCTCAACCAGAGGTCTCATATCAGAAACTATCGTCTGGCTATTAATTTCCGTAGGAGTCAACCATCCTGCAAACCAGCGCTCGTAGGAGTTGTAGCCTGCCGGTGTAAGCGAATTGTTGTTATAGCTACCATGATCCATCACGTCCCAATTCGACATACCGAAATTGGATTCGTCTTTTGACGTATCGGTATCGTACATATCGGGTAATCCCAAACAATGAGAGAACTCATGGCAAGCCGTACCAATGCCGTCAAGCATAGGGTCGTCATCTCCATCCAGGCCATCGCCCATCAATTCCGAAGCACAGCCATACTTGTCTATCTTCACACCATTATACTTGCGTGATGATGATTGTTGGCTGATATACCACTCGTGAGGCCAGATGGTATTCTCTTCAGCCCCCTGAGCCTCAGAATAACCAGCATAGATGATAAAAACCTGGTCTACCTCGCCATCTTTATCCCAGTCGTAATTGGAAAAATTCACATCAGCAGCAGCCTTATCTACAGCTTCACCAGCCATCACAGCAGCATTAGCGTCATTGCTCTTACCTTGATGCTTGCCATAATAGGCCATATTATTAGTCGTAGTATAGGGACCTACCACATCGAAATTGATCTCCAAGCTGCCGTAGCTCTGTGCCTTAAAATAGTCGCGAACAGAGCCCGTCATTCCTCCGTCATTATAGCCTTCCTTATTAAAGAAGTCATTAAAAACAGTTTGCGGATTCTTCGTGACAAACTTCCTATCTTTAAACTGCATCAGAATAACCAAGCCACGATGCGTACCCGTAGTAGCCTGTGATGGGGTGCCCGCACGACGTGAAGCCCGACGAACAGTACCATTCTCCGTCGTCACAGCCAAGCGCTTTTGCTTCTGAGCCGTCCACGTCTTGGAAACCTCATCAGCCGTCATCGTTATCAGCTCGCCCTCTTGCACCTGACAAGGCAGCCCTTTCTCGTTCACATAATAAGAGAAGTGCTCGTCGCCCCTCAGCGCCAGCTCTATCACAGAACCATCGCTCAGCGTCACCTTCTTCTTCAGTCCCGGCTTGGCAGGCACAGCAAAGATGGTTATCACAGCCATCATCGTGGCTAAGGTTGTAAGTAAAAGTCTTGTCTTCATAAGCAGAATTCTTGAGTAATCTTCTGCAAAGATACGAATAAGCGAGAAGAAAACCAAATTTATTTGAGATTTTCCGTGAGTTTTTGTGTACCTTTGCTGTGTCGGAAGATGAAGCCGAAGCTGCTGCCTCTTCGAGCCGAGCCTGAAGGGCCTGCGAGCCGAGCCTGAAGGGCCTGCGAGCCGAGCCTGGAAAGCCTTCAGGCCGAGCCTGGAAAGCCTTGGTCAGACCCCGTGTGTATCAAGGTAAGCAATATTTTTGTGTCATGACCAAAACCACATGATATAGGTATTACTACCTGTAGTTTATCCTTTACCTTCCAACGGCTCGGAGAAATTCTTCCAACGGCTCGGAGAGATGCTTACGCATTTGTGCAACTATAAAAAATCGGGCAGGAACAGATGTTCCTACCCGATGATAAATATGCATTTAGATACTATTGTTTCATCAAATAGCAATAAGGATAAGTTGTAAAACTTCCAGCATATCCATCATAGCCACCTGTACCATAACCAATTCTCAAGGCATAGAAACTATAAGAACCATATTCTGCAGACATATCGAATAATACACCTCTCTCATCCTCCACCAAAGTTGCTGTCATATAAGGCAGAGAAGCAGGTTTCACACGATAAATCGATGAGCCATCGGTCATCATTACCATAACGGATAATTTGTATTCCTCGTCACCTTTGGTATAAGTCTGATCCAGTTCTTGCCAGTTAGCAATTTGGAATGATTCTGTAGAGGCATCTATTGTAATGGGAATAACAAATGGTTCAGAAACGGTTGAGTACTTACCATACCAAGTCAAAGTTCCCTCTGTCTCGCTTGTAGTCTCCAAAACAACATCCATTGCCTTCCAACCACTACTGTAGTATACAAACGAATAATCGCCCTGTATGTCATTCACGAAGTCGAACTGTGAGATTGTTACAGTCTTAGTTACAGGACCAGAAGTCAGAGTTACAGTTCCCTTACGTCTCCAACCTGTATCGTTGGCTGTTAGCGAACAAGTCAGCACACTCTTCGAAGCATTCCATGTAGCAGTAATCCAGTCATCCTCTGTACTTACTGTAACAGATCTTGAATGACTGACAGCAACAGTAAAAGTCTCTGCCTCGTTCTTAGTTGACAGAATCTCCGTTTCCGGTTCAAGAAGAAGACCACTTTGTGTAACAGAAATCTCGTCAGAATAGTCACCCATGGTAACGATGACAATTCCTACACGGGAATCTGCTTCATCGTTGTCTTCTGCTACGAGTTCTATCTGGCTTGTCTCTTCATTGAACACAGCGGTCAGCCAATCTGCTTGGCTCTCCACTGTTACTGCCAGGTTATGAACGACATCAATATTCAGAGAAGCCTGATAGTCGCCCATCTTATATTCCAAAGACGGGATACCATATACGCTACCCTTCTGGGTTGCCGTCACCTCTGCCTCGGTGTCGCCAGACAGAATCTTAATCAGTCCAGAACGTCCTTCCAACGTAATGTTAGGATTAGCTGATACAACAACATTATTACCTTGTACTGACAGGGTAAGCCAGTTTGCTGTGGTAGTAGCAGTAACAGCACCACTAGCATTCACAACAATAGTTCCATTGCCACCAGGAGCCTCAAACAACACATCTGCGCTTGTAACTTCAAGCTTAGGAGTTGCCTGATAAGTCGCGTCATCACTGCTGCAGGACGTGAACGAAATCACGCCTGCGAACAATGCGATAAAACTAAATATCTTTTTCATAATAAAATCTTATTGTTTTACAAAGACAGGATTCGTAAAGTAATCATAATAGCCCAACAAGCCTGAAATAGACTCTGTTTGACTTACGCAGAATGCCAATTGGTCAATAGTATAACTGCTGAACTTACCTCCCAGCACCAAAGCAACGCCGCCATCGCTTGTCAAGCTTGGAATCAAATATCCCGTATAGGCTGTGCTGGTAGACGTCCATGTGCCTGAGGCCTCATTCATAAAGACAAGCCAGTTGTAATATGATTTAATCATGCCGAGTGGCTGACCAGATTGCATCTCAAAACGATACTCATCTGCATTCCAAGTCATTTGGATAGTTTGCGGCCATGTACCATTGTAGACATAGGTGATTACCATAGCATAAGTTCCATCACTATTCTGTGAAATCGTTGTAGCCACTTCTACATCTGCATTATCAGAATCTTTACCCTTCATAATGTAGTTGCCTACCAAATCGCCTACTTCTATCTGCGTCACTGAGATGACAGCCTTTTCGCCATTAACTTCAACAACAATATCAGCAGTACGAGGATTGCCTGTATTATTCGCTGCTACATTTATGTTCAACTTCTTACCCTCTACAGTTACCGTAATCCAGTCAGCAGTTGGAGTATATGTGAACTTGTCAGCAAGATTAAACGTATATTCGAGCGTAGTTGCTGCATTGCCTGTAGAAATAGCTGTTCCCACATTATTAGTCACAATAGAAGGAAGCAAGAGTCCTGTAAACACCACACTGTTATCTTCCTGAGCCATGAAAGCTCCTTCATCCTCATTGTATTTGAATACTCGAACCTCCTTGCCGGCGATGCTGACAGGCTTATAAAGGGAGAAGCCATCCTTATCGAAGCAGAAGGGTGCCTCGATGGTTTCTTCTGCGTCGTCAGAGCTTACGATGTCCACCCGTCTGTCATCGCCATAGATGTTCAGTGTGTACAGTTTGCCGTCGATGTCGGCCATGGCCTTATCGAATACAAGATTTGACACAAACTCTTGCAGTTGCAGTTGATAATCTACAATACTCTCTGTCAAACGATGCATATACAAGATGTTTCCAGAGCGATTTCCCTTCAGCGTAATGGTGTTTTTGTCCTCACTAATATCCATAATGATGAAAATAAAGTCTCCACCATAGGCTTCGTATCCACCTGCACCTGTTCCGTTATGCGGTGTAGAAAAGAGATGTATTAAATTATTGTAAGTATCAAAAGCGATTACTGGTCCATCCTCATTGTCAAGGGAATAAGTAGATGTCACAGTTTGTGTAACATCAGCCGTAAGTTCTGTCGTCACTGTGACGGTTTGCTCGTCAAACTTCATGGTATAGGAATATCCACCATAGTTCTGAGTTTTGTGAGGGAACATATCCAACACCCATCCGTTTTCGGAACTCACCAACACCTTTCTGGCATTCTCCAAATACTCAGCATTACGGAGAGATGCAGATTTATCAAAAAGATCTTCCTGATTTTTCAGGCATGATGTCAACAGCAAGGCTGGTAACATCAATAGTAAATATACAAATATATTTTTCTTCATATATATTCCTCCTTATTTTATCGTTGCACTATTACTATTCAGTGTCAAATCCATCAAGTCAACCTTACCAGAAGTGATGTTGCCCTGACGACGAAGGATGCAGTCACGCAGTTCATCAATATCAATATTCCATGTTGAATACATATACTCACGGGCAATGTCTAGTTTCTGTTCAATGAGAACTCGTCCTGTCTGTGTCTGATCAGGATCGTCATCCCACATGGCATCTGCAGCAGTCATCTGCTCTTCCCACCACTCAGCACTGTGAGTTACATATACTGAAATCATTTCAGCAAAATCCTCATTAGAATTAGTTTGTGCATAAGCTGTAATAAAGCCACGCTTCAAGTATGCACTTTTATAGGGTTCTGAGAACTGACTGTCGCTCACATACGAACTTGGAGTTACCTGACGGAAAGACTTTGGATAGTCTCTTGTCTGGTTCAAAATATGGGTAAACTCATGGTGAATTGTCTTGATATAATAGTGATTAAGACCATCGGCAATACTATAGGAAGGATCATAGGTTCCGTCAAGTACTCCGTCCAGGAAGTTTATACCTGCCAACATAATTTTCTTACCACCTTCAGCTGTACCCAAGATGATAGATCCGTTATTTTGGTACTCCCATACTCCATGAAGGAAGAACATCTTGGGGAAATATGCACGAGTGAATTCAATATTTACGACCTCATTATAGGTTTCTATACACAGATACTTCACAAGATGTGCCATTTTAATAGAGCCATCTAATTCAGCAGGCACTGTGTAAAAATCCAAATCGCTCTCAATCTCCTCATAACGATACTTAAAGTCAATGTTATAAGGATTACGGAAATTCTCTACCAACCACTTATCAAACTCGTTTGGTGTGTAGCTATCAGTGGTGATGACACTTTCAGATTTGAGCTCATCTTTACTGCATGATGTCAAAGTCAGTGACAACAGCAGTAGTGGAACTAAATATAATATATGTTTTTTCATATCTCTTATTCCCTAATATAGTTATCAATTTCAGCTTCACTTGGAGTGACGCCCTCTCTTGGATTAGGCTCATAGCCAGCACTGATGACATCCTGAGGAATCTGGATGGCACGACGAAGATCATCGACTTTTAACCAGTCTACAATTGCCACGGGGTTGCCACTGGCATCAATTTGACGACGTGGTATTTCAATACCCCAACGCTTGATGTCAAACCAACGCTTACCTTCATGCAAAGTCTCATATCGACGCATGGCAAGTACTAACTGGATAAAATTCTCCTGAGTAGAGCCTTCCTCATCAATATCGAACTTTGGATTCAGATGTTTCTTCAAAGTTGATGTAACTGCACCCTTGGGCGTTCCATCCTCACTATCATAAGAATAGGCAATGCTATTCATAAAGGCATTCACCCTTGTTTCATTAACAGTAATACCCTTATAAGCAGGTTTTACAACATTGCGCATCCAAACTGTCATATCCTCTCCCGCCTTTGTGAAGTTCTTCAGCATGATATAAGCTTCAGCACGGTTGAGCAGCACTTCGTCGCCAGTAAATGCATTATAGACCGTATGCCTATAGCCGTTGCCCAGGTTGTCGGTTTCTTCGAACAGGTAAGGCAGACGCCATTGTGACCAATAATTACGAGCAGTATAGCGCTTAGGTGGCATGGCAAATGTACTATAGTTTCCACCCCAAAATTTGGCAAGAGCGCTAATCGTTTCATTTGTACCTATATATGAGTTATGTGAATAGCCTTTACCTGTACTCCATCCTCCAAAGTATAAAGGCTGATTGGAGTAGGATGTCAGTAACAGTAGGTTGCAGTTCAGAGTAGGAGATATTACATGTGCAGCCGTGGGATCTTGCTGATATTTTACACCATCGGGCATAGTATTCAGTACAGCCCAGTCGCGCAACATGGTAACGGGGTTGGTGCCAAGCACTTTGTTGGCATACTCAATCGCCTTGTCGTATTTCTCATAATAGAGATAGAAGCGAGTGGCAAAGGCATTAGCTGCGTTTCTGTTAAAATGGTATTTAGGCACCTCATAATAGCTATCACCTACATTAGGAAGGGCTGCTTCTAAATCTTCTTCAATATGCTTGTAATTCTCATGAACAGTCTCACGCTGATATTTAGGATTCAATTCCGATTCCGAGTGATTCACAAAAGAGATACCTAAAGCGTCAGGATTATTGGCATCATAATGAGGCGCATAGATATTAACAAGCATAAAATGCGCATATGCACGACAGAGTAGTGCTTCTGCTTGGAGTTCACGCAAAGTCTGTGTTGTTGGTCCTCCCATTGACTCAATACCTTCCAACGCCAAATTGGCAGTCTCAATACACTGATACAAATCCATCCAGTAACGTAAAGGAGATTGATTGCTAGACTCCGTAATATCTTCCCAGGTATAACACTGGTCTGTAAAACGGTCTTTATAAGAAGCGTTAGAAAGGACCTCGTCCACATTATCTGAAGCATACTCCGTGAATGCCATATGATCGTGAGTCGGATAGGCAGCCACCAGTAGCTTCTGTATCTTTTCTTCCGTATTTGCCTCAGTACGGTTGTCGGGCAACTCATCTAGAAAATCGTTGCACGAAACGAGTCCCAAACTGAAGGCAAGAATGGATAATCCTATATATTTTTTCATAATCATTTCTTTATTTACTTTTTACCTTTTATTAAAGTCCAAGACGAAGCGTCAGCGTAAACTGCTTAGGCATTGGAACTGCAACACCACCGGTGTTGTAGAACTCTGGATCCTGACCATTCAACTTCTTGTCTGCGTAAATCAGGAAGAGGTTGGTGGCCTGCAGCTTCAGTGAGAGGTTGTTGAGCTTCAGCGGAGCAATAAGTTTCTTGGGGAATTCATAACCCAGCGAAATCTCCTTCATGCGGATAAAGTCGCCCTTGGCAATGCGCTCAGTAGAGTAGTTGTAGGCATTGTAAGCATAACTCAAATCGGAATCATTACGATTCTGACGAGAAGAAGCAATAACAGGAATAGCCGTATAGTTCTCATCACCAGGAACCATCCAGCGGTTGGCAAACTCCTTCGGCATAGAATTCAAGTCGTTATACTCGTTCTTGAAAACAGGATCCAGACGTACCACATTGCCGAAGCTATAAGTTACGAATACATTCAAGGTAAAGCCCTTATATTTGAAAACATTTCCAAACGAACCTGTATCGGTAGGATCCACAGATCCACTGTACTCCAGGAAGCCCAGCTTCTCCTTGTCACGTGTCTGGAAATAGATACCTGTAGAGGTAATGTTACCGTCTTGATCCAAGAAAGTAGGAATACCTTCGTTATTCAGGCCCTTGAAGGGGATAGAGAACAGGGAGCGTACGGGATAGCCCTCCAGGGCGAAACCGGAACCAGATACTAGATCAATGACACGCTGAATATTCTCCAACTCCGTCACCTCATTGTGTGTGTGCGAATAGATGAAGTTGGTAGTCCAGGTGAAATCCTTAGTCTTAATTGGAGTAGCAGAGAGAGAAATCTCAACACCTCTTGATTTCATGGAAGCCACATTACCATACTTCATACCGCCCATCTGAGTATTGACGATACCAATCAGATCGTAGTTGTTACGCTTGTACCAGTCGAGTTCGAAGTTGATGCGGTTATTGAAGAATCCCAATTGGATACCAAGGTTTAACTCATGCTTCTTCTCGAATGTCAGTTCACCATTAGCACGGTCTTCTTCTTCCAGTCCACTCTCACGCAGACCTGCAGATGGACGCCAAGGGTTGTAGCTTACAATAACAGGCAAAGAGTTGGTTACCCATGACGGTCCGCTCTCTGCAGTCAGAGAATATGAGGCCTTCAGTGTAGCATGATTCAGCCAGTTGTTTTTGAACACCTTTTGGAACCAAGGCTCCTCATGGGCATTCCATGCACCAGAGATGTTCCAAGTAGGCAACCAACGAGCACTGGTAGCCTTACCCAAACGGTTAGAGCCTTCATAACGGAGTGTTCCGTTGATGGTGTAACGTCCCTTGTAAGAATAGGTTGCAGTGCCGAAAAAGGCAGCGCGACGCTCGTGAGTGTTGGACAATGAGAAATAGCCAGTATTTTCTTCTGCACCCTTCTTGAATACTTGATAAGCATAGTTAGGAATCTCACCTAGCGAATACTGCATGCCCCAACCACGGAACCAGTCGGCAGTACGGTCAATGCTGTTTACCTCCAAACCTGCATACAGGTTAACGATATGGTCGTTGGCATACACATCATTATAAGAAGCTGATGCACGGAAGTCCCAAGCATTCATTTTGTTAGTGGTCTTATTCATAATACCACCATTAGGAAGAACGGTAATTGGCGTTGCAAACATATCATCTGGATCGGTATACAAATATCTATTACTTTTCTGAATCACCGTTGTACCCATTGCACGATAGGAATTGGCCTGGTTAGAGTCGTCCAAAATATGGTGGTTACGAGTCGCCTGGTTGAACTTATAGGCAGCTAAAGCACTTAATTCCACCTTCTGAATAGGCTTATATTTCAACTCGCCCTGTACACGGATATCAACAACATCAAGATCGATATAGTTGTTATCCAACTCATGCAGAATATTAAATGGAGCATAGTTGCGAGTGTAGAAAGTATTCGGATCCAAAGCACGTGACGTGTTCAAGGCGTATGAATACGGGTTGATATCGAAAGAACGGTTTACTGCTCCAGATACCACATCTAGATCAGAGTTCAATGTTCCAGGAGCCTTCTGCTTACGATAGCTAGCATTAGCAATCATATTGAAAGTCAGTTGCTTTGATAACTTGAACGAGTTATTTAAGTTAGCTGTATAACGCTGTACCTTTGACTGTTTGGTCCAACCTGGGTCAAACATAGCAGACACAGAAGCGTAAGTCTGAGCACGATCTGTACCAGTAGAGATACTGATAGAGTGGTTGTGCTGGATAGCGTTTGAAAACAGCTCATCAAACCAATCGGTATTGCGATACTCAGCCTGACGCAGGTATTCAGCACGGGCCTCAAGCGTATTGGCCAAGCCATACTGTCCTGTCACGGGATTGTACTCACCGATCAACTGGTACATCTTACCATAGATACCACTGGATGAGGCATTTACGATTTCAGCATAATTTAGATAACCCTTCTGCTGCATCTCCTGATAGATAGACATCTGATCCTGGGAGTTCATGATGTTGAAGGTAGAGTAGCTAGGCTTCAGGCGCATGGTATACTCACCGGTATAGTTAATGCGAGCCTGACCTGCCTTACCCTTCTTGGTAGTGATGACAATCACACCAGCCATGGCGCGTGCACCATAAATAGAAGTAGCAGAACCGTCCTTCAGAATATCGAAGGTCTCAATATCATCAGAGTTCAGACCTGCAATAGCACTCGAAATCAGAGTGTTGGCATCACCAGAAGACAAATCGTCGGCAGATACATCAGTCACGTCTTCCATGATGACACCATCAACTACCCACAGGGGCTTTGAGTTACCATAGATTGACGTAGCACCACGAACGCGAATCTTAGGAGCTGTACCAAAGGTACCTGATACGTTCTGTACGCTCACACCGGCAGCACGACCTTCCAATGAACGGGAAATATCTGCCACACCATCAATCTTTGCATCGGAAGCGTTAACCTTGGTGGATGAACCGGTAAACAGACGCTTATCCACTTTCTGCATACCTGTGACAACAACCTCTTCAAGAGCTGCACTATTGCTCAGATAAACTGTCATGCCATTCTTTGGCGTCAAGGTTTGTGATTCCATTCCAATGTAGCTCACTACGATTTTCTTTCCAGAAGGAACGCTAATCGTAAAGTGACCATTGGCGTCGGTTACTGTACCGCTTCTCTGGCCTTGAACCAAAATGGTAGCGCCAATAATGGGCTGGCTGTCTTCAGCAGAGATAACGGTACCAGTAACTTTCGTTTGGGCTATTGCCATTCCCATACTAAGGAACAGACATGCCAAAAACATAGTTAGTCTTTTTTCCATAAACACTCTCTTGTTATTATTAATAATTAAAAATAGTTGTTTCATATCACAGGGGCCTCGACACCAAGAGGAGACACCAATCCCAAAGAAGGGTAATTCCGTGCAAAGATACATTATTATCTCTTAACAAACAAATAAAAATTAAAGAAATTACACATTTTTGCCCAAAAAATTAACTTTTGGAGCATTTTTATTCCACTTTGTTATGATTTTAACTTAAAAATCCTTCACTTTTTGAGCAGAATTGCAATCATACAGGTCGAGTTTGATTATATATAATTAATGTACGCGCGAGAAATGAAACAAATTTGGCAAAAATTGTATCATTTTGGCACGAAAACTACAGCATGTAATCAAAAAATGAATAAAAAAAATGCGGTTTTTGCAATTTTTATTTGTCTTTTACAAATGAAAACAGTACCTTTGCACGAAATTTTTCCCTGAAAGGGGATAATGGCTCTCCGAAGAAGAGACAACAAGAAACGAAATATCTATTATTTATATTATTAATTAACAAGAGAGTGTTTATGGAAAAAAGACTAATGATGTTTATGGCTGCGCTTTTCCTCATGGTAGGAACGGCTCTGGCCCAGACAAAAGTTAATGGTACCGTAGTAACACAATTGGACAACGAGCCCGTCATAGGTGCATCGATTATGGTTGTTGGAACTAATGAAGGTACTGTAACAGACGCAAATGGTCGCTTCGAGTTGATTTTGCCAGAAGGCAAGAAGACTCTGCGCATCACCTATGTAGGTATGGAACCACTGGAGGTCAGTGCCCGTGCAAACATGCGCATTGTATTGACTGACGACGAGAATGCTCTGAGTGAAATCGTTGTAACAGGTTATGGTGTAACCCGTAAGGCAGCCTTTACTGGTGCTGCCACAACAGTTGGATCAAAAACCATCACCAACAAGACAGACGCCAACCCTATCAAGGCTTTGGACGGAACAGTTCCCGGCTTGCAGCTGACAAACGAATCAGGTCAGCCTGGTGCTCCTGCCACGATTTTCATTCGTGGTCGTAATTCGCTGAACTCTGGTACACAGCCTCTGTATGTGGTTGATGGTGTGGCCTTCTCTTCAGATGTTGTAGGTATTCGCTCTGATGAAGGTCAGGAGATTTCTCCTCTTGCCAACTTGAATTCTAACGATATTGAATCAGTTTCAGTATTGAAGGATGCTACAGCAACCTCTATCTATGGTGCTCGCGCTGCCAATGGTGTCATCGTAATTACCACCAAGAAAGGTAAGAGTGGTAAACCCAAGGTTAACTTCAATGCCAAGATTGGTTGGCAGTTTATGCCTGCATACAAGCACTTTAAGTCATATCCTGTAAATGCAGACCAGTACACGGAACTTTGGGCTGAGGCTTGTGCTAACGAAAAGGCTGATTTAGGAGAAGACGGTGCTGTTCAATACTACATGGATGCACTAGGCCTGAACTACGACACAGAAGGCTATAAAGAATTTATGATTTGGGGTGGTGGATTGTATACCGAAGAGGGCAAGACCACAGACTGGCTGAATGAAGTAACCCGCACTGGTTTCACTCAAAACTATTCTATTGACGTGCAGGGCGGTGGTGCCGTGGTTGGTAGTCCATCATACTATCTCTCTTTAGACTATTTGAAAGATGAGGGTATCGTTATTGGAAAAGATTTGACCCGTTACTCTTTCCGTTTCAATTTTGAACACGAGCCTACAAAGATTGTAAAATTCGGTTTCAACACCAACCTTGTATACTCAGAGACAAACATGGGTGCCGGTGGTGGCTACTTCACAGATCCTATTACCCAGGCATATATGCAAAGCCCACTCTCTCCAGTTATTATGGAGGACGGCAAATGGAACCTTGACGGAACTATCAATGGTTACAATCCTGTAGCCCTTCGTAGCGATAAGGGAGACAAGAGTCTGGCCAAGCAATATCGTGTATTATTCTCGCCTTGGGCTCAGATTAACTTTACCAACGATTTGCACTTCTTGACTCGTGCAAGCGTTGATACTCATATTGTCGATGAGTTTGGCTTCTGGTCATTCCTGCAGCCACAAGGAGAAGAAATGCGTGGTATGGGTGAAGATTCTAACAATTATAACATCCACCTGTCTATCACCAATACACTTAACTACATTAAGACATTTAACAATGTACACAATCTGAACGTGATGTTAGGACAGGAGGCACAGAAGACAATTCAGAAGGTGGCTTATCTGTCTGGTTCTAACTATCCCGTAGAGGACATGCCTCAAGTCCAACTTGCAGCTACACCAAGTTCTGCTTCGACAACGATGGACCGTCTGACACTGATGTCTTGGTTTGCAAATGCCGAATATGATTATGCTAACAAGTATTATGTTTCTGCCAGTCTGCGTGCTGATGGATCTTCTCGTTTCGCAAAAAACAGCCGTTGGGGCGTATTTGCATCCGTTGGTGCAAAATACCGTATCTCTTCTGAAGCATTCATGGAAGGAACTAAGAGTTGGCTCGACAATCTGACATTCCGTGCATCTTATGGTTCTTCAGGTAACTCTGAGGTTGGCGGCTCTTGGTATGCAGCAAAAGACCTGTACGGTTTTGGTTGGAACTATAACAGCCAGCCTGGTATGGCCTACGAGCAGATGGGTAATGAAGATTTGAAGTGGGAGCGTACCAACAAATTCAATGTAGGTATTGACGCTACCATTTTCAAGCGCATCAATATTGAGTTTGATTACTATCACCACAAGACAACCGACATGGTATTTGCCGTTCCTGCTTCTTATGCAATGGGACTGACCTCTTTCTATAAGAACATTGGTGAACTGGTGAACCAAGGTATCGAGTTTACCATCGGAGCTTCTATTATCAAGAATAAGGACTGGAACTGGAATGTTTCACTCACAGGATCACACAACAAGAATGAAGTAAAGAAACTCTCTACCGACTATCCTATTGAGGCAACTTATCAAACAACAGAGGTTGGCTATCCTATCTATCAGTTCAAGATGAAGGAATATGCAGGCGTAGACCCTGAAACGGGTAATGCTCTTTGGTATCTGAACGAAGAAGGCAACGAAACCACAACTGATTACAATAAGGCTGCAAAGCGTTACCTTGGTGATGCTAACCCAAGTTTTTATGGTGCTTTCACCAATAATCTGAGTTGGAAGGGTATCGATTTCTCGTTCCAGTTGAACTACTCATTCGGTCGTAAGATTTATGGTAGCAACTTACGCTATGACGAGCAGCTTGGTGGTTCATTCGGTCAGAACTTTACACAATACGTATATGAAAATCGTTGGCAGAAGCCCGGTGACATTACAGACGTTCCTCGTATTAATGTTGGCTATGGATTGGAGACAGAAACGACTTTGGCAGGTTCTCACTCCAGCCGTTTCTTGATGAACGGAAACTATGTAAAACTACGCAATATTACCTTGGGATATACTTTCCCAACTTCATTGACAGAGAAATTCTATGTTAGTAAGTTGAGAGTCTATGTTCAGGCCGACAACCTCTACACATGGGGAGCTAGCAACTATCGCGGCTTAGATCCTTCCAGTGTTGGCGCTGATGGTGTACAGTGGTGGAACTATCCACAGTCTCGTAACGTTGTATTTGGCGTAAACGTAAGTTTTTAATGAAACTAGAAAATGAAGAAGACAATGAAAAAGATTCAAATATTAGCAATTGCTGCTGTACTGACTATGGGGCTTTCCTCATGCAGTGACTTCTTAGACCCAGATATGGATCAAAACAAGACTTCAGAGACAGCTTTCAATACAGCTCAGGATGTTAAAAACGGTATGATTGGTGCTTACTATGCACTAGGAAACTATCGTTTCTACGGAAATTACGTTATAGCCTTGGGTGATATGGCTTCTGATATTGCTACAGCCAGCTCGTCAACAGGACATTTTTGGGCTATCAGCTCTTATGGCATTACAGATACTAACGGAGAATTGGATGACATCTGGAATTATGGTTATAAAGTGATTGATCGTTCAGTTCGAACAATTAATGGCGCAAAGGAAGTGATAGCCGCTGGTGTAACAGAAGAAGAAGAGTATGCAATCAATTCTTATCTTTCCCAGTGCTATGCACTGCGCGCATTGGCAACATTCACACTGACCAACATTTTTGGTCTTCCTTATCAGTCTGGTCAGGCAAATAGCCAACTCGGTGTAATTCTTGTAACAGATAGGCCATATACTATCAACGACAAGGTACATCGTTCAAGTGTGGCAGACTGCTATAAGCAGGTTCTCGCAGACATTGAACTGGCTAAGCAGCTCTATGCCGGTGAAGAGGAGATGAATGGCTCACCTCAGTTCTATTTCAATTTGGCTGCTATCTATGCTCTCGAGGCTCGTGTAAACCTCTTCATGGGCAACTATGCTGCCGCAAAGACTGCTGCAGAAAATGCAATTGAGGAGCGTGGCTCTGAGGGGGCTACAGCAGCCAACTACGTGTCAATGTGGTCTTCAAATGTAATCTCTCCAGAGGACATCTTGACTATCAATAAGACCAACGACGATAATCTGTCTGCCAATGCCTTGAATACGCTTTATGGCTCATATAAAGGTGACCTTACTAGCTTTACGACAGGAAAATTTGGCGAAAATGACTATCGTGCAGGTGTGTTACAGAACTATGCTTATAAGTATTGTGGACTTCCAACAGCACAAGCTGTCAGCAACATTCCCATTTTCCGTGTTTCTGAGATGTACCTGATTCTTGCTGAATGCGAGGCTCAGCTTGGTAATATGGATGAAGCAAAAACTGCTCTGTTCTTTACAGCAAAACGCGATGCTGACATTGCCAGCACCGATAATCTGCCATCAACAAAGGATGAGATCATGACTTTCATCAATGATGAACGTGTTCGCGAGCTCTATCTAGAGGGTTTCCGTTGGTACGATGCACGCCGTCAGGGACTGAAGATTACCGTGGCTACCACGTCACAGAACTTCGACGTTGCTAAGTTCGTTTATCCTATTCCTGCTGCTGAGATCAATGCAGGTTATGGCACTGAACAGAATGCAGGTTGGTCAGATAACCTACCTAAGTAATTTTAATTAAAACTAAATAAAGGTGTGTCGGCTCATAACCGACACACCTTATTCATAACAAATCCCGTTTCTCATGTATAAGAAAATATTCGCTCTTTTAGTCGCTCAATTGTGTATTCTTGGTGTGTACGCTCAACAACGAACCATCAGCGAGATGAAGCGTCTCGCTGTGCATAAACTTGCAAACAAAGATGTCAGTCTATTGGAGAATAGAGGCAAATTGTATATTTATGGGAACGAAGAAGGGTTTGTAATAATCAATCGAAACGATAATAGCAGACCTATTATTGGCTATTCAAAGAAAAAATTCGATAAAAATCGCCTACCCGAAGGAATGAAATGGTGGCTACGAGTAGCAGAGAAAACCATCCAGGCGAAGAATGACATGATTGAGTCTAATAGCAACAGAGCAAGTTATACTGCTATAGAACCATTCATATCGTCAACATGGGACCAAGAAAAACCATATTACTATTTATGCCCGAAAGATAATGGTAAGTACTGTATGACCGGCTGTGTGGCAACGACTTTGGCACAGGTGTTATACTATTATAAATACCCTGCCACAGCAACAGGAGATGGCTCATACTATCTAAATGACAAGGCTTATAACAAGACAATAAATACTACCTACAACTGGGGAAATATGAAAAACAGCTACAAGGCAACAGACCTCAGGTTATCAGACCCTGTACAAGCTGTAGCTGCTTTGATGCGTGACTGTGGATATGCGACAAATATGACTTACTCTTCCGATGGAAGCGGAACAAGTGACCATTATATGGCTCTGGCGCTAAAAAACGTATTTAAATATGACTCACTTGCTATCAGATATTATGATCGTGACTGCTATGCTGATGAGGAATGGAAAGAACTAATCTATTCTGCTTTGGCAAAGAAGATGCCTATTATGTTTGCCGGTGCCGACGAAGAAGGCAATAACGGCCATGAGTTCCTGCTTTGTGGCATAGATGCCGAAGGACTGGTATATGTTAACTGGGGCTGGGGAGGAGACGGTGATGGTTTCTTCGACCTGGATATGCTAAAATACTACGGTAATGAGTTCAACCATTTACAATCAATGGTTCTAGGCACCAAGCCACAGGAATCACCTGATTCTGAAGACAAATACAGCTCATTATGGATAGCCGACTCTGTTGATTATGCTGTCTACGATAATGACGTATTGGAAATGAATCTCCTCTATATGTTCAACTATACGGTCTTGGATTTTAACGGCACGTTAGATCTGACATTGGTTAATAAGGCTAATGCTTCTGATGTAACTCATCTTAATTTGATCAACACCCACGAAGAGGAAAGCGGAACCGTAGGACCTTTCTATGGTTATTACTTTATCAACGACAAGACAGAAGAACAAGAGCCTGTCTATATGAATGGTTTTAAGGATTTATCTCCAGGTATCTATCGGATGTACTTGACATCGAAAGAAGATCGTGATTCGGAAAGACAGACTGTTAGGTGCTCCGGAGGCGTTCAATTTGCCACCCTAAAAAAGACAAGCGATGGCCAACTTCTTGTCTCAAACAAGGATGTTGACGACATTAGTACTGGCATAGAAACCATTCGCAAGGAAACAAGACAAAGCCATAATGCTTCCATTTACCATTTGAATGGATCCATGATAGGGACAAAAAAGGGATTGTCAAAAGGAATCTACATTGTGAACGGTAAGAAAGTCATCATGTAAGAAGTCACAAGCAACTTCCCTACTTCACCAAGATGACCAGATACTTACTGGTAGACCAGAACAGCTGGGGATTGGTGATGCGGAGGGTGTACTGCTTGTTGGCATCCTGAGCCAGCGTATAGGCGGAGGCAGGATGAGAAGTTAGCAGTTTGGCCGAACGACTATAAAGGCGTATCTCCTTGTCGACACGAATATCAATCTTGGTAAAATAATCACGGTTGAAGTTCGACTGCAGTACTTTTCCGTCGTCATAGATATTCTGTTCCTTCAACTCACGCTTCGTGCCATAGACGAACCAAGCGGTATTGAGCTGCTTATCCTGAGTCGTGATGGTCTGCGTCTTCTGGGAGCTTTCTTCTGTTAGTGCGGTAACATTGCTATTGAGGTCGGTCACCTGCTCGTTAAGTTCCTCTATCTGAATATCCTTGGCTTGGAGTTCGGCCTGTAACTGTTTGAGCTGAGCATCTTTCTCTTCCATCTGGCGTGAGAGATTATCTAAGGTGCGACGCAGCTGATCGGCATTGACAGAGCTTTGACGCAGCTGATTGCGCAACTTGTTGATGAGTTCGCGGTTCTGCTGCATGGTCTGTTGGATGAACTGCATACTTTCGCGAATACGTTCTGTGGAAGAGGCACCCTCGCCACTACGGGCTATGGTCAGGCGGTCTTCAGCCTGATTGATAGCCTGAAACCCTTCTACAATATCGTTCATGGTCGACATCATGTCATTGATCTCATTGTCTTTCTGTGTGATGATACGGTTCAAAGAATCGCGCTGTTGAATCATCGCCAAATCTTTAGGATCAGGGCCTTTTTGCTTACATGCCATCAAGGACAGCAAGCCAACAGTCAGAATCACTAGTTTTTTCATCATATATACCTTTATTTAGTTTTTATTCTTTTGTCTTTCCTGCTACGACGATGACAAACTCACCGCGCGGCTCATGTTCTGTAAAATGGGCTATCGCATCTTGTAAGGTCCCTCTGACGCTCTCTTCATGTACCTTGGAGATTTCACGGCAGACGCTAACCTGTCGTTCTGGACCAAACACCTCACTGAATTGTTGCAGCGTCTTTAATACCCGATACGGTGACTCGTAGAACACCATTGTGCGCTCTTCGTCTCGCAGCGACTCTATCTTTGACTGACGTCCCTTCTTCTGGGGCAGAAAGCCTTCGAAACAAAAGCGGTCGCAGGGCAATCCGCTGGAAACCAAGGCTGGCACAAAGGCTGTAGCGCCAGGCAAGGTCTGGACCTCAATGCCCGCACGTACGGCTTCACGCACCAGGAAGAAACCCGGGTCGGAGATTCCTGGCGTACCGGCATCGCTGATGAGAGCCACCGTTTGTCCAGCTTGTAGGCGCTCCACAACGGAAGCACTGGTACCATGTTCATTGAATTTGTGGTGAGACATCAAATGCTGCTGAATCTGGAAATGTTTCAGCAGAACACCTGACGTACGGGTGTCTTCAGCCAACACGAGATCGGCCTCTTTCAGAATACGGATGGCACGAAGCGTCATGTCTTCCATATTGCCTACAGGAGTAGGAACGATGTACAATATGCCCATATTCGGCTGCAAAGATAAAAAATAATTATGAATTAATAATGCATAATTCATATTTATTTTGTAATTTTGCCACATGATTACATATCCGTCATCGGGCGAGACACGTCGTCCAGGAAGAATAGAAGTGGTATGCGGCTCCATGTTCTCAGGCAAGACCGAGGAGCTGATACGCCGTTTACGCCGTGCCCAGTTTGCCAAACAGCATGTGGAGATTTTCAAACCCGCTATTGATACGCGGTATAGTGATGAGGAGGTGGTCAGCCACGACCACAACGCCATTCCGTCGACCCCTATCGACTCGTCAGCCAGCATCCTGCTGCTTTCGAGTAATATCGACGTAGTAGGTATAGACGAGGCTCAGTTCTTTGACGAAGGACTGGTTGATGTATGTAACGAGTTGGCAAACAGAGGCATCCGCGTCATCATAGCCGGACTGGATATGGACTACAAGGGTATTCCCTTCGGTCCGATGCCTGCTCTCTGTGCCATTGCCGACGACGTCACCAAAGTACATGCCATCTGTGTGAAGTGTGGTTCGCTAGCCTATGTCAGCCATCGCACGGTACAAAACGACAAGCGTGTACTGCTGGGTGAGACGCAGGAATATGAGCCGCTGTGTAGAGAGTGCTACCAGCGTGCTATTGCGGAAGAGGGAGGCAAAAAATGAAAAAACATCGCAATAAATTTGGCAGTGTCAGATTTTATATGTAATTTTGCACCCGCTTTTAGCAAAACAGGCTGATCCGCTAGCTCAGTTGGTAGAGCACAACACTTTTAATGTTGGGGTCTTGGGTTCGAGCCCCAAGCGGATCACAAAAAAAGAGGTCATCAAGACCTCTTTTCTTGTTACTTGGGGTTCTCACCCAAGCGGAATATTATTCTGCTGCAGCTTTCAATACTTCACCAAGCGTTGGATGGATATGAACCATATCACGAAGCTGGTTGATGGTAGTATCGCGACACATCAAGACACTTACCTCCTGAATGATATCGGCAGCATGGGCACCATAGGCATGACAGCCCAGGATGCGATGATTTTCAGACGAACAGAAGAGTTTCAGCATACCTTCACTTTCACCCATAGCCAAAGCCTTGCCGTTGGCACGCCAAAACGATTTCTTGCATTCATACTGAACATTCTGCTCCTTCAGCTGGTCTTCAGAAGGGCCTACGCAGGCAGCCTCTGGTTCCGTGAAAATAGCTGCAGGCATGATGTCAAAGCGAATACCATCAGGCTCTCCTAAGATATGATTCACAGCATGTACTGCCTGCATCTCAGCAGCATGAGCCAAGAGCTGACGACCATTAACATCACCGATGGCATAAATGTTAGGAGCAGCCACAAAGTTCTCATCCACGGGGATAGAGCCATTCGGGGCCAGAGTGATACCTGCAGCAGCCAGATTCAAACTTTTAGTATTAGGCTTACGTCCCGTTGCCATCAGAATAACATCAGCATCGATATCTGCAACAGACTGTACAGCAGTCTTCATTTGGAACTTGATGCCACGCTTCTCTAAAAGTTTACGCAGACGCTTGGCAATATCGCTGTCGAGCATGGGCAAGCACTCCTTGAGATACTCAATCACCTGAACCTCAGCGCCAAAACGCTGGAAAACAGAGGCGAACTCCATGCCGATGACACCCGCGCCAATGATACAGAGGCGCTTAGGCAGCTGCTCCAAATGCAGAAGACCTGTGGAATCGACTACACGTGGGTCTGAGATGTCAGGCAAGGGCAGCATCTTGGGCGAGGAACCTGCGGCAATGATAATATGACGGGCAGTATAGTCGCCAACCGTATAGGCATCGACAAAGACACCCCGCTCACGAACAAGCGTAATGTTCGGATGTGAGAGGATACCCTCTACCCCACTCCGTAACTGGGGCACCACCTGCAACATGCGCTCTCGGGCATCAGCAAAGGATGCTGAGTGTACATAGGTCTTTGTTGGGATGCAGCCTACATTCAGGCAAGTGCCTCCTACCTCTGCTGCCTCGAAGACAACGACTTTCAGACCCTTCTTGGCGGCATATTCAGCGGCGCGGTAACCACCAGGGCCCGCGCCGATGATAATCAGATCAGTTGTTGTCATTTGTCATTTGTTTATAGGTGACTATAGGATGTTTGGCAGCCAACACATCATCCACACGTCCAATAGGCGTATTGTGGGGCGCTGTCTTCACCAAATCCGGGTCTGACTTAGCCTCTTCAGCAATGCGGCGCATCACCTCAATAAAGCCATCAAGCGTCTCTTTCGACTCATTTTCCGTAGGTTCGATCATCAAAGACTCATGGAAGAGCAGCGGGAAGTAAATCGTGGGGGCATGATAGCCGTAGTCGAGCAAACGCTTGGCGATATCCATCGTAGTAACTCCTGTCGACTTGTCCTTTAGCCCGTCGAATACGAACTCGTGACAACACAGTCCGTCGATAGGCAGTTCATAGACATCCTTCAGCGACTCCTTAATATAATTAGCATTCAGCGTAGCCAGTGGACCAACTTCCTTCACATGGTCGCAACCTAATGTCAGGATATAAGCCAAGGCACGCATCATCACAGCAAAGTTACCTTGATAAGGCGACACGTTAGGGAAAAATTCCTGCAGCCCTTCGCGAACACCCACAGGCCCACTACCTGGACCACCTCCGCCATGAGGCGTCGAGAACGTCTTATGCAGATTGATGTGCATCACATCGAATCCCATATCGCCAGGTCGGCATACACCCAGCATCGGATTCAGGTTCGCACCATCGTAATACATCAGTCCACCGCAGTCATGAATCAGCTTTGCAATCTGAGGAATCTGCTGTTCGAAGAGTCCCAACGTATTGGGATTGGTCATCATCATGGCAGCGATGTTTTCTCCCTCTAGTTGTACTAGTTTCTCTAAATCGGCCAGATCGACTAGTCCTTCTGCTGTTGATTTAACCTCAAGAATCTCAAGCCCGCAGACGGCAGCCGATGCGGGGTTGGTACCATGGGCTGAATCAGGAACAACGACCTTACGACGCTTCTCCTCCCCATGGGAACGATGATAATTATCAATGACCATCAGTCCGGTCAGCTCGCCATGTGCGCCAGCAAAAGGCTTAAAGGTGAAGTGGGCCAGTCCAGTCAGTGCACAAAGCGACTTCTCCAGCATCAGAATGGCTTCCTTTGCGCCTTCAGCCGTACGCTCGGGTTGTAGCGGGTGCAGGTTCTGGAACTGAGGCAACGCTGACATTTCCTCATTAATCTTGGGGTTGTATTTCATTGTACACGAGCCCAAAGGATAGAAGCCATTGTCGACTCCAAAGTTATTTTGCGACAAATTGGTATAATGACGTACTACCGTCAGCTCATCACACTCAGGCAGTTTGGCATCCTCCTGACGGCGCATCTGCTGCGGAATCTCATAGTCGCCAAACTTGTTTTTAGGCAGGCTGTAGCCTTTACGTCCTTCCTTCGACAGTTCGAAGATTAGGTTTCCATATAGTCGGTTGTTCATAGGGCAGCAATTTTCAGGAGTTTGTCAATTTCTTCCTTAGTACGTTTCTCGGTAACAGCAAAGAGGATACCATCCTCATAGGGAACACCTCCCAGTATACCCTCGTCGATAAAGCGCTGATACAAAGCACTGGCATCACCATCGTACCTCACATAGAACTCGTTGAAGAAAGGTTGGTCGAAGGCCAGGCTGAAACGGCCCGTCTTCAATAGTCCTTCACACAAATAATGGGCACCGGCATACGACAACTCGGCAGCCTCTTTCAAACCTTGACGACCCATCAATGACATATACATCGTGACAAACAATGCCATCAGCGACTGGTTCGAACAGATGTTTGAGGTAGCCTTCTGTCGGCGGATATGCTGTTCACGGGCCTGAAGTGTCAGAACAAAAGCCCGCTGTCCGCGATTGTCCACCGTCTTACCCACAATGCGGCCTGGCATCTTACGGATAAGCTTCTCCGTACAACACATATAGCCCACATAGGGACCACCATACGACATCGGGATACCCAACGACTGGCCATCGCCCACCGCAATGTCTGCACCCCATTCGCCAGGAGTCTTCAGCACTGCCAAGTCGGCAGCCACACTATCCATAATAAACAGCGCTTTATGTTCATGACAAGCATCGGCGAAGCCTGTAAAGTCCTCTACAATACCATAGACATTAGGCTGTTGCACGATGACACCAGCGATGTCGTTTAGAGGTGAGAGGTGAGAGGTGAGAAGGGAGAGATCAGTCATACCATCACGAAGAGGGAGAGTTATCAACTCAATACCCTGATGAAGGGCATACGCGTCAAGCACCTGACGTGTCTGGGGATTCAACCCTGCTGACACCAGCACCTTGTTCTGCTTCTTTCCTGCAGCCACAGCCATCATCATAGCTTCAGCACAGGCTGTCGCACCATCGTACATCGACGCATTGCTCACATCCATACCAGTCAGTTCGGCCATCATCGACTGGTATTCGAAGATATAGTGCAGCGTACCCTGCGATATCTCGGCCTGATAAGGGGTGTAGCTGGTCAGGAACTCTGAGCGAGACAACAAATTGGGAATGACAGCGGGGGTATAGTGGTCGTAGACACCCATGCCTGCAAAGCACGTCAACTGCTGATTTTTCGAGCCCATCAACTCGAACAGTTGGCGCACCTCCATCTCACTGGCACTCTGCGGTAGGGCGTAATTTTTACGGAAGCGCACCTCCTCGGGAATCTCCGCGAAGAGGTTGTCCAAAGACTTCACCCCGACTCTTGCCAGCATGGCCTGCAGGTCATCACCGGTATGGGGGAAATATTTATAGGTCATTTTGCACAGAATTCGGTATAGGCCTTAGCATCCATCAGGTTGTCCAACTCGCCTTTATCAGACAGCTCCACCTTAATGATCCAGTTCTCATAGGCATCGGCATTGATGCGTTCGGGCTCATCTTCCAGTGCCTCGTTGACTTCTAACACTACGCCAGTCACGGGCGATATGAGGTCGGAAGCTGCCTTGACACTCTCCACAGCACCAAACTCTTCACCAGCGTTTACCTCATCGTCTACATCGGGCATATCAACATATACCACATTGCCTAATGCATTCTGGGCATAATCGGTGATACCTACGAAACCGATGTTACCTTCCACTCTCACATACTCGTGTGACTCTGCATAAAAGAGTCCTTCCAAAACTTTTGCCATAATATTTATCTCTTTTTATTGTTTATAATGTTTCTCGTAGAATTTTTTCTTGCATACCACGCCTGGGAAGGTCTTCTTACGGATCAGAATCTCCACCTCAGTACCCAGCACACTAACAGCTGTATCAACCAGTGCCATGCAGACGCTCTTATCGGTCGAAATAGTGTGATAACCCGTAGTCACCTCGCCCACTTGCTGTCCATCCTTCAGCACAGCATAGCCATGACGGGGTATTGCCTTGTCCTGCAATTCAATACCCACCAACTTCTTCGGTGCCCCTTCAGCTTTCTGGCGTGCCAAAGCCTCCTTACCGATAAATTCGGGTTTATCCAACTTGACAAAGATACCCAGGCCTGCCATAATAGGGGTGATTTCTTCTGACAGTTCATCACCATAGAGCGGCAGGCCAACCTCGAATCGCAACGTGTCGCGACAACCCAACCCGCAAGGCTTGCAGCGGCCTGAAGCCATCAGCTTATCCCAGCAGGTGTTGATATAAGAGGCATCGGCATACACCTCAAATCCGTCCTCACCGGTATAGCCAGTACGGCTGATGATGACATCGCCTATCTGTTTGAAAGTATAGAACTTCAACTCGCTGCAAGGCAGTCCCAGCACCTGCTCCATCACCGCCTCAGCCTGTGGACCTTGTATGGCTAACTCGCCATACTGCTCACTCAGGTTTTCCAATACGACCTCAAAACCCTCTGCCTGCTGCTGAATCCAAGCCCAGTCTTTGTCGATGTTCGACGCGTTAATCACCAGAAAGAAAAAGTCATCGGCCACTTTATATACCAACAGGTCGTCTACTACGCCACCATGTTCATAACACATCATGCCATAAAGAATCTTACCTGAGGGCATCTCACGTACATCATTAGTAAATATATGGTTCACGTAGCGTTCTGCATCCTTTCCGCTAATCGTTACCTCACCCATATGGCTCACATCGAATACGCCACAAGCCTGGCGTACCGCTTGATGCTCATCTACTATCCCTGAGTACTGGATAGGCATATCGAATCCCCCAAAGGGAGAAATCAGCGCTCCCAGCGCCACATGCTTGTCATAAAGACAGGTTCTCTTGTTTTCCATTGTCGAATTTATAGTTTGTTGATGAATTCTTTTTTCAAATACTCTTGCTCCAACTGCTCGATAGCCTCGAGTTCGCTGGCTGTCAGCATACGCTCATCAGTACACAGCGTGGTACGAAACAGCTGCTTCACTTCGTCCAACGTAAGCGTCGTGTGGTCTTTCAGCAAGGTGATGCGCTGACGAACGCTTAGTATCCCCTTCGCTTGTAGCTTCTCAGGCCCTGGCGTGATGGCTTGTGTCATGTGCTCCATATTCGTGTCATAGAGTAATGTACTATGAACAATACTGTGCCCACTCACCTGATAGCAAGCCGTTCCACACACCTTACGGTCGCCTATCAGCACATCGTTGCGGCTGGTTCCTACAGCTTCAATTCCCATCCTACGCAGCACCAAAAGTACCATCTGGACAAACCGGTTGAAAGCCAACCCCACGGCTTCGCCCTCCGACACGTACGAAAGCATCACATTGTCGCAATCAGCATACACACAGCCCCCGCCACTCTTTCTCCGATACATCGAGATGTTATGTTCACGACAGTAATCTACATTCACTTCGTTGGCCATAAGCTGATTACGACCAAAAATCACGCTGGGTTCAACCTGCCACATCCAGAAACTGTCGACATCTGCCACATGACGTGCGACAAACTCTTCCATCGCCAGATAGAAGGAAAGACGCCTATTTGTGTGAGTCTCAGGCAGATTGATGTAGACCATCTTTTGCGTTGTTGGTTAGCACTAAATATTTTCTGCAAATTTATAAAGATTTTATGTAACTACAAACATTTCTTATTTAAAAAAACATAAATTGCGAATAGCAACAAATGTCATTTTCTTTATGAACATTTGGTACTTTCCAAAAATTGTACTATCTTTGCATCAAAAATAAATAAAGAATCATTTTCGAATCGATTTGGAAACACAAAATATAGGGTTACTAACCCAGATACAATACCCTGAAGACTTGAGGAAGCTGAGCGTTGACCAGTTGCCACAGGTGTGTCAAGAGTTGCGCGAAGACATTGTGAAGGAGCTGTCGGTCAACCCAGGGCACTTGGCCTCATCGCTAGGCGTGGTGGAGATTACGGTTGCCCTACATTACGTCTACGACACACCTGAGGATCGCATTGTGTGGGATGTTGGTCATCAGGCCTATGGTCACAAAATCCTGACGGGACGAAGGGAGCAATTCAATACCAATCGAAAACTGGGAGGCATTCGCCCCTTCCCTTCTCCTGAAGAAAGTGAGTATGACACCTTTGCTTGCGGACATGCCTCCAATAGCATATCGGCAGCTCTCGGTATGGCTGTAGCAGCCAAACTGGAGGGCAAGGACAGTCGCCATGTGGTGGCTGTTATTGGTGACGGTGCTATGAGTGGCGGACTAGCTTTTGAGGGCCTGAACAATGTCTCTTCGAGCCCAAACAACCTGCTTATCATCCTCAACGACAACAACATGTCGATTGACCGCTCGGTAGGTGGTATGAAGCAGTACCTCTTGGGGCTGAACACCAACAAGACATACAATGCCGTAAAATTCCGCATCACCCGTTGGCTTTACAACAAGGGCATGATGAACGATAATCGCAAGAAGGGTATCCAGCGACTGTCAAATGCCATCAAGAGTGCTATTGCCCAACAGCAGAACATCTTCGACGGAATGGACATTCGCTATTTCGGTCCTTTTGATGGACACAACATCAAGGAACTTGTTCGCGTCTTACGTGCCATCAAGGATATGCATGGACCTAAGCTGCTTCATCTGCACACCCAAAAAGGTCATGGTTATGCACCCGCCGAAAAGGATGTCACCATCTGGCACGCCCCAGGCAAGTTTGACCCCGAGACTGGAGAGCGCATCGTAGATCACGACCCCAACAAACCACAAAAATTCCAGGATGTTTTCGGACATACCTTATTGGAACTGGCAGAACAGAATCCCAAGATTGTAGGTGTCACGCCAGCTATGCCTACAGGTTGCTCCATGAACATCATGATGAAGGCCATGCCAGAGCGAACCTTCGATGTGGGCATTGCCGAGGGGCATGCTGTCACCTTCTCAGGAGGTATGGCAAAAGACGGACTACTGCCTTTCTGCAATATATATAGTGCTTTCTCGCAGCGGGCCTTCGACAATATCATCCATGATGTTGCACTGCTTAACCTCCATGTGGTATTCTGTTGGGATCGTGCAGGACTGGTGGGCGAAGATGGTCCGACCCATCATGGAGCTTTCGACATGGCTGCCCTGCGCACGATTCCGAACCTAACCATCTGCTCACCCATGGACGAGCACGAGCTGCGCAAACTGATGTACACAGCTCAACTGCCAGGACAAGGACCATTCATCATCCGTTATCCGCGAGGTGGTGGTGTACTGGTTGACTGGCGCTGTCCCTTCGAGGAAATCAAAGTGGGAACAGGGCGCAAGATACACGAGGGCGAAGGGGTGGCCGTACTCTCCATTGGAGCTATCGGCAATAATGCCTTAGCTGCTGCGGAAGCGACAGGAGCTGCCCATTACGATATGCGATTCCTAAAACCACTAGACGAAGAAATTCTCCATGAAGTAGCGCGTAAATTCCAGAAGATTGTCACTGTGGAGAATGGTGTCAAGAACGGAGGTCTGGGTTCTGCCATTATGGAATGGATGTGCGACCACGACTATCATCCCACCATCAAGCGACTGGGAATGCCCGATGAGTTTGTCGAGCACGGTACGGTGGCCGAGCTTCAACAGATTGTAGGTATCGACACGGAAAGCATTAAGAAAGCTATAACAGAAATGTTATGAAAATAGTTATTGGCGGGGCAGGCGCCGTAGGTACTCACCTGTCAAAACTCCTATCGAAAGACCATCAGGACTGCGTCTTGATAGATGATGACATTGAGCGGCTGGCAGGACTGGAGAACCGCTACGACATCATGACACTACATGGTTCGCCAACCAGCATACAAACACTGAAGGAAGCCGGTGTAGAAGGTGCAGACCTGTTTGTTGGTGTCACCACCGATGAGAGCCGTAACATGAACGCCTGCATGATAGCTCATGCTTTAGGAGCAAAGAAAACTGTTGCCCGTATTGACAACATAGAATATCTTGCACCAGCACAAAAGACATTTTTCGACCAGATGGGCATCAACTCGCTCATCTACCCAGAAGTACTGGCAGCCATCGACATCACCAACGGCTTGAAGATGTCATGGGTACGACAGCGATGGGACGTTCATGGTGGTGCATTGGTCATGTTAGGCATCAAGCTACGCGAGACATGCGAGATACTGAACCAGCCGTTGCGACAGCTCTGCGGTCCTGACGATCCCTATCATGTGGTTGCAATTAAAAGGGGGGACGACACGCTGATTCCTGGCGGTAACGACGAGTTGCACGTCAACGACATCGCTTATTTCATGACTACCCGTGAGTATATTCCCTATATCCGCAAAATTTCAGGTAAGGAGCATTATGCTGATGTTAAAAATGTCATCGTGATGGGTGGCGGGAAAACGGCCGTCCGTGTGGCCAAAACAGCACCCGACTACATGAACCTGAAGATTGTTGAGGTCGACGAGATGCGTTGTGAGCAGCTGAATGAGTTGCTCAATGGTGATGACACGATGGTCATCCACGGAGACGGACGTGACCTGGGACTGTTGCAGGAGGAAGGTATTCAGAACACACAGGCTTTCGTGGCACTAACGGGCAACACGGAGACAAACATTCTGGCTTGTCTGACGGCCAAGCGATTGGGAGTACGCAAGACTGTAGCGATGGTGGAGAACCTAGACTACGTGGAAATGGCAGAGAGTCTTGACATTGGTACCATCATCAACAAGAAGACACTGGCTGCCGGGCATATCTACCAGATGATGCTCGATGCCGACGTCACCAACGTACGGTCGCTGATGATGGTCGATTCTGATGTGGCAGAGTTCGTGGCAGCAGAAGGCTCAAAGGTAACCAAGAAAGCAGTAAAAGACTTAGGACTGCCTTTCGGTGTCACCATTGGCGGACTGGTGCGCAACAATCAGGGCATACTCGTTAATGGTAACACCCGCATTGAGGCTGGCGACTCCGTCATGGTGTTCTGTCATGAGCAGAATCTGAAGAAACTGGAGAAATACTTCAAGGCTGACTCACTATGGTAAACTTCCGACTGATATACAAGGTACTTGGTTCACTGCTCTTCATGCTCGGCTCGTTGCTGCTCTTCTGTGCAGGCATTGCCTTCTACTATCAGGAAGACGATCTCATAGCGTTTCTCATCGCAACGGCATTCAGCCTTTCATGTGGCTTCGTGCTCCACTTTATGGGTCACAAAGCCGACAATAATCTGAACCGAAGAGACTCATATCTGTTGGTTACCGTCACATGGGTGGTATTTAGTCTGTTCGGTATGTTGCCCTTTTTAGTAAGTGGATACATCAATAATATTACCGATGCTTTCTTCGAAACAATGTCTGGCTTTACCACCACAGGAGCAACTATATTGGAAGATGTAGAATACCTACCCCACGCCCTACTCTTCTGGCGTACACAGACACAATGGATAGGCGGATTAGGAATAGTATTCTTCACCATCGCCATTCTACCATCTATGGTGGGAAGCGGAAACGTGAAGGTGTTTGCCGCTGAGGCTACGGGACCACTGCGCACCAAGATGCACCCACGATTGTCGACGATGGCCAAGTGGATTTGGTCTATCTATCTGGCACTGACCGTAGGCTGTATCCTGTCATTCTACTTTGCAGGTATGGGATGGTTCGACTCTATCAACTATGCCATGACGACCACTGCTACTGGTGGATTTTCGACACATAATGATTCAGCGGAGTTTTTTCACTCGCCAACCATCGAGTATATTGCTATCTTGTTTCAGTTTCTAGCGGGCATCAACTTCATGATGCTCTATGTCTGCATCTTTAAACTGAAGCCAGGCAACCTGTTTAAAAGTTCCGAATTTAAGCTATACACCTCGCTGGTCATCATAGCAACAGCATGGATTGCCTACTTGCTGATGACGCGTAATGGCTACGGACTGGAGCATGCTTTCCGTAGTGCGCTATTCCAAGTGGTATCATTTATTACTACCACTGGGCTTTTCAGCGATAACGCTGCCCTGTGGCCTCACATCACATGGGTCATCCTAGGTGTTCTGATGTTCGTCGGAGCCTGTTCGGGTTCAACAACAGGAGGCTTCAAATGTGTACGTGCCGTCATGGTATTCAAAGTGCTACGCAATGAGTTTCACAAACTGCTACACCCGAATGCCGTACTGCCTGTTAAGGTTGACGGTGTGCCTGTAGCCCGTTCTCAGCTAAGCACACTTTTGGCCTTTTTCGCCATTTTCACCCTAATGATATCGCTAACAGCTACTATTATGATAGCTGCCGGCATTGACAATACCAATGCCATTACCATATCGCTGAGCTGCATCAGCAATGTCGGCCTGACGCTAGGCACACAGATTGGTCCTGAGATGTCGTGGTCGGAACTTCCTGAGTATATCAAGTGGCTCTGTGCGTATCTCATGTTAGTAGGCCGTCTGGAAATCATGTCGGTACTGGTATTGTTTACTCACGAATTTTGGAAAGACAATTAAAAATGAAACATTTTAAGTTTACTCCTTTAATGAAAACCCTGATTTGGGGTACGGAGAGCTGGCAAATCAGCGGTGTTGCCGGCAACGAGACGCTGGCTGAGGACGGCAGTTCGCTGAACACACTGGTAAAAGAAATGAAAGGACAGCTGGTGGGAGAAGCTAACTACCAGCGCTTCGGCGATGAGTTCCCCCTGCTCATCAAGTTTATCGATGCTCATCAGAATTTGAGCATTCAGGTACACCCCTCTGACGAGATAGCCCACAGACAGGGTAAGCCCCGTGGAAAGACGGAGATGTGGTATGTGATGGAATCGGCTCCTGAAGCCAAGCTCTACAACGGTCTGAAGATGCAGATTACGCCTGAAGAGTACAAAAAGATGGTAGAAGAAGATACCATTTGCAATGCTCTGGCACAGTATCCCGTAAAAGAAGGAGATTGTTTCTTTATTCCTGCTGGCCGTATCCACGCTATCGGAGCAGGATGTTATCTGGCAGAAATCCAGCAGACGTCAGACGTGACCTATCGTATTTACGACTACAAACGCAAGGATAAGAATGGAAACTACCGTCAGCTGCATACCAAGGAGGCTTCTGAATGTATTGACTTTCAAGTGATGGACGACTACCGCCAGCAATATGAGCCCAAGAAAAATGAAAGCCAGCTATTAGTAGAATGCCCCTATTTCAATACGGCAGTTTATGACCTGACTGAGCCAATGACCATTGACTATACAGAACTTGACTCATTTGTCATTCTGATGGGACTAAAGGGTGAAGGAACGCTGACCATCGACAGTGAGGAAGTTACTTTCCATGCTGGAGAAAGTGTCCTTATCCCCGCTACCGCACAAGAAGTAGTAACAAACGGAACCATTAAGTTTCTGGAGACGTACGTGTTGTCGTGATATACGCTTCCACATCCTGTTGGGTGCGACGGAAGTGTTCAGACATCATATAACCCGTATTTTTCTTCAACATCTGACGGATGTCCTGCAACGAGTGTTCGTAGCAGGACATCTCGTTTCGGCGTTGCATATGGTGTTGTGCTGTACGGTAGATTTCCTCCTCACGTTCCTGTCGCAGCCGGTTACACACCTTATTTAATATAGGTATCAACACGGTATCAAACAAATGATGTCCTTGTATATACAGATAGGTGGTCTGTGGGGTGACACCTAAAGACTTCATGCTCTCCTTCGTCTGTAGGTATTCCTCCTTGGCTTGCGGATACTGTTGCTGAAGCTGATGGATCTTAGTGCCGACTTTACGACGTAAATGGACAATAGATGGATACGGGTCGAACACATTGAAGCCCCCCGGATCAATCACTCGGGAAAAGTCTGACATTGAGAACTGGTTATGCTGACCTTTCCGGTAAGCCCAAACAGACCAGACAAACAAGGGGAATATTGTTTCGCTATACTGCTGCAAATACCCTTCAAAATCGAAGATGCGATGGTCGTTCAGCGTCACGGCTACACAGACATCGTGCAGCGAGGGAGCATAGCACTGCAGATTCTCGATAGCATAAGCATAGGTATGAAACACATAAGGACTGTCAACCACCCTTCTGGACTGTTCTGTAGCCCCTTGCAACAGATAATCATAATCGGCATCGACACAGGCGATCATATCGGGACCAATGCGGTCGCCAACGAAGTTCATCAGCACAGACTTCTTACCTCGTCCCAACTTCTTATGCGAAGGCAGCATCACCTCAAAATATCGGGTCTGATCCTCAAAGCGTGACAGAACGGTGCGCCAGAAATAAATGTCATCGTAGCTCTCAACATAAGCCACAATACGCCTCCTGGCCTGCTTCGACTTCAGCCTATTTGCCGCCTCGAAGTATTGCGAATTAAGATTGTCTTTTAAATTACTAGGCATACTAGTACTACTGGTTATACTAGATTGTAATATCCGTCACTTCCGTCACCTTATCCATCCAGCCACTCATGATGACAGCAGGTGAATGGGTAGTAAGTATAATCTGTACGTTGGGGTTCAGCTCCAGAATCAGCTCGATGAGCCGCTTCTGCCACTCGATGTGCAGGCTGACCTCAGGTTCATCCATAAACAGCACATAAGGCTCGTGGTCCTCAACCAATACGGTGAGCAGGATTGCCAACATCTGCTTCTCACCGCTAGACAACTGGTAGGGCACCAGCGTCTCACCAATCTGCGAGAAGCGGATCTCGTTTTCCGTTCGTACGATTTTCTTGCCCGTCTCTTCGAAAAGCTCGTCGACGATATCCTGGAAACGCTTCTTGGGTTGCGACAAATGCTGGGCGGCATCGGCATTGCCCTGTTGCAGTTCGGCAATGATACGGTTGCCAATGTTCACCTGATAGTCCAAATATTTACGCTGCAGGTGATACAACTGGAAGTCGAGAGCCGACGTGATGCGAGCATCCACATGACTCATCGTACCCAGATCCAGCACGGGACTGTCCAGCGAGCGGATGAGGTCGAAACGGATGTGCGAAGCATCCTCCGGTTCCACCGTGATGTGCACGCCCTTCAGTAGATGATTGACCACGTCACCATTCGTATTGACACTCTTCACTACTCGGTTCAGGATCGTCGACTTTCCCACACCATTGATACCGCTAAGCACGTTGACATGAGGATCCAACGTCCACACAATGTGTTTCTTACCGCTCCACAAGGAGTCAATCTCTATCTCTTTGATATATTCTGCATACTTCATAGTCCTAAGTTTTCGGCAAAGATACAAAATAATTATCAATTATCAATTATCAATTATCAATTATTTTTGTACCTTTGCATCCATGAAACAAAATAAAGCACTAATAGCACACTTGAGCATGTTCGGAGCCTGTGCCGGATGGGGACTGATGGCTCCCATTGGGAAAGATGCAATGACACACGGCTTCGACGGCATCACGATGGTCACATTCCGCGTGGTGGGTGCCTGTCTGCTGTTTTGGATAGCGTCTTTCTTCGCACCAAAGGAGCACGTGCCTACCCGCGACAAGCTGATGTTCATCGGGGCTGGACTATTTGGACTTCTCTGTAACCAATGCTGCTATACTATCGGGCTATCTATCACCTCACCCATCAACGCCTCGATAGTCACCACCTCAATGCCTATCTTTGCGATGCTGCTGGCTGCACTTATTCTGAAGGAGCCCATTACGGGAAAGAAAGCACTGGGCGTACTGATGGGCTGTTCGGGAGCTCTTATCCTGATACTTACATCTGCAGCTCATGCTAGTGATAAGGTAGGAGACATTAGGGGAGACCTATTCTGTCTGTTCGCGCAATTCTCATTTGCACTCTACCTGTCGCTATTCAACCCACTGATACGCCGTTACAACGTGTTCACCATCAATAAATACATGTTCTCATGGGCCACGCTGATGCTCCTGCCATTCACCTTCTCACATGTTAGTGACGTGCTGTCATCGCCTATTCCAGTAAAGACATGGTGGGAAGTGGCCTATGTGGTCTGCATCGGAACCTTCATCGGCTATATTCTAACAATGATTGGACAGCGTACTCTCCGTCCTACGGTAGTTAGCGTCTATAACTACGTACAACCTATCGTATCAGTAGCTGCGTCACTGTTGATGGGTATTGGTATTCTAAAGCCTACCCATGCACTAGCCGTTATTTTGGTATTCAGCGGTGTCTGGCTAGTGACGAAGTCGAAATCACGCAGGGATATGGAACAAAAAAAATGAGGATGCTCACATCCTCATTTTCTATTTATTCTTCAGACCTATCGCCTTGTTTCGCATGCCAGAAATCCTCCAGTCGCATCTCAAAAGTCAGCATGCTATAGGCTGGAATAGAACCGGCGGCTGACGAACCATAACCTAACTGGTAGGGGATGTATACCATATAGACATCACCCCGATGCATGTGCTGCAAAGCGGTAGAGAATCCCTCAATGAAGCTCGCCACCTTACCTTGGTAGGGAGGGCTGACACCTTCATCATAGACATCACCATAGTAGGAGGCATCAAACCTCAGACCATTCTTATAGCGTGTTGAGGGTAGCAACCACCCCGCATAATGAACCAGCACCGTGTCCGTGTAGTTGGGAGTGACGTTGCCGTAACCTTTGGCCAACAGTTCCATCACGATATAGTCTGTCGGACTATAATTACCGTCTCCGATACTGTTAGCACGTAGAACACCCCTGACAGGAAACATCTCTGTTCCTGAAGTCTTAGCCTCGTTGTAAATCTTCAAGAAGGCCTGCTCGTTCTTGTTCTGCCAGTCAGGGAACTCCTCTATTGTACCGTCGTCCTCGCTGCACGATGACATCACGAAGAGTGACAGACAGGCGAAAAGATAGTGTTTCAGTTTCATTTATTGCAATTTCTTTAAGAGACTTGCGATGCTAACCTTATCCTCGATGATTGAGTTGAGTTCGCTGATCTTCACGCGCTCCTGCTCCATGGTGTCACGGAAACGCAGGGTAACGCAACCATCGGTCAACGTATCGTGGTCAACTGTTACGCAGTATGGAGTACCGATTGCATCCTGACGACGATAGCGCTTTCCGATAGAATCCTTCTCGTCATACTGGCAATTGAAGTGGAACTTCAGCTGGTCGATGATCTCGCGAGCCTTCTCGGGCAGACCATCCTTCTTAACCAGAGGCATAACAGCACACTTCACAGGAGCCAAAGCTGCAGGCAGCTTCAGTACTACGCGAGACTCACCATTCTCCAGTTTCTCCTCCTCATAAGCGTGACACATAATGCTCAGGAACATACGGTCAACACCGATAGATGTCTCAATGACATACGGAGTGTAGCTCTCGTTGGTCTGAGGATCAAAGTACTTAATCGACTTGCCAGAGTACTTCTCATGCTGAGAGAGGTCGAAGTTGGTACGAGAGTGGATACCCTCTACCTCCTTGAATCCGAATGGCATCTTGAACTCGATATCGGTAGCTGCATTTGCATAGTGAGCCAGCTTGTCGTGGTCGTGGAAACGATAGTTCTCAGCACCAAAGCCCAGAGCCTGATGCCACTTCATACGAGTCTCCTTCCACTTGGGGAACCACTCAAGCTCAGTTCCAGGCTGTACGAAGAACTGCATTTCCATCTGTTCGAACTCACGCATGCGGAAGATGAACTGACGGGCTACAATCTCGTTACGGAAAGCCTTTCCGATCTGTGCGATACCGAAAGGAATCTTCATACGACCGGTCTTCTGCACGTTGAGGTAGTTGACGAAGATACCCTGTGCAGTCTCAGGACGCAGGTAGATCTTCATAGAAGCATCTGCACTTGCACCCATTTCTGTTGAGAACATCAGGTTGAACTGACGGACATCGGTCCAGTTACGGGTACCGCTGATAGGACAAACGATCTCCTCGTCGAGGATAATCTGCTTCAGAGCCTCGAGGTCTGGACCCTGCATAGCCTCAGCATAGCGGGCATGGAGAGCATCGCGCTTCTCCTTAGTCTCCTTTACGCGCTCGCTGGTCTCCAGGTACTTGGCCTCGTCGAAGCTGTCACCAAAACGCTTACGAGCCTTCTCCACTTCCTTCTGAATCTTCTCATCGTACTTAGCAATCTGATCTTCAATCAGCACGTCAGCACGATAACGCTTCTTTGAGTCGCGGTTGTCAATCAAGGGGTCGTTGAAGGCATCAACGTGACCAGAAGCCTTCCATATTGTGGGGTGCATAAAGATGGCGCTGTCAATACCCACGATATTCTCGTGAAGCATAGTCATAGCCTTCCACCAGTACTGCTTAATATTATTCTTCAACTCAACGCCGTTCTGACCATAGTCATACACAGCGCCTAATCCATCGTAAATCTCACTTGAGGGGAACACGAAGCCATACTCCTTGCAGTGGCTCACGATTTTCTTAAATACATCTTCTTGTGCCATAAAAATCTCATTCTGTTTTGAAAACGGCTGCAAATATACGAATAAGTGAGCAAAAAGCCAAATTTTTTTGGAAAGTTTATAACAACAGCCACAACTTCCTGAAATTCGACTCCTTGCCGTAGCAAACTAATTCATCAGTAGCCTCAAGCGGAGTATCAACTTCGACCACCTCTGCTACAGCAGCCTCGTGATACTCTATGCCCAAACAGTTCTGTAGCTTGCCTGTCTTCTTGATAGAGATGATTTTCAGCTTAAACTCTTCGTAAAGATGCAGGTTATTTGGAGACTGTCCAACAAACTTCTCGGGGATGCGGAACTTGAAAATGCAGTAACCGTCGCCAACACGGAACACTTCAGTCTTCAGACCCAGTTCCATCTGATGCACCAGTAAGCGAGCAGCATGCTCCTCAGGGATGAGAATCTTCTCAATGTCGAACGCCTGCAGGATATTCCTATGCACATTATCATTGGCACGGGCATAGATATGTTTGACGCCTAACTTCTTCAAAAGCGCAACCACACGGACGGATGCGCCCAAATTGCGACCTATGGCCACGATGACTAGGTCAACACGTTTTAGCGGCAACACCTGCAGGGCTATCTCGTCGCTGGCATCAACCTGAAACACAGCGTCACACAAGTCTTTGACTCTCTCTACACGGCTGGCGTCACTGTCGGCTGCTATGACTTCGTGGCCCAATGCCGAAAAATCCTCAGCCAGCACCTTGCCGTATGTTCCTAAACCAATGATAATACACTTCATGATATGATAATATTGTCTTGTGGTAATTTGTAATACTGATTCTTGTATTGTTTAAGCAGTCCCTGGGCCAAAGTCACTACACCCACACGACCAATGAACATCAATGAAATAATCAGCAGCTTGCTGACATCACACAACTGGGAGGTGATGCCTAATGACGAACCGACCGTAGCAAAGGCCGAGACACACTCGAAAACGATGGCCTTCAAGGGAAGATGTGGTTCGAAAAGCGTGACGCAAAAAATAAAGCAGAACAGCACACAAAGACTGACAAAGATGGTGGCATTGGCGCGACGGATGGAGTCCAGCGAGAGCTCTCTCCCTGCAAACTCAACACGTGTGGTGCCATGAAGAATGGCGCGGATATTCAGCCATGCTACTGCAAAGGCATTAACCTTCACACCACCGGCTGTTGACTGCGAGGCGCCACCTATCCACATCAATATCAGATAGATAGTGATAGACTGTATGCACATGCTGTTCAGGTTGACACTGATAAAACCTGCCGTACGGGGACTCACTGCGTTAAAGAAAGCCTGGGTTAACTTTTCATGCAAGGGCATCCCAGCAAAAGTATTGCTCCACTCAAAAATGCAGAGAGACGCCGTTCCAATGACAACCAGTAAAGCCGTAGTGCGCAACACAATCTTGGTATTCAGGTCAAACATGTTATGAAATTTCAGGCTGACGTATCCTCGCCCGTTCAGCCCGTCCCAAATGGTCTGGACATATTTCCATACTATTGCTTTTAGATTGACTAATACCGGATAGCCAATACCACCCAGAATGATAAGGAAGGAGATAATAATATATAGCCAGCAATGTCCGGTCATGAGGATGGGGGCACTCAATCCGTCACGATAGATGGAGAACCCTCCATTGCAGAAGGCTGATATGGCATGAAACACACTGAAGAATATCTCGTGGCTGAGATCTAGGCCAATTGCACCGTGAACATCAAGGAAGATAGACACAGCCCCACCGAGTTCGATGAGAGCCGTAAACCAAAAAATGTGAAGCAGCGTAGACCATAACGAGCCCAGCGATTTCGAACTAACCATATCGCGGACAAGCATTTGATTGTAGATACTGGTATTACCCATGAAAAAGAGGGCAAAGAAACTGGTTATAGTCATCACGCCCAATCCGCCGATTTGAATGAGTATCATTACCACCAGCTGGCCAAGACTGGTAAAAGTGCTGGATACATCAACGGTGGTAAGTCCCGTCACACATACTGCACTGGTGGCAGTGAACAAGGAGTCTATCCAAGAGAGATGGACACCCGGCATCACACAACGTGGCATGAGCAACATGCCCGACCCAACCAAGATGATTAGTAAGAAGCTAACAGCCAGCATCAGTGACGGACTAGCCTTTCTGCCCATAGAACCGATAATAGTACTTGAAAGCTGGATAGAAGAAATGAGGAACAACACAAGGATATGAAATACCCGGTTGTCTAATACCTTCATCATGCCAATGCTATCGTCTATGCCGAAGAAATTGACGAAGATGGGGATCAATGTCAGCGTCAATAATCCGTTGACACACCAGCCCATTAGACTGTAGACCGATTTCTTGTGTCCACGTTTCGCCAACACCAAATGAGCAACTCGTTCCACAAGAAAAGTTAGCCATACCCAGAAATAGACCCAATTGAGCTCCATCCTTAGCCGATCGGTCAAATTGAAACCCATTTCCAATACAGCACCGACTATCATGCAGAGCGATCCCACTGCAGCCATAAAGGACAACACCTTTAATGCCCTAATGACATGTGGAGCCACATACTTCTCGTAATACAAAGCATTGCGCTTTGTTGTAGGTTTAGAGGAACGCTTCATGAAATCAGCCGAATTACCGGTGACAAAGATAGGAAAATTTTCTATTATTTCCAAATTTCCAACATCTAATCTCATTTTTACCTTCTAAATTTTGGATTTCCCCTATTTTTTTGTAACTTTGCGCAAGAAAAATTCAAAGAACAACATGGACGACGAAATAAAGGACGATATTATCGAAAGTACCGAGTCACACTCAGACTACCAACCCGTCAACCGATTTGACGCTGCAGCAGTACACCATTTGAGCGGAATGTACCAGAATTGGTTTCTCGATTACGCTTCTTACGTTATACTGGAGCGCGCAGTCCCACACATCGAGGACGGTCTGAAGCCCGTACAACGACGCATCCTGCACTCAATGAAACGCATGGATGACGGACGATACAACAAGGTGGCCAACATTGTGGGACACACCATGCAGTTTCACCCCCATGGCGATGCCTCTATCGGTGATGCACTGGTGCAGATGGGACAGAAGGACCTGCTCATCGACACGCAGGGCAACTGGGGTAACATATTGACGGGCAACAAAGCTGCCGCCCCACGATATATCGAGGCACGCCTGTCGAAATTTGCACTCGACACCGTTTTTAATCCTAAAACAACAGAGTGGCAGATGTCGTACGACGGTCGCAACAAAGAGCCTATCACCCTACCCGTCAAGTTCCCACTGCTGCTGGCGCAAGGTGCAGAAGGTATTGCCGTAGGACTGTCGTCCAAAATCCTGCCCCATAACTTCGTAGAAATATGCGATGCTGCCATCAGCTATCTGCACGATGAGGAGTTCCACCTGTATCCCGATTTCCCCACGGGAGGTTCAATTGACGTATCAAAATACAACGACGGACAGCGAGGCGGAGTATTGAAAGTCCGTGCAAAAATCGAGAAACTTGACCCCAAGACACTTGTTATTCGCGAGATTCCATTCTCTAAGACAACAGAAACGCTGATTGACTCCATTCTGAAGGCGGTAGACAAAGGAAAGATCAAGGCCCGTCATGTAGAAGACCTGACGGCAGCTAAGGTAGAGATTCAGATACAGTTGACTCCGGGTGTTTCATCAGATAAGACATTGGATGCACTCTACGCCTTCTCTGACTGCGAGATTAACATATCGCCCAACTGCTGCGTTATCGAGGACAACAAGCCACAGTTCCTTACCGTCAGTGACGTGTTGCGCCATTCGGTAGACCGCACGAAAGACCTCATTCGCCAAGAATTGGAGATTCGTAAGGGTGAACTGTTAGAACAGCTGCATTTCTATTCACTGGAGAAGATCTTCATTGAAGAACGTATCTATAAGGACAAGAAGTTCGAGAATGCCCCTGATATCGACAGTGTCTGCGAGCATATCGATGAACGGTTGACTCCCTTCTATCCGCAGATGGTACGTGAGGTGACCAAGGATGACATCCTGAAACTGCTCGAAATCAAGATGCAGCGTATCCTAAAGTTCAATAAGGACAAGGCAGAGGAGCTGATGGCCCGCATCCGTGCTGAAATCGACGAGATAGACCGTGACCTCAACAACTTGGTAGAGGTAACGGCTAACTGGTTCCAGTTCCTGAAGGACAAATATGGTAAGGACCACCCACGACTCACCGAAATCCGTAACTTCGACACCATCGAGGCTACAAAGGTAGTAGAGGCGAATCAGAAACTCTACATCAATCGCAGCGACGGTTTCATTGGCACCGGTTTGAAGAAAGACGAGTTCGTATGCAACTGTTCAGACATCGACGATATCATCATATTCTATAAGGATGGTAAGTTCAAGGTTGTACGCGTAGCCGACAAGCTCTTCGTCGGAAAGAACGTGATGTGGCTTGGCGTATTCAAAAAGAACGACCAGCGAACCATCTACAATGCGGTGTATCGTGATGGTCCCAAGGGCTATTATTACATCAAACGTTTCAACGTGCCCAGCGCACCACGTGACCGAGAATACGACATTACCAACGGCACCAAGGGATCGCGCGTGGTTTACTTCACCGCCAACCCCAATGGTGAGGCAGAGGTTATAAAAGTAACGCTTGACCCTGCACCCAAATTGAAAAAGGTATTCTTCGACAAAGACTTCTCAGAAGTCATCATCAAAGGACGCGCCGCTAAAGGCAATATCCTGACCAAATACCAGATTCATCGCATCGGACTGAAGAGTCACGGACACTCGACGCTGGGTGGACGAATGGTATGGTACGACCCTGATGTCAACCGTCTGAACTACGACGAACACGGACATCTGCTAGGAGAGTTCAATGATAGCGACCAGATTCTGGTTATCCTGAAGAATGGCGACTACTATCTGACCAACTTCGACCCCAACAACCACTTTGAAGACAACATCCAACACTTAGAGAAATATGATATCGATAAGGTGTGGAGCTGTGTACTCTTCGATGCCGACAATCAGGGATATCCCTATGTGAAGCGATTCCTCATGGAGGCTTCGAAGCGTAAGCAGAACTATCGTGGCGAGAATCCCAACTCACAGGAAATTCTGCTGACAGACACACCCTACCCTCGCATAGAAATCACCTATGGTGGCAATGATGCTTTCCGTGGAAAGGAAGAAATTGACGTTGAACAATTCATCTCCGTCAAGGGCTACAAAGCCAAGGGCAAGCGTCTGACAACATTCGAGATTGAGAAGGTAGAAGAGTTGGAACCCACTCGCCAGCCAGAGATCAAGGAGGAGCCAGAAATAGAAGAGGAAGAAGAGAATTTGGACCCCGATGCTGGCAAATCACAACAACAAGTACTCGACGAAATGACAGGTCAACTAAACCTCTTCAGCGAAGATGATGGATTTAAGTAAACTACTCTCGACAGCTTTCCTATGTCTCACAGGAAGTCTGGCTTTGGCACAGACCACCAATAGCCAGATGATAGGAATTGGTTCTACGCGTGTGCTTGACACCTACCTTTCTGCTGAACATTTCAGCGGGATAGGTTTCTCCTATCTGTCACATACTGAGCGGCAGAAACGGCTAAGCACCATCATTGAGCACGAGGCCAATTTCTCGACAGTGAAAGACCGTTCTCGCAACAAGCACGAGCTTGAAGGTGCCTACAATTTCTACTGGGGCAAACTCTACAACTGGCAGTTGATGGACAATCGCCTTCGCTTACAGGCTGGAGCTATGCTTAACGCTTCACTAGGATTTATCTACAACACTTCAAATTCCAACAACCCAGCCCAGGCACGTGCCCATCTGAACCTGATGCCTACTGGTGTAGCCAGTTACCGATTCACACTTTTCAAGAAGACTGCGATAGCGCGCTACGAACTTAGCCTGCCATTCTTGGGCGTTCAGTTCTCTCCCAACTATGGTCAGTCGTATTATGAGATTTTCTCACGAGGGAACTACGATCACAACATCGTGCCCACCACCTTTGTCAATGCACCCGAATGGCGACAAATGCTGACGCTCGACACACAATTATCAAAAAAACTAACATTGCGCATTGGCTATTTAGGTAACATCCAACAGTCACGCGTCAACGGATTGCGACAACATATCTATACCCATCGGTTCCTCATTGGCTTCACACGTCGATTCACCATAACACCACATGCTCTATGAAAAAATATTTGATAACACTTGCCCTACTGGCTACCCTAGTTTCATGTGTAGACACGGAAGAGCGTTCTGATACGCCTCAAGGCAATTTCGACGCATTGTGGGAAATCATGGATGAGCATTATTGCTTTTTTGACTACAAGCAGGTTGACTGGCAGGATGTATATAATAAATATAAGGTACGCGTAAGCGACCAGATGACGGAATCACAACTTTTCGAAGTATGCTGTGACATGCTCAGCGAATTGCGCGACGGACACGTCAACCTTAGCTACTCAATGGACTTTGGTCGTTATTGGGCTTGGCAAGAGGGCTATCCGAAAAACTTCAGCGACACGTTAGAACGCCGCTATATGGGTACTGACTATAAGATAGCCAGCAGTCTGCGTTATCGTGTGCTTGACGATAATATAGGTTATATCCGATACGAATCATTCCAAGGTGCTATTGGTGAGGGAAATCTTGACGACGTACTCGTCTATCTCGCCCTTTGTAGAGGACTGATTATCGACATTCGCAATAATGGTGGAGGAGACCTAACCAATGCGGAGCTGCTGGCGGGACGCTTTGTTCATGGAAAAACGCTAGTAGGATACATGCAGCATAAAACGGGAACAGGCCACAACGATTTCTCCGACCTTGAGCCCCAGTATCTAGAGCCTTCAAGCAACATCCGATGGCACAAACCTGTCTGTGTGTTAACTAATCGCAGCGTTTATAGCGCTGCCAACACCTTTGCAGTCATGATGCGTGCCTTATCAAATGTCACAATCGTAGGCGACCACACGGGTGGTGGTAGCGGAATGCCCATGAGCAACAGCCTTCCTAACGGATGGACTGTACGCTATTCGGCCTGTCCTATGTATGATAAAGACAAACAACAGACTGAATTCGGTATCGCTCCCGATATTTCTGTTGCACTCTCTGATGAATCAACAGCAAAGGGAATTGATGACATCATTGAGGCTGCGCGAAAAATAATTGCGCAGAAATGATGGCTAATTCACAAATAATTCGTACCTTTGCACGCAAAATCAACGAAGCCCTAAAGAATTGACTTCGTCGACCAGCGCCTGTGGCGGAATTGGTAGACGCGCTAGACTTAGGATCTAGTGTTTCACGACGTGCAGGTTCGAGTCCTGTCAGGCGCACATAGCTAATCAAGAAAAATATGAAAAGTACCTCTTATTTTTGTGTGTTCTTTTTTGTCAAATCTGCTTAATTTCCACTAAGATGGACGCTCAAGGCATGAGCGACCAGCAGGTTGTTCAGTTTATTGCCAGCGAAGCTAAAGCTGGGACCTCTCAAGGTCAGATTGTCACTAAACTAATACAGCGTGGTGTCAAGATTGACCAGATACGTCGTCTGCGCAATCAGTACGACAAACAAATTTCCGCAAAAGGAATGTCTGCAGCTGCTGATGGTGCGGTGAGCATGGCAACAAAGCGCATGCGTGGTAACAGCGATGGTTCTACCTCACAAGAGCTTAACACGGCTAAAGTAGGAACCACAGGCACTGTAGAGACTGATGCATCAGCCAAAGTGGAGTCTGTTCAGAAAGACGTTCAGGCCACACAAGGTACTGCGCCTACAGCTGATGGAAAGCAGGTTTATGGCCGTGACATATTCCGTCAGGCAAATCCGAACTTCCAGCCCAACACCAACATGCCTATCCCTGACAGCTATGTACTGGGACCTGGCGATGAGGTTGTAGTCGACATTTATGGTGCATCACAGAACACGCTGATTAACACGATTAGTCCTGATGGAACCATCACAGTGCAAGGCTATGGCCCCATCTACCTCAGCGGACTTACTGTTGCAGGAGCACAGTCGAAGTTGCGTTCTACTATTGGTTCTCGCTATAAGAGCAGCAATCTGAAGATGACTGTTGGCAACACACGTACTATTCAGGTGAACATCATGGGTGAGGTTCGTACCCCAGGTACATATCATCTCTCGGCCTTTGCCAACGTGTTCTATGCCCTTTACCGTGCAGGTGGAACCAGCGATCTCGGAACACTGCGTAACATCAAGGTATATCGTAATGGGAAATTGGTTACCGTCGTTGACCTCTATCAGTATATCCTCAATGGCCGTCTGGCTGGTAACATCCGTCTGCAGGACAACGATGTCATCCAGGTAGAGCCCTATGAGGCATTGGTTGGTATTACAGGTAACGTGAAGCGCCCTATGTTCTACGAAATGCGTAAGAACGAGACGCTCGCCACCCTGATACGCTATGCTGGTGGTTTCACAGGCGATGCCAACAAGAAGTCTGTCCGTCTGGTACGCCAGTCTGGCGAGCACTATCAGGTGTTCAATGTCAACGAGTTCGACATGGCCAACTTCAAGTTGATGGATGGTGATGCCGCAACAGTAGACGGAATGATTAACCGTTTCGACAACATGGTAGAAATCAAAGGTGCTGTGTTCCGTCCCGGTCAGTTCCACCTGGGTGGCAATGTCACCTCCGTCCGTTCCTTGATTCAAGCTGCCGACGGACTTACCGAAGATGCATATACTGGCCGCGCCGTACTCCATCGCCTGAAGGCAGATCGTAGCCTTGAGACCCAGTCACTCGACTTATCAGGCATCATGAACGGTACTGCTGCCGATGTTCCCTTGCGCAACGAGGACGTGCTCTTCATCATGACCCAGGAAGATCTCCGCCAGGAGCGCACATTAACCATCACTGGTGCAGTAATGAGCCCAGGAACCTATGAGTTTGCAGACAACACAACTATTGAAGACCTGATTGTGATGGCTGGTGGTCTGAAAGATCAAGCATCTCTCGCAAAAGTTGACGTTAGCCGCCGTATCCTTGATCCGCACTCTACATTGAAGAGCGATGTGATTGCCAAAACATTTACCTTCGACCTGAAGGATGGTCTGGTCAAGACCGGCAACCAAGGATTCGTCCTTGAACCCTACGATGTTGTAAACGTATTTCGCAGCCCTGCTTTCAGCACTGCTCGCAACATTACCGTAAGAGGTGAAGTAAACTACGAAGGCAATTTCACCCTGTCTAACAAGAAGATGCGCCTCTCCGATGCTGTTCAAATGGCAGGCGGAATTACTGACGCAGCCTATCTGCGCGGAGCACGCCTTCTCCGCCAGATGAACGAGGAAGAAAAACTACGTGCTCAGTCTACCATTAAGGCTCTTCGTAACATCCTGACTGAGCGAGGCGATTCTATTGACATGTCAAGTCTGGCAGCAGCAGAATCCTCATATTTGGTAGGTATCAACCTTGAAGAAGCGATGAAGAATCCTGGCTCTGACAAAGATGTACTCCTCCGTGAAGG
>Ga0326511_10000225_pt1 | contig 47246 bp, 59 predicted proteins | sample 0_2496_0518_D_FD_203701 | JGI IMG/M metagenome (GOLD analysis project Ga0326511, IMG submission 203701) | Bovine rumen microbial communities from UC Davis, California, United States - 0_2496_0518 | ecosystem: Host-associated > Mammals > Digestive system > Stomach > Rumen | place: USA... | reverse complement strand
GGGCGAGGAAGGCCCGGCGTTTTTTTGCTTATAAAATGAAAAAATTTTGGCATTTCGTTACGGAAGCCATCATAAAAAGATTACAAGGCTCTGCCATAAAGATAGTTTTTCACTCCTTTTGCTATCTTTGTGGCATTTTTTAATATGCGAAAGGAAAATTCTATTGACTACAATTAAGAAAAATATATCTGAACTGAAACCAGCAGAGTATAATCCAAGGATTAAACTTGAACCTGGTGATATTGAATATGAGCGACTGAAAAGAAGCATTGAAACATTCGGATATGTTGATCCTATTATCATAAATTCAGATGGTACTATTATCGGTGGCCACCAGAGATATAATGTTCTACTGGATTTAGGTTACACAGAAATTGATGTAGTTCAGGTTGATATGACCAAAGAGCAGGAGAAAGCATTTAATATTGCCCTTAATAAAATTGGTGGCGATTGGGATAATGAAAAATTAAAAGACCTGCTAAAAGAATTAGACCTGGGCGATATTGATATGACATTGACAGGTTTCACGCACAATGAACTGGATGACCTTATTGAAGGTTTAGAAATCCCTGATGTTGCTAATGATGATGACTTTGATGTTGCCGAAGCATTTGACAACATTGAAAAACCGAGAACAGTAATTGGTGATATTTGGATTTTAGGAAATCACAGACTTATGTGTGGTGACTCCACCAGTGAAGCAGATGTATCGAAGCTGATGGACGGTGAACAGGTTGACCTTGTTATAACAGACCCACCATACAATGTGAATTATGGTGATAAAGCTGAATACTTGGAAGATTACCTTGGAAAAGGCCATAGAAACACAAGCACCATTAAAAACGATAACATGGATGCAGTAAGTTTTTATAATTTTCTTTATGATACATATAAGCAAGCATACAGAGTTATGAAGCCTGGTGCTGCTATCTATGTGTTCCATTCCGAATCAGAAGGTGTTGCTTTCCGTCAGGCATTTATAGATGCAGGTTTAAAACTTGCACAGTGCTTAATCTGGGAAAAGAACACATTTGTGCTTGGAAGACAGGACTACCAGTGGAAGCACGAACCAATCTTATATGGTTGGAAAGAAGGTGCAGCACACTATTTCATTGATGATAGATCACAAGACACTGTGATTATTATGGATGATGAAATAGATTTTAAAAATATGAAAAAGCAGGAGCTTGTCGCTTATATTGATGAGCTTCGCAGATATTTAAAAGATAAGACAACTATTTTATATGAGAATAAGCCAACAAAGAATGATGTTCATCCGACCATGAAACCTGTTCCACTTGTTGGTAAACTGATGAAAAATTCAAGTAAGATAGGACAGAAAGAAAAAGTCCTGGATTTATTTGGTGGTAGTGGTTCTACATTAATGGCTGCAGAGCAACTACATAGAAAGGCTTATGTTATGGAGCTTGACGAAAAATTCTGTGATGTGATTATTGAGAGATGGGAGAAATACACAGGGCAGAAAGCCATTAAATTATAATAAGGAGAAATAGACCATAACCTAATGTAGAGTTAATGAGTAGCAACAGTAAGACCAAGAAAATTTTAGGGGGGGTAGCGTTGCCAATGTCTAACGGTAAACTACAGCAACAAGGTGCCTGTTATAGAGTTGAGGTTATTGCTCAATTGTTTGGAGTTACAGTCCGTAGAATACAGCAGCTAACACAGGAAGGAATACTTCCTACTATCGAAACTAAGGACGGACGAAGATATGAACTTGTACCTACTATTCAGAAATATGTTGAATATTTAAAAGACAAGGCATATGGTAAAAGCAAGAACGAAGCTGAAAGCGAACTTAAGCAAAGGAAGTTAGAAGCAGAAATTGAACTAAAACAATTTCAATCTGAATACAAAAAAATCCAAAACGATATATCGTCAGGAAAATATATCAGCATTGATGAAGTTGAAAGTGATTATCGTACATTTTTTAATACATTTAAAAAATTTGCTTTAAGTATTCCTCCTAAGTTGTCTATTCGATTGGTAGGGTTGATTACAGACCAATCAGAAATAAGGTCAATAGAAAGTGAACTAAATGATGATATAGTAACACTACTTACAGGATTTGTTGTTGCCGGACAATCAGCAGATGCAGAGATGATAAAGGAACAAAGTAAGAGTGGCAGAAAAAAGAGTAAGCCTAAGAACAAGAAAGTTTAAAACTAAATCTTATATTCTTAATGCTCTTGATGCGTTAAGGCCACCGGAAAAACTCACTGTATCTGAATGGGCAGAGAAACACAGAATACTCGATAGCAAGACTTCTGCTCGCCCCGGCCCTTGGCAGAATTCATCAACTCCATACCTTAAGGGGGTTATGGATGAACTTAATAATTATAACACCGAAGAAATAGTCTTTGTTAAACCAACGCAAGTTGGCGGTACAGAGGCTATTATTAATATGCTTGGATATGTTATATGTCAGGATCCAGCACCGGCAATGATTGTTTATCCTACTGATGAGTTGGCGACATCAATTTCAAAGAATAGACTTAATCCAATGATAGTTAATAGTCCTGCTGTTAGGAAACATTATAAAGAATTAGAATCCAGTAAGTTAGAATTGCAATTTGATGATATGTACTTAAGCCTTGTAGGTTCTAATTCTCCATCAGGGCTTGCTTCTAAGCCTATTAGATTTTTGTTTCTTGACGAAGTTGACAAATTTCCGGGTGCAAGTAAGAAAGAAGCTGACCCTGTATCACTTGCCAAAGAAAGAACAAAAACCTTCCACAATAGAAAAATTGTAATGGCATCAACTCCTACACTTAAGAGTAATCACATATGGGAAGCATTAGAGGATGCAGATATTGAAAAGCACTATTTTATGCCTTGTCCATATTGTGGACAATATATTGAATTTAAATTTTCTAATTTGAAATTTCCTGATGAAGAATTATCAAATGCAGATAGAGCTTCAAGAGCTTTTTATAGTTGTCAAGAATGCGGATGTGTAATTAATGACAGAGATAAGCAGGTAATGTTACAACGAGGAGAATGGAGGACGGTTAGACAGAACACCACATTAACCAAGAAGGTGGCGTTCTGGATGAACACCCTGTATAGTCCATTCGTCAGATTTTCAGAAGTTGCTCTTGAATTTTTAGATAGCAAAAAAGACAGTGAGAAGTTTCAGAACTTTGTTAATTCCTGGTTGGCAGAGCCTTGGGAAGATACAAACCTTAAAACTTCCGTTGACTTAGTAATGAAAAGACAGACGGAATTGCCAGAAACGGTTGTGCCGGAATGGGCAAAAATGCTTGTAGGTGGTGTGGATGTTCAGGAAAATTGCTTGTATTTTTCTATTCGTGCTTTTGGTGACTATATCACATCACAGAATATCCTGCATAGACAAGTATTGTCCTTCCAGGATATAGAAAGTTATATGAATTTAGAATACGAAAAAACAAGCGGTGAAAAGATGGTTGTTGATTTATGTTTAGTTGACTCAGGTTTTAACACCGATGCAACATATGACTTCTGTGCTAATAACTCCGATTGGGCATTACCGGTTAAAGGTTCATCAGGTTCTATGAGTTCACACTATAAATTGTCTAAAGTAAACAGACTAAATTCAAAGTTTGACGGAATAGATCTTGTATTAGTTGACGGTGGAAAGTACAAGGATATGATAGCCGGACGCATGAAAAAGGAAAACGGTTCGGGGTCATGGATGGTACATAAGGATTGTGATGAAGAATATGCACAGCAAGTCACAGCGGAACACAAGGTTAATGTTAAAACTAATAATGGCAGAGAAAAAACAGAATGGAGATTGAAAAAATCTCATGGAGATAACCATTATTTAGATACAGAGGTGTATTGCCTGGCTGCCGCCGATTTGCTTGGTGTGAGGTCTTTGCATTTACAGACCGAGGAACAATCTAAACCTAAAAACGATATACAACAAGAAGAACCAGAAGAAAGCTGGATTAAGCAAAATGAAAGTTGGTTATAAAAATGGCTTATACAAAAAAGGAAATGTTGCAGGAGATTGATAATGCAATATATGCAGTTGCAGTCGGTGGACAGAGTTATAAGATAGGTTCTCGTTCATTAACTCGTGCTAACTTGACAGAACTGAGAAATATGAGGGCTGAACTTGCATGTGAAATAGCTTCAGAACAGAGTGATAGTCCGTTACTTGACGGAACAGTGGTAGCCTTCTTTGATGGGAGATAAATTATGAATGCGTTAGATAAAGTTATTTCTATTATATCACCTAAAAAAGGGGCAGAGAGAATAGCCTATCGTAATGCTATCAGTGAATTAACAGGTAATTATGATGTAGGCAATTCATCAAGACTTAATGCAAATTGGCGTGTAGTTAATGAGTCCGGCGAATTTACGGATAGAGCAAGCAGGAATATTGTAAGGGCAAGGGCTCGTGACCTTGAACGGAACTCCGACATTATGAATGCAAACATTAATGCATTTGTAAGAAACATAATAGGCAAAGGCAGAACGCTACAGGCTCAAACGGATAATGATGATATTAATAAAGCCGTTGAAAAATTGTGGAAAACTTGGTGCAAAGCAAGAAATTGTGATGTGTCAGGTCAACAGAATTTCAATCAGATATTAAGAACAGCGGTAAGAAGAAAGATTGTTGATGGTGGCGTCCTTTTTGTTAAGAGATATACCAAAAATGGGGTTGTACCATTTCAGTTACAGATGTTAGAGGTTGATGAGCTTGACGAAACAAGAACAATACCAAAACACAAAAACAATAAAGTAGTTGGAGGTATTGAATATAACAATTATAATCGTCCGGTAGGCTACTATTTCCGCAAATACAGTATTGATGGAATTGAAATAATTGGTGATTCTGAATTTGTCAAAGCTGATGATGTTATATTCTACTATTCCAAAAAAAGATTTTCACAAATAAGAGAAATGCCGGAAATGACTCCAACAATGAAGAGAATAAGAGATACCAATGAATTTATGACGGCGGTGTCACTTAAAGAAAGAATTCAGGCCTGTTTCTCCGTTTTCATTAAGAAGCAGCTTCCTCAAACTGCCGGCATAGGACGAAATAATAATAATCATAATGTAGAAAGAGAGAGCTACCAGGGCAAGATGTTAAGCCCCGGTATGATCAAGGAACTCAATGCCGGTGATGAGGTTCAGGTTGTTAATCCAACTGGTCAAGCTGCTGATGCAGTAAGTTTTATAAAACTTAATCAGAGGTTGATAGGTGCCGGTAACGGTTTAAGTTATGAAGCAACAAGCCGGGATATGTCCCAGAGCAATTACTCTTCCGCTCGCCAAGGATTAATTGAAGATAGTGAAACATTTGCAGAGGACAACGAATTGATTGAATCTGTAATGGATGAAATTTACGAAACTTTCTTCATTTCCTGTATTCTATCCGGGAAAATAGTTGTTAAAGATTTTTGGGATAAAAAAGAACTATATTTTGAACACAACTGGGTGAAAATTCCAAAGCCTTGGATTGACCCGGTCAAGGAAAGTAACGCAAATAAAACTGCTTATGATATAGGCCAAAAAACATTCAAGGATCTTGCTGCTGAAAGCGGTAAAGATTGGAGAAGAGCTATTGATGATATGGCAGAGGTTAATGAATATGCCAAAACAAAGGGCGTTGAGTTAGGGGGTGAGAATAATGGAAGTAAGAAATGAAAAAGAGAAAAACAGATTGACTCGTTCTTTTAATGGTCAGATTAGAGCCAAAGAGGGTGAAGATAGAACAGTCGAACTTAGTTTTAGTTCTGAAGAACCATATATGCGTTGGTTCGGACTGGAGATATTAGACCATTCTGAAGGTGCTGTTGACCTTACAAGACTAAATGATATAGGTTGTATGCTATTTAATCATAACAGCAATAAGGTTGTTGGAAAGGTTATGAAAGCGTGGGTTGAGGGCAATAGGTGTAAGGCAGAAGTCAGATTTGATAAAGACGAAGATTCTGACATCATATATCAAAAAGTTCTTACCAAAACATTGCAGGGTGTTTCAGTAGGTTATGATGTTCTGTCATGGGAGGATGTTAGTGCTAATGCAACATCAAGTGACGGAAAGTATAAAGGACCTTGTTCAATAGCAAGAGTCTGGGAGCCTTATGAAATATCAATAGTATCTATCCCTGCCGATGCAACAGTTGGTGTCGGTAGAAGCAGAGAAGAAAATAAGACGAAAACTGCAATCATTGATGATAAAGACATCTATGAAAGGCAGTTTCAAATAAATCTAAATTCATAACAGGAGGTAAAGCTATGAACAGGAAAAAGATTTTAGCAAGACAGCAGGAGCTGCTTGACCTTGCAAAAAGAGAAAATCGTTCATTAACTGATGAAGAGAAAAAAGAATTTGATACCCTTACAGGTCAGTTAAGAGCGTTAGCACCTAATTCTTCTGAATCAGAAAACAACGGAGAAAATGGTGGTGCTACACCAAAAGAGCCAACAACAGAGGAAAGACAGGCTATTGTCACAGCTGAAAGGAGCAGAATTAATACCATTACTGAAATGTGTAGAAATTTTGATATTCCGGACACTATGATGAGAAGTATGATTGATGATGGTGCAAGTGAAGATGAAGCAAGAACACAAGTTATGGACCATCTTCAGAAGTCAAGACAGCCGCTCCCTTCAGGTGTTGAAGTGACAGAAAGTGCCGAGGATAAATTCAGAAGAGCCGCTGTAGACGGTATGCTTCAGAGAGGTAATATTCCACTTGACAAGCCTGCAGAGGGTTCAAATGAATTCAGAGCAATGTCGCTCAAGAGCCTTGCTGTTGAATGTCTGTCACGAGATGGCGAGGGTGATGTAAGAAGTCTTATCAGAATGAATGATGATGCCTTGTTTGCCAGGCTGATGAGAAGCTTCTACAATCCAACATCTTCATTCCCGGCTATCATGGATCAGGCTATCAACAAGTCTTACATTGAAATGTACAATCACACCACTACCAACTTTGAGAAAATCACAACAAAGGGAACATTAACAGACTTCAAGAAGGCTGATAACTACTACTTGAGTGGCCCGGTTGGTGAATTCCTTGAAGTGCCTGAGAACGGTGAGCTTAAAGCTGATACAGTCAGCGATAAGGCAAGACCACAGCGTCAGCTCAAGACATATGGCCGTCAGTTCTCAATGTCAAGACAAGCATTTATCAATGATGACATTGGTCTACTCACAAGGGTCCCAGGTAAGTATGCAGTATCAGCCAAGAAGACTATCAACAAACAGGTATTTAAAATCCTTATTGATAACCCTAAAATTTATGACAATGAAAATTTGTTCGGCACAAAGCATGGTAACCTCGTAACAAAGGGTACTTCAGTAACAGCCGAATCACTATGTTCAATGATTACCGCAATGGGTACACAGGCTGACGATTTTGGTGAGCCAATCATCATTAATCCGGCAATTCTACTTGTTCCGGTTGGATATGGATTTGAAATTTCTAAACTATTCCTGTCACCAACTATCAACACAACAGATAACACTCAGGCATACAATCCCCTTTATGAATATAAGGATAAGATTGAAATTGTTGAAGATCCAACTATCAACGCTCTATGTGGAGGTTCCGGCAAGGTAATGCCTTGGTTCTTATTCGCAAATCAGAATGACTGCACAGGCATTGAAGTGGATTATCTCAATGGACAGGAAACACCAACAATTCGCAGAAGTGAAAAGCCCGGTACTCTCGGTTTTGTATGGGATGTATATCTTGACTGGGGTGTATCTGTAATGGATTACAGAGGTATCTTTAAGAACCCCGGTGTGGCCGTTACAACAAAACTTTAATCAAGGAGGTTATTAAATTATGTTAGCAAATTTTTGGCATAAAGGTGAATCTATTGATTATAACAACCCTACTAATAAAGTTATTCCTGCTAACACTGTTGTTGCAGTGGGTAATAGAGTAGGCGTAGCAGGTACAGAAATTGCTCCAGGTGCAAAGGGCTCACTTGTTGTTGAGGGTGTATTCATTCTTGACAAGAAAACATCAAGTGAAGAAATTGAACTTGGTGTAGAAGTATATCTTGATGGCGAAGGTGTTACAGCAACAAAGCCTGAAGGTTCAGATATTGTTGCAGGTTGGGTAGTTGAGTCTTCAACAGCAACAGATACAACAGTAAAGGTTAAGATTGGCTGATACAAATGAGCAAATTCAAGGATGTTATTAACAGTGATGTCAACAATGTTTTTTTAAATAGAGAAGAATTTTCTGATGAACATACAATCAACGGAAAAACAATGACTATCCAAATAGACGATAACGAAGCCATAGAAAGACAACTTCGAGCCAATCAGAACACAGGAGTATATACAAGGCAACTTGTTATATATGTGTCAGCTGAAAAATTCGGAGAAATGCCATTTATAGGACAAGTTATAAATTTAGATGGAATAGTATATAGAGCTGTTGATGTTAGTAGTGAATCAGGAATATTTGCTATCACTATTGAAAGAAACAAGTCAGCGAGGAATAAGGTACAGTGATTTATTTTGAAATTGATAAAAATGCAGAACAGCAAATATACAGAAAGTTATCAGGATTAAAAAATGGAACTCCTGTAGTTTTGCGAAATGCAATTAATAACACTGCTAAAGAAGCACGAAATCTCTTATTTGATAGAGCTCAAAAAGTTTACACAGTAAAAAAAGGTAGATTTAATAAAGCAGCCACTATCAAGAGAGCGAATGCTTATAATCTTACAGCTGTTATTAATATCAAAGGCTCAACATTAGAGCTTAAAGATTTCAAAACTTCACCAGCTACACCACCTAAAAATTTTAAACTTGGTAGACAAACTAAAGCAAAAGTCAAATCCAGCAATCCCATGAAAAACCTTGAGATTGCTGGTATTAAAGCTTTTATTGTTAAATTTGCGAACGGACATGTATCTGTTGCACAAAGAAGAAGCAGTAATAGATTGCCTATTAAGACTTTATTCTCTACTTCTATACCTAAAATGATAGGTGATGAAAAAGAAGTATATGGTGTTGTTGAACCTAAAATCACTACAATCTATAACAAAGAAGTTCAAAAAGCGTTAGAGAAATATATAGCAAAAAATGTAAGGTGAGTGTGATGACTTTAAATAACTTAATTGATGATTTAAAAAAAGACCTGGAAAACCTATTTGCAGGTAGTAAATATAAATCAGCGACAGGAGATTATAAATCCTTTGATATATATAAAGGTAATCTTCCTATTTCAAATTCAGAAGAAGAACCAGAGCCAATGCCTTATATTATCGTACAACTTGTAAATGGCGAGGTTAATATTAATAGTAATTCCGTTGCAGTTAGATTAATTCTTGCTATATATGATGACAGTTATGACAATCAAGGCTATAGTGATATTCTTAATGCTATTGAAACTATAAGACAACATTATACCCAACATCCTATTCTTAACAACAGATATTATGCTAAAATAGACGATAAAAATTCTTTTGATTGGTCGCTACCAGATGAAGATGTTTATCCTTATTATTTTGGCGGTGTTCAGTTTAATTTTGAGGTTGCTCATTGTGAGAGAGAGGATGAATTCTGTTAATGGCTACAAAAAAGAAAATTAAAGAAGTTACTCCAGAGCAGAAAACTTTTGTTTATGTAGGTAAAAGTTATCCAAACCTTGTAACTCATGGTGAAATGTTCACAAATGGAGTACCAGAGAGAGTAAAACAGTTATCTGATAATAATCCATCAGTGGCTGTTGTTATTATTCCTATTGAGGAGTTGCCACAGGCAATTAAAGATATAAATAGAAAAAAAGGCAAGTATTATGCTGCCTACATGAGAACAGGAGGAAAGATTAATGTATAACCATGGTGTAAATATCAAAGAAGCACCAACTACTGTACCATCTAACAGTAGTTCAAATGGTGGCTTACATGTTGTTTTTGGTACTGCTCCAGTTAATAGAGCAATCAACCCTTACAACATTACTAATAAGCCTACTATTGTTAATTCATACGCAGATGCAGTTAAACTGTTTGGTTACAGTACAGATTTTAAATCTTACACAATTCCAGAAGCTGTATATGCATATTTTAAAATGCAGTCAATTGCACCACTTTGTATCATTAATGTGCTTGATCCAACAAAGCATGTTAAGGATTATTCAAAAACAATCCAGGTTGTTAATGGCGAATGCACTATTGATGATGCAGAAATTCTTGCTGATACTATCACAGTTAAATCAGGTGAGAATACTCTAACAGCAGAAACAGATTATATTGTTGAATTCTTTGACAGCAAAACAATCATTACATTTATTTCAGATATTACAGGAGAAGTAATTGTATCAGGTTCTTGTCTTGATGTTTCAAAGGTGACTGATAACGATATTATTGGTGGCCTTGATGAATCAACAGGTAAGAGAACAGGACTTGAACTCATTCGTAATATTTACCCTGAATTTGGTAGATATGTTTCTTTATTTACTGTGCCAGGTTATTCAGCAAAACCAACTATTGCTTCTGCTATGCAGATGAAAACAACTGAAATTAACGGTATGTTCAGCTGCGAAAATATCATTGATGTTGATACATCAAAGGCTACTACATATGACAAAGTAGAATCTGTTAAAGAAGATATGGCTATTGTATCAGAACACAGCATTGCGGTCTGGCCAAAAGTTAAGGTTAATAAATATGTTCTTGATTATTCTGTTGTTTTAGCTGCTAAGATATTAGCTGATGATACAGAGAATGATGATGTTCCATATTTATCCCCAAGCAACAAGATTATTGATATTTCAGCTCTTTGTGATTCAGAAGGTAATGAGATTATGGTTGATAAACTCATTGCTGATGAACTAAATTCAATTGGTATTGTTACAGCAATTAATATGAATGATTTTAGAGTATGGGGTAACAACACAGCTGCATATCCTTCTGTTACAGATCCAAAAGACAGATGGATTTCCTGCAGAAGATTTTTCACTTGGAATGAAAATAGATTTGCTTCAACATATTTTTCAAAACTTGATATGCCAATCAGCCAGAGAGTGATTGAGAATATAATCAACGAAGAGAATCAGTATTGTAGTTCATTAGTATCAAATGGTTATTGTACAGGGGCAAGAATAGAACTTGGTTCTGATAATGATATTCTTAACGGTAAGATTTCATTTATTCAGCATTTAAGTCCATATACACCTGCAGAAACTATAGTTAATACATTTATGTTTGACATTGATGAATTAATGTCAGTATTAGGAAATGAGGTGTAATCAATGACAATTCCTGCATTTATCAATAACTTTAATATTTATGATTCAAAAGTTTCAAAAGAGCAGAAGCTGATTGGCGTAGGTGATGAAGTTCAGCTTCCTGATTTTGAAACAATCACTGCAACAATTTCTGGTGCAGGTCTTCCAGGTAGTATTGATATGCCTGTGGTTGGTCAGTTTAATTCAATGAATATTGATATCCCATTTTACAATATTTCATCAAACACTCTTGATTTTGTTGAGGGCGGTACAGCTTCACTGACTCTTCGTGGTGCATCTCAGAATGCGGATGATTCAACAGGAGCTATAAGTGTTGAAAAGGTTGTAGTTAATATCAAAGGTATGATTACTAAATTCGCACCTGGTAAAATTAAGAAGGCAGAAGGTACTGCTTCATCAGTATCACTTGCCTTAACTTATATCAAAATTACTGTTGGTAGCAAAGATGTTATTGAACTTAACAAACTTACAGGCTTGTTTAAGATTAATGGTAAAGATGCATATCAGAGCTTCAGCAGCTATATGTAAATCAATTAAGAAAAGCAGAGGTTTTTCCTCTGCTTTTTTATTTTAAATAATAAGGAGATAAAAATATGAACGCAAATGTAAACAACGAAAACAAAGCTAAAAGAATTATCACTTTAAATACACCTATCAATTTCGAGGGTACAGAATATAAAGAAATTGATTTATCAGGTCTGGATGAATTAACAGGTAGAGATATTAAAGATATAAGCAAACAGTATCGCAGACTTGGTGGTTCAGCAATGACCAAAGAGCTTGATATAGAATATCTACAGCTTGTTGCTGCAAAAGCTACAAAACTTCCTATTGAATTCTTTGATGAACTCAAAGCAAAGGATTCAACAACTGTGGAGGTAGTTGTGAGAAATTTTTTAATTCTATAGGAATTAATAGTCCGCAAGACGATAAATTGTTCACTAAACTATCATTGCAATTAGCAAGAGCAACTTATACAGGGGCAGATTATTTTATTAATTTGCCCCTTGATGAATTAATAGAAAATATAAAGGAGTTGAATCAGATTGTCGAAAGCTCAAGAAATAGACATTAAAATCAAAGGCAAAATAGATCCGTCTTTCAATAAAAGTGTCGGAGAAGCAGAAAAGAAACTTGGTAAGTTTGGAAAATCAGGTTCAACTACTTCTACTGAAATAGGTAAGGCTAATGCTGCAATAAGCAACCTTGATACAGTATTAGTGGGTGCTGGTATTGCTGAAGGACTTGGTAAGATTGGTTCAGCTTTCATGGAATGTGTTAAGGCTGCAGATAAATTCGAAAGTAGTCTTGCAAAAATAGAAACTATTGCTGACACAACAGATACATCAATGGAACAGATAGAGAAGAGTATTAAATCTCTATCTAAACGAACTGGTGAAGATGCAAACGAACTTGCAGAATCTACATATCAAGCAATTTCTGCTTCTGTGGATACAGCAAACGCTGTAGGCTTTGTTGAAAAAGCGAACGAACTTGCTGTTGGTGGTTTCACTGATACAACAAGTGCTGTTAATGTTCTCACAACAGCTTTAAATGCATACGGATTAGGTGCAGATAAAGCATCACTTATTTCAGATATGTTGATTCAGACACAGAACAAAGGTAAAACAACTGTTAACGAATTAGCAAATTCTCTTGGTTCAGTAATTCCGACTGCTGCTGCATATAATGTTAATATGCAGAATATATCTACTTCATACGCACAGCTTACAAAAAATGGTGTTGCTACTCAAAATGCTGGTACATACATCAGAGGAATGCTTAATGAGTTGGCCAAGGAAGGTAGTAAGGTTGCAGGAATTTTGAAGGATAAAACAGGCAAGTCTTTTTCTGACCTTATGGCAGAAGGATATAGCCTTGGAGATATTCTTCAGATACTTGGTGATTCTGTAAATGGCAATGCTACAGCCTTTTCCAATTTATGGAGTAATACTCGTGCAGCTCAAGGTGCATTATCTATTTATAATTCTGGTGCTGATGAGTTTAACAAAGTTCTCGGAAATATGAACAACTCTGCAGGGCTTACTACTTCAGCATATCAGACTATGGCTAATACTGCAGAATATTCCGAAAAGAGAATGAGTAATGCCTTTGAAAACTTAAAAATTTCTATTGGTCAATCTCTTTCTCCAACAATTTCAAAAACAGAAGATGGCATCACATCTATGTTAGAAAAAATTGATATATTCGTTCAGGAAAATCCAGAAGTAGTACAAGCTATTGCTGCAGCGGTAGTAGGTCTTGGTGTGTTCGTTGGTGCAGTAACAGTTGCTAAAGTTGCTATGGTTGCATTTAACCTTGTATGCGAAACGAATCCTTATGTTTTTCTTGTTTCAGGTATTGCGGCCTTAACTGCTGCTATTGGTGGTTTAATAATAGCCAATACAAAAGAAACAATATCAACCAAAACATTAACTTATGCTGCAGAAGAGCAGAACAAGAAAATGGATAAGTTAAAAGAGAAACATAAGGAAGCAGTTAAAACATACGGTGAGGAATCATACGAAGCAAAACAAGTTCAAAAAGAAATGGATGAGTTAAGTTCACAGATTTCTACTACTGCACAGACTTATGGTGAACTCCTCACAGCCAATGCAAAACTTGAACAGTCTTATTCAGATTTAAAAAATAACGATAATTTATCTCAAATCAACAATGAAGCTGATAGTGCAGTTAATCTTGCAAATAGATTATTTGATTTAGCAAAACAAACAAACTTAACTTCATCAGAACAGGCTGAGATGTCTGCTATAGTCGAGCATTTGAACGAGTTATTTCCAGACTTAGGATTAAAGGTTGAGGATGTTGGAACTAAGGCAAGTGTTACAAAAGATGCTTTGATTGCAATGCTTAATCAAGACTATGATCAGAAGAAATATGATGAAGCTCATGAGAATTGGTTAATATCTCAAGAACAGATTGATAAAAACCAAAAACTACTTGATGAGCTGAACGCTCAAAAAGATAGCATAGAAGAAACCTACAAACAAGAGAAAGCTGCAGCTGATAAGTTAAAAGGTACAAGTAAACCTACAGCAACTATAAATGAAGTTAGTGATGCTGGTACAGCAGCTTCAATAGCAGCTGCAAACAAACGACAGAATGCACTTAATAAAGAAGTTACTATCACTGTAAATGGTGAAGAACAGGTAATGTCATTAAGTGATGCTATAAAGCAAACAAGTGGCAGACTTAAAGATTTACAAAAGGACAACAAAGGCTATGTAGATACTATGGCAGAAGCCAAAGGTATAACCGATAAAAATACAAACAGCCAAGATGCCTGGAGAAAAGCTGCTACAACTGCTATGCAGGATGTCAAAACTCAACTTGAAAAATTAGCAAAGAGTTATGACAAAGAATACGATGCTGCTTATAAGGCTATAACAAGCACAGTAGGTTTATTTGCTGATTTATCATTGGAAAGTGATAAGACAGTAAATGAAATGCAGACAAGCCTTCAAAAAGAATATGAGTGGGTAAATAAATATACAGAGAATATTCAGAAGGCACAGAAATATGGATTAACAGACGGACTTATTCAATCTTTGTCTGATGGTTCCGAAAAGTCAGGACAATATATCAATGAGATTATATCTCAACTTGATAACATGGATGATGCTTCTGCTGCAGAATTTGTTAAAAATCTAAATTCAGATTTCAACAAAGTTGCTTCATCAGAAAAGAATTTTGCTGATACTGTAGCAAAATATAAAACTGATTATGAAAAAACTTTATCAGGAATTGAGAAGGAAGCAAAAGATACATATGATAAACTGTTAAAGGATATGGATATATCTGAAGAAAGTTATCAAAATGGACTTAAGGCTATGCAGCAGTACCTTAAAGGTATGAAAGATGCCAAAAGAGGAAATGCAAAAAACGGACTTAATAATTCTGGTAATAGTTTGTTGACAAGATTTGGAATATCTCTTGATAGTCCTTTGCCAATAGAACAAAACGCAACAGGTACCAAGAATTCTGCTAAGATGTTCATTGCTGGTGAAAAAGGTCCAGAGTTAGTTGTTAATGCAGGTGGAAGTCAAGTGTTCACTGCAGACGAAACTGCAAGAATACTATCTGGTATTGATAACAACGGTAACGGTTATGCTATTGACTTACAGGAACTGTTCAAACAACAATTTTCTTTAAGTGATTTATCCGATAAACTCAATCAGAACATAAGTAGCAATGATGATAACAGTCAACAGATTATTACATTTTCTCCTGTTATCCAGGTTGATGGTAATGATTCTGATATGTCTAAAAAAATAAACAAGGCAATGACTATGTCAATGTTGGAATTCTCAAAGTTAATGGATAAATATAATAAAGATAAAAGTAGAAGGAAGTTTAAGCACTGATGAAAAAATACACAACAATTCAGGGTGATACCTGGGATTGGATTGCTTATAACGAATATGATGACGAGGGTAGGGTTGACCTGTTGATGAAGGCTAATCCTACCCTTTTGGATTATTTTGTTTTTCCAAGTGGAATAGATATTAATATTCCTGAAGTTGAAGCTGATGAAGAAGCAGAAGGAATGCCTGATTGGAGATTTGATTAATATGGCTATAAAGAAAAACAATACAATCATTAGGATTAAACATAAGAACACCAGGACTAAAAGAACATACAGTTTATCAAAGTATGTAAGTGGTCTAACTTATATTGATAATGCGACAGGTGAAGGCGATACATTGGATGTTACCTTCACAGGTTCATATTCGTTTTTAGATAAATTCTATCCAGGCAAGAAAGATCTTCTATATTGCACAATTGAAAAATATTCAGATAGTAGTAAAAAGAAAAAATTGGTTAACAATCAGTCATTCCATGTTGATAGTGTTTCTTTTGATGGACTTACCACATGCACCATTAAAGGAATTTCTACTCCGCCTAATAACTGCTTTGCAAAAACACCAAGAACTAAAACATACAAAAAAACTACACTTAAAAATATAGCAGGTATTATTGCAAAACGAACAGGGATAAAACTGTATTATAATGCACCTAAAATCAATATAAAAAACATTAAGCAAAACAAAGAAACTGATTGTAGTTTTTTGAGTTCTCTCTGTACAGAATACGGAATTGCTATGAAAATCTATTCTAACAAGTTAGTTGTATTTGCTGAAGATAAATTCGAAAAAAAGAAATCAATAACAACTATTAAGCCTAATCATTTAATAGAAGGTTCATTATCTTGTGATATTGATTTAATTCATCAATACACTGGTTTCCGATTTAAATACAAACCTGACAAGAATCACACTTCAACCAACTGGTGTAAATGGGTTGATATTAAGCCTTTAATCTTTGTAGATATAGGTGAATGTGATTCAGAAAGTGACGGATATTTAAAAGGTAGTGCTAAAGTTAATGAAGCGAACAAGAATATGCAAATTGTAAGGTTCGAAGTTCCTGGTTCTGCAAAGTATGCAGCTGCTACATGTATAAGGTTAAATGGGTTTTATAGAGCCATTAACGGAAAATACTATATCAATCAGGTCACTCATAACTATGACGCTGAACGAGGATATACTTGTTCTATTGAAGCAAGATTAATACAACCAAGAATTAGAAGAAGTAAGTAGGAATTAAAAATGTTTAAGTTTGGGAATGTATCAAGAATATATAATAACGAGGTTGAAGTGACCTTTGTTGATGATGATACAACAGGATTAATACCTATTGTAGATAACGGATACAAGTATAAGATTAATGATTATGTAGTGGTGCTGTTCAATGATGAGAACCAGGCCGTATGTATAGGGAAGGTGAAGTTATGAGTGTTATATCAAGTGAGATAGGTTATTTTGGAATACCAAAAACTAAAAAAGCAAAAAAAACACAGTACATAGCTTTCAAAATCATATCGGATACAGCAAAGGGATATTTAGGGGCTTTGACATTTAGCAATATGAAAGAAGAGGTTTCTGCTCGTTGGAACAGCCACTATATGCAAAACAGAAAACCTTATTCAGAGTTCGTTGGAACAGAGCTTATAAAAATATCATTAACAATAGAACTTAACTCAAGTCTTTTACATCCGTTAAAAACAACACCATTCAAAATCAGGAACAAACTGATTAAGCTATGCAACAATGGAACTACAGGGTATCTGGTTATTGGTGGTCATAAAATGTCCTCACGAAAATTCAAAATACTATCTGTAAGTGATGATTTTGATATAATTTCCAGGGGAACACTTAAATACACAAAAGATAAATTTCAAAAGATAACCTGCAATGTTGTTTTTGAAGAGGTGTAAATTATGAATTTTATTTATGCAGGAAAAGAAATCGACAACGATACCATAAATAGAATTAATCTACTATTATCAACTCCGAAAGGTACAATGCCAAATGATAGGGAATATGGTATTGATATGTCTTTTCTGGATAATCCAATTAATGTTTCTGAAAGTCTATTTGTTATCGAAGCTTCTTATGCTCTTGATAGATATGAAAAAAATATCACTATTGAAAGTGCAGAATTTACAGTTGACAAAAACGGTGAGATTTCCGCAAAAATTAACATAGTGGAATCTGTTAATGAAGATGATGACGATATAGATGATTATTATGAATATGAAGAGGAGTACGAGGAGGTGGACGAAGATGAGTGAATTATTTGACAACATACCTGATATTAGTTTTATAGATAATATTACTCCAGAAGAGTTGACTGAAATAATGATAAATAGTTTTACAGAGAAATATGAAGAGGTTACAGGAAAACCTATAACACTTAAATCTAATGATCCAACAAGATTATTGTTACAAGCATTAACCCTTCCTATTTATCAGAGCTTACAAAAAATTGATTATGCAGGAAAAAACAATCTACTTAAATACGCAGAGGGTGATTATCTTGATAATATTGCTGTTTTCAAAGGTTTGAAAAGGGCAGAAGCTACACCGTCAACGGTAGATGTTGAGTTTGTGTTATCAGAAGCCAGAGCAGAGATTATAACGATTCCTGCTGGAACCAATGTAACAACAGGTAACTATGATGTCTATTGGGAAACTGATATAGATACAGTTATTCCTGCAGGAGAAACAAGAACTGTAGTAACTATGACTTGCACAGAACCAGGAGCCTTGTCAAATGGATATGAGGTAGGAAGTATCAACGAACTGGTAAACACGATACCTTATATTGATACAGTTAATAACATTACTGTTAGTGCTGGTGGCGAAGACATAGAAAATGATGAAAGTTTAAGAGAAAGAATATATCTTGCTCCGTCATCCTATTCATCCGCAGGGTCTAAAAATGCTTACATATATCACATTAAGACATTTAACTCTGCAATAACTGATGTAGTTGTAACAACCCCTGTTGCAGAACCAGGTGTTGTTGATGTTGTTTATATGAAAGGATCAACTATACCGACAGAAGAAGAAATTGCAGAATTACAAAATTATCTGATGAGTTGCGATGCAAAGCCACTAACAGACTATGTGAGAGTGTCTGCACCGTCAACTCAACTTATTAATGTAGATGTTAGGTATTTTATAAATGCTGATGACAAGGCAAAAGAAAGCGAAATAAAGGCTAATATTGAAAAAGCTATTGATGAGTACATTGCATATCAGACCAGTAAAATTGGATTAAGAATTAATCCTAATCTGCTTACTCAAATGGCTATGAATGCAGGTGCCTCAAGAATAATTATTAATGAACCTAACAGTTTTCCAGTCAGTGATAAAACCATAGCAGTTCTTGGTACCAAGAATGTTGAATATGGGGGTATGGAATAATGTTACTTAAAGATGTAGATATATATGCTTTGCTCCCTGAAACATACCAGAATACATACACACAGTGTATAAGCTATGCACTTAATAAAGCTATTAGATTGCTTGTTAATTATTCAGACAGAATAGGTGTTATCAACAACATTGACAATCTTCCAGAAAGCATTCTTGACTATCTGGCTATAGAATATGATATCAAGGTTTATAAACAGGATAGAGATATTCAGTATAAACGCAAATTAATAAAAAATGCTTTAGTGAGTTATTTAACAGCTGGTACTGCTCACAGCATGGAAAACACTATTGCCAATATTTACGCATCTTCCAAAGTATCAGAGTGGTACGAATATGGTGGAGAACCTTATCATTTTAAGGTAACTGCTACAGGAGTAAATGCAAAAGATGAGAAAAGCATTGATGATTTTTTAAGTGTTATTGAAGATACAAAAAATGTGCGTTCCATTCTGGATAAAACACAGTTAAACTATACACTTAAAGCTAAACTCGTACACAAAAGTAGGAATGTCAGTATAAATGTTAAAAACGGAGTTAATCCGCATGATAACATGATTTTAATTGGTGGCAACAATGATGATAGTTTTATTTGTGGAACTATATCAAATCCATCAATTGATATTATAGATTGTTCGCAGTGAGGAGGTTAATAATGGCACAATATATGAACGCAATCTTAACAGATGAAGGTTTTAAATTGCTGTTTAAAGCAATAAACAACAACACGAAAGTAAACTTCACTTCTTTGGTATCGGGTGCTGGATACAACTTCAGAAGAACAAAGAAAGAAACAGTTAAAGCTATAAGGAAAATGAAAAATCTTATTGATGAGAAACAGAGGGTTGAGTTTAAATCTGTAACAACTGATGAGAATTATGCTTTTCTGGAAGTTGAATTGAGTAACAAGGACTATACAGGTGATGGTTACGAGATATCAGAACTTGGATTATTAGCAACAGATGGGCAGACAGACAACGAAATATTATATGCTGTGATTTTGCCAGAATCACATTATGACACAAGCATTAGAGATTTCATTGTTAATTCTGATTATATGCCACCTCATGTTGAAGGAACAGCAGATTTTGAATATGCAATGTCTATTTCAGTAATGATAAGTGATGGGGAAGGTGAGTAAATATGAGCATTTTTCATGGCAGAATAATTCTGCGAAAAGGCAAAGAGGATGAGTTCAATAATGCGTCTGCTGATAGTTACGAAGTTGGCGAACTCATCTTTCTTGAAGATGTCGGAAAATTTGTAATTAAAAAAGCTGATAATCAGTTTGTTGTTGTGGATCCAAATGAAATAAAAAACTATTTATCAAAAAAAGAAGCAACAGCATTGCAGAATAATATTTTAAATTCTGTTAAGGATAAGAATTACATAACAGGCTATGAATACACAGAGGATGGAAAGCTGCAGCTTCTGTCTGGAGATAACGAAATCGGAGAGCCTATCGCTCTTGGAACAGATGATAAAGGATTGAGTTTTGATTCTGGAAGTGTTGATGATAACGGATATTTACATCTTACTTTGAATGGTGAAGATATTGAAGGTTTTGATCCGTTCTTTGTTGGCAATGGTGGAAGTGGTTCTTCAGGTGGCTCCAAGTTGACATTCTCAATGATTACCTCTTCCAGTTTTTCTGTAGCTGATGCTTCAGGAACAGCACCAGTAACATTCAACTATATATCTGTTGATGCCGATAGTGAGGTGCAAACAGGTAACGGTAATTTAAAAATCACAGTTAATGGTAGTGTTAAAAAGAACCTTACTATCAAGCAGGGTGAAAACACTATTGATATTTTTGATTACTTAAATATCGGATCAAATGTGGTTAAACTGAATATAACAGATAGCTACGGTGTATCTGCAACAAGAACAATCAATGTTACTGTTGAATCATTAAGAATTGAATGGAATTTATCCTCAACGCTAAAAAATACAAGCAACACACTCTCTGTTGTATTAACTCCTTATGGATCAGGTACAAAGAAGGTGTATGTACAGGTTGATGATGAAGAGCCTACAGTTACAGAGGTTACTGCATCAGGCAGAAAAATCACTAAAGAATTAACACTTGAACATGGTAGTCATATTATTACTGCATACTGTACGGTTGAGGTTGACGGAGTAACTCTTCAGAGTGAAATTCTAAAATCTGCAGTTGCACAGGTTGATGTTATGTCAGATGTTCCTGTTGTGGCTGTTCTTTTTAGCACAGCAACAGCGAAGCAATATGATGTACTCAACATTAAACATAGAGTTGTTGATAATGATAATAACCCTGCAGAGGTTAAATATCATGTTAATGGAACACTATATAAAACTGAAAATATAGACCAGAGTGAACAGGTATGGTCATATAGGCCAACCACACCAGGAACACTAAATCTTAAAATTGAATGTGGTGCTACAACTTGGGAACATGAAGTTGAGGTCACAGCTCTTGATATTGGTGTTACAGAGGTGACAGAAAACCTTGAAATCAAGGTAGAACCATCTACTATGACAAGTCTTGACGGATTAGTGCTTTCAGATAACTTTGACCTTGTAAACGGTGGTCTTATAACTGATGCAGAAGGTGTCCGAGCAATCAAAGTAATGAAGGGTGATAGAATTACTATTCCTTTTAAAATGTTTGCTAATGATTTCAAAGTTAATGGTAAAGAAATTAAGGTTATATATAAGGTAGATAACTGTTCAAATTTCAATGCAAAGGCTATCAGTTGTAAATCAGATGGCATAGGTCTTGATATTTATGCAAATAAGGTACAGCTTAACAGCGAACAGACAGAAGCAACTCTTCAGACTTGTGAGGAATTAAAAACCGAGTTGGATATTAACATAAGTTCAGATACATCAGGTAAACTGATTAACATATGGGAATATGGTTCTCCTGCTGCAGCAAAAATATATGCTGACGGTGATAACTTTGCACAGGCAACACCTGAAGATATTGTTGTCGGTTCTGATGACTGTAATGTATATCTGTATATGTTCAGAAGTTACTCCAGGAACCTTACTGATACAGAATTGACTGCCAACTTTATTATTGACGGTAAAGACGGTATCGAAATCACAGACAGAGCAAAAGCTGCAGATATATATGATAGTGCAGGAAACATAAGTGTCGATAAGGTTATCGCAAATAACCCTGATGCACATATTCTGACATTCCATGCACCTTCAATATCAGTGGCCAAGACTAATAAGGTTATAGGTTCTTTGACACACACTTACACATCAGGTGGTTCTACTCACACATGGACTGCTAACAATGTTGAAGACAAGGTGCAGGGTACTTCCTCTGCTGGATATAACGAGGGTAGCCTTAATCATGACTTTAACTGTAAGGAAGGCTTTGTTCTTGATGACGGAACAGTTATTGCAAAATACGCAATGACTGATAACAGCATTCCTGTTAATTACTTTAATTTTAAAGTAAACCAGGCATCTTCCGAAAACAGAAACAATATCATTCTTTCAGAATGGTATAACAAATTCCAGCCTTATGTAAGACCTGCTCGTCAGTCTGATGTAAGAGTAAGAGATACAGTTGAAGGTCACATGGCTATCCTGTTCTACCACAACACAGGAGCAGAACCTGTTGTTGCTGGTGCTATTACAGTACAGCCAGATGAAACTATTCTCTATGGTGTTGGTAACCTTAACAATTCTAAAAAGAACAATGAAGTGTTCGCTCATGACGATAATGAAGATTGCCTTGTTATTGAAATCTCAAACAATACTGCAGACCAGAGTAGATTTATTTCTGATGACTTAAGTACAGAAACTTGGGATGGTGAAACCAACTATGAGTTCAGATATAAGTCAGATACAGTAACAGATGAAGAAGCAAAACAGTTATGGCAGGAAGTATTAACATTCGTAGTTAGTTGTAATCCTGCTGCAGCTACAGGACAGGCTCTTGATTCACCAGAAACTATTGGTAGTGTAGAATTTGATACAGATAGTGCAGAATACAGGAAAGCTAAATTCAAAGCAGAAGCAGGAAACCACTTTGAAATGGATTCTGTTTTATATCATTATCTTTTTACATTGTTCTTCTCAATGGTAGATAACAGAGCAAAGAATACTTTCTGGGCGTACAATAAGGCTACAAGTAAATGGAACCTTGTTCATTCTTATGACCATGATACAGCTCTCGGCATCGACAATGAAGGTGGAAATACATTAAGGGCAGGTTACCTTGATACCGATATGATAGGCACTAAAGCTGTATTTAATGCTTATGATTCTGTTATATTCAGTCTGGTAAGAGAAACCATGGTGGATGAGCTCCGAACAATGTTTATTGATTTGGAAAACAAAGGCTGTTGGGATATTAATGAGATTAATAAGCAGTTCAATCTAACTGAAAAAATGATATGTCAAACCTTATGGGTAGAAGATACATACAAGAAGTATTATGCTCCTTATCTCAACAACGGTACGACTGCTTATATCGGAATGGCTAATGGCACAAAGAGATTACAGCGACAGCAGTTTCTTAAATTCCAGAAGCAGTTTATTTCTGCTTACTTCATTAGTTCCTATGCAACATCAATCAAAGGAACTTTAAGATGCTACACTCCTTCTGAATGGTCAGGTATTCAGCCTGAAAGCAAAATGACGATTACACCTTATTACGATACATTCGTTGTAATTAAGGCAGGTAGTATCACAACCAAAGAAAGAGCATACGCAGGTCAGCCTGTTGAAATCAATCTGGGTGTTCAGCAGATGAACGATACAGAAGTATATCTTTATAATGCAGAGTATATTCAGGATATTGGAAATATTGCTTGTTTATATCCTGGTTACTGTGATGTTGCACCGTTAATCAGGCTTAAACACCTCAATGTCGGCTCTTCCGTTGAAGGTTATACCAATACTAACCTCACAGAAATATCCGTAAATAACTGCAAATCTCTCGAAACTATGAGCATTCAGAATTGTTCAGCTTACAGTGAATCATTAGATTTAACCAATAATATAATGCTTAAATCATTAAATACAAAAGGTACAAGTTGTTCAGGTGTCGCTTTTGCTAACGGTGGTAAATTGATTTCTGCAGAACTGAATAACCTGGCAAGTGTTACTGTAAGAAATCTATATTACATCCAGAATGTATCAATGGATAGTTATGAGAATTTAACCACTATTGTTATTGAGAATACACCATATTTTTCAACAGATAAATCTATAGTTGAAGTGGCTGCAAACTTAAGACGATTAAGATTAATTGGTATAGCTTGGGAGTTAAATAAGGCTGACCTCTTAATGAGATTGTACGGATTGGCTGGTGTTAATGATGACGGATACAACACAGAACATGCAGTTATTACAGGTTCTGCACATATCGTAAGCATAGCACAGTCAAGAATTGATACATTAAGAAGTTATTATAAATCATTAGAAGTAACAGCAGATACTATTATTCCTGAATTCACTGTAAGATTTATGGTTGATGATGAAGTGTATTATTCTGAATTAGTCGAACTGGGTTCATCTGCACCACTTCCACCGAATCCAACAAAGCAACCTACTGCACAACTTCAATATGACTTCGTTGGATGGTCAGGCTCAGAATATATTCGTGTTGTTAGAGATATTGATGTCAATGCAATTTTCTCCGAAACAACAAGAAAATATACTGTAAGATACTTAAACGGAACAGAGGTGCTCCAGGGATCAGAAGTTGAGTATGGTGATTTATGTGTATATGAAGGTGAAGAACCTGAAAAGCCAGGAAGCCTATATGACGGTTGGGATAAACCTGTTACAGAGGTAACTGCAGATATTGATTATAATGCAAAGTACATTGTACCAGAGCTACCATCCTATAAGGTTGACAGTTACACATTCCTTGCTTCTGATGATGAAACTGACAATGCACCTTACACTCCAGAAAACATTTATGCAATCTGCAATGCTGGTATTGCTGATCAGTATTTCAATATCGGAGATAAAATTAAAATCAATGTTTTAGAAGGTACTACTATTAAGGACGAATCTATTATATTATCTGTTCATGGATTTAGACATTTCCGACTTGCAGATGGAAGTAAATTCGCAGATGTAGTATTTGGTATGATAGGCACATTAACATCAGGTCATGTAATGAACTCTACTAATACAAATGTAGGTGGTTGGGATGCATCCAACATGAATATCTGGCTAAATAATACTGTATTTAATGCTTTACCACTCAGATGGAGAAGAATTATAAAATCTGTTCAGGTTCTCGCTTCTGCAGGTGACCAGTCACCAAAAATTAAAACATCAATAGATAAACTGTTCCTGTTTAGTCAAGCAGAACTTGGTTATGGTGTTAATGAAGTTCCGTATAAGAACGAAGTGGATCCTGAAGCTGAACAGGTTACATTCCCTTTGTATACAAATTCGACTTCCAAGATAAAGAAAACATACAATGGTGAAGGTACAGCACAAAACTATTGGTTACGCTCACCTTATCCTGGCAGTTCCTCTCAGTTCGTTCATATCATTAGTACCGGCGGTGCCAATTCCAACACTAATGCTAACATTGCCTACTTTGTGGCATTCGGCTTCTGTGTTTAATCGGGGAAATCAAGAAATCTGACCACTTCTTGTGGTCAGATTGAATTGAATTACCAAAAATAATGTGATATAATGGCTCTCGTATTCTTTTTAGCGAGGTGATTCAGATATGTCCGTTATAAAAAGTAAAAGGGCAACATCTGAGGTTGAGTTCTTAAACACAGCAAGACAGTTGGAGATTTACAGCATTAAAAAGTGTGCGAATTTTCCCAAGAGATATACTTTTTATCTTAGCCAACCAATAGCAAATGCTACAGTCAGAATATATGAATATGTAAAATGTGCCAATAGCATATATCCTGTGAATCAGCACGAAGCACAAATTCGTAGAGATTATCTGATTAAAGCAAGAGCAGAATTATATAGTCTGATTTCACAGATAGAAATTGCTTGTGAAATATTCGGAATTGAAGATAAAACTCTGCGTTTCTGGATGGATATGATTGAAAAAGAAATAAATCTCATAAGAGCCTTGATGAAAAAAGACAGAGAAAGATATTCTAAATTGCCGTAAAAACTATATAGGTTTTATTCTGCGTGACTTTGTTTCTTGTTTATGTGTAATTGAGAGTGAGTGCTATCCTGGCAGTTCCTCTCAGTTCGTTAATATCAATAACAACGGTAACAATAACAACAATAATGCTAACAATGCCTACTTTGTGGCATTCGGCTCCTCTCCGTAACAGACATAGTAGCTATAGCGAAATCAGATTCAAGAGGAGAGAAGGAGAATAAGACCTTCCTGGAAAAAGGTAAATAAACGATTTGATGTGTTCAGGAGAACGCTGCTTGCATGGTGTGAATTGCAGGTGATTTCACATTACATTCCTGGTAACACTATGTGTCTATATTAACCTGCAAAATTGACATACAAAGCGAGATGAATGTTTTATGACAAGTGAAGAAAGACATCTGTTGAGATATCAACGAAGGAAAGCTAAAAGAGAAGCCAAGAAGCAACAGAAACTTGGTCAGCTAAATAGCTTTGACAAAGTATTTTCTTACGAAAACCTATACAAAGCCTATAAGCATTGTAGAAGAGGTGTAGCTTGGAAAGCAAGTGTACAGAAATATATTACTAATGCACCTTTTAATGTAAATACAACATACAAAAGGTTAATGGAAGGTAAATACAAAAGTCCAGGTTTCTTTGAATTTGACCTCTACGAGAGAGGAAAACACAGACATATAAAAAGCACTACTATCAATGAGAGAGTAGTGCAAAACTGCCTGTGTGATAATTGCCTTGTACCAGCACTTGAAAGGACATTTGTATATGACAATGGTGCAGCCATGAAGAATAAAGGTTATGATTTTGCTGTAAGAAGGCTGACAACTCACCTTCAGAAGCATTATAGGAAATATGGAAACGAAGGATATATTTTGCTTTTTGATTTCAGTAGGTTCTTTGATAATATCTCTCACGAAATCGTGAAAAAGATAATCAATAAAGAAATCACTGATGAAAGGCTCCTGAAAATAACATATCACTTTATAGATGCTTTTGGTGCTAAAGGGTTAGGGCTCGGCTCACAGATAAGTCAGATACTATCTCTTGCTTCAGCAAACAGACTTGACCATTATATTAAAGAAGTCTTAAGAGTTAAATACTATGGTAGATATATGGATGACGGATATCTTATTCACCATTCCAAAGAGTATTTATCAAACTGTTTGGAGCATATCAAGGTTATATGTTCAGAGTTAGGAATTGTTCTTAATCAAAACAAAACTCAAATTGTTAAACTAAGTCATGGCTTTACATGGCTTAAGATAAGAATATATCTTACTGATACAGGTAAGGTGCTCAAGAAGATATACAAACGAAGCATAACAAAAATGCGACAGAAATTTAAAAAGTTGTATATCAGATATAAAGAAGGAAAGATGGCTCTGTGTGATGTTGAAGCTACATGGCAGAGCTGGTCTTCTTATGCCAAAAAGTTTAGTTCATACTTTACACGAAAAAATATGGAAAAATTATATATTGATTTGTTTTACGGAGGTAATCAATATGAGTACAGTATATATAGAACTGCAAAGTAATGGCACCACAGTCGGTGCAGAAGCTCTCGAAAATCCTGTGTACATTAAATACCAGGATAAGAATAAAATGCTGCTGAGATGCAACCAGAAGGAAGCACAGGGCATAATGAGTGCAGATAATAATACTATTTATCAGCTTAAAGATAAACCTGAATTAAAAGGCGTTGAGGAAAATATTCTCAATGCCTTTTTTATTTCCAAAGAAGATTATGAAAATATCAAAGTTACTCTTCCTGATATTGACGAGGAAGAAACAGAGGAACATTCTCCTGATGAAGAACAGCAGGAAACAAACACAATGAATACTGCTCAAATGAGAGCAGAAATCATAAAACTTACTGAAAGTGTGAAAACACTGCAGGAACAAAATCAAATGCTTACGGATTGTATTCTTGAAATTTCGGAGAATATCTATGCGTAAGTTATTTTTTTACCTATTATTTGGTGGCAAAGGGGGTGAAGTAATGATGGCTATGTTATGGGCTCAACAGATTATGATGAGCAAGAAAACATTTAATCAAGTTCCAAGACTTCTCAAGGAACAGGTTAAGGAAATCTTAATTGACAGCGGATGCGAAAATCTAATTACAGAATAATACAGGAAGGAATAACCAATGAACAGTTTATTTGATTTTATAATTAATTACTGGTTGGAATTCCTTTTTGTTTTGATTTCTGGTGCATTAACTGCATTTGTTAAGGTTCTTTATAAAAGAGTAAAGGCTTTGATGGTTGGTACACAGGCTCTCCTCAGAGCAGAACTTATTCGCTCTGGGGAGAAGTATCTTGAACAAGGATGGATTCCAATATACGCAAAAGATGCCTTTGATAAGACTTATATTTCATACCACAATTTAGGTGGAAATGGCACAATGACGGAAATGCATGAACAGGTAATGAACTTACCTATTAAAGATTTTAGTAAGAAAGGATGACAAAAAATGAAAGAATGGTTAATCAGAGCAGGAGTAAGAGCAGTGAAAACTGTTGCCCAGACTGCAGTCGCTGCAATTGGTGTATCTGCTACCATGGGCGAAGTTGATTGGGTTGTTGTAGGTTCTACAGCCTTACTTGCTGGTATTCTATCTCTATTGACATCAGTTGCAGGTTTACCTGAACTCGGAACAAAGGATGATGATTGATGAGTAAAACTATATCTACAAAAGGGATTAACTTAATTAAATCTCTCGAAGGCTTTGTCGCTGTTGCACAGCGATACCAGGTCGGAACAGACAGCAAAGGTAATCCTATATACGATAGTCCATATCCTACAGCAGGATATGGACATTGTGGTTCTGACTTAAAAGTAGGGCAGAAAATTACAGAAGCTGAAGCGTTAGAACTTCTTAAGAAAGACCTTAAAAAGTTTGTATCTTATGTCAACAATAAGACATATTGCCCTGTTGTTGATAGTCTTAATCAGAATCAGTTTGATGCTTTAGTTAGTATTTGCTACAACTGCGGTCCAGGTGGCTTACAGGCTTTATGCAAAGGAAGAACAGTAACCCAGATTGGCAAGGCTATTCCTACACATTACTGCTATAGCAATGGAGTGTATATGCAGGGGTTAGCCAACAGAAGAGCCAAGGAACAGGCTCTTTTTAATACCCCTGTAACAATCACAGAAGCACAGCTTCGCCAGAAGGTTGTAAACACTATCAATGCTTGGCTCGGTGCTGTGGAAGGTGGTACAATCCATTCTGATATTCTTAAAATATATAACAGTCAGAACCCATTACCTGCAGGTTATAAAATGCAGAAACATGATGCTTGGTGTGCTACTACAGTAAGTGCAACTTGGCTAAAGGTAGGTATTGCTAAATATATATGCACAGAGTGTAGCTGCAGCAGATTTATTGAATTAGCCAAGAAAAAGAATATATGGAAAGAAAGCGATTCATATATACCTAAAATAGGTGATGCAATTATTTATTATTGGAGCGACAATGGTGTAGGAGATTGCACAGCAGGAGCAGACCATATTGGAATTGTAACCGCTGTAAACGGTAACAGTTTTACTGTAACAGAAGGAAACTCTGGTAATGGTTCTTTAGGTGCTGTATCCAAACGCACCATGCAGGTCAATGGTAAGTTTATTCGTGGATTTATAACACCAGATTATGCTGCTATTGCAAAGAAAGTTGCTGGAACAGTTACTGCAGACACTGCATCAGGTTCAACCAGTAATACAACAAAACCAGTAACCAAGGTGCCTGATGTTACATACAGAATAAGAACAGGCGGTAAATGGTCTGCAGAAGTTAAGAACCTTACTACTGCAGGTAAATCAGGTTCAGCGATTACTGATATTGCTATTAAGGTATCTAAAGGTAAAATCAAGTATCGTGTTCATGTCAAAGGTGGCTCATGGCTTCCTTATGTTACTGATTACAACATTAAGGATGATATCAAGGGATATGCTGGTAATGGTAAACCGATTGATGCAATAGAAATTTACTATACAACACCATCTGATGTTGTTGAAGGATTAGGTTATCTGTCAGCAAAGTACAGAGTATCTCCTCTTAAAGGTAGTTTTTACAGTTTTCAGTATGACAATGATAAGAGTACTATTATGGATGGTTACGCAGGAACCTTCGGCAAGACTATAGACAGAGTACAGATTATTATATCTAAATAACAGAACAGGGCAGGGAGATTATTCTCCTTGCCCTGTTTTTCTTTTGTTTAAATTCTGATGATTTTATTCTCACCATATGCTACACCAAGGGTTGAACCATTATCCCATGTTACATGAATAGTACCTACATCATCAATTAAATCTACTGTTCCGAGGGTTCCTGGTGGAGGAGATTGAACATCATCCATATGTATGAGTTTTACTCGTGCTCCTTCTGGATACATTCTTTCAAGTCTTTCAACCAATTTTTCATTAGACATATCGTCAACCCCTTTCTCGTGTTAAGTTATTATCTACAATATCATCAAACCAACTGTCACCTAATTGTATTTTTAATATTGCCAATTTTGATATTTTTAGTCCATCAAGTGGGAAAGCAAGGAAAGTGAGGTCATCAGGATATCTGTTATCTCCTGTGAGCTCAAATTCTCCATTCATATCCTGACCTTTGAATGTTATCCATTTTGATATAGTTCCTATCCCTTGCCCAGAGATGATATCATGATATCCTTTCTTCCATTCGTTCAGGTCACCACCTGCTCCGATAATAGTGTAATAGGAACCACTATATGCTTCCCTTAATATTTCATTGTTGATTTTTACTTTTTTCATATTTATCTCTCCTTATAAATTGATTGTCATAAGATATTTATTATCTTCACTATACACTACGATTTTATCTACGCATTCAGCAGGATAATCAAATTCGTTCTGAATTCTTTTGAAAAATTCAGCTCTTACATTATCTAAACAACTTGCACTAATAAGCATACTGTCATTATGAGCATATGTTGCTTCATTGTCTTTAACATGAAAATGAACTGAATATAAAAAATTTGTCATAACTAATACTTCCTTTTTAAACATTTTTGTGGGTTACCCTGACAGCCTTTTTCAGGCTGTTTCGCCACCATCCTGTGTTGCTCATCAGAGGGTTTATTCTTTGATAATCTTATAGGAAATTGTTATGCGTTTTCCTATAAGGAACATTATATGTTCTAATGCTTCTTCTCTTGAGTATCCATAAGGCTCCCAGTATTCAAGTGGTGTATGGTAGTATATGTCAACCGCTATCTTATAGATATTAGTTGGAGTGACTGAAGCTTTATTCACCCAGTTTAATAATCTTTCGTAATGGTCGTTTGTACCAGCTGTATAAAACTTTTCCTGAATGCACATACACATAATATTATTTCCTGTTAGATTTTTAATTTCCTGTACTTTCATAATTTAAAATCCTTTCTTAAAAAACATTTGGTGTTCCTTTATTTGTTATATATATTACACCGATTTCGATGTAATGTCAACTATAAATTACATTTTTTTCGGTGTAATATTTCACAAACATATGTTAAGATTTTTATGTAAAATTACACTTGTATCAATGTAAAATATATGATATAATTTTCTAAAAATTAAAGAAGGAGCATTATATGTTAAAGTATAAGATTGATGTTATCCAGGAATTAAAGAAAAAAGGTTATAACACTAATAGGTTACGAAAAGAAAAGTTATTATCAGAAAGTGCTATTCAAAGATTAAGAAAAAAAGAATCATTACAGTGGAGCAGCATTGATAAGATTTGTGATTTATTGAAATGCCAACCAGCAGACCTTATCGAATATGTAGAAGAGCAATAAAAAAACGGACATCAGATGTCCGTTAAAAATTATTGATACACTACTACAAAATTACTACAAAACCTGTATTTCGCTCTAAAAAATGGCTTAAACACTGGGGTACTAAGAATGGACAGCATGACTGTTAATCATGATGTCACTGGTTCGAGCCCAGTTGGGGGAGCCACAAAGGAAAGTTAGTAAGTAAGCCAAAAACGGCTTGTTTACTGACTTTTTCTTATGTTCTTTATTATTTTTATGTTGCATTATAACTCTTGTGAGGTCGGGTGGGGTTTGGTCGGTTACTACAAAAACTACTACAAAAATAAGTATCAGAAAACGGACATTAAATGTCCGTTCTTTGTTTGGCAAGTTACCAGCAAGTTAACTATGCCATTGTTTTGACAGCTTTATAAAGTGTATCTACTTCCTGCTTAATGTAATGTTTTATATCAACATTGTAATCTGTATGTCCCATCAGAGCGATAATATCCTCTTCTCTTGCTCCTGCTGCTGACATCCTGGTTGAGAATGTTCGTCTGCAGGATTGTGGGGTGTAATCGTCTGATATACCTATCGTTTGCATTGCAGGTCTGAAACATGACTTTAAAAAATAATCTTTGTTCATCGGCGTTCCATCAGCTCGGCAGAAGATGGTATCGCCTTTTTTATTTATGCAATTTAAAACTATTTTTTCAACATTCGGATGAACAGGGATAAGCCTGTTCTTACCTGCTGTGGTCTTTTTACCACCACGAAGAACAGGAATTCCAGATTCTGTTCTAAAGAAGTTTACTGAAGTCAGTTCCAGAAACTCTGATACTCTGAAATTCAGATAACAAAGTGCGTAAGCGTAATCCATATAAGGAACCTTGCCTATATTCCGTTTAATTAATTCTAATTGAGTATCTGAAAACGCTGTTGTAGTTACATCTTCAGGGGAAGGAAGCTCCAGAAACTGAGCATAATTCTTATTAACTAAATCTTCTTTCATTGCAAATTTATATAAACAAGAAATCAAAGCCTTTAAGGTATTTAAAGCAGAGTAACCTAAACCATTACAAATTTTAGGTTTGTCAGTCTTTTTCATTGTACCTTTACCATTCTTATCAATGTATTTAAGTTGTCCGTTTGCTCCTCTTTCATGGTGAGGATTTTCATAGTAATCAACAATAGCCTGGAAGTCAGATGTCCTCAAATCCCTAAATTTCTGGTTACCTATTATTTTCAATTTGTTCCATGCAGATTTGTGGCCTGATTGTGCACTTTTAGATAATTTAAGAAATGCCTTTGTTTTGATCCATTTCTCATATAATTGACTTAATGTTATATTATAAATACTTGTTGGATTTACAGTGAAGTCCTGCAAGGCTCTTACTGCTTCGCCTTTGGTAGCAAAATAACCTATGAACACTTGTGATCCATTCATAGAACCAGCTGCTGCCCAAGGTTTACTTTTACAATCCTTTCGCTTCCAGATGCTTCCTGTTCCGTTAGGTCTGCGTGTTTCCTTTTTTATTTGCACCACAGCTCGGCCACAAAAAGGGCAGAAGCTGAAGCTATCATCAAATTCTTTATTGCATTTTTTGTTTTTGCATAACATAAGTTTTGTTACCTCCCTAAAAAAGGGTGCAAAAATCCCTGTAATTTATTTGCAAAAATTACAGGGCTATGGTACAATATATTTGCGTTCAATCGTGCCAATGCACCCTGTTGGTTGTATTGGTGGCCACTCTTTGGTGTTCCCAGCACCAGAGGGTGGCTTTTTTATTTATTCGATTGCTAATATTTCCTTACATTCATCATACATTTTCTTGAAGTCATTTAAATGGTCTTTTTTTATGGCTTTTTTCATGTACATGATTTTAAACATTAATTCAGTGTATGTGCCTGAACCATCAGAAGAGTCCATAAAGCTATTATATTCGTCTTCAGATGTTAGTAGTGTTCCTGAAGCTGGTGTAACACCGTCATAGTACAATCTTGTTGTATCCAAATATGCGACAGCACTCTTATATGCTTTATCAGATATATCTGTTGGCTTTGATTTACTGCACCCAGAAACAACGATAACTATTAAAAGAATCATTATAAAAGTAATTACTTTTTTCATTACAATTCTCCTTACTTTAAAACTTCGCTCTTAATTCAACAACCTTGCCCAGACAACGAACAGGTAGTTCAGCAATATCCTTATTAGAATATGTCATAATATCATAAGCAGGATTAAGAGGAATAAGGTCAATGCCCCATTCGTGCTTTCTTACTTTTTTAATAGTTGCGTCATTTCCATTAACCATCATGATAGCAATGTCACCGTTATCAACATCCTCTTGTTTTCTGACGATAACAACATCACCTTCAGCAAAACGAGGTTGCATAGAATCACCAGTAACTTGAAGAGCAAAGAACTCTCCTGTTCTGGCCATACTCTCACTGATTTCCTCGTAATCAATAATGTTTTCAACTGCTTCTATTGGATAACCTGCAACTACTCGGCCAAGAACTGCAACTTCAAATTTTACTTTTTTTCTTTTAGGTTCTTCTACTAAGTCAGCTTTTTCTATATTCCAATGATTAGCCATCATTTCAATTTTATCAATTCTTGGATAAGAATTTCCATTAATCCAATCACAAAGAGTTGTGTAAGCAACACCGAGATATTCTGATAAATCTTTTCTTGATTCACTATGGAGATCCATATAATATTTAATGTTTTTACTCATAGTTTGTTTATTACCAAGGTTATTCATAAATAAACCTCCTTTATCTGTGTGTAATCTAATTATACGATTTAAAAGAAAAAAAGTCAATAAAAATACGAAAAAATTACTAAAAAATCGTAAAAAGTGGTTGACATTACGATTTAATCGTATTATAATGGTTTTGAACTTGAAAAAGAAAGGAGCGAAAACAATGATGCCTATTAAGATGACTTTAAAAGCACTGCGTGTTAATAAAGGCTTATCCAGGAAAAAAGCTTCGGAATTAATCGGTGTAAGTCCAGATACACTGGCCAATTATGAGCGTGGAAAAAGCTTTCCTGATGTACCTATTATTAAGAACATTGAAAAAACTTATGGTGTCGAATACAAAGATATTATTTTTTTAGTGTAATATTACAATTTAACCGTAATATTCATTTTTTTGTTTCAACATTACGATTTAATCGTAATAGTAGAGGTGGTTATATGGATAATATTTTGATTAATCCAAAAACAGGCCTTGAATATGACAATGTACCAGTTGACATAGCAAGGAAATACCTGGGTGTTAGTAAAAGATTTTTATATGCTGCCTTACAGCAGGGTAATATTCCCATAGGAACTGCTGCACAGTTATCTGGAGAATGGGCTTATTACATACCAGCCGAAAGGCTCAAGGCATATAAAAATGCCAAAGATTTAATTCTATGCAAGGAGGTGTAAAAAATGAGAAGAAAAGAGAGGAAGAAAAGGAAAAGTATTAAATTTACTTTGATTGCTTTTCTTATCTTAATCATACTATCCGTTGTATTATTTTTTGTTTTACACAATTACGCAAACACACTAAGACCGAAACCAGGATATGGTGGAGAACTGACAGCCTTCCTATTACCTTTTATAGTGTGGGCAGTAAAAGAAAATATAAAACTAAGTCTAAAAAAAGGAAATGGTGAAACCTGATGTTAGATTTCATTATTAAATACTTAATATACTATGATACATGTTACGACATAGGAATTAAGCCTTTTGGAATGTATGGTTATTGGAAAATGTGTCAGGAAGAAAAGAAAGGAAGTGTAACAATGTGGAAAGCGTATAGTAAATTGGCCCTGAAGTATATAGCACTTAAAAGTCAATTATTCGAAAATGCTTACAAGCATAAACAAAACAAATCACTACTTAATCTAATTAAAGATGTCGGTTTGTTTGAAGAATATATAGGTTTTTGTAGTCTTCAAAGGCAAAAAAATATCCGTTGAGGAACTGCCATTCCAACAACGGATTACAAGAAAAAATCTTATTACCTAAATTATAAAGGAGAGTGAATAACATGTCAAGAGGTGGCGATTACCTTGGATGCTAAATTGACAAGTAGTGATTCAATGCTTTATTTGAAGAACTGTGATCCAAGGCAGTTTACAATCATAAAGTCTTGGAACCTTATGAAATACACCAGGAAAGACAGCATGTTCAAAGGTATTGCAAGTTTAGAGTTACTTAATAAACTATGTGGAATATGTAAGCTTCCACCAAGAATTGAACAGTACAGGCTACAACTTCAAAATGTTCAAAATAAGCTTGACGAAATAAGACAGGCAAAGAAAGTGGAAACAATTATCAATCCACCAGTTAAGGCACCAATCAAGTTATTCGAACATCAGCTACGAGCCTATAACATGGCAATGACACAGTTCGGTGTCATAGAAAAGCAACTGTCACAGAGAAACAAAGGTTTTGGATTACTATTTGAGATGGGCTGCGGTAAAACCTTAACAGCCATTGCAATAGCAGGAACCTTATATCAAAAAGGTTTAATCAAAAAAATACTGATAGTTGCACCAACTTCGGTATGCTCAGTTTGGCCTAAAGAGTTTGATGAATATGCAGACTACGAATATATAGTTAAGACATTGCTGGGAACCAAAGCACAAAGAGTTAAGCAACTCAATGAGTTAAGAGATTTTCCAATCAAGTCAACACTTCAGGTTGCTGTTATTAACTATGAAAGCGTATGGCGTGATGAACTGTTCCAGAGAATAGAAGAGTTTTCTCCAGACTTAATTATCGCAGACGAAAGTCAAAGAATTAAGTCACATGATGCACAACAGAGCAAAGCAATGCATGTGTTAGGAGATAAAGCTAAATTCAAGTTGATATTGTCAGGAACACCTGTTCAGAACAATGCTCTTGACCTGTTTTCACAGTTCAGATTTTTAGATCCTACAGTTTTTGGAACAAATTATTACAGTTTTAAGAACAAGTACTGTGTAATGGGTGGATTTAAGCAGAAAAAGGTTGTAGCCTATAGAGATTTAGACCAACTTATCCGCAAAGAGGTAAGCGTAAGTTTTAGAGTTACAAAAGATGAAGCTCTCGACCTGCCAGAGCAAACTTTTGAAAATCGTTATATTGAATTAAATCCGAAGGAAATGAAGTTATATAACAAAATCAAAAAGGAAAGCACTGCAGAACTTGCAAATGGCGAATCTATTACAGCTACTACAGTTTTAACTAAGTTATTGAGGTTACAGCAATTAACTGGTGGCTTCCTTGTTACAGATGAATCTGATAAACCTACACAGGTATCAGATGGCAAATTGAAGGCTTTAGAAGATATTATCGAAGACTATGTAATATCTGCAGACAAGAAACTGGTAGTGTTCTGTAGGTTCAGACCAGAAATTGATGTTATCACAAAAATGCTTGAAAGCAAGAAAATAAAATACGGTTGTATCTATGGTGATATTAAACTTGACGATCGAGGTGCCATAGTAAAAGACTTCCAGGAAAATCCTGAAACTAAAGTCTTCCTGGCACAGATTGATACAGCAGGTCTTGGGATTACGCTTACTGCAGCAGATACTTGTGTTTATTATAGTGTCAATTTCAATTATGCAGCATACTCCCAGAGCCTGGCGAGAATTCACAGAATAGGGCAGAGAAACACCTGCACTTATATACATCTGGTTGTCGAAAAGACTGTGGATGAGCTCATTCTTAAAGCCCTGAAGAACAAAGAAGACCTTGCACACACGATTGTAGATGACTGGAGAAAATATTTTTAAAAGGAGAAAAACATGAACAATCTATTCAAAAAAATTGATGAGCTCAAAGCAATGCTTGACAGAAAGGACGAGCTCAAACAGGCCACATCAGAAAACAACATTGCGATCGAGGAGATTAAAAAAGAAATCTCACAGATAATGATTGATGAAGAATGTCCATCAATCAGCCGTAATGGATTTAAATACACCTTATCACAGAAAGTAGTATACCAAAAGAAGTCAGAAGCTGCTCTCATGGCAGAAGGCATTGACTTTTTTGAAGAACTCCGAGAGGTTGGTCTTGGAGATTTAATTAAGGAAACTGTAAATTCAAGAAGTTTAAGCAGTTCCGTAGCAGAGCTTGTAGAACAGAACGGTGGAGAACTTCCTGACAACCTACAGGATTGTATCACTGTTTATGAAACAATGGACATCACAAAAAGAAAGGATACAAAGGTGATTAAGTAATGGATATCAAGATTGATTTAAGAACAGCTAATGAGGTTGTATTTGACGAAGAATTCATGGAAACACTCCAGAATTTAACCAGTAATAATCTTACTGATGTTACGGTTAAGAATAAGCATAAAGCCTACGGTATTGCTTCACAGCATATCTCCGAACTGACAAGATACTGTAAAGGTACCAAATCAGACTTGACAGGCTTATTACAGTTGCTACCACTTGAAGAATGTTCTCCAATGCAGGTTATTGATTCACTTAATACTATTTATAGTACATGTGTATTAATCAGCAAGAAATCAATGATAACCGCTGCAATTATGCAACACATGATTCAGGATTTTTACACCCAGGCATAAGAATATGAAAAATTACCACTTGAAGAACTTTCAGAAGAAAGTGACTTTGAATCAGTTGAAGATAAGGAGATTGAAAAATAATGGCAACAACAAAGAATAACAGTAAAGCTCTTGCTACTGTAGATTGTAGCAAATTCCAGATTACAAGTGTTGATGTATCAACAACAGCAGAAGATATATCAGAAGAACTTGACGGACTCGGCTCTATCCCATTTGACCGAGTTAAATGGCCAACAGGTGGTTCAACAACATTTGAGGTACCTAACGAAGAGGACGAAGAAGAATTTGAAACTGTAGAAAAAATTACAGGTGTTATAGCTTATCATCATCCAATGAACTCTCGTTGGGCTAATGAATTTAATGGAGAAAACGAGCCACCAGTGTGTGCTGCTATGGACGGAAAGAAAGGTCTGAACATAGAAACAGGAGAGGTTATTGACTGTGCAACATGTCCATATAACCAGTTTGACTCTAATGGCAAAACATCAGGCAAAGCCTGTAAGAATATCCACAGAATGTACATTATAAGAGATGGTAACCCTGTGCCACTTGTTGTTTCATTACCACCAACTTCCTTATCAAGTTTAAGAAACTATATCGGCAAAAAACTTTTAATTAGAGGTAAGAAGACTACAAGCGTAGTGACAGAGATAACTCTAAAAAAAGAAGTAAGCAAAAACAATATGAAATACTCAAAGGCTGTATTCAAAAGAGTTGGTGATTTAGTTGCTGGTCAGATAGAAAGCATTAAATCACTGACTGAAATGATTAAGTCAATAGCACAGACAGAAGTTATTGCTGACTCAACTGATTACAGTATGCCTGAAGATCAGTCCCATCAGGCAACAACAGTAATCCCACAGAATTCCATTAACAACACAGCGGTAGTAAAAAACGAGGTTACTGAAAAGAAACCACCAGTACAGCAGGAAATCAAACCAAATCCACCTGTACAGCAGAATGATTTTGATTTCCTTGATGAAGATAATGACAATCCATTCGGATGATTTCCTTCCTCCAGAGCAGGAGAGTGTAACAACTCTCCTGCGAACCTATAAAAGAAAAGAGGTGGTTAAGAAGTGATACCTCAAACAGATATTGATAACATTGTCAATTACAAAATAGAATATGAAAAATATCTTGATAAAACCAAGATAGCAGGAAACAGAATGACTGCTTTGTGTCCTTTTCATGACGATAAAAACGCAAGTTTTTCTGTAGACTTAAAAACAGGAAAATATACTTGTTTTGCCTGTGCTGAAAAAGGTAACTTCACCTCTTTCTATGCTGCTATGCACAATATATCCACAGCAGATGCTTATAAAGCTATTTGTGAGAGTTACAACATCAGTAACCCTGAATTTAAAAAAAAATCTGTATCAAAAAAGGCTAAAACCAAGGAGAATAAGTCGTATACCTTAACCGAGTATAGTATGCAGAAAAAAATTCCAACCGAATGGTTGGAAGATAACTGCAGATTATCAACTGGTAAAGATAGAGATGGTACCAATTACCTAAAAATACCTTATTTTGACGATAGCCTTGAAGAGGTTACATTCAGGAAGAGGTATTCAGATAAAGGTTTTAAATGGAAATATGGAAGCAGCGGAGTAATTCCAATGTATGGAATATGGAAACTACCATATATCTACAAAGCAGGATATGTAATACTTGTTGAAGGTGAATCCGACTCTCAAACATTATGGTATCTGAACAGACCAGCACTTGGTATACCAGGGGCAAGTTTTTTCAAAGAGGAATTTATCCAAAAATTACAAGGGCTTAAGTTATACATTCATGTAGAACCAGACCAGGGTGGAAACACATTCTTCCAGAAGACTTGTGAAAAACTGAAAGAAGCAGAGTTCAGCGGAGAAGTGTACAGATTCTCTTGTTCAGACTACGGAGAAAAGGATCCGTCAGACATTTATATCAAGAATGGCAAAGAAGAAGCTGGAAAAATCATAAAAACCGCTTTAGAAAAAGCTGAAGCTGTTGATATTAACGATATCAAAGAAGTAGTTAAGTCAAGTATTCCAGATGCACCTGTTCAGTTAAGACAACCAACAGGTTACACTTTCAGTGATAAAGGTATTCAAAAATTCACCGAAAAGGAAGGCCAAAAAATAGTCTGCAGAACTCCTATTATAATCACTAAAAGACTTAAATCGTTAAAAACCTTTAGTGAAAAAATAGAAATAGCCTTCAAGAGAGATGGAAAATGGTATAAATCAATTTTCAGTAGATCCACCATATTCCAATCTAAGAATATAACAATCCTTGCAGATTTAGGATGCACTATTACATCAGAGAACGCAAGAGAAGTTGTTAAATACTTACAGGCTCTTGAAAGTGAGAATATGGATATCATTGAAAAGGCTGAAACTACATCAACTTTTGGTTGGCAGAATGATAATACATTTTTACCCGGTTCACAGAACGATAGATTAATAATGGACATTGAGCCAAGCCTTCAGAACTGGGCAGAAGCGTTTGAGGTCAGAGGAACATTACAAGAGTGGATTGATATGGTTCAGCCTTATAGGAATAAATATAAGTTTAGATTTATCCTCGCTGCTACATTTGCTGCTCCGCTTTTAAAAATATTAAAAGTTAGAAGTTTCACAATATACAACTGGGGAAACAGCAAAGGTGGTAAGACAGCAACGCTCAAGGCTGCATTATCCGCATGGGGAAATCCGGAAAGGCTTATGGTCAATTTCAACATAACGCAAGTAGCACTTGAAAAAATGGCTGAATTTTTTAGTGACCTACCACTCGGTGTAGACGAAAGGCAGCTGGTAGGAAACAATAATCAAAATATGATCGAAAAATTCATCTATATGCTATCGTCCGAAACCGGCAAGGGAAGAGGTTCAAAAATGGGTGGATTGCAGACATTGAGCAAATGGAAAACAATCTCACTAATGACAGGCGAGGAACCTATATCACAAGATACCACACAGTCAGGTGTAAGCACCAGAACAATTGAAATATACGGTGGTGCTTTTGATAAGGAGCAGGAAGCAAGTCAGATGCACAGAAACACAGCTACATATTGTGGAACTGCTGGACCTGAATTTGTTAAGAAACTGATAAAAGCAGATAAGAAACAACTTCAAAAAGATTTTGAGGATTTTGTAACAATAATATCTGCAATGGCTACCGAAAAAAACGGTGCTCATATTACTAATATAGCATTAGTAACATATGCTGATGCACTTTTCGAAACCTGGTTAATCAATAAATCAGAAGAAATGAGTGCTGAAACATTTAATAAATCTATGGAAATGGCAAGAGATTTACTAAAAGAGCAGCTACAAAGTGGTAGCGTTGATGTTAATGAATCTGCAAAACAGTTTATTATAGACTGGGTTTTAGCAAACCAGGATGCCTTTAGTGGCTCACAATTTGTACAGAGTTTTGGCCACAGGAACAATGGAATCGTATATATTTATCCTTCAATTTTTAATGATGTATTGAAAAAAGCAGGTTTCTCTCCGAGAAAAACCTTGCGATATTTAGCTGATAACAATTACATCAATGTGGAAATTGTGGGAGATAAAAAGAATTATCAGAAAGTAAGTTGGTATAAGGATAGAGTGAGCAGATTCGTTGAACTTAGATTTGATGAAATGGCACCTACTTATGATCCAATTAACCATGAAAATCAGATTGCAAAAATGCTAAACAATGAGAATTCTTAAGAAAGGAGAATGATATCAATTTCAAAGAAGACAAAAGGTAAGCAATTTGCTATGTATAACAAGTACGGAGAACATTCACATGGGGTTATTTGTGCTGGGTGCTGTAATTGTGTGAGAGTAGGCATTAATGACTTTGGCAGAGCGGTTTGTAAATGTATAGCCTATGGTGATGACGGAACACCAGCAACAAATTGGAACCCCCGTTTTACAGCCTGTGGCTATATCAATATGCCATTTGACGAAACTGAACAGTTACCAGTAATGGGTTCAGCAGGAATCAATCCAACCCATATTGATGATATAATCAACACTCTTGTTTATAAGGGTAACAAAGCATATGAGAAGGGTGATATTTATATCCTTAATAAATGCGAGAATATGCTTAAAGCTATTAACGATTATATTGAACAGAATAAGCAGAACGAAGTAGAATAATGAAATATAATAACCTGCATGATTATTAAAATTGTGCAGATTATGGAGTATGCGTGACATTTTAGAAAGCGAGGTATCAGATAATGCGTGAGATTTTATTTAGAGGACAGACACGAAAAAAAAGGGAAAATAGTTAGATTAGACGGTACTCCTGTCGATTCTAATTGGGTTTATGGAGGTATTTTTCCAAATAACAAAGGCGGAGATTTTGCTATTATTTATCAACAACACCCCAAAATTGAAAAATATACCGTCTATGCTGATACAGTAGGACAGTACACAGGCTTGACCGACAAGAACGGCAAGAAGATTTTTGATGGGGATATAATTCAAAGTTTAGAAACAAAAGAAACTGCTGTTGTGCAATGGTTTCCTGAACATTCCGCATTTATGGTATGGTGCAAATCTTCAAATGAAGTTGGTTTCTTGTATGAATGTACAAAATCAAATATTGAAGTAATCGGCAATATACACGATAATCCAGAACTGCTGGAGGCGGAAGAATGACAAAAAACGATTTAAAAAACTAATGATGTCATTAGGTATTCAGAGAGAAATGAAGTGAATTTTTTGATTGCAGAAATGCATAAAATAAGAAAACCATTATGTTATGGATATTTACTAATAGACATTATCAATTTTATCAGAACTACTATATACGAAAGAGGAGAGGTTGATGAAAGCACGAGTTCCAGTATTGAGTAAATCTCAAAACAAGAAAGCCAAAGCCGAGATTAAAAAAATGGTGGACGAGCTCCTCGAAGAGAAACATGAACAGGCAATGAGAAGGTTTATAAAACTTGCTTGTATTGTTTTAAATGAAGAATTCGGATTTGGTCTTCATAGACTTTCAAAGTTTGTTAAAGCAATAGGCACCCTATCAGAACAGGCCGACACAGACGAAATATTCTGGGAACATGTCGACCGAAGAGTTATAGATCAGCTGGGATTACCTTTTGAACGAGATTATTCAGATGATTAGAGGTGATGAAATACAATGATAGAAATAGTACATATAGTTTTATCGATCGCAGTTATTGTAATCGTATATTGTGGTGGATATAAGACTGGTGCCAAACTCAATGATAGGATTCTGAAATCTTACAGGAATGAGCGTGAGTTCAGAAAAACTTTGGAGAAATCCATTGATTTATTATACGAAACCAATGAAAGCCTTATAAAAGTTAATCGAAAATTAAAAGAAATAAACGATAAGCTGTTTGAAGAGTTAAAAAAGAAAGGATGAGCAAAATGGCAAGTAGAAAAAGAAGCATTTTAAGAGGTATTGCAAAGAAGAATATGGAGAAAGCAGGGTTCCACCGTCCTAATGTTCTTCGCAGAAAGGATTTTGAATGGAGAGATTACGCTCCTCATATTTCCACCAAAAAGAAAAAAAGCAAAAAGGGGGCTTAATTTATGAATGAATTTCCTGCAGAGTTAATAGGATTTGTTTGTGCAGAAGCCATAGAACATTACGGAGATGATATTCAAACTCAAATAGCAATTGAAGAGTTATCGGAACTGATACAGGCTATTATTAAAATGAAGAGAATTGAAAAGCAAATGGAAAATGATGATGACTTCTGGGAAGATAACAACAATGTTAATGTAGCGGAAGCCAGAACAAGCAATCTTCACGAAGAAATAGCTAATGTGGAAATTATGCTTGAACAGCTCAAGATAATCTATGACTGCCATAAAGAAGTTGAAGATTTTAAAGATAAGAAAATCTTAAGACTTCATACCCATATCAGAAGAGAAATTGTTAAGAAAAATGATGATTTATGTAACGGATGTAAAAACAATTACCCTCATTTATTAGGTTGTAATTGTTTATGTAAAATAGAAAAGGAGAATTAGTATGAACAACATTGAAAGATTTAAGGAATTAATCAATTCTATCAACAGACCAGGAGTAGACAAGCTCATGAACTTTATTGAAAAGAGCGACTTCTTCACAGCTCCTGCATCAACAAAGTATCACCTTTCCTGCGAAGGTGGACTGCTTCAGCATAGCCTTAATGTTTACGATATGCTGAAAGCAAAGTCAGAGCAGGAACCATTCACAAGTAAGTTTGCAAAGATTACTGATGAAAACATTATCGTAGTAGCATTGCTACACGATTTATGTAAGACTTATTTCTATAAAGTCAGCACCAGAAACGCAAAGAACGAGCAGACAGGCCAATGGGAAAAGGTGCCATATTACTCAATTGATGATAAGGTGCCATATGGCCATGGTGAAAAATCTGTCATGATGATTGAGAAATATATTCCTCTTACCAATGAGGAAAGATATTCAATCCGTTGGCATATGGGATTTAGCGAACCGAAAGAGCATTATTCAATGTTATCCGCTGCCCTGAAAAAATATCCTCTGTTACTCGCCCTCATGGAAGCAGACCTTGAAGCAAGTTATCTGATTGAGGATAGGGATGACAATAAGCCAGAACCACCAAAACAGGAAATGGACTTTGAACCATGCAACTAAAAAACCTGGAAAAATACAGAACAATTGAAGAGTTACAAACAGCCTTGGGACTTAGTTCCAAGGCTAAAGCCATAAAGTGGGTAAGAGATAATGTGCCAACAGAGCCTTATTTCCAGAGTAAAATCATTAAGTATTTAAAAGAAACCTATCCCACAGCGGTTGTATGGAAACAGAACAACGGAGAGTACAGTTCAATGAACGGTATCCCTGATATTGGAATGGTAATGAATGGCCAATATTTTGGATTTGAAGTGAAGCGACCGTTTACTGGGAAATTAAGTGCAATTCAAAAGAAAACACTTGAGAAGCTCCAGAGAACAGGAGCAATAGTTGGCGAAGTAATATATATATCTGATGTTAAAGCTGTAATGGAACAGCATATTGCGAAAGAGTTGAAGCAGAATGAACAATGAAAAATACCTTAAATTATATCTTGAAAGATATGTGAAAGCTAAAAGAAGACTTAAGGAACTTGAAGAAACTCATAAGGTGATTTTAAATGATTCTAACAGTCCACAATACGGAGCAGGATATAAAGAATTTCCACGAGTGATGTCTTCGTCTGTAAGTGTAGGAGCTGCAAGTTTTTCAATTAAGCTATCTGATGTAGAAGAGAGAATTGCAGTTCAAAAAGATAGACTTAGATTTTTAATCCTGGAAACACTTGAAATCCTTGACTTTTTACCTGCAGACAGCAATGAGCGTTCTGCACTGGAATTGTTTTATATCCAGGATAAAAAAGTAAGCTATTGCTGTTATTCCATGTGCGTATCAAGAACAACCTTCTTTGATATTAAGAAGAAGGCTCTCAATGACCTTCTAAAATATGAGAAAGTAAAACAATTAATTTCAGATTACGAGAAAGCAGAAAGGTTTATGAATATTAACTATGGAAGTTAAAGACATAAAGGGAGCATTGCAGCGACCTGTTGAATATAACGGATCTGATTACATATTGACAGGAGTTATCATAAGACGAAGGGCAAGGACTGACAAGAACGGAAGAATAGGAGAATACTTCTATCAGGCGGAGCTTAAAAGTCTGAAATGCGAAAAAAGTCTTACAATAGCAAGGCTTGACCTTGTAAACAAAAAAAGGTAGCGTTATGCTACCTTTTTATTTTTTGATTTTTTATAGTTTAGGTGTTAGGTGTAAGGTTAGGTGTAAGGTTAGGTGTAAGGTGACAAATGGCTTTGTAATGGGGTTTTTCTTTATACCTTACACCTAATTATATATTATTATAAAAATAATGTTATATATGTGAATTTGTGCATAACTTCGTACAAACACAAATGATTATTTATATTTTAAAATTTAGGTGTAAGGTGTTAAAAATTACATTAAAGTCAATGTTTATCGGAAAAATTAGCATTACACCTAACATTACACCTAAATAAAAAGTGGGGGTTTTAAAGGGTGGGCTATGCTTTTTATACACAAAAAAACAAAACACGCTCACTTTATAACGGGGTGGTTTTCTGATACTCCCTGCTTGTTTCTAAATAAATACAATGATTATCTACATAGAAAAAGAAAACGATTTAATTAATATAATATAAATTACTTTTTGTTATAAGATATATAAGAGGACTAACCACCTGGAGGAGAACATCAATGACAATATAGAACATAAGCAGTATTGATTAAAACACACGCCCTGTTTTTACACCACCATATAAAATACCCCCAAAAGTCAGGACAATATATCAATGAGATTATATCTGTTTTTACACCACCATATAAAATACCCCCCATAAAAGCAGGGGGTACATCACATTATAAAATATTAGAAAAAACTATTGAAACATATTGTTTTATAAAAATTCGGACTGTTTCGGACTTGTTTGTACCCCTGAAATATGATACCCTTATAATTGTAGGAATGTACATAATAGTCTTACACAAGTTTAAAATAAATATTTTGTTTAACATTAAGAACAGAAATGAGCCACAGAGAGGATGGCTGCAGCTGTTCTTTTTTTTATTTTAATAAAAATAAAGTTACAAAATGTATTTATTTTTTAAAATTTATGTATAGGAGAGCAGTTGAACGCAAGGTACTACTGACACCCATGGGGCTAATACGGGGCGAGGAAGG